>ENA-OQDE01000129-OQDE01000129.1-human-gut-metagenome-genome-assembly--contig:-NODE-129-length-47485-cov-10.634486_pt1 | contig 47485 bp, 47 predicted proteins | sample MGYA00242768_ERZ504595 | MGnify/ENA primary metagenome ERZ504595 (study PRJEB26092, sample SAMD00036307) | human gut metagenome | host: Homo sapiens | study: EMG produced TPA metagenomics assembly of...
CCGCCCCGTCCTTCCATAGCCGTGACATGAAAGTCATCAGCAACGTGACATGGGACAGCTTGAGAAGAAGGAAGTGAGCATCCGCAAGGTGGTCGGGAAATTATAAGGAACAGATTTATAACAAGATAAAAAATATTGATTATGGAAATTACAATGAAAGAGAAGAACGCCATCAGTGAGAGCCTCCGGGCTTACGTGGCGAAGTATCCGAGCCAGACGAAGGCCGCGGGTAGTCTGAAGGGAGTCAGTGTGGGTACTGTGAGCAATATCCTGAACGGGCGTTATGAGAATATCAGTGACGAGATGTTCCGTAATGTCGCCTCGCAGGTCGGTGGTGTAAGCGCTACCGGCTGGCAGATCGTGGAGACCGGCGCTTACCAGGAGATCACGGCTGTGCTCTCCGATGCGCAGCGCTGGCGCAATGTCACATGGGTGACCGGTGAGGCTGGTTGTGGCAAGAGTACCACCGCCCGTGTTTACCTTCATGAGCATAAGGAGGTTTTCTATATTCTCTGCTCCGAGGACATGAAGAAAGGTGACTTTGTCCGCGAGATAGCCCGCACGGTCGGGATCCGGACTGAAGGGTATAATATCCGTGAGGTGTGGGGACTTATTTTGGATGATATCATCCAGATGGACGCGCCCCTGCTGGTGTTCGACGAGGCGGACAAGCTGACCGAACCGGTGTTCCACTACTTCATCAGCCTGTACAACAAACTGGAGGAGAAATGCGGCGTCGTGTTTTTGAGTACCGATTATATTGCCAAACGCATCAGCAATGGTCTGCGATACCAGAAGCCTGGCTACAAGGAGTTCTACAGCCGTATCGGACGGAAATTTTATGAGCTAGAGCCTACGGACGTGAACGACGTGTTTGCGATCTGTTCCGCCAACGGTGTGACTGACAAGAAAGACATCGATAAGGTGATAAAGGAGGCTTCGACATGTGACTTTGATTTGCGGCGTGTGAGGAAGTCCATTCACAAGGTGAAACGCATGGTGGGGGAATGACTCCCGTTCAAATACCGTTCAAACGTAATTTTAAGGATATGGAAAACAAATTTGAATACTTAAAGATCGACGGTCGCGAGCAGCTTCCTGCTCCCTGGAGCGATTACCCAGTCTTGAGGGAATACGAGACGGTGACCGTTTACCGGAATGGTCGCGACTATCTGGACGCCTTGTGGGACAGCAGGACGGCTGGTGGGTTGCTGGCGTTCACATGGAGGTGGGCGGTTTCGGCGGCGGTTTCAACCCGGGACGTAAATGGGGACAGTTTGCTACCCGTGAGAATGCCCTTCTGTGGGCACTCGGCAGGATGCTCTGCCACGAGAAACTGCGGGGTGCCGCACGGCAGGCCGTGCTTGATCAAATAGACAATATCCGACAACTAAAACTGTTCTGACCATGGAAGAAGAGAAAAAGGATAATAAAAAAGCGGGCATGAGACGTGCCTTGAATGTCAGGGACATCCTGAACAAGAAGTATGACGTATTCCCTTTTGAGGGGAAATGGAAGGATGCCTTCGACACTCCGGAAGTCCGGGGCTGCTGGTTCGTGTGGGGCAACAGCGGTAACGGCAAGACCTCTTTCGTGATGCAGCTCTGTAAGGAACTTTGCAAGTATGACCGTGTGGCGTTCAACTCCCTGGAGGAAGGAACTTCTCTGACTGTCCAAAATAACCTGCGGCGCTTTGGTATGGCCGAGGTAAGCCGCCATTTGGCGTTCATCAAGGAGGACATCCCCACCTTGAAGATCAGGCTCCGGCGTCATAAGAGTTTCAACATCGTGATCATTGACAGTTTCCAATACACGCAGATGACGTATCGTGACTATATCCAGCTGAAGGAGGAGTTTCCGGACAAGCTGTTTGTTTTCATCAGCCATGCCCGCGGCAAGAATCCTAAAGGTGATGCGGCCACGAGCGTGATGTATGATGCCGACCTGAAGATATGGGTAGAGGCTACGTCGCCTTCAGTAAGGGACGTTATCAGGGGGCCACTGGTGAATACACAATCTGGGAGAAGGGTGCCTATGACTATTGGAATGTGACGGGACCGAAACAGAAAGGAGGTCAGGCATGAGCAGGATAAAGAAACAGCTGGCGATTTGTCCTCCCGCCTATATGTGTAAGGGGCCTAACCGTGAGAACTTCGTCAGTACCGGTCACAAGTGTGGTTACTGCAAGGGTAATGGCTGGTTCTGGGGAACGGAAGAGGGCAGCCGCGAGGACGTGCATGTGTCCTGCCGGTGTGTGGCGGTAGCGGTGAGCTGGATGCGATTATAACAGTGGACTGGAAACCTTCAAGCAAGTAAGCCATGAGAAAGGAGTATTACAACTACGTTGTGAAGCTGCCCGTTCTGCTTCATGAACTGTTCCGCGGGAAAGTTGCCGACTATCATTTTTCCGACATGACGGTAGTGATGAACCACCTGGTAAAGTCCTATATCCGCATGACGGACGGTGGCAGGGTTTCTACTGCCACCCGGCGTATCCTTCTCTGCATGAACCGTATTCCGGACATGTCGTTCTTTTTCCGCCGCCAGGAGAAGTCGGTGCTGTTCTTCGAGATGGATCCGGCCGTTGCCGACAGCCTACAGCGTGCCATCGTTTCCGGGGCTGGGGCAACCGCCAGCGTCTTGCCGTCCGCCTGGTATGCGCCTTCTGCTGCGGTGCCGGTGTGACGTTGAACAACCTTTCGATGGAGCTTGCCACCGGAGAGGCGTTCCGCTGTCCGGAAGGTTATCTCATACATACCTACGTGAGCAACTACCAGTACGTGTTCCTGAAGGAGACGGCCGCCGCCCAGCGCATGAGCGTGGAGGGTATGCTGACGCTGCCGCCGAGCTGCTGGTGGGGACGGATGACGACGGTACCGGTTATCATATCCCGGAGAACCTCGGCCGTATCGCTGACAGCGTGCTCGGGATAAAGGGCAGCACGCTGAAGGACTTCCGTCGGCAGTGTCTGGTGAGTATCCGCACGAACACCATCGGTCCGGACCGTATCGCCGCCTTCATGGAGAGGCATGGCATCTCCTCCGCCCGTGAATTCCTGCGCCGTGTGGTCCTCTTCTTTCTGGAGGCACGGTACCTCATTTACCGCAAAGAAATAGAACTCGGGGAGAACGACCTGCCGGAGGAGGACGAACCGGACTGGGAGGAGACGATATACCGGCAGTACGAGAAAAAGGATTTCGCGATTTCAACATATAATTATTAACCATTAAAATTTAACTGAAATGATTACAGAAAAACAGAAAGAGGCAGTAAAGGAACTCTGCCAATACGTGGATAACTTTTGTAAGGAAAATAATCTTAGTGCCTTTATGAGCGTTGCGGCCAGTGAGGACCATCCGGACGGGCTTGAGCAGATAGCCGGCTCAATCATTACCGGCAAGACTGAACATATTGTCGGCTCTATTTCTGGGGTTGTCAAAGCGAATAAGAATGTCTATATACTGCTTTCCATGGGGCTTATGCAGGCCTATACGAGAAAGGCTGACATTAATACTATTCCGTTCGATGAAAATTTGAATATGAACTGATGAATGCAGCATAAACAGCTATGAGTGAAAATAACAACAAGCAGAAACGTAAACGTGTCTGTCCGCATTGCGGCCGAAAGTTGTGGATGCGTGAGTTCTATCCGTTGAAGAATGGGGGACGGAGTTCCTGGTGTCATGAATGTGTGCTGGCGTACAAGCGTGAACAGTACCGCAAGCACCGGAAGGTTGCTGACGGTACTTTCATGCACCGGACACTGGGACGGCTCGTCGAGCATAAGGGATATTCCACCCGTATCTTTTGGAACGGCAATATGCTTTCCATCATGCGTCGCCACTATCACAATACCCTCAACCGGGAGCTGGCTGAAATGCTCGGTGTTTCCGAACGCAGCGTCACCCGGAAGGCCCGAGAAATGGGACTGGAAAAGGACAAAGGTTTTGTAGCCTCCCTTAGCCGGGAACATTTGTTGCTGGCAAACGCGAGAAGCAAGGAACTGGGATATCCAGGCGGCTTCACCAAGGGGATGAAGTTTCGGGGAAACCAGTACACCGGGAGAATAAGAGTTGAATAACATACAGCACGGTCAATATTATGAGTAAAAAAATGGTAATTGTGGTCACCGCCGTTGGTGTCCGTAAAGTAGTGGAAAAATGGCTCTGTGAGAATATGACTTGCGAGCTGGTTGTGTCACGTAACGCACGCCATGAGTGTTGTGTGGAAGTCATCTATGATAGTGGAAACCCTTCGGTCTTGCGTACCCTTTTGCAGGCTGCCGTGGGTGAAATAATAGAGTTGTGCTGATGTGGTATGAATAGTTTGAGTTAATGAAAATCTGAATAGAATGGGCATACTTGAATTTTTCGACCAGTATAAGTGTACAAAAAATGAAAAAGAGCATCTTCTTGATTATTTGTGTACTATCAGAGTAAAGAGAGTGATTAAGGAAATTAATGACCTTAAAATAAACAAAAAAAACAGCATAGCCATGCAGATAGACATCAACAGCCGCAAGCAGTTAAATAAACCCGAGAATTATGCGGTGTTTTATAGTCTTTTGAACCGCCTTCCGACATCTGACCGCGATGCTTTGAAGGAAAGCGTAGTTTCCCAGTACACGGACGGACGTACCACGAGTCTGCGCGACATGACACTGAAGGAATACAGTGCGGCCATAGCCGGGATGCGTAAGCTGGTGCCGCCCACTCACCAGGAAGAACTCCGGAAGATTCTCCGTCAGAAGCGTTCCGCGGTACTGCACCAGATGCAGCTGCTGGGCATCAATACGGCCGACTGGGACAAGGTGAACGCTTTCTGCCTGGACAGCCGTATCGCTGGTATGGAGTTCCGTGAACTTGACTGTGAGGCGTTGGACACGTTGCAGGTGAAGCTGCGCGCCATCCGCCGCAAACGTGAGAATAAACAACAGTAATAACCATTTAATTTTTTAGTTATGGACTTGAAAGAACAATTAAAAAGCCTGTCCGTCCAGGACAGAAAGGAGCTTTTGAAACAGCTCCAGCAGGAAGAGAAGGAAAACAAGCGCAACCGTCGCGACGCCTACGAGGGGCTTCGTGCGCAGTTCATGCTTGAAGTGAAGAACAAGCTGTTTCCAGTCGTGGATGACGTGAAAGCCTTCCGTGACTGGGTGGAGAAGGAAGCCGCCTCTTTCCGCGACCTGATGCGCGACTATGGCCAGCTCCGCAAGGATGATCAGGCAAGTTTTACCATCGTAGACGGTGACATGAAGCTGGAAGTGAGGAGTAACAAGGTGAAGAGCTTCGACGAGCGTGCCAACCTCGCCGCTGAGCGTCTGGTGGATTACCTGAAGCGTTACGCCATGAGCCGGGAACTCGGTACCGATGATCCGATGTACCAGCTCGGTATGACCATGATCGAGCGTAACCGCCAGGGTGATCTGGACTACAAGTCGGTGAGCAAGCTGTACGAGCTGGAGGACCGTTTCGACAGTGAATACACGGAGATTATGGACCTCTTCCGTGAGAGCAACGTGGTGTACAAGACCGCGGTGAACTACTATTTCCATAAACGTGACGAGAACGGTGTCTGGCGCCGTATCGAGCCCTCATTCTGCCGGTTGTAGTTATGGAAAAGACGAAGAACATCGCGCCGCACGTCATGGCCTGCAAGCGCTGTGAAGGCAAGGGACGTATCTTTTACCTGGACCAGGGAGGAGCTCCTTTATCCGCAAAATGTCCGGTCTGTAATGGCAGCGGACGGGTGAAGGTGCAGAGCAAGGTGATCACCCGCGTCGAGCCGTTTGTCCCGGGTGAAGATGACACCGAACTGATGACCATGTGAATTCCGTTCACACTCTAAACAGAAAAACGCCGCATCCATGCACGATGCGGCGTTTTTTATTAACATCCCCGGTTAAATGCCTAATTTTGCAGCATATACCTGGACTTATGACCAAAGGACGAGACAAGAACCTGATAGAACTCCGTGATGAAGCCCTGTGCCGCCGTTACTATTACTGGACGGAGGTGCAGCGCTTGCGTTTTGATGATGCCCTGAAAGTGTTGTCCCGGCAGGAATTTTTTATTTCCGAGGAACGGATCATGTCCATTATCCGGCGCAAGTGCCGGGAACTGAAGGACCTGGAGGTGAAGCCCGTCCCGAAAGTGAAGAAACCCCGCCTGACAGCTGTCCAGCTTTCGCTCTTTACGGGCGAATGAACCTTGCCGCGCCTTCTTGCATTGCAGATTCGTCATGCAGCGTGAAGGAATACACGGTCTCGTACACCTTGATGTTTCCCGGCAGCGAATAGTCCCGGTTCTTTACCCTGACCAGCGGGCTGGCCTCTTCCGTGCACTGGAACTCCTGTAAGGCCTTGTACAGCTCCTTCGCCTTGAGCTGGCGTTCCCTTACCTTGTCGTAGGTTCCTGAAGTGTAGTGCGTGTCATCGTAGCAATCGATGGCCAGCCTTACCGTGATGGACGACACGCTTTTCTGTACTCCGTACCCGATATCGTTCCAGTCCGATTCGGTATTCCCTATGAGCACACAGGGGAAGGTGACCGGATAGTGGTCCTCTTCCGCCCCCGTTTCGAGCTGTCCGTAGTCCTCGTCAATGTATGACAGCTCCGGCATCATTCTGGCGATGCGTTCCATGATCGCGATGAATATTTCTTCCATGTCTTTATAAGTTTAAAATGTTCCTGATTTCTTTTTCCGTCTTTTCCGTGATCCTTTCGGACAGCTCGCTGCTTTCCCCGAGGAATTGCCGCTGCGGTATCCGGATCCGGAGCTTCTTCTTTTTGGTGAGCGCCAGTCTTTTCCATCTTAATGCCTCCGGATTCTCCTGCGGTTCATCGTTTGCGGCAGAGCCCTTTTTTTTGCCCTTTCTTTTGCCCGTGGCGGCTTTTTTAGCCTTGCCTGAAGCCTGGTAATACTTCGCCCATGCAAACGCCGCATTTGTGGCGTAACGGTCGGATGCACTTCCCCTCCCCAGTTGTGGACGGGCGCGTATATGAGGTCATTGGCCACTCTTACCCGGTAGTCCGCCGGCACATACTTGACGGAGCTGAAGAGATGGTTCCTTCCGGAGAGCAGCGTCCCGTAGTTCCCGGCCGCGTCCGTCCTTCCGGATGACAGCCTTTTCGCCTTCGGCCACGGGTGCAGTCCCCCGTTCACGAAGCCCTCCCGGCGGAAATTGTCCTGGAAATGGTCCTTCGCCATCCGTCCGGCGATGACCGGCATCCTGCGTCTCATCAGGTCGTCCAGCTCCTTGCGTTTGGCTTTTATCAGCTTTGAATATTCTTTTATGTCCATGAATGACTGAATTAAAAAATAATTTTATACTTTTGCAGCAAGGCGTTTTTTATGTGCCTTTTTTGCGTTATGGAAATACCTAAACAAGTGTCGGAATTAGCAAACAGTAGCGGTTACAACTCCGTTGTCTTATCAGCCAGTTCCCCTGAAGGAAGCATCTATTCCGTGGGCTGTGTTGACGGGGATGGTTTTGAGTTGCCTGTCGGTCTTCCCGCCTTTATTCTGTTCGACGGCCAGTCCTGCCGTCTGGTGGACGGTGAGGAGGGGCTGGCACTTTCTTCCCGTTTATTTGGTGATGAATAGTCCCATGATTTTGGGATTTACCAGTTTGTTGTCTATTCTTATCACTCCCACACGGCCCGCTTTCATGCTCTGTATGTAATTGCTTGCATCATCCTTTCCGGTTTGCGGGTCGAAGAACCTTGTCTTTCCTTCAGTCACCTCCGCGCAGAACACGTGTGCGGAGCCGCCTTTCCAGGCACAATATATCTCGTATATTCCATCCTCTCTGAATTTTTCCCTGAAGTATTCCTTCAGCCGGTTTGCATTCATTACTTGATATCCCTTTCTGACCTGCCATTTATAGGTATAGTCATAATCCGGCTTTGTTCCGTCCCGGTTCAGGAAACGTTCTTCCATGTGATACCTTGTTTTGCCATTTCATTGTATGCGCTTTGTCTGATGTTGGGTTTTGCCTCGATGTCAAACCCCAACCTTCTGAGCATGTGTGTCACGGTGCAGGTCTGGCAATTCACGCGGTATCCTTCCTCTTTTCCGAATTTCGGGTTCTCCTTTCCCTTGTTCGCCTGTTCGTATGTCATCGGCTTGCCTTTGGTAACGCCGAGTGCCTTTTCTATCTTGAGATTGTTGCGGGCGATGTCGGTTTTTTCCTCCAGCGTCAGGTTGTCCGGCATTTCGGCTATCATTTCGTTGATGCGCCTGGTCAGTGCGTCCACGGCTTTTTTTGCTCCCGGATGCGCTTCAGTAACGTAGGGGTGTTTGTCTGAAAACAGTTTGCCGTCTTTTCCCGGATTGTTTTCCAGACCGTCATGTGCCTTGTTCTGCCCGTTTTCGTCCGGTACCGCTGTCGGCGCTTCATCCGTTGATGAGAGCGTGCACTTGCAGTTCCATCTGTCCCCGGGCCTGTGCTCGTTCCAGAACGGATCATCTATTGGACGTATGGTCCCCCAGAAAATCCTGTGGTCGCTTCCCGGATGTATGGATGTGGAAGGCATCCATTTGAGATTCGGCAATACGTCCTTTTCCCTTTCGAACTGCCTCCAGTCCGCGGCCTGGTGTGCCCGTATGACGGCCGTGTCGTATTCTGTACGCAGCCAATGGACCATCTGATGGTCGGCTATGGGCATGGCTTCCTTTACCCACTGTTCAAACGGCTTTAAACTTCCGTTTTTGTCCAGCAGCAGCGCTGCCATGTCGTTCTGTGCCCTGTGTACCTTGAAAGCTGCGAACACGGCGTTGTTCATTCGGATTTCCCGGTAGAAGTCATAATCCGGATCGTCGGGCTTTCGTGTCCCAAACCCCTTGTCCGCTGCCTCGTTTATTGTTTTCCATGTGGCTTCGAACAGGTTCTCCTCGATTTCCGTCAGGGGGTGGAAGTCTTTACTGTAGATGTTCTTCAGGCTTTCTTCAGTACCTCTTCATCGAACGAGAATAAAGTTTCCACCTGTTTGTCCTCCATTCTGTAGAGGTCGTTCATCACCATTCTAAAGCTGCCCCGTCTCTCCCCGGGGCTTTCCCGAAAAAACGTTTCAGCCAGTTGTACGCGTTTTTAAGGGCATTTTTCTTTTCTTTGGGTGTTCCTTTACCGTGCTTTTCCAGTTCCGGTTCTTCTTCCGGATCCGGTTTATCCTCTTCCGTCTTTTCAGTCTCTCGGGCCTTCGCCACCTCGATTTCCGCCGCTTTCTCCTCCTGGCGTTTCTTCAGTTCGTCATAGTTTGCCGGTTTCTCGATCCCGAATTCCTCGTAGAGATAGTCGTCACCCACCGGCAGGTTGAAGTTCGTGCGCAGTTGTGTGAGGATGGACATCTTTTTCTCCGGTTCGATAAGCTTCTTTTCCGGATAGCAGAACTCCCCGCCTGTGGTGTCTATTCCGAGCATTGCGAATATGTCGGCCATGTCATAGTTGAGCACGTCGAGGATGTCCTGCCTGTCGGAGAGCGTCACTTCTCCTCCACATCCTTGTGTACGGTTCCCAGTGCCTGTGTGCCCTTGTCGGAGGCTTCGGTGGTGAGCGTGTTTCCGAGGAACAGCTTTGAGATTTCGTTGTTGCAGCGCTCGCAGAGCTTGTCGTAGAGGTCCGCGCTCCCTGTCTTGTTCGCGGCTTCCACGAGCTTGAGCACCGTATCCTCCGCGTGCACGAAAACCGACAGGCTTCCGGTGCTGTCCGCATCGTTCAGCGCCCTCTGCCGTGCCTCGTCGTCATCCGTGGGATACGTGTACTCCCTGATGGGCGCTCCGAACACTTCCGCGAACTGTGCCCAGTCCGCCACGTCGTTACGTTTGTATATCACCCAGATAGCTGCTTTCACCAGCAGCCCGGGATCGTCGGGTGAACCGATGAACAACAGGTCCGGGTACTCGTCCCAGGACGTCCCGGTGGTGTCCGTCTGGTGCCGCAGTATGAGCCTGCGCACGGGATCGACGTGTTTGCGCGGTATCAGGTCGTAGTTCACCCATTCCCCCTTTCGGTAGAACTGCACGAGTGAGAACCCCCAGAATTTGGCGTCCAGGATGTCCCTATGAACTTCCGGAACCATGGGGACCTGATCTGCTTGTTCACCTTCTCGTCCGGTTTCCCGTTCCTGCGGAATTCTATGGAAGATGCCAGTGCGGCATTCTTCCGTTTCTCTATGACACTTGTCAGGTGCGTGTCCATGAGTATGTCGCTGAACAGGTCGTACAGCCTGAAGCGTCTGGAGTAGTCCACATTCTCGAAAGCCCTTACCGCGAGCATGTAGTCCGCTATGTCTATACCGAACCTTCTGGGCTGTGTCAGTATGATGGTTGCGGGTCCTTTCTGCCCGGGCCTTGGCAGGTTCCCGCTTTGGGTTATCTTTCCGGCCCCTTTCTTTCTTTTGCTCATATTACCAATGGTTTACACGTTTACGGTTGCTTTTGATAAGGAAATTTGATTTTGCCGCCCTCGTCTCTTCGGACAGCAGGGGCAGGCCGTCCACCGATATCTCCTCGGCCGCCACGGCTTTCAGCCATTCGACCGCCCTTTCGTGGCGTTCCTTCCGCAGCGGTGACAGGTTCCTCGGGTTATGTATGCAGAAGATGTGGTACACGGCTATGTCGATGGCCATCATCAGGACAAGCTGGTTGCGTTTGTCACCGGTTGCCGTGAATATTTTGTCACAGTCGTAACGTCTGGAAAGGTAGCAGCGCATCTCGGCGACGGCGCGGTCCTCACATATCTCCACGACAGCGTCATCCTCCCTTGTCAGTGCGTCCAGAATCTCTCGGTGTATGCTCGCGTCGTAGTCTGAAAGTTCGATAAATTTGCTCATAATGATAGGTATTGAAGTTTACACTCTGTACTTGTTTTGTGACCGCGTGTTTTTCCTTGTGACAATGACGGGCTTTTCCGACTGTCTGGCCTTGCGGTCTATAATTCTGTTTCCCCCCTCCACGCAGTCGGGTCCGTCTGCCGGATAGGTCAGTTGGAGGTTGAACAGCTTGAACTGTTCCGCCATCCGTTTCATGTGCGGGTTGTCCTTTTCGGCCTCGTTGAGTACCAGGTTCCCCTCCCGGTTGAGCGGTTCCAGGTTCGCCTCGATACGTGTGGCCTTGTCGGTTTTCTTCTCCTCGTCCCCGGTGATGTACAGTGATATTTTCCTTTCCCTGCGTATCCGCCGCACGATGGGCTGGAATACCTGCTGGAAAAAAGGATCCTGTAATTTGTTGTTCTCCATGTAACAGTACACGGTGGTTTTCCCACCCACAAACTCCAGCAGCTTGATGTACCACTCGACAAATTCCGCGTTCAGCCCCCTGTCCAGGAACGTTTTTATCAGATAAAGCCTTCCCGCGAGTTTCCCGAGCAGGCATACCGTTTTGGTGGAACTTTTTTTCGTCTTGTTCTCTCCCGGTGCGGGGTCCCCGTATATCACCAGGAACTTGAACCTGGAGAGTGCCGGCACTTTCCCGTAGGTGATTTCCGCGAACACGCCGCCGTCCACCACCGGGTTGTTGAAGAACTCTTTCTGTGCCGCCGCCGCGCTCACCAGTGAAAGGAAGAGGTCGATATCCTCCTCGGAGTTCTTTTCGGGCCATACGGACAGCCCGTCCTTTCCCCGGATGTTGATGATATCCACGTGCCCGATTCCTTTCGCCTTCAGTTCGGTGGCCTTTTCGATGGCCCTTTTGATGCAGCAGTCCGGCGCGATGATGTTCCCGTTGAACAGGATGCGGTAGTTTCCCGATACGGACATGGTCGGTATCAGCGCCTCCTCCAGCCATTTCCATTTGGTTTTGATGCGTTCCGGGTTTCGACACTCCTCGTCGGTGTCTATATCGTCCACCAGGATGAAGTCCGGGCGGAAGTTCTTGTTACGCGTACCGCGCGGTGACTGCCCGGCTCCAATGGCGCGGAAGGAGCACCCGCACATGCAGGTGAATTCCCCGGTTTCCCACGCTCCCGGTTTTTTCTGCTGTCCGTAGTCCTGTATGATCCGCTGGTTCTCCTCGAAGTTCGCCATGAACGGCAGCAGTAGCCTTTCCGCATTGTCAGCCGAGTTGGAGATCAGCAGCACGTTGCGTATCTTTTTTGTCAGTGCCAGTTTGGATATCTCCATCATGGAGCGTGCGGATTTCGCCAGCTCGCGTGACCAGGCCCTTACCTCGTACCAGCGGTTGTTCCTCATCAGCCGCCCGGTGGCTTTCCTGTGGAAGGCGGCGGACTCGCAGGTGCAATACATGGCGAAGTAGTATTTGAACCACTCCTCGTCGTTCTTCTCCAGCCTTTCCCGCCTCTGCCTGATTTCCGTTTCCGTGTCCGTGGGGTTGATGTCCGAATGTTCTCGCACGGATGCCACCAGCTCGTTCCAGCTGTCCAGCGCGAGCCTGTCCTGTGTTGTGAGTCTTTTCTTTGCCATGTCAGGATAATTTTGATTTGACAAACGCGTCCAGAAGCGGGGTGATCTCCTTCGCCTGCGTGGAATCGTAGGTCCGCACCCATTTGAGCAGGTCGGAGAACACGGAGATGATGTCCGCCAGCCCCACTTCTGTTTCCAGTTTCTTGATGGCGTTCGACAGTTTGGAAATGGTGTCCGCTTCCGCGGCGTTCGGGAACCGTTCCCCTTCCGGTTTTCCCATGATGGCGTTGTTGAGTTCCGCCAGCTGCCGGTACAGGTTCTTCAGCTGCTCCTCCCGTGTGATGGTTATGGAAGCCTTCAGCTGCTCCCAGTTTCCTTTGCCTATCCAGTTGTTCACAGTCACCCGTGAAACCCCCACACGCTCGGCTATTTCCGCCTGCGTAAGCGTCTCGCGGGTGTAGAGCGTTTTCGCCCATGCCTTTTTCTGCTCGTTTGTAAGTTCGGCCATATTACCTCCTTTTTTACGTGCAAAATTGATAAGGAAAAGGAGCGAAAAAAAACGCGCTCCGCATGATGACATTTTAAAGCGTCATGGCAATCCTTTAAAGTCTCCATGATGAAAACGCGGTTTGAAAAAGGCTTTTAATCCCCCTAATTTCGCACCGTAAACTTTTGCAGGGAAGGACCTGCCAAAACGATAGTGACATGAGTAGATTTTTCAATATGATACCCGGAACCGATGCCTGTTGCATCCTTCTTTACGGTGACATCGGTGAGTACGATGATAACGTGCGCAGCGGTGATATCGCCCGTGAACTTCTGGAAGCGGAAGCTGACCGGGAAGGTGGACGTGCGTATCAACAGCAACGGCGGTGAGGTTTATTCGGGCATCGCCATTTTCAATGCCTTGAAGAACAGCAAGGCCGACATTACCATCTACGTGGACGGCATCGCCGCCAGCATGGCCTCCGTCATCGCCCTTTGCGGCAAGCCCGTCCGGATGAGCCGTTATGCCCGTCTGATGCTTCACAGTGTCCAGGGCGGCTGTTACGGCAACAAGGATGAGATGAAGGACTGCATCCGTGAGATCGAGGCGCTTGAGGATACCCTTTGCGAGATGTATGCCACCCGTATGGGCAAGGACAAGGAGGAAATCCGCGCGATGTATTTTGACGGCAAGGATCACTGGCTGCGTGCCGACGAGGCGCTGGCGCTGGGGCTTATCGACGGTATTTATGACGCTGACCCGGTACCGGAGGACAGTACCCCCGAACAGGTATTTCAAATATTCAATAACCGGCTGCACAAGCCACAAAACGAGAATAGCATGAATTTAGACGAACTCAAGAGACGTCCGCGGTTCAAGAACTGTGCGACGGATGACGATTTCCTGCGTGAAATCGGACTGCTGGAAACAGAGGCTGGCAAAGTCCCGGCCTTGATGCCGAGGTCACCCGCCTGAAGGGCGAACTGAAGGTGTTCCAGGACAAGGCGGATGCGGATGACGCTGCCGCGCGTAAGAAACTGCTTGATGATGCGGAACAGGACGGCCGTATCGATGCCGCCACCCGCCCCATCTATGAGAACCTTCTGGCAAAAGACCGGGAGAACGGGGAAAAGGCATTGGAGAAGCTTTCCCCAAAACGTAGTGTCATGACCGACCTTCGTGTGAATCCGACGGGTGAAAGCCCCTGGAACAAGCGCATGAGCGAGATTAAGGACAAGTTGAACCATAAATAAAACATTTGCCATGGCAATAGTAGTAAGAAACACGAATTACAACGGCGAGGTACTGGAGAAAATACTAGTCCTGGCCACCACCGGGAATGACCTTGTAGAAAAAGGTCTGATCATGGTGATCCCCGGTGTGGAGAAAAAAATCAGCCTGCCGCGTATCAAGACCGGCAAGATGCTCCAGAAGCGTAAGGAGAACCCGACTTTGGAAGACTCGAAAGGCAATTTCAATTACTCGGAGAAATCACTGGATCCGGAGGACTTCATGGCGTTCACGACTTTCAATCCCCGCGCCTTCGAGCATGTTTGGCGCAAGTGGCAGCCGAAGGGCAACCTCGTGTTTGCCGAACTTCCCCCCGAAGCGCAGAACACGCTTCTGGATGAACTTAGCAAGAGTGTGAAGTTCGAGCTGGGCTGGCATTACCTGAACGGCGAGTTCGGTTCGGACGACGACCACCTTTTCAACGGTATCCTGACCCAGGCGGCTAAAGATCCGGATGTGATCGTGGTTCCGGCTCCTTCCGATACTTCCATGATCGGCAAGTTGAAGGCTGTCCGCAAGGCTATTCCAAAAGCCCTGCGTGAGAATCCGAACCTGCGTATCCTGATGAGTATTGACGACTTCGACAAGTACGATGACGAGCTGACCGAACGCGAGTACAAGAACACGAGCGAGACGGACATCAACAAGAAGCGTTACAAGGGTATCACCATCGAGACGCTGAATTCCTGGCCTGATGGCCTTATCGTAGCCACGCTCTGCTCGATGAGCGCTGACGGCAACCTTTTTGCCGGTGTGAACCTCCAGGACGACGAGGAGGTGATCCAGATTGACAAGTGGATGAACTCCAGCGAGCTGTACTTCTTCAAGCTGCTGATGAAGGCCGACACGGAAATCGCCTTCGGCGAGGAGTTCGTGGTGCTTGACACCCGTGAGACTCCGGTGTTCAAGGCAGTGGAACGCAGCATTTCTGCCGACCCGGCCGCTCTTTCCTTCAAGGCCGCCGGTGAGAGCAAGGAGGTGAAGGTCACTGCCTCCGGTGATTACAGCGTGGTTTCCATTCCTGCCGGTTTCACGGCAGTCGGTACCGATGGCTCTCTGACGGTCACCGCCGGTGTGAACAGTAGCGGCAAGGCGGTATCCGGCACACTTGTACTGGGCCTGGACGCCGATCCGGAGAAGAAGGTGGAGATAGCACTGTCCCAGGCGGCCGTTGATGAAGAGGAAGGCGGTGAGTGATGGGAAAGCTGAAGTATCTTGTCATCCATTGCACGGCCACTCCTGAAGGGCGTGAGGTAAGCGGTGCGGAGATTCGCGCCTGGCATACGAACCCCGTCTCAAAGGGCGGCCGCGGCTGGAAGCAGGTCGGATATACCGACCTGTTCCATCTGAACGGCGGAGTGGAACGCCTGGTGAACAATAACGAGGACGCGAATGTGGACCCGTGGGAAGTGACCAACGGCGTGGCCGGTTACAATTCCGTGAGCCGCCATATCGTCTATGCCGGCGGGTGTGCAAAGGATGGTAAAACGCCTGCGGACACCCGTACCTCCTGGCAAAAAAAGGCGCTTGAGAAGTACGTGAAGGATTTCCACCGTCGTTTTCCCGATGTGAGAATCGTCGGTCACAATGAACTGGCGGCCAAAGCCTGCCCCAGTTTTGATGTACAGAGATGGCTTAAACAAATAGGTATAACTCAATAAATCAACAACAACATGAAAAGATTTCTTTTATTCTTTGTGCTGATACTCGGATTCGTGTCAGCAACTTTTGCCCAGACCGGTACAGTACCGGAAGTCGATTATAGCGCGATGATCACCACCTTTGCCGGTTTTGTCGGTGGCGTGGTGTTGCTCACGGAAGGGATCAAGGCCCTGTTTCCAAAAATGCAGGGCTTGGCGACACAGATTGTCAGCTGGTGTGTGGGCATTGTGGCCGCCATGCTTTTATGGTGGCTGGATGCGGGCTTTGTCGCTGATGCCACGTGGTATATCGCGTTGTGTTACGGGTTCGGTGCGTCCCTTGTGTCCAATGGTGTTGCCGATACGGGCTTTGTCCAGTGGCTCATCGGACTGTTTGCGGGTAAGGATGCCGGCAAATAGGCTTTGACCTGAAAGACCAGTGTGCGTATGGACTTCAGTGCAGTTATGAATCTGGTGCTGGGCGGTGGTCTGGTAGCCACGATAATAGCCATCATCACCCTGAAATCAACGGTCAGGGAAGCGAGGGCGAAAGCGGAGAAGCTACCGCCGAAGCCGAGACGGTACGGATTGACAACACCGAACATGCCACCCGTATCCTGATCGAGAATATTGTAGAACCCTTAAAAGAGGAACTGAATGAAAACAGGAAAGCTTTGCAGGCGACCCGGCGTGAAATGGCACGCCTCCGGAAAGCCATTGATACTGCCAACAGTTGCAGGCATCATGATGATTGTCCTGTTCTTTACGGGATGCGCGAGTACTCGAAAGAGCAGGACGGAGGTGAACCGGAACAGCAGCCTGTCGTCAAGCGCCGACAACGTGTCAAACGTGAGGCGGGGGCTGCTGATGGCGGGGATTCCGAAATCGGCGGTGAGCCTGACGATCCCTCCGGACAGCCTCCGTAAACTTCCCTCCGGTTCGTCCTACCATTCCAGGAACGGGCAGGCGGGCCTGACGGTGAAGAGCGATGCGGCCGGCAATATCATAGCGGAGGCATCCTGCGACAGCCTCCAGCGGCTGGTACTGTGTTATGAGGAGGAACTGACCCGTATCCGTAATGAGACACATGAGGACTCATTCACAGTTGAAACGGAATTTGAACGTCGCTTTAGTCCCGTTAAAATAGCGCTGGCCGCTTTTATAACCGGATGTGTTGCCGGCATAGTATTAACTTTCAAAATCAAGAAACAATGAATAAGAATTTCATGTACGGCGTCGGTGCCGTGAAATACAAGGACTTTGTGGTGGGTTACATAGAGAAGAATTCGTTTGACATGGGCGGGCAGAAACCCGAATCCGCCAAAATCGAGGCGGAGCAGGTGCCGGGAACCCCGGTGCTTATCATTCCCCAGTCGAATGGCAGCATCGCCCCCACGTTCAACGTTATCCAGCTGAACTACGAAAACCTGCATAGCTTGCTGGGTGGTACCATGCACTACAAGGAAGAGGACTCGGAAAAGAAAACCCCGATTGGTTGGACGGCCCCGACGGCAGCCGTGTTGCTGACCGGTCCGTGGGAAATAGCCCTTGTTTCGGGGCAGAGCATCCTGATTCCCAATGGCACGCTACTTTCCAATCTCGGCGGCAAGCTGACCCTGACAGAAACGGCGAAAATCGAATGCACGCTGGAAGTGGCCATGCCGGAAGACGGCTCCCAGCCTATGGCGTATTCAATACGGATTCTATCCCGGAAGAGTGGAAACAGTATAAACTGCCTCCTGCTGAATCTGCCGCTGCTGCTTCCACTAACCCGGCCGAGGAGTAGCGTATGGACGAAGCTGTCATCAAGCAGATCCAGCGTGAGGGTGCGGACGCGCTGCTGGATATCGGTGTGAGCGTCCCGCTGAAAGCGTTTCATATCCCTTTCAGGAAATCCCCGCTGGAGCTGCGCGTGACCATGAGGCGGCCTTATATGTCCGGTCAGATTCTTTTTGCCCGGACATATTTGTCGATGGGGATCACCAGTGAGGAGATGTGGGGGTTCAGCAAGGAGGAGGAAATGCAGTTTCTGGCCTCTCACGGCAAGGCGGTGAGCCGTATGGTGGCCTATACCCTTTGTCGTGGCCCTTTCAGCCGCCGCGTGCTTTTGCGCCCGGTGGCATGGCTCATAAGGAACTTCATGGAACAGCGTTATCTGGTGGGTGCGATCAAGCGTTTTGTCAGCCTGATGGGTACCGACCCTTTTATACCTATTATCAGATCAGCCGAGCGGACGAATCCGATGAGCTTGAGACTGAGCCAAAGAAAGAAGGGGAGTTAAAGAGCCGTTATGAAGGTCCCATAGCCCTTTCGGTTTTGTGTGGCAGATTGCCAGTGCCACCGGCTGGAGCGTGGACTATATACTGAACAAGGTGAATTACCAGACCCTGATCATGATGCTTAGTGACGCTCCCCGGTATGTCCGTGACAAGTCCGGATCTTCCGGCCCTGCGGATGAGCGGAGCGCCGAGGATGAAGCGGATGGAATAGTAGGATTTTTTCAAAGCAAGCTAAAATAGATGAAACCGGTACAAATAGAATTCCTTATGGTGGACCATTTGAGCGCCCGTCTTGACAAGGCCGTGGGCAAGATCGAGCGGATGTCCCAGCAGGCATCGTCCGCCAACAGACAGATCCGGGAACTTGACAGGAGCGGTTCCCTGTTGAACAACACCGTCGGCAAGCTGGCAGCCGCCTTTACTATCAAGGAGCTGGTGTCGAACATCACCAAGGTACGCGGCGAGTTCCAGCAGCTGGAGGTGTCGTTTCAGACCATGCTCGGCAGTGCGGAGAAGGCCGACACCCTGATGCAGCAGTTGGTACATACGGCCGCGACCACTCCTTTCGGCCTGGAGGATGTCGCGCAGGGTGCCAAGCAGCTTCTTGCCTACGGGTTTGAAGCGGAGAAAGTGAACGAGACGCTGATCCGCTTGGGTGACATCGCTGCCGGACTTTCCATCCCTTTGAACGATCTGGTCTATCTTTACGGCACCACCATGTCCCAGGGACGGCTTTATACACAGGACCTGAACCAGTTCACCGGCCGGGGCATCCCTATGATCGCCGAACTGGCCAAGCAGTTCGGCGTGGCTGAAAGCAAGGTGAAGGAGCTTGTGGAGGAAGGCAAGGTCGGTTTTCCCGAAGTGCAGAAGGTCATAGAGAGCCTGACGGACGAGGGCGGAAAATTCGGTGGTCTGATGGAGGCACAATCCAAAACGATAACCGGGCAGATCTCCAATATAGAGGATGCCGTTTCAATGATGTTCAATGAAATCGGGCAACAGTCGGAAGGTGTCATCAACACCACGCTTTCCGGTGTTTCCTACATGGTGGAGCATTACGAACGTTTCGGTCGTATCCTGCTTGGGCTTGTCGGCACGTATGGTGTGTACCGGACCGCGTCATGACAGTCACGGCCGTGAAAGGCTGGGCGGTGGCTGCGGAGGCGTTGCATTACAACTGGCTCCTGCTGGTTGAGAAAGCGCAGAAAATGCTCAACCGGACCATGCTTTCCAATCCCTATGTGCTGGTTGCGACCCTGCTTGCCGGTGTTGCCGTGGCACTGATCTCCATGAAGACGGAAACCGAACGTTTGCAGGAATCCGAGGAAAGGTATCAGCAGCAGAAGCAGAAAACCATAGAGGCCGAGGAAGAGCACAGGCGCAAAATAGAGGAGCTGTGTTCCATTGCCGGGGATGAAGCCGTGTCCACGGATGCCCGGCGTGAGGCGCTAAACAAGCTGGAACAGAAATATCCGGATATATTCTCCAAATACGACACCGAGTATGAGAAACTGAAGAATATCAAGAAAATCAAGGAAGAGATAGCCCGATTGGAAGCCGGTGAGTCCATATCCAATCCCGCCAATGAATTGAAACGTGTGGATGACAGGATAAAAGAACTTGAAGGCAAGACCCGGTTGGCAACCGAATATTACCAGGACAGCTACGGGCGGCAAAGAGCCCGATATGTCCAGAAATCCGCACGTTCAAGGGATGAGGAGGCAGAGCTTCAGAATCTGTACGGAAAACGCAAGAGCCTGAACGGACAAATCCGCAAGGACGAGGTAAATGCCTATTTCGAAAACCTGACCGGTGTGAGTAACGAGACCCTTGCACAGCAGATAAAGCAGCGTAGAACCTGCTTGCCCGGATGTCTGTCCAGGAGAAGGAATACGGAAAGATTACGCAGGGTGACGAAAATCTTACCGGAACTTATTCCCGTGACGAACTGAAGTATCAGCTGAACAAACTGGTTTCGGAACAAAACCGGCGTAACCTGCCCACGGATTCAAGCACTGACTGGGTGGCTGCGGCAAAAGAGAAATACCAGGACGCGCTCAAGGCTTATAACGCCTTTCTTCAGGAAACGTCCAACAGCCTTTCCCGTGAGGAGTTTGAGAAGAAGGCGAAAGAACTGAAGGATGCCGTCGATACCGCCAAAAAGGAGTACGACAAGGTCAAGCCCGGTGAGGATAAGGATTCCGAGGCCGAACGGAAGAAGGCGGACAAGGCGGAGAAGGAAGCCCAACGCCGCAAACAGGTTTCTGAAAAGCTGGGCCAGGAACTCGCCGGGCTGCAAAGGAAGAATGACGAGGCGGAGATTGAGATGATGACCGAGGGGCTGGAGAAGAAGCTGCGCCAGATAGACAATGAATACCAGGCACGCAAGGATGAAATAGCCAAGCAGGAAGCCGGTTGGAAACGTGACAACGCGAAAGCGGGGCAGTCCGGTTCGCTGTCGGAAGATCAGCAGTCCGAAATAGACAAGGCCCGTGAGCTGAACGAGTCCGGCCGACAGAAAAAAATAGCGGAAGCTATCGGGAAGAGTTCGGAGTGATGCAGGAATATTTGCAGGCCTACGGCACCTTCCAGCAGCAGAAACTCGCCATCGCGACCGAATATGCGGAAAAGATACAAAAGACGACATCCGGCAGCGAGAAGCTCTCTCTCGGTGTTGAACGTGACAGCAAACTTGCCGGCATCGAAGTGCAGGAACTGAAAGCCCGTATTGACTGGGGTACTGTCTTCGGTGAATTCGGCGGGATGTTTTCCGATATGATAAAGCCTGTATTGGCGGATGCCAGAAAATACATGCTCACTGACGAGTTCCGAAATGCCGACCATGCCAGTCAGGACGCGCTTGTCTCTGCCGTCCAGCAGATGGAGAGGGCTTTGGGCGGTTCCGGCAAGGTCAGTTTCAAGAAACTGGGTGCCGAGGTTACTGCCTACCAGAAAGCCCTTTCAGACCTGAAGGAGGCACAGGCGGTGTATGCGGACACCTATACGGCACTCATTGCCGCCCAGAAATCATACATTGAGGCGCAACAGTCCGGAACCGAACAGGAGAAGGAATCCGCCCGGCAAGCCCTGGAAACGGCGCAGGCTAATGCCGATGCCGCGAGTGAGAATATAAACGCCTTGCAGGAAACGGCTGACAGTGCCCGGCAGTCCCTCTCGAATACTGCCTCCGGTCTGAAGACCAGTATGGAGAATGTGAGGGACGGATTGCAGCAGATTGCCTCCGGCAGTATCAGCGGGGCGTATAATGGCCTGATCACACTCGGCAAAGGTGCCAAGGAAGTGGACGGCAAACTGGGCGAGGCTTTCGGAAAGGTTTCCGAAACACTTGAGGATGTGCCTGTTGTCGGCTGGATTGTAAGTATCATAGACCTTTTCAAGGATGGTTTGAGTGTGGTCATCGGTGGCCTACTCGACGCGGTGTTCAATGCCGTGAGCGGTATTCTTGACGATGTGCTTTCCGGTGATCTTTTTGTGACTATCGGAAAATCGCTGCTTTCCGGTGTGGGCAAGATATTCGACGCATTGACCTGGGGCGGATTTTCCTCCTGGACGACTTCAAGCAATGCCAAAGAGGTCCAGGAAACCATCGACCGGCTGACCGAGCGCAACGAGACCTTGCAGACGGCTATTGAGGACCTGACGGAGGAGATCAAGGCGAGCAAGGGTACAAAGTCCGTGGCCGCCTACCGGGATGCCTACAGGCTCCAGCAGGAGACGAACTCGAACTATCTGGACATGGCCATGTCGCAGGCCGGTTATCACGGTTCGCATCACAGCTGGAATTATTACTGGGGCGGTTTCTCACAGGAACAGATTGACCGTTTGAGCGGTCAGATCGGGCGTAGCTGGAACGGTGACATCTGGAACCTAAGTCCGGAGGAGATGAAGAAGTTGCGCAGTAACGTGGACATGTGGACGCAGATCCAGGATACCGGCAAGGGCGGATATGGAGGTCGTCTGACCGAGAAGCTGGATGACTATATCGACCAGGCGGGCAAGCTGGAGGAACTTACCGACCAGCTGTATGAAGGTCTCACCGGTATTTCCTTCGACAGCATGTACAGCAGTTTCGTGGATAACCTGATGGATATGAAGTATGATGCCGCAGCCGCGGCGGAGGACATATCCGAGTATTTCATGCGTGCGATGCTGTCAAACAAGATCGGTGAGCTGTATTCCGACAAGCTGAAAGGCTGGTGGGAGAAATTCGGCAAGGCGATGGAAGACAATGACCTTACAGAAGCCGAGCGTAAGGCCCTCCAGGACGAGTACATGAAGTATGTCGAGGAAGCCGTCGCTCTTCGTGACAATCTTGCCGCGGCCACCGGGTACGATAACTCGGGCGGTACGAGCCAGAGCGCCAAAACCGGCGGTTTTTCAGCCATGACACAGGACCAGGGTACAAAACTGGACGGCATGTTCACCAGCGGGTTGCAACACTGGTCGAGCATCGATGAGAAGATGGAGAGCGTCATCGACAAGATGAACACCGCCGAGGGGCATCTTGCCCGTATCGAGGAGAACACCGGCACGAGCGCGTCGCACCTTGGCAAAATAGAGGAAGAGATTCGTAAAATCAATCGTGACGGAGTAAAATGCAAATGATATGGAAAAGATATTAGGCGGTCTGGTACTTGTCAACGGTACCGACATCTGGAGTACATACGGGGTGTTCCTCGTTGAGGACAAGCGCGGCGGGATGGATAACCTGACCGCCATCCTGACCCCGAGCAAGACGAAAACGGACACGGCCGTGAATATCCGGGAGGAGGACGGGGAGAAATATTCCTCCGTGCTGACGCCCAGGAACGAGGCCCGTGACGTGACGCTTCATTTCGCCCTGTTTGGCAAAACGCAGGCCGGCTGGCTGAAGAAGTATTTCGAGTTCATCAATTTCCTGAAGAAAGGCCGTGACGGGTGGCTTGAGATTTCCTTTCCCCAACTTGCCCTGACTCTCCGTGTGAAATATACGGATTGCAGCAAGTTCCAGCCTCTGACCTATCTCTGGAAGGAAGGCGTGCACGCCGGCAAGTTCAAGGTGAAGTTCCGGGAACCTGTCCCGGTCATATAAATGTGATTCAAACCCTATTCAAACGACGTTTAAATAAGATACAGACATGCTGACCATCTATGACAGCAACGGCAACAGACGGACCGATATAGAGGCGGGTGACAGCTCCACCCAGGTGAAGGAGGTACAGGGTGACAATGTCCTGACACTCTCTTTCACGCATTACGAATATATCGCCCTGGACGTGAATGACCGGGTGGACTTTGAGGGTGAGCGCTACTGGCTGACCGAACGGTACGCCCCGAAGCAGAAGAGCGGCCAGGAGTGGGTATATGATTTGAAGTTTTACGGCATCGAGAGCCTGGTGAGACGTTTTCTTGTGCTGGAGACCACCGACGGGAACACCGAGCCTGTGTTCACGCTGACAGCGACTCCGCGTGAACACGTGGCCATGATCGTGAAGTGTATCAATGACGGAATGAACCACACCACCGACTGGAAAGTGGGGCGGGTGGACGGTACGGACCTTATCGTCATCGATTACGAGGGGAAGTACTGCAACGAAGCCCTGAAAGAGATAGCCGAAGCGGTCGGCGGGCAGGCTGAATGGTGGGTGGAAGGCCAGACCGTGAACGTGTGCCGGTGTGAGCATGGCGAGGAAATAACGCTGGGCTACGGGAAGGGACTGACCGGAATCGAACGCGACACGACGGGTACCGACAATTTTTATACCCGGTTGTTTCCGGTAGGCAGCACGCGGAACATAGATCCGTCAAAATACGGGCATAGCCGCCTGATGCTTCCGGGGGGCAGGCAATATGTCGAGATACATACGGAGGAGTACGGCATCTATGACCGTTACGAGCAAGACGCCTTCAGCGGCATTTATCCCCGCAGGATCGGGGCTGTCAGCAGTGTGCGCAGCGAAGATGTGAAAGATGACGACGGCAACCCTTTCACGGTCTATTATTTCAGGGACGACAGCCTGAACTTCGATCCGAACGATTACGAGCTGCCCGACGAGACCAAACGTGTATCGTTCCAGGACGGTGACCTTTCCGGACTGGGGCAGGGTGAGGACCACTGTTTCGAGGTGAATTTCAACAGTGCCACCCGTGAGTTCGAGATTATTACGATATGGCCCTATGATGATGACACGCAACTCCCCGGCGGCAAACTTGTCCCGAAATCCGGTGACCGTTATATTCTCTGGAATATCCGTATGCCGGACGAATATTACCCGCTTGCCGAGGAGGAGTTTCTTACGGCGGTGGAACAGTTCAATACCGAATGCTGGCAGGATCTTGCCGTTTACAAGGCCCCGACCGACCATGTGTGGATTGAGGAGAACGGTGTTTCCCTGTCCGTAGGCCGCCGTGTGAGACTTGAAAGCGAGGAGTATTTCCCCGAAACCGGTTATCGCAGCAGCCGTATCACGAAAATTACCCGGAAGGTGAACCAACCCGGGGAGATGGACATCGAGATCAGCGATGCCCTGCATAGTGGTGCGTTTGAACGGGTGAATGACAGTATCGGGGAACTGAAAAACTATACGAAGTCAAAGGCGGAGGGTGCCGCGCTTCCTGACATTATCCGTAGCTGGGACAAGACACTGCCTACGGACAACAATCTTTTTTCCGCGCGGAGAAGCCAGGCGGAACACATCAGCAAAAAAAGAATGACCGTGCAAAGGGGAAGATCACCTTCGAAGCGGGAGCCTCTTTCGGACAGGAGGATAATGCGGGTATTGATGACAAGGCAATGCCGGGCTGCTGACCTTGTCGTGCGTGAGCTTCTTCGCAGTCCGAAATTCGTGGACGGTCTTTTCGGTGAGGGCTGGCGGCTCTGGATGGAGGACGCTTTGTCCCATCTGACCATCGACAAGCTGACGGTACGCCAGGTCATGGTAGTATTGGAGATGCTTATCGAGAAGGTACGCAGCGTCGGCGGCCAGCTTTGTGTCAGTGCCGCCAACGGGAAAATAAAGACCGCTGTTCTTGAGGGCGGTTACTGGAGGATCACCTTCGAGCAGGAGAACACTTTCGTGGCCCATGACCTCATGCGCTGCCAGACCTTCAGCGGCGGGAATTTGAAAAGCTATTGGGTTGAGGTGGCCGGCGTGGAGGGTGGTTCCATCCTCGTGGGCGAGGACGAGTTCGGCGCTTCCCTTCCGGAGGCTGGTGACGAGTGCGTGCTGATGGGCAACACGGAGAATCCGTTGCGCCAGAACCTGATCCTGATCTCCGCCACCGAGGACGGGCAGCCCCGTGTGGACGTGATGGACGTGGTGAAGGCGAAGAACTTCACCGGCTGCTGCGTGCCCGTCTGGGCAACCTTGACGGTATCAGTGACGACTGGTTCCCTTCAGACAACCAGCCTCACGGTGATGGCCTGTACAGCGACAACGCTACCTGCGTGGTACGTTCCTTCTGGTAACGGGCGAGGATATCAAGACGAAGTTCGAGATAGTCGAGGGGAAATCGTCAGTTCCGTCACCGCCCTGCGGAATGACTTCGCCACCGAGCGCGGCTACCTGAATAACCCCGCCTTTGATGACGGCCTTATGAAGTGGAACACGGAGAACGAGACCGTGTTCTTCCTTGTGGGCAACCGGTGGATCTGGGCGAACGGTAACGTCTTGACGAGGAAGGGTGACAGCGCGAGCGTGACCGAGGATGACGGCCGTACGGTTGTCCGGATTCGTAACAAGTACATCCTCCAGAAACGTGAGAACCTGAAAAGTATTCCCTCCATGCCTGAAAATGACAGTGGGGAGAAGGAAGCCGTCCCGGTGTTCCTGACTTTCTTTTACCGCTGTGCCAAGGCCGGCACGCTGCGTGTGGAGTTTGTGGGTGTGGATAAGACAGGCTTTGCCAATTTCAACAGCATGGAGGTGGAGGAAGAACTGTCCGCGACCGACGGGTACGTACAGTACACCTGTAGCGGACTCTGGAACGGTACAGGTGATTTTAAATTGAGTTTTACCGGTGATATTTACCTGTATATGCTCATATTGAGCACCGACCGTGTGGAATCCCTGACACACCGTTATAAAACCCTTTTCGAGCAGTCGGAGCGTCTGGTAAAGATTTCGGCGGCGGTGTTCGACAAAGACGAGAACCTGCTGGAAGAGACCGGCCTGATGGTTACTTCCAAATATTCCGGGTTGTATGCCATTGACGGTGATGGAAATTTGAAATCCCTTGTAGGTGTTGGGGGTGACGGCGTAAAAATCAAGGGCGATAATATCACTTTGGAGGGGCTTGTTACGGCTAATGATAATTTCAAGATTCTGGAAGACGGTAGTATTGAGACGCGCAACGCCAAGATTTACGGTACAGTGTATGCCTATGAGGGTAAAATCGGCGGTTTTACGATTGATTCCGGACGGTTGTACTGGAAAGCCGGTGATTATTTCGGCAATGATTCCCGCAGTCTGAAACTTGGTGTCTCACAAACGGACATGGAGGGTATTGTGGATGTGTCCTTTAATGCCGCCACGCAGGGACGGTTCGGTGTCAAGGCCGTAGGCTCGAATCTGGGTGGTGCCGCTATCTATGCCTCCAGCAAGTCCTCTGGTCAGAGCTATCCTATCAGTGCCAATACTTATGCCGGCTATTTTGACGGTGGTGTGCATGTGAACGGGGCGGTGTATTGTGGTGATATCCTGTCGAACAATTACGGTACGGGATGGAGCCTGGCCAGCGATGGGACATACAGTTACCGAAAGGGTGTTTCAGGTACCTTCCAGTGGGCTGTAAAGAGTGATTTTATAACTTATAACTATACCCTTGAGGTTGTTAATGGAATTGTCGTTAAGATGACATATATCTAAAAATAAAGGATATGAAAGTAAATTTTAATGTGTATTTTAAGGATTTCGACGGTAGCGTGCTGTTGATTGATAAGAAACCCCAGTGTATGGGAGTCATAGTCTCCCAGTGCCTGTTCAACGGTACCGGTTTCCGTCCGAGCGGTAATATTCAGACGGATAATGAAAAGAAATTACATGCTTACAGTCTTTGCATGAGGATTATGGGTTCCGATGCGGATGTGGATCTGACATCGGAGGATGCGGTTTTGATAAAGGAAGCTGTTACCGGTCTTACTCCGGGCTGTTATTCCCAAATAGTGAAACAGATAGAAGGGTAATGGAGGATTAGCTATGACAAATGCGGAAAAACAAGAGATCCTGAACGCTATCAAGGCCGAGAGCCAGAGCGTTGATGAACTTGTGGAGGTCAGCTCCCTTGACAATATCAAAAGTCTCCCCGCCCTTCGCGGCAGTGAGCTGGTGAGTGCTCCGCTTACCCTTTTGCGTAAACCGGCCGATGATGCCGCTGCCACAGCGAATGCGTCTGCCACGAAAGCGGATAATGCTGCGGCTTTGGCGAATAAAGCTGCGGGTATGGCGTCTGATGCGGCCGGTACCGCCAATCAGGCTGCTGAAACTGCAAATTCCGCCGCGGCAGCGGCATCCGCGGCTGCGAAACAGGCGGAGGATGCCGCCGCCGGTGTGAACGACGGTTTGGTCGGTGGCATGACGGCCGTCCCTGATGAGGAGAACGACACGGTGAAACTCACCCTGCTGGGGAAGACCGGGACGGAGATTGCCTCCGTTGATATTCCCGGTGGTACGGGTGGTGGCGGTAACACGTATAATGTGACGGCGGAAGTCCCTTTGGAGAGCGGTTATTATGTCCTTTCCTCCGCGATCGGTGCCGTGGATGAGAAATACCGTTACAAGGGCCGTTGCATCACCTATGAAGTCTCGCAGGCAAATGGGAGACCAAACAGTTCGTGGGGACAAGTCTGTCGAGCTGGGAGCAGGAGGCGAGCTGGGAGGACTTCGGCGGTGCCGGAACGATGAAGAGCCTGACGGTGAACGGCGAGAAGAAAGTTCCCGACAGCGAGGGCAACGTGGATCTGACCATCGACAAGCTGGAAGTGGACGAGAGTCTGGATGCTGACAGTACCAATCCCGTCCAGAACAAGACCGTCGCCGCCAAATTCCAGGAGGTGGAAGCCGGTACCGTGTTCGGCATGAGCGCGGAAGTGAGCGACGACGAGAGCAGTGTCCGCCTTGCGCTGACCAACAAGAGCGGGGCGGAGATCGCGAGCGTTGACATCCCGGCCGGCAGCGGTGGCGGCGGTGAGTCCTCCACCACCAAGATCGTGCTGCTTGCCGAGACCGACAAGAAAACCGTGAAGGAAGGCGGAGCGGTGAAACTTACCTATACCTATGACCACCAGGTTGCCGGCGGTGATGACAAGGGTAGCAGTACCGGACAGAAAGCGACCGTCACCATCCAGGTGAAGCGCGGGACGACCACCACTTATTCCTCCTCGCTGAAGGAAGTGAGCAAGGGTACCTATACCCTTGACCTGACCAAATACCTGCTGGTGGGCACGAGCGATATCTACGTCATTGCCGAGACTACCGATCCCACCACGGGTAAGGCGCAGAAGAAGCAGGCGTACGTGAGCGTGAAGAGCGTCACCCTGTCCCTTTCCTGCGGTTACAACCTGGCGGCCACCATCCAGAACGGCGGTTACGGTACCTATGATTCCGCGAGTATACCCTACGCCGTGAGCGGTACCGGCACGAAAACCGTCAGCCTGTACGTGGACGGTGTACAGCAGAACGCGCATACGGTCACCCGCAGCGGCACGACGAACGGCAGTTTCGAGGTTTCCATGACCGGCCTGTCCGTGGGGCGGCATACCGCCCAGCTGGTGGCCGAGATGGAAACTGACGACCTCACGCTGAAAAGCGAGAGCATCCATATCGACCTGCTGAAGGCCGGAACCGGCGCGCCCTTCATCGGTTTGAAGCTCATTCATGCCGACGGGCATGTCCTCGGACGGGACGAGCATCTGGAGCCGGTCCTTGAAGCCGGCCGCTACGAGAAGCTCACTTTCGACTGGGTGGCCTATGATCCCGACCGTGTGCCCGCTGAAGTGGAGTTCTGGAAAAACGGCGTCAAGAGCAGTACCGTGAGCGCTCCCCGCAGCATGATGACCTACAGTAACCGGTTTACCGAGGAAGGCACGCAGACGCTTGTCCTGAAAGCCGGTCCGACCGGGTACACTTTGCGCATCGACGTGGGTGAGAGCGGTATCGATATCAGCGAGGCCACCTACGGCCTAGCGGTCAAGCTTGACGCGGCGGGTCGCAGCAACGGGGAGAGTAACCCCGGAACATGGGAGTCGAACGGCGTGGAGACCACGTTCGAGGGTTTTGACTGGAGCAGCAACGGCTGGACGGGTGAGGCGCTGAAGCTGACCAACGGTGCGAAAGCCGTCATCGGCTACCGGCCTTTGCCACCGATGTGAAAAGTACGGGGCTGACCATTGAACTGACTCCGGGTAAGCAATCCCACTGACAGCGATACCGCAGTTGTGGACTGTCTCGACAGTGGCAAGGGGCTTTATATCACCCTTCGGAAGCGAGTTTCAAGACCGGTGAGAAAGTGTCCTATACCAACGAGGACGACGAGCTGGTGGAGCGTGAGATCAAGCTGGGCACGAATTATGTGGAAGACCGGTGGATCAAGGTGGCCCTCATGGTGGGTACCCGCAATGAGAGCCGTCTGATGGAGCTTTATGTGGACGGCAACCGTACCGGTGCCGACATCTACGACAACGCCTTCAGCTTCCGCCAGGACAATCCGAAATATATCACCATTGACAGCGCTGGGGCGGACGTGGAGGTAAAGAGCGTGCGTATCTATACCCGCCGGTTGAGTGACGACGAGGAACTGGAGAACCGGATGGTGGACAGTGCGGACGGTGAGGAGATGATCGCGCTGTACGAAGAGAACGATATCCTGGGTGATACCGACACTGTGGATATGGACAAGCTGCGTGCCAAGGGCAAGGGGGTGCTGCGTATCGTGCGCCAGAACAAGCTCGATGACGTGTATGCCGAGAACAACAAGAAGACGGACTTTTCGGCTGATATCTTCTATTACTCCCCTTTCGGATCCGAATACGACTTCGTGCTTCGTGACTGTTATATCCGTATTCAGGGTACCAGTTCCACGAAATATCCGAGCAAGAACATCCGTATCTATATCAGCAAGGGCGGCACGAACCTTAGCTTCACCGTTGGCGGCAAGGAGCAGGCGGAAAAGAAATATCCTGTCCGTCCCGGTGGCATCGCCATGAACCTGATCTGTCTGAAGAGTGATTATTCCGACTCGTCCATGTCGCTGAACACAGGCGGTGCCAAACTGTTCAACGACGTGCTGAAGGAGATGGGGCTTCTCACCCCTCCGCAGCGTTACCAGTACGAGACGGGCGGCAGCGATTTGAACGCGGTCACCGTGCGTACCGCTATCGACGGTGTGCCTATCGACATGTTTGTGGCGGCTGCGGAGGACGGCGAGAACGACTATGTGGGGCAGTACAACTTCAACAACGAGAAAAGCAAGAGCGGCGACCTGTTCGGCCTTAGTGGCGTGGAGGGTTACGATCCTGCCTGTCCCCTCACTCTGGAAATGCTGAACAATACCGAGGCCATGTGCCTTTTCAAGACCACAAGTGACGCTCATCTGGAGGAGGTGTTTGATGCCGGTGCCGAGACCAACGTTCCGGATGATGTGAAATGGGCGGGCCTTGACGAGTCGCAGCGTACGGCCGTGAAACGGTTGTACGCATGGATACGCTCGTGTGTTCCGGACGGTGCGACGAGCGCCGACCTCTCCACTTTTAAGAGCGAGAAGTTCAGGGACGAGATAAGTGACTATTTCGACAAGGCTTTCCTGCTGACGTATTACCTCTGGACGGACTATTTCCTTGCCGTTGACCAGCGTGCGAAGAACATGATGCTGCGCACGTGGGACGGCCTGATATGGTACATCACCTACTACGACGGTGATACCAGATGGGAAAACGCAACGACTGTTTCCTGGTGTATGACTACACCACCGACCGCGACACTTATGATGCCGAGGCTGGGAAATATGCCTTTGAAGGCCGTGACAGCTGGCTTTGGAACCTCGTTCTGGCCAACCTGGACGCTGACCTGAAGACACAGGCGCAGGCTCTTCGCGGTGTACTTACCACCAGCCGTGTCCTGGACATGCTGAACGTGGAGCAGGCGGGCAACTGGTGCGACCGTGCCTATAACAAGAGCGGCGAGCTGAAGTACATCCTGCCCGCCACGCAGGAGATGTACGGCAAGGTGTGGCCGTTCATCTACGCCCTTCAGGGCAGTAACCGTGCGCACCGTGAATATTTCGTGCGTAATCGTTTCGCCCTTCTGGATGCCAAGTACGGCACGAGCAATTTCACCAGTGACAACATCGACCTCTATCTGGCACGTACGGCTGCTGACACCCCCGACGTGCTGAAGATTACGGCCAACGAGGTTTATGCTTTCGGCTACGGTACGAACAACAGCCCGAATATAGGGAATACCGGCATCATCAAGAAAGATGCGGCTGCGAGCCTTTCCATCACCGGTGCCTATACGGTGAACGATCCTTGAGGGTTTATGGCGCGAGCCGTATGAAGGTGCTGGATATGAGCGGGGCCGCCGACCACCTGAAAAACGCTTTCGACCTGGGCAAATGTACCGTGCTGCGCGAACTGAACCTTCAAAGTTCCGGCAACGGCAGTACCGGCTGGTGGTTGAACATCGGCAACTGCAAGCAGCTACGTAAACTCAACCTTCGTAACCAGGCACAGGCGAAAACCGGGGGAAGTACCAGTACCGAGCTGGATTTGAGTGCGCAGACCAAGCTGGAAGAACTTGAGGCCCGCGGTACGCAGGTGCAGAGCGTGGTGCTAGCCAAGGGTTCTCCCGTGACGCTGCTCCACCTTCCGGTACACTGACCAGCCTCCGTCTGGAATATCTGGGCAGACTGACCACCGGCGGGCTGACATTAGAAAGCTACAGCAAGGTGAAGACCTTCATCTTTGACAGTTGTCCAGGTATTGACTGGGAAACCCTGCTGGGCCGTTGCACGGGTGTGGAACGTATCAGAGTAACCGGTATTGACCGCGAGGATGACGGTACGTGGCTGAATAAGTTTGTCGGGATGGGCGGTGTGGATTCCGATGGCAATACTACGGACACGTGCGCTTTGGTGGGTACGGTACAGCTCACGCGCTACATTGATGACGATACGTACAGCGCTCTGAAGGCGCACTTCCCGGAACTGAATATCCGGCAGCCGGAATACACGATGATCGAGTTCGACGACGAGGTATCGGATGACGCGAACGTGAGCAACCTTGACAACGGTACCGGCTACAAGTATGACAACGCGTATGAGGTGAGCGGTCATATTTCCGCCATCCTGAAGCAGCGTCACCGTGTACTTGCTAAAGTGACTAAAAAAGCGACGACGCGGGGTGTGAACATGGCGAACGTTGATACCACGGTGAACAACCTGGACGGTGAGATGACCTATTACCCGCTGGACGACACGGACAGCAACAAGTACGCCGACGGCACGGCTGCCAGACTGGACGGCACTGAAGGTGACTGGATGATGTACGAGCCCTTCTTCTGGAGCAAGGGTATCAATGATTACCTGAACGGCAAGCATTACTCCTGTTACAGCAGTAACGGTTCGGATAACATGCCTTCCGTTCCGGATGCTGACGTCCTTACGCTTGACGACATTAAGGGCACGAGTGGCGGTTATCTTTCCGGTCGTAAGATCATGAGCGGAAAGGATACGCTTTCGAACAGCTACAGTACTGACAGTACGTATTCGGTATGCAAGGTGAACGTGGACGGTTACAAGCGTGTGCGTTTCCCGAGCGTTCCCGGTACAAGCCTTGTCGGAAGCATTTTCACAGACGATTCCGGCACGGTCATCAGTTCAATCGTCGTCCCTACCTTGAGCAACAAGTTCGAGGCCGGTATGTACCTGATTGCCGATGTTCCGGAGGGTGCCACTGCTCTTCACTTCTCCATTCTGAACACGGCAGAGTTCGATAAGGTTGTCCTTTCTAACAGTGACAGGATCGAGGATATGGAACCGAATGGGTGCCTAATGACGAGCACTTGTGTGCCGTTGTGGGCAGCAGTGTTGTCGGTTCCAAACTTCGCGCCTGCATTACCGGCGGGAGCACTACGGCGAGCATGACCTGGGCTGATTTTCACTATTACAGTGTCCAGCGCGGTATGCAGCAGATTGATGCCCTTATGCACTCGCGCATCGCGAATCTTTTCTACGCGAAGTACGGTCGTCGTGACAGCCAGGAACAATGCGGCGCGGGCTCTCACACGAACAACCGTACTACGGGTGGTACTGCCAGCCGCGGGATGACGGACACGATCGGCTACGAGGAAGCCTCCTCAATCAACCTAATGTGACGAACAGCCTGATAGAAAACTCCGTCCACCAGTATGCGTGGTACCGTGAGAAGGATGACTACGGCGGGGCCACGGTTACGCAGGTGAATAATATTTGCTGCCTTGGCTACGAGGACATCTATGGTCATAAATATGACATGATGGACGGCGTGGACCTCCCTAATGACACGGGCAATTCCGGGAAGTGGCGCATCTGGATGCCTGACGGCAGTACCCGCCTGGTTAAGGGTTCCGTGAGCTCCGGTATCTGGATTACCGCCGTGGCGCATGGCAAATATATGGACGTGATTCCGGTGGGTTCCGTTTCGGGTTCCTCCTCGACAAATTACTGCGACATCTACTACATATCCACTGCCGCCAGCCGTGTGGTCTATCGCGGGTGCAACTATGCGTATGCGAATGGCGGCGTGTCGTATGCGTATGCGAATAGCGATGCATCGAGCTCGTACACGAGTGTCGGCTCCCGTCTGTCCTTCCGCGGTCGGCTCGTCAGGGCGTCGAGCGCCGTGGCGTTTAAAGCGATAAGCGAGGTTGCATGATCGGCCGCGTAAAGCGTCAAAGCGGGAGCGAAGCGACAAAACGTCCGGTGTTCCCCGAGCAGGGGAACGCCGTTCATTGCGGGCGTCAGCCCGTCGAAAAATATTTTTTTGACGTCAGGTTTTGTATCTGTTTGTTAAATAATAATTTGAAAATAGTACTTTTGCATTTGAAAGGTGGCGCCTCCCCATAGGCCGTGTGGTCTATCGTGGCAACAACAACGCGAACCCGAATGGCGGTGTTTCGATGTCGAATGCGAACAACGATTCCTCGAATACGAACACGAACATCGGTCTCGTCTGAACAACAATCGAAAGGAAATTTTAATCGGCGTACAACACCGGGGACTTGTCCCCACCGTGGTGCCGAGGGGGGCAAGCCGCAGTAACAGCGGTCCGCAAGGGCCGGAAAACTGAAAAATAAAGTGTCGGGTAGGGTTTGGTAGGCCGGAAACGGTTCGAAGAAGCCGGGCCCGGGGGATTGAAGGCCCCGTATTAAAAGCAATAAACAGTAATTTATGCGCAGGGTTGGGTATATCATCGAGGAGATCGTGGAGCCTTCCAACATGGAGGCTTCCTTCCGGCAGGTCCTTCGCGCAGCAAGCGTAAACGCAGCCGCCAGGGGTGCTATCTGCTCGCGCATAAGCCGAGGTGTTGGAGGAGCTGGCCGCGCAGATCGCATCCGGTACTTTCCGCGTGAAGGACTACCGTGAACGCGAGATCATCGAGGGCGGCAAGCTGCGCCGCATCCAGGTGATCCCGATGAAGGACCGCATCGCCGTGCACGCCATCATGGCGGTGGTGGACCGCCATCTGCGGAAACGTTTCATCCGTACCACCTCCGCCAGCATCAAGAGACGGGGTATGCACGACCTCCTGGCGTATGTTCGCCGTGACATGGCCGAGGATCCCGATGGTACGCGTTACTGTTACAAGTTTGACATCACCAAGTTCTACGAGAGCGTGAAGCAGGATTTTGTGATGTATTGCGTCAGCCGGGTGTTCAAGGACGCGAAGCTCGTGGCCATGCTGGAGAGCTTCGTCCGCCTGATGCCTGAAGGTCTGAGTATCGGCCTGCGCAGCTCGCAGGGGCTGGGCAATTTGCTTTTGTCTGTGTATCTGGACCATTATCTGAAGGACAGGTATGCCGTGCGTCATTTCTACCGCTATTGTGATGACGGCGTCGTACTGGGTAAAACGAAAGCGGAACTGTGGAAGATTCGTGATGCCGTCCACGGGCGCATGGAGTGTGCCGGTCTCCTGGTGAAGGGGAACGAGCGCGTGTTCCCGCCGGGCGAGGGCATCGACTTCTGGGGTATGTGACTTTCGGTGCGGACCATGTCCGCCTTCGCAAGCGCATCAAGCAGAAGTTCGCCCGAAAAATGCACGAGGTAAAATCGAGAAGGAGGAGGCGTGAGCTGATAGCGTCGTTCTACGGGATGGCCAAGCACGCCGACTGTCATACGTTGTTTAAAAAATTAACAGGCAAAGACATGAGATCATTTAAAGACTTGAACGTTTCCTACAAGCCGGAGGACGGCAAGAAACGTTTTCCCGGGGTGGTGGTAAGCATCCGGGAGCTGGTGAACTTACCGATTGTGGTGAAGGACTTCGAGACGGGCATCAAGACCGAACAGGGCGAGGACCGCTGTATCGTGGCCATTGAGATGAACGGTGAACCGAAAAAGTTCTTTACCAACAGCGAGGAGATGAAGAACATCCTCTTGCAAGTGAAGGATATGCCCGACGGCTTCCCGTTCGAGACCACCATCAAGACGGAAACCTTCGGCAAGGGTCGAACTAAATACATATTTACATGAAACGGGTAGAAGGAACATCCGGGATAAAACTGATCGAGTGCGTGAGCCCGGCACGCAACAGATGGCGCATCCGCTGGGATGTGCAGGAACGTGAGGACGGATCCGCCTCCTACATGGAGGAAGGCTTTGTCGGCAGACCTCACATGGATACTATAAAGTCTGTCATTACAGACTGGTGTAATGAGCAAATTGACCGTGAGATACTTTCCGGTTTTCTCTATGAAGGTATGCCGGTATGGCTGTCAAGTGAAAACCAGTTCAATTATAAGGCAGCGTATGATCTGGCCGTACAGACTGGTGGTGCTACGCTTCCTGTGACATTCAAGTTCGGTACGGATGAGGTTCCCCAATATCGGGAGTTCGTCACACTGGAGGAACTGACCGATTTCTACACGAAAGCCATGAAGCATGTTCAGGACACGCTGTCTGACGGCTGGAGGAAGAAAGACGCTTTTGATCCGGAGAAGTACCGGGTGGAATAAATCCTTCGGGGGAGGATAAGAAAAAAGCCCCCGGCCTGTTAAAAAGTAACGCCAATCACTTTTATAAACATGAAACGCCAAACCGCGCGACCGGGGGCAAATACCCTCTGTCACGGTTTGACGTTTTTTTTTGTTGTCTAAAAAATGATTGGCGATGCAAAGATATAATTTTTTTGTTGTATGAAAGTGATTGAGATATTAAACTTTAACCGGGAGCTGTTGAAAAGGCTTCAGGCGGCCGGCATCCGTCTGGAAGATGCCCGGTATATCGACCTGTACGCGGACTATACCCGCCTACTCGATCAAGGTGAAAAAGTCTCGTATGCTGTGGCCGTATTGTCCGAAAAGTATTCGGTGAGCGAACGCAAGGTTTATGCCTTGGTGAAACGATTCCAGAGCGACTGCAAGACGCTTGCAGTGTGAACGGGTTGTTTTATGCCGTAGGGAGTGCCGTTTCCCCTTATCTTTAGGGTGTTTCAAATTTAGAAGGAGGAAATGGCTATGAACAAGTATTACCGTATCCTGGACAAGATTCTTGCCACGGGAAAGACACAGACCAACAAGAAGGGAAACATACAGTACCTTCTGAACGAGCAGCTCTCGCTGACACCGGCGGACCTGCTCGACATATTCGAGGGGCATAATATCGCCCGCAAGAAGCTCCGCAGCGAGTTGCAGTTATTTATGCAGGGTGAGCGCAACGTGGAGAAGTACCGGGAGGCTGGCATCAACTGGTGGGACTATTGCGGCTCTATCCTGGTGAACAGTTACCCGACCTATTTCGAGAAGCTGCCTCCGTTGATAGCGAAAATTAACCGGGAGAGGCGCAACAGCAAGAACTACGTGCTTTTCCTGGGCGAAACCGGTGCCGAGAGCAACCAGGCGCCCTGTTTGAGTCTGGTACAGTTCCAGCTGGATGGTGGTGAACTGGTTCTGTCCGCCTACCAGCGCAGCAGTGACGCAAACCTCGGGCTACCTTCCGATATTTACCACCTGTACCTGATGGCGCGGCAGATAGAACTTCCCTTGAAGTCGATCACCCTCTACCTGGGCAATGTACATATCTACGAGAATAATATCCCGGCACCCGTGCGCTGATCGCCGGTGACGAGACGGTCCGCTTCGGCTGAACGTGTAGTTTGCTGTATATGTCTTGCAGCGGGAACTGTTCATGTTTCCCGCTGTTTTTCGTTTATTCTGGGGACCTTTGCGGCCGTTTTAAAGCAGAATGAAATGAAAAAGATGTATTTGTCCGCCCCGCTTCCTTTCGTGGGGCAGAAACGCATGTTTGCGAGGGAATTTATCAAGGTGCTGGGACAGTTCCCGGACAGCACCGTGTTTGTGGACCTGTTTGGTGGCTCGGGCCTGCTGTCACATATTACCAAATGTGTCAGGTCTGATGCCACCGTTGTGTATAATGACTTCGACAACTACCGCTGCCGACTTGTAAATATCCCGACCACTAATGTGCTGTTATCCGATTTGCGTCGGATAGCTGAAGGGGAACCCAGAAACAAACGTATAACCGGGGAGATTCGCGATAAAATGTTTGCCCGTATTGAGAGGGAAGAAAAAGAGCACGGCTACGTGGATTATATCACGGTTTCCGCATCCTTGTTGTTCGCCATGAAATATGTGACCAGTTTGGAAGGAATGAAGAAAGAAGCCATTTACAATAGGATTCGGCAGACAGACTATCCCGAAGCAAAGGATTATCTGGAAGGACTGACTATAACCAGCGAAGACTACAAGGAAGTATTCAAACGTTACAAAGATGTTCCGGGTGTGGTGTTCCTGGTTGATCCGCCGTACCTCTCCACCGAGGTGGGTACTTACAAGATGTTCTGGCGTCTGGCTGACTATCTGGATGTACTAACCGTTCTGAAAGGGCATTCGTTCGTGTATTTCACTTCGAACAAGTCTTCCATTTTAGAACTGTGCGACTGGATGGACCGAAACCCATTTGTCGGCAGCCCATTCAAGGAATGCAGGAAAGTGGAGTTTAGTGCAAGCGTAAACTATCAAGCTAAATATACAGACATGATGCTGTACACGAAGCCGGATGAGGTGTCAGGTATAGCAGCCTAACATTGCATAAAGATAGTGAATTATTTTGAATCTGCAATGGCTTTTAAATGATATTTTAAAGCCATTTAAAGAGGGTTCAAGTGAAAGAAAAACGGTGGGCTTTGATCATGCTGAATAGGACCGCGCTCACCTTTTTTCTTGTACGTGTCGTTTTTGTACTTTTTGAAACGCATCGTTTTTGTTAAGCGGCACGTCTGGTTTTTCCGGATTTAGATGATATGTGTTGGGTATCATCCCGCTTTTTTCTTTTTACCTGATTCCTGTGAAATTTACATTGACACCATCCAATGTGCCTTTTAAGAAGTTTCCGGCCAACCATATATTTTCAAAATATGAAATGTCACTGGGACCGTAAACCATACGGATACATGTCTGTGCGCTGTTATCCCATCTCCATTCAAAATTGTATCTGTCTTCGGTTACATAGCCGTTTCGATGTTCTATTTGTATGATGTCTGTGCCTGTTCTATTTTCGTAAAAGTCTAGTCGTTGTGTGTAGTATTCACCGTCTTGTTCCAAGTTTCCTGCCAGGTCCGGCTGCATAGTTCCCGAGTGGTTCTGTAATATATTTCGCTGTAATCATCATCATCGTACCAACTTCTATGGATACTTCACAGGAGGTTAGGTTAACCATTATTATCAGTACAACTACCATTCCGAAGTATTTCAGTATTTTTGTTCTCATATCCGTTAATTTTAAAATTTGTTTTTCTTATGTCACAAAGATAAGTGGAGGGAATGATACAATAAACGGAATATTCCTATTTGTAAAGGAGAGTTTCCCTATTTGTAATAGGAAAATTCCTATGGTGAGGAGAGGGGAATAAGGTCTGTCTTATTTCTTTTACTATTAAACTGTAAGTTACAAAAAGAGGCTGTCCATTGGTGAGACAGCCCTGATAATTTCCGAAAAATGATAATAGGATATTTCTATATATTTTAATTATCCTTGTTTGGGTATTATCTGCGTTTTTTGAAGAAAGAAGTGGTGCTTCCTGTACTTGCTTCATTACTCTCAAGAGATTACCTCCCCAAATCTTCCTTAAGTCTTCTTCTGTATATCCTTTTTCAATCATTTTTATGGTCAGATTAATTAAGTCATTATCTCCTTTACATCCTTGCAGACCACCACCGCCATCAAAGTCTGTACCTATTCCTACATGGTCTATGCCGGCTACTTTAATCATGTGGTCCAAATGTTCGGCAGCATCACAAACGGATGCGGCTTTTGGGTTTTTATTGATATAGGCATCAAGGAGACATAACTGTGCCACTCCGCCATTTTTCGCTAAGGCACGGAGTTGTTCGTCTGTCAGATTACGGTCATGGTCGCATAAAGCCTTTGACGAGGAATGAGAGGCGATGATAGGTTGTGTACTATATTTTATCACATCCCAGAAAGTACCTTCACTGGCATGTGATATGTCTATCATAATACCTAACCGGTTCATTTCCTTCACTACCTCACGACCAAACTGTGTCAATCCTTGAGTCGCATCTTCCGTATGAGTGGACGAATGGCAAATATCGTTATCATAAGAATGGCAGAGAGTTATATAATTAACTCCCATCTGTTTGTATTTTTTTATATTCTTTAGGTCCTTGCCGATGGCGTAACCATTCTCGATCCCTATAAAGAAAGCTTTCTTGCCTTCATTCTTTAAACGTACCAAATCCTCTTCCGTAAGGGCGATGCCGCAAAAATCTTTGTATTTTGCTACTTCGTCATAAATGGATTGAATCAATAGGGTGGTGCTTTCTACGGCTTTTTGTGAAGATACGTCATCTCGTTTCCCCTGCCATATAAATGCGGCTAGGAACTGTGCGTCCAATTTGCCTTCCTCCATTTTGGGGATGCTGACCATGTTGTCTTTTCTCAAGCCTACGCTGTAACCGTTTTTAAACCAAAGAGGAGTATCTGTATGAGTGTCAATGGATAGAATGCGGCTGTGAATTTTTTTAGCTAGGTTGAATGTATCAGCCTTGTTCACCAGGAATTTAAATAATTTATGCATGGTGGTATCTCCGGCAGCTGTAAATATTTCCGGATGAAATTGCACACCTATCATTTGCCGTATGGGATAAGCTTCTATAGCTTCCGCTATGCTGTCGGGTGCCCAAGCCGTGATTTTGAATCCCGGTGCCAATTCCCGGATAGCCTGATGATGGAATGTATTGACTTGCAGCACTTCTTGTCCTGTAATTTCTGCCAACTTGCTTTCCTTTATGATGGATATCGGATGGGTGGGGGTAGTGCCGGATTCTTTTTGGCGATGGTTGACACTTGAAGGATGTTGCGTGGGCAGATCTTGATATAAAGTTCCACCGAAAGCTACATTCATTAATTGTAGCCCCCTGCAAATTCCTAATATGGGAATATTCCGATCTGCGGCCATTTTCAGCACCATCAAGTCGAAGGTATCCCGGGCGGGGCTTACTTCTTCCAGTTTTTCATAAAGAAGGTCGCCATAATACATTGGTTGGATGTCTTCTCCACCTGTAAAGACAATTCCGTCCAGTCGGGATACAATTTGACGCAGTATTTCTACATTATCCGTTACAGGTATCATGTAAGGAATTCCTCCAGAGAGAATGACTGACTGTACATATGCCGTGTTTACGGCTGTCCGTTTCGGACTTATATCTGTGGAAATTCCAATCAAGGGAAACCTTTTTATTCCGGGAATCAATTCGGAATCCACTTTTTGATTCAACCGGACGAGTGCTTCGGACAAAGGATCCTTTTGACTTTTTTGTGCTTGTACATGGCAACATCCCAAAGCTAACAGTAATACTAAGAGGCATTTGTTTTTCATATGAATATAGATTTTGTCTTGCAGGCAAATGTATAAACTATGTTTTTATTGAAAAAATAAAATGCCATAAAAATAGAGTAGGAGGTACTTATTCCAAGCACCTCCCACCTTTATATTCAGAAAATATTCAATTTACTTCATATCTTCCACAGCAGCCTGCGCCGCAGCCAGTCTGGCAATAGGCACGCGGAACGGAGAACAAGACACATAGTTCAAACCAACTTTGTGACAGAATTTCACTGATGAAGGCTCACCACCATGCTCACCGCAGATACCGCATTTCAAATCAGGACGAACTGAACGGCCTTTATCTACAGCCATTTCAATCAGCTGGCCCACACCATTTTGGTCGAGTACTTGGAATGGGTCTACTTTCAGAATCTTCTTTTCCAGATATACCGGCAAGAAAGAAGCAATATCGTCACGGGAATAACCGAATGTCATCTGGGTCAAGTCATTGGTACCGAATGAGAAGTATTCTGCACGGCTGGCAATGCGGTTGGCTGTCAGCGCAGCACGCGGAATTTCAATCATGGTACCTACCTTGAACGGAATTTCCATACCTTCTTTTTCAAATAATGCTGCTGCTGCATCACGGATCACCTTTTCCTGAGCTTCGAATTCATACAGGATACCGGTCAAGGGAACCATAATTTCGGGATGCGGATCATATCCTTCTTTCTTCAGTTCAATTGCAGCACCTAGAATCGCTTGAGTCTGCATCTCTGTGATTTCGGGATAGGTGTTACCCAAACGACAGCCGCGGTGACCTAACATCGGATTGTGTTCACACAGGCTTTCCACACGTTTTTTGATTTCCTGTACGGTTACGCCCATTGCCTTAGCCATTTCTTCCTGACCTTTTGCATCATGGGGAACGAACTCATGCAAAGGAGGATCGAGCAGACGAACATTTACCGGACATCCGTCCATAGCCTTGAAGATACCTTTGAAGTCGGCTTTTTGGAAGGGGAGCAATTTAGCCAATGCTTTTCTACGTCCTTCTACATCCGGTGACAGGATCATCTCACGCATAGCGACAATCTTTTCAGCATCAAAGAACATGTGTTCCGTACGGCAAAGACCGATACCTGAAGCACCAAAAGCGCGGGCCACTTCCGCATCATGCGGAGTATCAGCGTTAGTGCGGACATTCAGCTTGGTGTATTTGTTGCAAAGATCCATCAATGCAGCGAAATCGCCTGAAACTTCGGCTGCTTTGGTTTCCACTTTACCTTTATATACTTCACCGGTAGTACCGTTCAGAGAGATGAAGTCACCTTCTTTTAAAGTAATACCTTCAATTTCTACGGTACGTGTCTTATAATCTACATTGATAGCACCAGCACCCGATACGCAGCACTTACCCATACCACGGGCCACAACCGCAGCGTGAGATGTCATGCCGCCACGTGCAGTCAGGATACCTTCGGCAACGGCCATACCTGCCAGGTCTTCCGGCGAAGTTTCGATACGTACCATGACCACCTTTTTGCCATCGGCAGCCCATTTAGCAGCATCATCGGCGAAGAACACAATCTGACCGGTAGCGGCACCCGGAGAAGCGGGCAAACCACGAGTCAAAACTTTCGCTTCTTTCAACGCTTTCTTGTCGAACACAGGGTGAAGCAGTTCGTCTAATTTATTAGGTTCGCAACGCTCCAATGCTGTTTTTTCATCAATCATTCCCTGGCGCAACAAGTCCATGGCGATTTTTACCATGGCAGCTCCGGTACGTTTACCGTTACGGGTCTGCAAGAACCATAATTTACCTTCCTGTACGGTAAATTCCATATCCTGCATGTCGCGATAGTGGTTTTCCAGTTTGGTCTGCAGGGCATCCAGTTCTTTGTAGATTTCCGGCATAGCTTCTTCCATAGAGGGATATTTGGCTACGCGTTCTTCTTCAGAAATACCTGCACGTTCTGCCCAACGCTGAGAACCGATTTTTGTGATTTGTTGCGGGGTACGGATACCGGCTACAACATCTTCACCTTGTGCGTTGATCAAATATTCGCCATTAAACAAATCCTCACCGTTACCTGCGTCACGAGAGAAGCAAACACCGGTAGCCGAAGTATCACCCATGTTACCGAATACCATGGCTTGTACGCTTACAGCAGTACCCCATTCGGCAGGAATACCTTCCATTTTGCGGTAAAGAATGGCGCGTTCGTTCATCCAGCTGCGGAATACAGCACAAATGGCACCCCAAAGTTGTTCGTATGCACAGGTCGGAAAATCTTGTCCGGTCTGTTCTTTTACAGCAACTTTAAAGCGTTTAACCAGTTCTTTAAGGTCTTCCACTTCCAATTCGTTGTCGAGCTTCACACCTTTTTCTTCCTTTACTTTTTCGATAATTTCCTCGAAAGGATCGATGTCTTCCTTGTTCACCGGTTTCATACCCAATACCACGTCACCATACATTTGTACGAAACGACGGTAAGAATCCCATGCGAAACGGGGGCGTCCGGTCTTGCGGCTCAAGCCTTCCACCACTTCGTCATTTAAACCTAAATTAAGGATGGTATCCATCATACCCGGCATAGAAGCGCGGGCACCCGAACGTACAGAAACCAGTAACGGGTTCTCTACATCTCCAAACTTGGAATTCATCAGATTTTCGATGTTGGCGATAGCTTTCTCAACATCCGCTTTCAGCAGTTCTACTACTTTATCTTTACCTAACTCATAATATTCGCTACAAACTTCTGTGGTGATTGTAAATCCCGGAGGTACGGGAACACCGATTAGATTCATTTCAGCCAGGTTAGCGCCTTTTCCACCAAGCAGATTTCTCATGTCTGCTTTTCCTTCAGCTTGTCCATTACCAAAGGTGTAAACTCTTTTTTTATCCATAATAAATGTATTTAAAGTTAACTCGCTCAAAAAATGTAATCGCAAAACTATACATATTTTAGTTATCTCCAAACCTTTTACTGAAAAAAAATAGTGGAAATTGCAATTTCTACTTTGCAATTTTAATATCTTACGATTTATGAGGCAATATTCAGGGAAAATGCTTAAATTTGTCCCCAAATTAACTTATTCAGAAAAGTGGCTAGAAAGAAGAAAGAACTTCCATTATTAGAGAAGATAACCATAACAGATGTAGCTGCCGAAGGAAAAGCTTTGGCGAAAGTGAATGACCTGGTAGTATTTGTGCCTTATGTAGTGCCCGGTGATGTGGTGGATTTACAAGTGAAGCGTAAGAAAAATCATTATGCAGAAGCTGTGGCTGTGAAATTCCATGAGTATTCTCCTGTGCGTGCAGTACCCTTCTGCCAGCATTATGGTATATGTGGTGGTTGTAAGTGGCAGTGTCTGCCATATACAGAACAAATAAAGTATAAGCAAAAGCAGGTGACGGATAATCTGACCCGTATCGGCAAGATCGAATTGCCGGAAATTTCACCTATCATAGGGTCGGAAAAAACGGAGTTTTACCGTAATAAGTTGGAATTTACGTTTTCTAACAAACGTTGGCTGACAGAGGAAGAGGTAAAGGAAGATGTGAAGTACGATCAGATGAACGCCGTAGGTTTCCACATTCCCGGTGCATTTGACAAGGTACTGGCTATAGAAAAGTGCTGGTTACAGGATGATATCAGCAACCAGATACGCAATGCGATTCGTGACTATGCATACGAACACAATTATTCTTTCTTTAATCTGCGTTCTCAAGAAGGAATGCTTCGCAACTTGATGATCCGTACTTCGAGTACGGGTGAGCTTATGGTGTTGCTGCAATGCAAGATTGTGGAAGAGAGCGAAATGGATCTGATGAAGCAACTGCTGGCTTTCGTGGCAGAACGTTTTCCGCAGATTACTTCCTTATTATATGTAGTCAATAACAAATGCAATGATACCATTAACGATCTGGAGGTAATGGTGTTCAAAGGCAACGATCATATTTTCGAGGAAATGGAGGGGTTGCGCTTCAAGATAGGAGCAAAATCATTTTATCAGACTAATTCCGGACAGGCGTATAATCTTTATAAGGTGGCCCGTAATTTTGCCGGATTGACCGGTAAAGAATTGGTGTATGATCTTTATACAGGACTGGAACCATAGCCAACTTTGTTTCACGCCAGGCAAAGAAAGTGATTGGTATCGAATATGTGCCTGAAGCAATAGAAGATGCTAAAGTGAATTCGGCAATTAATGGCATTGACAATACCTTATTTTATGCCGGTGACATGAAGGATATCCTCACTCAGGAGTTTATCAACCAACATGGTCGTCCTGATGTTATTATCACTGATCCTCCGCGTGCCGGAATGCACGATGATGTGATTAATACAATTCTTTTTGCTGAACCTCAGCGGATTGTGTATGTTAGCTGTAATCCTGCCACCCAGGCACGTGATTTGTCTTTGTTAGATGCCAAATACAAGGTGATGGCCGTGCAACCCGTAGATATGTTCCCTCATACGCATCATGTGGAAAATGTGGTGTTGCTGGAAAAAAGAGGATAATCCGGATAGTTCAATTATAAATTGTTTAAACAGTAAATAGAATTATGTCAAGAGGTAAGAATAGTGATTCCGGCAGGCCAAAGGCGAGAAGTGTTGCCCGATATACTATATATAATGTGACGGAGCCGCTGAGCTGATGGATTTTCTGATGCGGAAAATGGCGGGAATCAGTCGTAGCAAGGTAAAGGCGTTGCTTGCCAACCGCGTGATTTTGGTAGATAATGTGATTACTACCCAATATAATTTCGCATTGAAACCAGGTATGAAAGTGCAGATATCCAAGGTGAAGAATAATCGTGAGTTTAAACATCCGATGCTGAAACTGGTATACGAGGATGCTTATATCTTGGTGGTGGAAAAGAAGGAGGGACTGCTTTCTGTCAGCACAGAACATCAGAAGGAGCGTACTGCACAACATATTTTGAATGAGTATGTAAAACGTTCACATCGTTTCAACCGCGTATTTGTAGTACATCGTCTGGACCGTGAAACTTCGGGGTTGATGATGTATGCCAAAGATGAAAAAACCCAGAATACTTTACGTGATAATTGGCATGATATTGTGACGGACCGCCGTTATGTGTCTATCGTTTCTGGTGATATGGAGAAAGATTACGGTACTGTAGAGTCTTGGTTGACCGACCGGAAATTGTATGTCTATTCCAGTCCTGTAGATAATGGGGAAGGTAAGTTTGCGGTCACTCATTATAAAACAATAAAGCGGGCCAATGGATATTCATTGGTGGAGTTGGATTTGGAAACAGGACGTAAGAATCAGATTCGTGTGCATATGTTGGATTTAGGTCACCCTGTTGTTGGTGACCGGCGCTATGGCAGTGAGTGTGATCCTTTAGGACGATTGGCGTTACATGCCTTCAAGTTATGTTTCTATCATCCGGTAACAAAAGAGTTGATGGAGTTTGAAACTCCTTATCCTACGGCATTTAAAGGATTAATGCAGAAAAAATAGAAAATTTCTTCTGTTAAAATTAAATATAAGGCTTCTTTGCTTTTATTTTGGGCAGAGGTTAAGAATAAAAAAGCAATATCCATCCATTTACCAAACTGTAGACGGATGGATATTGTTGTTTTTAGAGATTTGGCTGTTTCATTATTAAACTGCCTTTCTTAATGCAAGAATGGTCATGTAGTCCGATTTCCCAATGTTGTATTGATGAATAAAAAGGCTGAAATTCAAGATAAATTTGATTCAGCCTCTTTATTATTGTATCGGCGAAGTGATATTGAATAAAAGAGTTTTTTCAATAGATGTGATCATATAAAATCTCTAACGCACGTATGTCTACATGAAGCTACGCATATGTATGTACGGGTTTGTGCGTATGTATGTGAGTGTGAATCATATAAATCCCCCAAATATAAGGACGTTTTTAAAAAAGATCAAGAGCTTTTCAAATAACAACAGGAACTTTTTGGAAAAGATAACGAGCTTTTTTAGTTTTGATCTTTTTTATCGATATCGGAACTCTGTAAACTGCTATTTCGTGGAAGTACATCTCTTTCATATGCATTTTTGAAATGAAAAAGTCTGAAAGTACCCTGCTTTATATCAAACAGGAATACTTTATAAAAAAGAATATATAGTTGACAGCAAGCGTATTATGCGAAAATCTGCTTTAAAATATAGTGAGGGTATGAGGGCATAAGTGAGAGCAAATATTTTTACTGTAATCATGTAAGCTATTTATAATTAACGTGAGTTCGAAATAAGAATAAATATATTTCACTTATAATTAGAAACATAGCGATAAAAGTATTAAATTTATAGTGCTGAATTATAACATTTAAACGATTACCACTATGTTTCCAGAGTCTAAA
>ENA-OQDE01000130-OQDE01000130.1-human-gut-metagenome-genome-assembly--contig:-NODE-130-length-47386-cov-8.298060_pt1 | contig 47386 bp, 44 predicted proteins | sample MGYA00242768_ERZ504595 | MGnify/ENA primary metagenome ERZ504595 (study PRJEB26092, sample SAMD00036307) | human gut metagenome | host: Homo sapiens | study: EMG produced TPA metagenomics assembly of...
AGCGGTCATCGGGCGTCCCCGTTCCCGGCGACAACACCCCCCGGATCATCGACGACAGGGCAGGAAAGTCATACCGGAACCGGCGACCCGGCCCCGACCATCGGGGCCTACCAAACATGGTAATGGGTAACCCCTTGTGTGGTGGTTAGGCCAACCGGCGGAGGCTCTTTGCGTAGACCGAGAATAATCGCAATCAGTAATTGTTATGGGCGATCCAGTAGTTGTACGCTGCGACGATGCCGCCGTAGCGCTGCTCGCAGTAGCTGATGAACCACTTGAACTGGGTCTTGTAGTTGGTCTGCCAGTCCGCGCCGAAGGAAGCCATCTTGCTACCGGGGTAGGCCTGACCCAAGCCATAAGCACCAGACGTGGGGTTGGTGGCGGTGGGGCTCCAACCGGACTCGTGGTTGATGATGTAGTTCGCAGCGGTGAAGTCCGCTTCGCTATACCCGTTGTCCAACAGATACTGATGCGCCCAGGACTGAACTTCTCCAGCCGGAACAGTGGTGCCGAGATCGGCCGACGATGATGACGACGTCGACGGCGACTCGGTGGAACCAGTGCCCACCAAGATCACCTTATCCACCGGGGCCTTCTTGACCCATGAGGCGAATACGTTGGAAGAGGCGACCTTATCGCCGGCTCGCTTGACCAGCGAGGTGGTCTCCATAATGCCCTTTTGGCCCTCGGTCTCGACCTTTTCCTGACCCCTGGGCAGGCTGCTGGTCTCCTTGCGCACTTCATTGAAGGCGATCTCGGTATCGTTGGTCTCCACATCGGCATCCGCGCGATTAATGGTGACCACGGTGGCCTCGGTGACCTTGGATTTCAGCGAGGGCGATACGGCATCATCCGGGTCAAGCGTGATATCACCCGTCTCCAGCACGTCCTTGACGGTGGTCATGTTGCTTTTTCGCCAAGTACTACGCGCGAATCGCCATTAATCTTCACCGTAACGAACGTGGTGTTCTTGTCGGCGCTGTTGATTGCGCCACGAGTGGCAGAACGGGATGCGGCCGAATCGGTAGCCGAGAACGAAGTGATGGTGGAAATCGGCTTCACATCATCAGCATGGTAGAAACTGCGCGACACCAATCCCGCCGCGCCGAGCAGACCTGCCGCGGCCACCACAGCCGCGATCTTCATCCACTGGCGCTTGTTCAACGGCCTGAGCATACGGGTCGGCTTGGCATGTCTCGTCATTGCGCTCCTTGATTGGATTTCACACTGCCCACCATGATAGGCGGCGCAGTGGATGAAGGAAAATCAGGCTCAGGCCTGCTGGTCGGCACCGGACTGGGCGCCTTGGCGGCGGCCAGATCGAGTGCCTTGGCCTGGGCGATCAGATCGTCGAGATCGGCGGCCTGCAGCGCGCCGGCCTGCTGGAAGATGACCTCGCCCTGCTTGGCGATCATCAGCGTGGGCACCGCCTGGATGCCGGCGGCCTGGGCCAGATCCTGGTTGGCGTCGATATCCACCTTGACGAAGGCGATGTTCGCGTTCTCCGGCTCGTTGGAGGCCGCCTCGAAGATCGGGCCGAACGCGCGGCACGGGCCGCACCAGGTGGCCCAGAAGTCAACGAACACGATCTCGTTGTCGGTGATGGTCTTCTCGAAATCGGCAGAGGTGATAGCGGTGGTTGCCATGATGTTCCCTTCTTCTGTGTTTTCCTTGGCGTCGCCGTACGGCCTCGTGCGTGGCCGCCGGGCGATTGCCTTATTCATGCAATACGTCTTGGCGCTTGGAGCCGTGCGGTTCGTGGCCGTCGGCTCCCTGCTGGCTACCAGCTTCCCAGCACCACCCAACATTTGTGTCGTATTTTCCGCCGCCGGCCAAACGTTTCCCAAGATTTCGCTGGAAGGTGACGCGCGGCGCGCTGTGACGCGCAATAATGGGATGCATGCCAGTCATGAATGATGAAGTGCCCGACGAGGGCGATTATGATGCCGGCCGTGGCCGCGGCGAATTCGACAACATCACGCCCGAGGACTTCATCCACGGGGGCGGTTCCGGCCACGGCAACCCGCCGGGCTGGCTGGGACCGGCCGACATCAACCGGGCGCGTCATCAGATGCCCATCGCATACGTGGAGATCGTGCCCGTGCGCACCGATGAGATGGGCCGCATCTCCCAGGTGGGCTCGCTGCTGCGCGTATCCGATGACGGGTCGATCGAACGCACGCTGATCACCGGCCGTGTGCTGTACCACGAGACGTTGCGCGAGGCCATCGCCCGCAATGTGGCCAAGGATTTGGGCGATATCGCCTTGCCGCTGCTGCCGATCGGGCTCCAGCCGTTCACCGTGGCCGAATTCTTCCCCACGCCGGGACTAAGCGAATACTACGATCCGCGCCAGCACGCCATCGCACTGTGCTACGTGGTGCCTATCGCCGGCGACTGCAAGCCGCAGGATGAGACGCTGGATGTGGAATGGGTGGATCCCAAGAGCGACGTAATGGACACGTTCGTGGCGCAGATGGTCAACGGCCATGGGCGCATCGTGCGACAGGCGTTGGCCTGGGCCGGAATCTGACAGTTGTTTTGCCTTCCGTTGGAGGGGATGGCGCGTAGCGACGGAGGGCGGTCCGCGTTGAGACCGCTCCCAGCCGACTGTGCCGACAGCTCCGCCAGTGGGGCGCGAATGTGAAGGAGTAATTCATGGCAATCGAATTGGCCAATCATATCTACCGCGACGGCGAAGGCGTGCCGGTGGTGCTGATGAACGCCTACCCGGTGGACCACCGCATGTGGGACGTGTGCGCGAAGGCGCTCGCCGACTTCGCGACCTGAACGACGTGCCGGACTTCCCGATCTGGGCTCCGGACATGGCCGGCTCCGGCGCATCCCCGGTGCCGAGCGACGCCGATTCGGGCCCCCGCATGGCGAACGGCGCGTACAGCGAGGCGTTGGATCGCCTGGCCGGAGCCTACGTGGACCTGATCAAGGCCGCCGGCTATGAGCAGGCGATTTGGGTCGGGCTGTCGATGGGCGGCTACGTGGCGATGGACATCCAGCGCCTGTACCCCGAAACGGTGGCCGGACTGGCCTTGTGCGACACGATGGCCGCGTCCGACGGCGTGGGCGGAGAGAACCGACTGAAGATGGCGGACGCCGCCGAACAGACGAACTCGGTCGAACCGGTGATGCACTTCGCGCAACCGGCCGATGGCGATTCCACCGTCAAAAAGACTCCTGAATTCATCGCGACCATGACCGGCTGGATCAACGAACAGAACCCGGCTGGTCTGGCTTGGCGTCAGCGCATGACCTACGGACGGCCTGAACTGGGGGCGGTGCCGGAAACGATCAGCGCACCGAGCCTGGTGGTATCCGGCGAACTGGACCCCTCCAGCAATCCGAGTGTGATGCGGCCGCTCGCCGAACGAATCACCGGCGCTGAATTCATCGATATTCCGGACTGCGGCCATTTCAGTGCCGTCGAACATCCGGATACCGTGGCGCGAGCACTGCTCTCGCTCGTCAAGCGCGTGCAGAGCGCGCAGAAGAACGCATAGGAGACCTCGATGACCGCTGACATTCATTTCTCGCCTCTGGCACTGACCCATGCGCTGCCGTTCCTGCCGCTCGCACAAGGCGACATCGACTATCAGGTGGACCGGCGAAGCGAACCCGGCCTGATCGACGAGCTGCTGGCCGAGCCGACCACCAAAGTCGTGCTTACGCGCGGCGGACTTGTCGCCGTACCGCGCGGCCAAGGCGAGCTTGTGGACTATGAGAACGTGAAAATGCGGCTCGCCACGTTGCCGGGCGCCTATGTGTCCGCCGAACTGGCACGCTACCCCGAAGCGGTCGCCATGTTCCTTGGCTCCTATGTCGGGGCGCGCGGCGAATCCGTGGTCGCCGTGGATATCACGCGCGTGCCGGAAGCCGGCGTTCCCGGTGTTGGCGGGATTGCCGGTGTTGGCGGTGCCGTCGGCGGCGTGCTCGGCACCCAGGATTCCGGCACTGTGGACGGCGCGCTGGGCAAGAACGGCATCAGCGGAGGTGCTGCCGCCGGAATACGGCAGCCGGGAAACGCCAAGGGTAATGGCGGCGTAGCCGCAGCCAAAATCGCCGGGCCGCTCGGTGTACCGGATTCGGCCGGGCAAGGTGCGGACGATGCCTTCGATGATTCGGTCGGCGCGCCCGTACAGCCCTTGGCCCCGAAGCCCACGCTGCTGCAACAGGCCGTGACCCGGTTCGACTGGGTGGACCTGCGCGGATTTGCCCCTCACTCCAACGCGCGCGAGGCCGGGCAAGCCACCAGTGCCATCACCTTAAGCATCTGGCACAGCCGCCAGCGGTTCTGTCCCACCTGTGGCGCGGCGGTCCGGCCGGCGCTCGCCGGATGGGCGCAGCGATGCACCAACGAGGCGGACGGCAACCGTGTGCTGTTCCCACGCGTGGAGCCGGCGGTCATTACCGCCATCGTGGACGGGCACGACCGTCTGCTGCTGCAACACAACGCGGCATGGAAGGATTCGAGCTGTATTCGGTGTCCGCCGGATTTGTGGAGGCGGGGGAGAACCTTGAACACGCCTGCCGCCGCGAGGCCATGGAAGAGACCGGCATCAAGCTTGGCGAGGTGCGGTACCTGGTTCGCAGCCGTGGCCGTTCCCGGCTTCGCTGATGATGGCGTTCAAGGCACATGCGATCACCACCGACGTGCGTGTGGACGGCGAGGAGACCATGACCGCGCGATGGGTCACACGCGACGAATACACGGCCGAGCTCATCGCCGGCCGTATGGCGGCGCCGGGCCGCGCCACCATCGCCCGCTACATGATTGAGGAATGGCTCGGTCGCGAGCTGTGACGGACCGCGAAGATAGGTTAGGCTTATGACTATGAGTGATGACAACGAAAACGAACAGCCGCTGAATCTCGACATTCCCGACCACCTCGAATACTCCGAGGAACATGCATGGGTGGACCGTTCGGTCGACCCCGCAATCATCGGCATTACCGAATACGCCGCCGACCAGCTTGGCGAACTTGTGTTTGTGGATCTGCCTGAGCCTGGCGCCCGTGTGGAGGCCGGCGACGAGATCGTGGAGCTTGAATCCTCCAAGGCCGTCCAGCCGCTGATCAGCCCCGTGGCGGGTACGGTCAAGTATGTGAACCGTGACGTGGCGGACGACCCGTCCGTGGTCAACGGCGATCCGTACGGCGAAGGCTGGCTGCTGAAGGTTGAGCTTGACGACGATGAGCCGGAGCTGCTGAGCGCCGACGAATACGCGAAGGTCGTGCGGTAGTTCCTTTTGAGCTCCCCTCTCTGAGGGAGCCAAGAAAATGAGGCGTATGGCTATATTGGTGTCTATGAGAAGCCCACGCGAGGATTTTGAGGCGGCAGGCAAGCGACTGCTTGGGATGCTGCTGCTCGCAGTGCAGCGCTGTCCGCCACCGCGCCAGTCTCTGACGTCAAGGCATCCGCCAATGGTGCCGACAATGCCAGCAACGCTGAACATTCCGATGACATGCCCACCGTGCCGATTCCCGCACGCAAGGCTGCCACGACGTTCGACACCCCCTCCAAGCGTGAGCGCATCGAAGTCAAGCCGCCGATCACCCGATTCATACGTCGTGCCGTCACCCGCGTGTTCGGCGTATGGTCACGCATCTCCACTCAGGTGGTGCGCCAATGGGACTGGTATCCGCGAGTGGAACCCTATGTGGGTTATGGCACCGGCGATTACTCGCGTCTGATCTGCCGCACGGTATACGCCCCCAGGCACGCGCAATCCGGCGAACTGATCCGCGGCATCCGCGGCATGCTTGCCATACCCGCGCCGCGCACCCACGTGCAGGCCAGCATTGATGACATGCCGCTCAACACCGTGCAGATCGGCGTCTCCGAGGTCTATGACAAGGTGGACCGCACGCGCGATCTCGGCAGCGAATACGCCATCTCCGATTCCGCCGGATATCTCGACCTCGTGGCCGAGCATCGTCTGGTGCCCGGCATCCATCGCGTCTCCTACAGCGTGGCCAACCGCAAACCCGTGAGCGCCAACCTGTACACCATCCCCGCCAGTGCCAAAGTCGGCATCATCTCCGATGTGGACGACACCATCATGATCACGCAGGCCCCGGTGCCATGGAAGGCCGCGTACAACCTGCTGTTCCTCGACCCCAAGAAGAAAGCCTCCGTGCCGGGCATGAGCGTGCTGTTCACCCGCATCGCCGACCTGTTCCCCGGCGCACCGTTCTTCTATCTTTCGACATCGCCCTGGAATGTGGAGAGTTCGATTCGCAACTTCATCACTGACCATGGTTTTCCCGAAGGCCCGCTGCTGCTGCGCGACCTCGACCCGAGGCCCAAGACCTTCGTACCCACCGGCCCCCAGCACAAACTTGAGTTTGCCGAACAACTTATGGCCGACTTCCCAGACATGAAGTTCATTCTGGTGGGCGATGACGGGCAGAAAGACCCGACCACGTACGCCACCATCGCCCGCAGATATCCCGGACGTGTACTGGCGATCGTCATTCGTGAGTTGAGCCCGCGCGAATCAACCGGATTGGCGTCGGTGACGGGGCTCACCTCGACCCAGCCGACTCCGGTAACCGATGTGCCAGTATTCACCGGCACCACCGGCTCGAACATTCTGAAGACCATGCTGCCGTATCTGAAGACGGTGTTGCGATAGGCGCGGCGTGATGAACACTGAATGCGTCCCGGTGCGGTGCCTCGCCTATAATCGCGTGGTATGACTGACGAGAGCACAAACGCCGCGGCCGCGATGCCGCCTTACGCCAAGCGCGAGCCGAAGCGCCGCGAATTCCACGGTGACGTTTTCGAAGACGATTACGAGTGGATGCGAGACAAAGACTCCGATGATGTGCGCAGCTACGTAGCTGCCGAAAACCAGTACTGCGAGCGTCGCATGGCGCATCTGGCGGATTTCCGGCATACGTTGTTTGAAGAGCTGAAATCGCATGTGGAAGAGACTGATATGTCGGTTCCCACGCGCGTCAATGATTACTGGTACTTCACCCGCACGCAGCAGGGCAAACAGTATGGCGTGCAATGCCGCATCCCCGTGCGCGATGCCGATGACTGGGACCCGCCGGTCGTGGATCCGCAAGGCGCGCCCGGCTCCATGCCCGGTGAACAGGTCGTTTTTGATGCGAACAAGGAATCCGAGGGGCATGACTTCTTCCGGCTCGGCGGCTTGGATCTGAGCAAGGACGGCCGTTGGATGCTGTACGGCGTGGATGTTGCGGGAGACGAGCGATATGATTTCCGCATTCGCGACCTTGCCGGGCTGGAGACCGGGGAGCCGGTCAGCGAACTGCCCGAACAGTTCACCGGCATTGGCAGCGCATGCTTCACGCCGGACGGCCAATGGGTGTTCTGGGTGGAATTGGACGATTCCTGGCGGCCGCTCGCTGTGTGGCGGCATCGTGTTGGCACGGCGGTCGAATCGGATGTGTGCGTGTACCGAGAAACCGATGAACGGTTCTGGGTGGGCGTTGGCATCAGTTTTGATGAGCGCAATATCGTGATCGGCACCGGTTCCAAAACCACCACCGAAGTGCTGATGCTGCCGGTGGCCACGCCTGAAGGCGAATTCCAAGCTTTCATTCCGCGTCAGAACGATATTGAATATGATGTGAGCTTTGCCTGTTTTGAAGGCGCGGGGGAGAACGGTGCGGATGTGCCACTCGCCGTGGTCTATCACAACGCCGCCAATCCGAATTTCGAAATCGACGTCATTGACATGCGTGGCCATGAGCCGCCGTACCGACTCGGCGAAGGCGTGTGCATTGCCGCCGGGTCGCCGTACGGCTGTGAACATGGTGAGCGGATAAGCCGATTACCGAGGCATACTTCAACGCCGTCAATCCGGCGATATTGCAGGTGCCCACGGTCTGGGCATCGAAGGCATCGCGTTGCATCGCAACTTTGTGTCCCTGAGCTACCGTGCCGACGGCCAGCCGCACGTGGCATACATGACCAAGAGCGCGGCTGCCGCCGACTTCCTGGCCGGACGGCCGTGGCGGTTTACGGAATTGCTGCCGCCTGCCCTGGAGGACGACTGGGACATGGTTGCCGACGATCGCGAAAACTTCACCGGCGATCATGGCGAAATCTTGTGGACCGAAGATGAGCCCCCACGGATCACACGTCATCTTCCGATGGTGCTAGCGACGACCACCTGCCCGGTGAGACCCGGCGCTTGTACACCATCGGCGTCGGCGGCAACCCCTCGTATGAGGCGCCGCGCATGCGCTACTCGTTCGCCAGCTACACCCGCCCGGGCGAGTTGCACGAAATCGATCCCGCCACCGGTGAAGATGCGCTGCTGAAGCGAGCCACCGTGTTGGGCAACTTCAATCCACGCGATTACATGGAACGCCGTGTGTGGATTACCGCGCGCGACGGCGAACGCATTCCTGTTTCCCTCGTCTGGCACCGCGATTGCCCGGCGCAGGATTCGCCGATGTTCATTACCGGATATGGTGCATACGAGATTTCCTCCGATCCGGGGTTCTCGGTCTCTCGTCTGAGCATGTTGGATCGCGGTGTGCTGTACGCCGTGCCGCATATTCGTGGCGGCGGCGAAATGGGACGCGCCTGGTATGAGCAGGGGCGCAGACTGAACAAGAAGCATTCCTTTGAGGACTTCGTGGACGCCACACGCGCGCTGCAGAAGGCGCATTTGGCTGATGCTTGGCGCACCGTGGCCAACGGCGGATCCGCTGGCGGTCTGCTGATGGGCGCGATTGCCAATATGGCGCCCGAATGCTACGCCGGTGTTGAGGCGGATGTGCCGTTCGTGGACGCGTTGACCTCCATTCTTGACCCGGACTTGCCGTTGACCGTCACCGAATGGGACGAATGGGGAGACCCGTTGCATGACCCTGAGGTGTATCAGTATATGAAGTCGTACACGCCATACGAGAATGTGCCGGTCGCCGTGCTCGAGGGCGGCAACGACGAGGCTGCCGGTGACGGCAGTGCTGATGGGGCTGCCACCGGCGCGGTCGCCGCCGCGCAATTCCCGAGAATCTTCATTACCACCTCGATGAACGACACCCGCGTGCTGTACGTCGAGCCGCTCAAATGGCTGGCCCGTTTGCAGTCCGCCGGCGTGGACGCGGTGGCCAAGATTGAGGTCGAGGCCGGTCACGGCGGTCTATCCGGGCGTTACAAGCAATGGGAAGAGGTTTCCTATGAGAACGCTTGGTGCATGGATGTGATGGGGCTCGCTCATTAGGCCATGTCCACTAGCTGAGCGGGTTCGGGCCGGCAGGTGATAGCGCGAGTAGGCTCCTTGAACTATGGCAAAGACATATAAAATCGCCGTTATTCCCGGCGACGGTATTGGCAAGGAAGTCACTCCGTGGGCTCAGAAGGCTTTGGAAAAGGCCGCTGAAGGCGTAGCTGACTTCGAGTACGAGAACTTCGACTTGGGTGCCGAGCGCTATCTGCGCGATGGTGCGATCCTGCCCGAGGACGAAGAGGAGCGCATCAAGCCAACGACGCGATTCTGCTCGGTGCCGTGGGCGATCCGCGCATCAAGCCGGCATTCTGGAACGCGGCCTGCTGCTCAAGCTCCGCTTCGACCTCGACCAGTACGTGAACCTGCGCCCCTCCAAGCTGTACAAGGGCGTCACCTCGCCGCTCGCCAACCCCGGCGACATCGACTTCGTGGTGGTACGTGAAGGCACCGAAGGTCTGTACTGCGGTGCCGGCGGCGCGGTGCGCCGCAACACCCCGCAGGAGGTGGCCACCGAGGTGTCCATCAACACCGCATACGGTGTGGAGCGTGTGGTGCGTTACGCCTTCAAGCTCGCTATGAAGCGCAAGAAGCACGTCACCCTGGTGCACAAGAAGAACGTGCTCGTCAACGCCGGTGATATGTGGCAGCGCATCGTCGACAAGGTCGGCGAGGAATACCCTGAGGTCACCCACGACTACCAGCACATTGATGCGGCCACCATCTTCCTGGTCTCCGACCCGAGCCGTTTCGATGTGATTCTCACCGACAACCTCTTTGGCGACATTCTGACCGATGAGGCCGGCTCCGTGGTGGGCGGCGTGGGCTACTCCGCCTCCGGCTGCATCAACGCCTCCGACGAGTTCCCGTCCATGTTCGAGCCGATTCACGGTTCCGCTCCGGACATCGCCGGTCAGAACAAGGCCAACCCGACCGCCGCCATCCTCTCCGCCGCCATGCTGCTCGAGCATCTCGGCTTTGATGATGCGGCCAAGAAGATCCATACCGCCGTCGAAGCGGACATCGAGGAGCTCGGCTCCACCGTGCGCTCCACCGACCAGGTCGGCAAGGACATTCTGGCCCGCATGTGACCTCAAACTTGGCTCCCCTCGCTGAGGGGAGCCAGAAAACTCTCTATACTGAGTTGCATGCAAATGCGACATGGGGAATGCAAAACCGTTGGCAGCAAACTAGTCGCCGTGACCGTATCCGTCGATGATGACGGCACCGCACAGTCATGCCATATCAGCGGTGATTTCTTTATTGAATCAGTTTCGGATGCCGAATCTCATGCTTTGTTGCATGACCTGGAACGAGCTCTAATTAGCGATGATTCATTGCGGTCCGTATTGGACGCCCATCCTAGTTGCCAAATTATCGGCACAGATGAAATTGCCATCAAAACCGCATACAGCCGAGCCGTAAGCAGCAACTTACCCCCGCTGGCGGGGGCTCCAGCGCAGCGGGTGGGGGTGGGCAGCCCCGATGCGCCGAACATCCCAGCATCCATCAATACACAAACCAAGCAGCCCGACAAAAGCTCTGAATACCGGGAGCGCTGGAACGCCCTCAAGCCTCAACTCACCGTGATCCACGGTCATCCGCGTACTCCGGACGAGCAAATGGCCATTGACGAGACCTGGGCGCGTGAAGTCGCAGCAGGAACACGACAGCCGACCATCCGATTATGGGAGTGGGCGGGCCCGGCTGTGGTCATCGGCCGTTTCCAATCGGCCCAGGACGAGGTGAATCTGGACATTGCCAAGCAGCTCGGCTTCGACGTGGTACGCCGTTGCACGGGCGGCGGAGCGATGTTTATCGAACCGGGCAACACCATTACCTATTCTCTGTATGCGCCGCTCGATTTCGTTCAGGGCGTAAGCATCGAAGAATCCTACCGGCTCTGTGACTGGTGGCTGGTCGAAGCGCTGCGCGAACTTGGTTTAGATGTGCGGTTCGCGGGCCTCAATGATATCGCCTCGCAGTACGGCAAGATCGGGGGAGCGGCGCAGCGGCGCTTCCCCGTAGGCTCAGGCGGCGCGGTGCTGCACCATGTGACCATGGCATATGACATCGATGCGGCCAAGATGAGCCGTGTGCTCAACACCAGTCGCGAGAAGATGTCAGACAAAGCGGTGAAATCAGCGGTCAAACGCGTGGACCCGATGAAAAGCCAGACGGGTCTCAGCCGCGAACACATCGTCGAGCACCTTATTGACTGGTTTGCGGCGTGATTTCACCGATGGCCGTATACGATTTTGCCGCTGGCCGTGCGCGGTTTTGTCATGGGCGAGCGCGGTAGCCGCGACAGTGCCGTTTTTCGCGGTAACGCATTCGTCAGCATGTCGTACGGCTATCGGATCGTGCCACACATGAAGTGACGAATGAGGGCATGCTCCTGACGAAACCTGTGGGGCGCGTTACAATATGACGGATGGGCGACGACGGTCATAGGACAATAAGGATGGTGCGATGAGCTTGGAAACGCCAAACGCTTTTGCTGACGAGGAAAACATCCTGTTGCATACGGCATTGTTCAAGCAGGTATCGCCAGCCGAAGCCGAGGAGCTGTTGCCGCATTTGAAGCATGCGACGTTCGATAAAGGCGACTATATCTTCTCCGAAGGCGATACCGATCAGCGCATGTATTTACTGGAGCAGGGGCGCGTCAAGCTGATTCGCACTTCTTCCGATGACCGCGTGCAGCTGCTGTCCATCCACGCGCCGGGCGAAGTGCTTGGCGAGATTCCGGTATTCGACCCTCATGGTGGCCCGCGCACCGCGTCCGCGGTGTCCATGAGCCATGGCACGCGCGTGGTCTGGCTGGAGCATGATGCCCTGTTCGCATGGCTTGATGAGCATCCGCGTGTGGCCATCGACATGTTGCAGGTCATGGCCAGCCGCCAGCGCGGCAACAACGAACGCATCTCCGACTTGGTATTCATGGATGTGCCGGCGCGTCTGGCCAAGACATTGCTCAACTTGGGCTCACGTTTCGGCGAGCCGGTGGAACAGGGCCTCAAAGTGCCGCATGACCTGACTCAGGAAGAGCTGGCCCAACTGGTGGGCTCCAGTCGTGAGACCGTGAACAAGGCGTTGATGGACTTTTCCAACCGCGGATGGATCGCACGTGACGGCCGATCGATCATCATCTTCCAGCCCGGTATGCTGATTCGACGCTCGCGGCGCTGACCGTTCGGCTGACTTCCAGCCAATGTTACGCTAGTGCGATTCTTGTGATGATATGTTCACGGGAGCTGACCGTAAGCCCGGTTGGTAGGGCACCCCATTTAGAATGGGGCCCATGCCCAAAAAGAAGTCCCTCACTCTCCAACGTGTGCTTGTTCTCCTCTTGGCCTATATCATGCTTGCCGTCTGCGGCGGCGTGGCGGCCAGCGTGTTGTTTGTACCGGGTGTGATCGGTGCCAATAAAGCCGCCAAAGCGGTGATTCCGTCGCTCAAGGTAGAAAACGTGGACTTCGACGTGACTAGTCTGCCCCAGAAGTCGACGATGTACGCGCGAGACGGTTCCACCGTTATCGCGACGTTCTACAACCAAAACCGTATCGTCGTGCCGCTGAAGAAGATTTCCAAAACCATGCAGCAGGCAGTGGTGGCGCGCGAAGACCGTCGATTCTGGACTCACGCCGGCGTCGACGTGCAAGGCGTGATGCGTGCGTTCGTGCAGACCTACCTCGTCAAAGGCTCCCAGCAGGGTGGTTCGTCGCTGACCCAGCAGTACGTCAAGAACGTGCTGCTGATGCAGGCGATCGAGGATGACGATTCGATCGCCCAGTACCATGCCACTGAAGACACCATCGCCCGTAAGATTCGCGAGATGCTGATTTCCGTGCAGATGGAAAAGAAGTATTCCAAGGCCGAGATTCTGCAGGGCTATTTGAACATCGCCCAGTTCGGCAACAACCTGTATGGCGTGGAAACCGCGGCCCAGCGCTACTTCAGCGTGTCCGCCGCCGATTTGAACGTGGTGCAGTCCGCCACCATCGCGGCTATCACCAAGAACCCAAGCCTGTATGATCCGCTGGTCGAAGAGAACCAGAAGGAAAGCGAAAACCAACGCAATATCGTGCTCAAGCTGATGCTGCAGGAAGGATACATCACCCAGAAGCAGTACACCGAAGCTGTGAACACGCCGTTGAAGGACACGCTGAAAGCACAGGACGTGAATGTCGGCTGTCAGGACACCGGCGATTACGCGTACTTCTGCGATTTTGTGGTGCATCGCATCCAGAACTCCGAAGAATTCGGCAAGACTCGTGCCGAGCGTAACAAGCTGCTGCAGGAGGGTGGCCTGAAAATCGTCACCACGCTGGATGTGGAAGCGAATTCCACGATGATGGAGACCGCGCGTAATACCATTCCACCGGACGATCCCAGCGGCATGGAGATAGCCATGGCCGCAGTCAAACCGGGAACCGGCGAAGTGCTGAGCTTTGGCCTGAATCGTTACTATGACGCCACTCCGGCAGCCGCGAACGATCCCACCAAGACGAGCCAGAACTATGCCGTCGATTTGGCGGATGGCGGTGGTTCTGGTTGGACCATCGGTTCGTCCTGGAAGCCGATCAACCTGATTGCGTGGATGGAAGCGGGCCATTCCATCAACGACAACCTCCAGACCTCGACGTCATACCCCACTACGGACTTCGCCTGCAGTAACTATTCGGGCGGTGCCGATTCGTGGAACGTGTCGAACGCCATGGGCGCAGGTACAGTGAACCCAGAAAGCCCATTCCTCGGTCTGGTCCGTTCGCATAACACTACTCAGGCTTCCATGGGTGCCATCCTCAAACTGTGCAAGGTGGCGGACACCGCGACTGAACTGGGATACCATGACGCCGCCACGGGTGAGACCATCGACAAAACCCAGGTGTATACACCATCCATGATGATCGGCTCGGTGAATGTGTCCCCGCTGACCATGGCGAGCATCTTCGCCGTATACGCCTCGAATGGTGTGCAATGCAACCCGATTGCCATCAGCAAGGTGACCGATAAGGACGGCAACGATCTCAAGGTTCCATCCGCGAACTGCCATCAGGCGGTGGATAAGGACATCATCCAAACACTCGCTTATACCTGAACCAAGGTACGGTGCGGCCGGATGGTGCCGGTTGGTCATTCAGATTGGCTGACGGGCGTAAGTCGTTTGGTAAGACCGGTACCAGTGAGGATCTTGCGGTGTCCGGTGGATCGTTCATTCCTAATCAGATTGCGGCGTTCGCTGTGGTCGGCGATGCACAGAACCCGTACACCAACCGTATTTCCAACATTGCCATCAACGGCCGGTACAACAGCTATTGGATGGTTCGACAATCGCGGCTCCGGCCGTTACCAACTTCTTCAATAGCTACATTTCCAAGAAGAAAATACCGATTGACAACGATTACGGCCAGCCCGTCTCGAAGTACACCACGACTGGCAAGTATCTGGGCATTGGCGGACGAACGTTCAGCGTGCCGCAGACCACTACGAATGGCAACAGCCAATCGCAGAGCAGCAACAATCAGTCTCAGTCGCAGAACACTGGGCAAAACAACACCCAAACCCAGGGCACCAATTCAGAGCAGTCGAATGATGGCCAGTGATTGGTGATTGGCGTTTGACATTTGGTGATTGCATGCCGGCTGAGTCTGCGTAACATGGCCGACTGCGATACCCAAATTACGTAGTTTGCGGGCGTTACCTGTTTCAGGTGACGCCCGTTTTACAATACTTAATGACAACGCCATCGCGTTCATCGAATATTTGCCATGAACGTGCATCGGAAAGGGGAACGATGAGCAACGACGATCTGACGCATGAGAATTTTGATTTTCGTGGATTCGACGTGCCGGATCTCAAAGCGGTGACGCTGGCTTCGTCTTCGGACGGCGATCAGTCCAAGCAGCCGAAGACCAAGCACGAGGATGCATCGAAGAACCGTAAGCACGGTAAGAAGAAGTCAAAATCCGATGCACGGTCCAAGAAGCGGGCCGGCGCGGGCAAGACGAGCGAATCGTTCGATGATTATGAGGATTATGAGGAAAGGGAAGCTGTGAGCAAGGCAGATAAGAAAGTCAGCAAGGACCGTCCGGGGCTGTTTGCGCCAATGACGCTGCGCGAGGTGACCGTGCGTAATCGTATTTGGTTGCCGCCGATGTGCACGTATTCGTCGTTCGCCCGCGATGGTAGGCCCACGCCGTTCCACTACCAGCATTACGTGTCTCGCGCGTTCGGCGGATTCGGCATGGTGATTGTCGAATCCACCGCCGTGGCTCCTGAGGGGCGTATCACGCCGTGCGATCTGGGCCTGTGGGAAGACGGGCAGATTGATGCTTGGCGCTGGATCGTGGACGGTATTCGCGAGGCGGGTGCGGTGCCTGCCATCCAGCTCAACCATGCGGGGCGTAAGGCTTCGACTGGTTGCTTTGCCGTTGGTTACGACGGTCAGAGCGTGCCGGAGGAGGCGGGCGGCTGGCCTACCATGGCACCGTCTGAAATCGCGTTCGGTGGGTTGCGTACGCCGCGCGCGCTGTCCGTGGATGAGATTCATGGTCTGGTCGGCGCGTTCGCCGCGGCGGCGGGCCGTGCGGTGGCCGCCGGCTTCCAGGCGATTCAGATTCATGCCGCGCATGGCTATCTGATTTCTCAGTTCCTTGACCCGCTGAGCAATGAGCGTGATGACGAATATGGTGGCGATTTGACCGGTCGCTCTCGGTTCCTGGTCGAGGTTGTGGATGCCGTGCGTGGGGCCGTCCCTGAGGGCGTGCCGGTTCTGGTGCGCATTTCGGCCACGGATTGGGCCGCCGGCGGTTGGGATTTGGACCAGACCATCGCACTATCCAAGGTGCTGAAGGAGCATGGCGTCGATGTGATGGACGTGTCTACCGGCGGCATCATGTCGGGAGTGTCGATTCCGGTCAAGCCGAACTATCAGGTGCCGTTCTCCGAGCAGGTCAAGGCCAAGGCCGATATTCCGGTGACCGCGGTGGGTCTTATCACCAAGCCGAAGCAGGCGGCCAAGATTCTGGCCCATGGCGAAGCCGATGCCGTGGAGATTGGCCGCGCCGCATTGCGTGATCCATACTGGCCGTTGCGTGCAGCCAACAAGCTGGGCATACCGTCCACCGAGATCCCCTACGCCCCGCAATACGTGGCCGGTGCGTACTAAATCCTCATGGGGCGGTAACTTTCCCATGGGGCGGTAAAACCCTCATGGGGCGGTAACCCAAAACGGCGGTATTCTGCGGAATATGAAATTTGGCTAACCGCCCCATGGGACAATCACCGCCCCATGAGGGTTTTACCGCCCCATGGGTAATAGGGCAATATGTGAGTTCACTCCACGTCTACGCCGACGGCGTCGGAGACGTGCTCGAATCCGTCGCGGCGCAGCAGCTGGGCCAGACCGCGCTTCAACACGGTAATCTGCTGCGGGCCTCGGTACATCAGCGAACTGATGAACATGACCAAGCTGGAGCCGGAACGAATCTTCGCATAGGCTTGCTCGGGGGTAAAGACGCCACCGATGCCGGCGATAGCGAACCGGTCGCCATACTCTTTATACACCTTGCGAATCAGCTCGGTGCTGGCGTTGGTGCACGGGCCGCCGGACAGGCCGCCCTCCCAATCGCGCGGAATCTCGAGGCCGGTGCGGTCCTTCTGCAGATTGGCGATGGACAGCCCCTGCACATTGTGCTCGGCCAGCACATCGAGCAGTTCCTTGTACTCGCCCCACGGCTTGTTCAACGGCATCTTGACCAGCGTGGGCTGCGGGCGGTCGATCTTGTCGAGCGCCGTAAACAGACGGTCGAGCGCTTCCGGAGTCGCGGTGAACGGTTCGCCGACGTGCGTGTTCGGGCAGGAGACGTTGACTCCACCATCGCGGTGCGGCCGGCGGCGCGGCGCATTGAAATGCAGTAATCCTCAATGCCTTCGTCCAAATCGCCGCACTGGTCGTCGTTGGTGCGAGCGATCGACACGGACAGCTGCATCTGGCGGGCCTGAGTCCAAGCCTTCTCGGCGCGCTCGATGACCTTGTCCGAACCGATGTTGGCGAGGCCGACGTGCACCATCATCGAATCGTATTCAGGCAGACGGTGGAACCACGGCTTGGCGTTGCCCGGGCAGGGACGCGAGGTGGTGGAGCCTACGGTTTCGAAGCCGAAGCCGGCATGGTCCAGCACCACGGGCATCTCGCAGTTCTTGTCGAGGCCGGCGGACAGGCCGAACGGGTTGGTGAAATCGACGCCCATCACATTCGTTTCCAGAATGGGGTCGGTGTAGTCGAGCATCAGCTGTTCGGCGAGCAGCAGCGGCGGGACGTTCTTGACGACGTGGCAGAACTCGATCATCTGATCGTGTGCCTCATCGGGGCGGTGGTTGAACACGAAGTTCGGTTTGATGATGTGCTTGTAGCCGAAGGTGAACAGATCGGTGGTGGCTTTGTTGACGGCGTCGTGCCAGAAGCTTTCAGAAACGTAAGTCATACCGCCTATTGTCTCACGCTTGGGCCGGTGCGGCTAGGTGATTCCGACCTAGGCGAATTGGGGAAGGGGGCTACTGCGTGTCGAGGCGCACGCAGGCGTCGGCTCGGCAGAAGATACATGAACCGGGACGCACCAGGTATCAGGCGTGACTCTCCGCTGAGCAACGCGCGCGGGAGAGTCGTCGGTCGTGAGCTATCGCGCTAGTGGCCGCTGTGAGAATATCGGTTCGCGCAATGTGCGATTTTGCGCGGTTTTGTGGAAATGACACCTGAATTGCTCGGAATTTTCGAGAAATTGTCCCCAAAACGCTCAAGCCGGTTTGGTTTGTGAGCTTTTGCGTGCGATAATGTTCGCATGATTTCGTCACAACGTCAGCACCTCATCTTGAGCAGGTTGCGCACACGCGGGGCAGTGCGCATTACGGCGCTATCGAAGGAACTGGGTGTGTCGGCGATGACCATCCGCCGCGATATCGCCGAACTTGCCGACAAGGGACTGTTGAAGCGCGTCCATGGCGGCGCGGTGACTACCAGTACCTTGCTCAGCGAACCCCTGTTCTCTGTCAAGTCTCAGATGGATATCGGCCTGAAGGACGCCATCGCCCAGGAAGCCATCAAATATGTGGCTCCCGGCGATGTAATCGCCATCGGCGGCGGCACCACGGCCTATGTCTTCGCCCAGCATCTGCTCGAATCGCAGCAGTCCAGCGGCATCACCATCCTCACCAATTCGATTCCCGTGGCCGAGCTGGTCCAGGCCCTCGAATCCAAGGATGTGGAGGTGATCGTCACCGGCGGCGTGATCACCCGATCGAACTCGCTTGTCGGCCCGATCGCGGACAAGGTCGTCGCTTCGCTGCGTGTCAACACCGTATTCCTCGGCACCCACTCGGTGTCGATTCCCCGTGGCTTCCTGATGCCGAATTCGCTGGAAGCCGCAACCGATATGGCGATGATGGACATCGCCGATCGCACCATAGTTTTGACCGATCACACCAAGTGGAGCTGCACGTCGCTGTCGCTGTTTGCGCGCTTCGACCAAGTGGACACGGTCATTACTGACGACGGGCTCGACCCCGACTCCGCCGCCAAAACCAAGGATTTAGTAAAGGAGCTCGTGCTGGCCCACCAGAGCGAGACCATTGAGGAAAGTGAGCAAACCCATGGCTGATTTCGCCAACTACACCCCCGGGGAGTATGCGAAGGAGCATATCCGCATCACGCCGGCGACGCTTGCCGACGGTCGTGACTTCTTCTACCTGGACGACGACCCCGAGTTCGTCTCCGGTGCCAGACCCGCGAGCTCAAGGACCCGCGCCCGCTGGACTACCGTTTCGCCCCGCATCTGGACGCCGACGGTAACGAAGTGCCGTACGCCGCCCCGCAGATGCGCCGCGACCCGCTGACCGGCGACTGGATCCCGATGGCCACCGCCCGTATGAACCGCCCGATCACCGCCGGCCCCGGCGCCACCGCCAAGGGCAACCCGCTGGCCGCCCGCAAGCCCGGTGACCCGTACCAGGACGGCGAAGTGCCGGACACCGACTACAACGTCGTGGTGTTCGAGAACCGCTTCCCCTCGATGGTGCGCGTGCCCGGTGTCTCCGAGGACGTGACCTACGTTGACGGCAACCCGCTGTGGGAGAAGAAGCTCGCCGCCGGCCGCTGCGAAGTCATCTGCTTCGACCCGAACGAGGACGGCCTGCCGGCCGATTTGCCGGTCTCCCGCCTGCGCACCGTGGTTGAGGCTTGGGCCTTCCGTACCGCCGAAATCTCCAAGATGGAAGGCATCGAGCAGATCTTCCCGTTCGAGAACCACGGCCAGGAAATCGGCGTCTCCCTCGCCCACCCGCACGGCCAGGTCTACTGCTACCCGTTCATCGCCCCGAAGATGGAGAAGGAACTCCAGCACACCGAGGCCTACCACGAGAAGACCGGTGGCAACCTGCTTAAGGACATCATGAACGCCGAGCTCGAAGCCGGCGAACGCATCGTGATGCGCAACCACAGCTGGGTCGCCTACGTGCCGGCCGCCGCCCGTTGGCCCCTTGAAGTCCACGTGGCCCCGGTGCGCGACGTGCTCACCCTCGACCAGCTCAACGACGAAGAGCGCTGGGACCTTGCTCCATGTACTCGCACCTCCTGAAGCGCGGCAACGCCTTCTTCGACAAGGGCGACGGCAAGGGCATGGACCTGCCGTACATCGCTGCCTGGCACCAGGCCCCGATCCACGACAAGCGCCGCGAGAACTACCGCCTGAACCTGCAGTTCTTCTCCTTCCGCCGTGCCGCCAACAAGATCAAGTACCTCGCCGGCTCCGAATCCGGCATGGCCGCCTGGATCTCCGACACCACGCCGGAACTCATCGCCAAGCGCTTCCACGAGCTCGGCTCCATCGACATCGCCGACTGATAGAAAGAAAACATCAATGACTGCTGTTGAATTCATTGAGCCGCTGACCCATGAGGAAGGCGTTTCGCAAGCTACCAAGCTGTTCGTCGACACCTACGGCGCTGCGCCCGAGGGCGTGTGGGCTGCTCCGGGCCGCGTGAACCTGATCGGTGAGCACACCGATTACAACGCCGGTCTGTGCCTGCCGATTGCTCTGCCGCACCGCACCTTCATCGCTCTGAAGCCGCGCGAAGACACCAAGGTTCGCGTCGTCTCCGACGTGGCTCCCGACAAGGTTGCCGAAGCTGATCTCGATGGCCTCAAGGCCCGTGGCGTGGACGGCTGGTCCGCTACCCGACCGGCGTGGCCTGGGCGCTGCGTGAAGCCGGCTTCGACAAGGTCAAGGCTTTGACGCCGCTTTCGTCTCCTGCGTGCCGCTGGGCTCTGGCCTGAGCTCCTCCGCCGCCATGACCTGCTCCACCGCTCTGGCTCTGGACGACGTGTACGGCCTTGGTTACGGCGATTCCGACGCCGGCCGCGTGACCCTCATCAACGCTGCCATCAAGTCCGAGAACGAGATGGCCGGCGCTTCCACCGGTGGTCTTGACCAGAGCGCCTCCATGCGTTGCACCGAAGGCCACGCGCTGCTGCTCGACTGCCGCCCGGAGCTCACCCCGCTGGAAAACGTCTCCCAGCAGGAGTTCGATCTCGACGAGTACAACCTCGAATTGCTTGTGGTCGATACCCAGGCTCCGCACCAGCTCAACGATGGTCAGTACGCTCAGCGTCGCGCCACCTGCGAGCAGGCCGCGAAGATCCTCGGCGTGGCCAACCTGCGCGTCACCGCCGACGGCATCGCCAAGGCCGACGACCCGTTCCAGGCGCTCAAGGAGACGCTGGACGCGCTGCCGGACGAGACGATGAAGAAGCGCGTGCGCCATGTGGTCACCGAGATCGAGCGCGTGCGCTCCTTCGTGCGCGCCTTCGCCAACGGCGACATCGAGGCCGCGGGCCGCCTGTTCAACGCCTCTCATGATTCGCTGGCCGCGGACTACGAGGTCACTGTGCCCGAGCTCGACGTGGCCGTGGACGTGGCCCGCAAGAACGGTGCCTACGGTGCGCGTATGACCGGCGGCGGCTTCGGCGGCTCCATCATCGCTCTGGTCGACAAGGGTCGTTCCCAGGAAGTCGCTCAGAAGATCGCCGACGAATTCGAAAAGCAAGGCTTCCACGCACCGCGCGCGCTTGCCGCGTACGCGGCGAAATCCGCTTCACGCGAGGCATGATAATAAATCACAATGCTAAATGGCGGGTGTCTTCCCTATACTTGGGTAGTCACCCGCTTTTTGTATACGACCAGGGAGAGCCATGAACAAGGCAATCATCACCGTCGTCGGTCAGGACACCGTCGGCATCATCGCGCGAGTCTGCACCTACCTGTCCCAGCACAACGTCAACGTGCTCGACATCTCGCAGACCATCATCGACGGTTACTTCAACATGATGATGATTGTCGACTACGCCAACGCGGACAAGGACTTCGGCGCGATGGTCGGCAACCTTGAGGACCTCGGCGACGACATCGGCGTGCGCATCCGCTGCCAGCGTGAGGAAATCTTCACCAAGATGCACCGTATTTGAGGCGGCCCGCTCAGCAGGCCGCCTCACGCGAGGAGGTGGAAAGCCCGGTGGCTTTCCACTGACGGAGCCATCCTTATCCCTCTGATGAGGGTGACCGCCAAACTAGTCTTTAAATATCCTGTAAGGAACAAACCATGCTGAACATCATGGAGGTCCACGAGACCAATCAGATGATCGAGCAGGAGAAGCTCGACGTCCGCACCATCACCATGGGCATCTCGTTGCTCGACTGCGCCTCGGACGATGTCGACAAGACCTGCGACAACATCTACCGCAAGATCACCACCTATGCCAAGGACCTCGTTTCCACCGGCAAGGCCATCGAACGCGACTACGGCATCCCGATCGTCAACAAGCGCATCACCGTCACCCCGATCTCACTGGTCGGTGCCAGCTCCTGCAAGACGAGCGAGGATTTCGTCAAGATCGCCCACGCGCTTGACAAGGCGGCCAAGGAAGTCGGCGTCGACCTGATCGGCGGCTACTCCGCACTCGTTTCCAAGTCCATGACCCCGGCCGAGGAGCTGCTCATCCGCTCCCTGCCGCAGGCTCTCTCCGAGACCGACATCGTCTGCTCGTCCGTGAACGTCGGCTCCACCAAGACCGGCATCGACATGAACGCGGTCGAACTGCTCGGCCATATCATCAAGGACGTTGCCGAGCGTACCGCCGACAACGACTCCTACGGCTGCGTCAAGTTCGTGGCCTTCTGCAACGTGCCTGACGACAACCCGTTTATGGCCGGAGGCTTCCACGGCGTCACCGAGGGCGACGCGGTCATCAACGTCGGTGTCTCCGGCCCCGGCGTGGTCTCCCGCGCACTCGATGCGGCCAAGGGCAAGGACTTCGAGTTCCTGTGCGAGACCATCAAGCGCACCGCGTTCAAGATCACGCGCGTCGGCCAGCTTGTGGCCCAGGAAGCATCCCGCCGCCTCGGCATTCCGTTCGGCATCATCGACCTGTCGCTCGCCCCGACCCCGGCTGTGGGCGACTCCGTGGGCGAAGTGCTAGAGAAGATCGGCCTCGAACAGGTCGGCGCTCCCGGCACCACGGCGGCGCTCGCCATGCTCAACGACCAGGTCAAGAAGGGCGGCATCATGGCGTCCTCCTACGTGGGCGGCCTGTCCGGCGCGTTCATCCCGGTCTCCGAAGACAAGAACATGATCGACGCGGCTTCTTCCGATTGCCTGACCATCGAGAAGCTCGAAGCCATGACCTGCGTGTGCTCGGTGGGCCTCGACATGATCGCCATTCCGGGCGATACCTCTGCTTCCACCATCTCCGGCCTGATCGCCGACGAGGCCGCCATCGGCATGGTCAACCAGAAGACTACCGCCGTGCGCGTGATCCCGGTTGCCGGCAAGGGCGTGGGCGAGATGGCGAACTTCGGCGGCCTGATGGGCTACGCGCCCATCATGCCGGTCAACCAGACCAGCTGCGAGGCCTTTGTGACCCGTGGCGGTCGTATTCCCGCTCCGATTCACAGCTTCAAGAACTGATTCAGTAGGGTATCTGCCTTCAAAGAGGTACATTTGCGCAGATAGGTATCTGCTTTCAGAGGGGTACCTCAATCAAGAAACCCCGAGTACAAGCGTTGATATTTCAACGCCTATACTCGGGGTTTCGTCCTTTAACAGCCCCTCGAAGCGGCAATAGACCTCCGGCAGATGCCAAATCAGCCCCTCGAAGCGCCGATAGACCCATTTTCTGCGATGATGGTCGTGCTGCGAGGCTCAGGGTTTCCTCTCTCACGCCTGTCGGCGTTCGTTCGGCGTCGCTACTCGAAGGCCCACCGGGCCTTCTCCTCAGCGCCCTCCAGCGAAGTTGAGTTGGCGCCAGGCTTCGTAGATGGCGATGGACGCGCAATTGGTGAGGTTCAGGGAACGCAAGGACGGGCGCATGGGCAGTCGCACTTGTTCGGCCACATGAGGGCCTCCATGATGTCCATCGGGTCGGGGATGTCGCCGGGCTCGGGGCCGAACAGCAGGATGTCGGTCGGCTTGTATTCCACCTCGGTGTACAGCTTGGTAGCATGTGCGGTGAACGCGATGATGCGCGAATTGGGCATGGACTCCACCAGGTTGTCGAAATTCGGGTGCAGCACCACGTGGGCCATGTCGTGGTAGTCGAGGCCTGCTCGGCGCAGCTTGGTGTCGCGCAGGTTGAAACCCAACGGCTCCACCAAATGCAGGATGGTGCCGGTCACCGCGCACAGGCGGATGGCCGAGCCGGTGTTGCCGGGAATGCGCGGTGAGTAGTAGCACAGATGCGGTGTTACGGTTTCGGTGGTGGCGGCCTTTTCAGCCGAGAGCATCGCGTCCACCACGGAGATGGGGTTGCCATGCGCGTCGGTTACGAGTTCGTCCGGTCCGTAATTCGATTTACGGTACCCGTACTCGAACATCTTCTCGACTTTTGTTTCGGGATTCTGTGCGTTCTGCGAATTCTGTTCTGCTTCGTTCGTCATAGCTGCTAAGAATAAGAACGATGAACGACACAGCAATTTCTTTGCGATTGGGCGCATGGTGGGAGCCAATGCGCGCGATTTGCCATGGCGCTTCGGCCGGGCCACGCCGTGGGGCGTGCTGGTATCCGAAGTCATGAGCCAGCAGACGCAGATGAGCGTGTAGTGCCGTACTGGACCGACTGGATGGAACGTTGGCCCGACGCCCGCGCCCTCGCCGAGGCCCCCAAGGCCGAGGTGATCACCGCATGGGGGCGGCTCGGCTATCCACGCCGCGCATTGCGGTTACAGGAATGCGCCCGCGTGGTGGCTGAAGATTACGCCGACAAACTGCCGCGCACGTATGACGAACTCACTGCATTGCCCGGCATCGGCGATTACACCGCCTCCGCGGTGATGAGCTTTGCGTTCGGCGAACGAATTGCCGTGATCGATACCAACATTCGCCGCGTGCTGAGCGCGTGTTCCTGGGCGTCGAATCGCGCGGGGGAGCGACCAGCCCGGCCGAACGCGCGCTGGCGAACCGCATGCTGCCCAAAGACGAGATTCTCGGGTGCGATGCTGACGTCGCCGATAATGCCGGTAGCGCCGAACATGTCGTGAACAGCACTATCCGTGGCGGCAAACGCTCTCGACTGCATCGTGGCGAGCGCCCATCGGTCACGTGGAACCAGTCGGTGATGGAACTGGGCGCGGTGATCTGCACGGCCAAGTCGCCGCTGTGCGACACCTGCCCGATTGCGGACGACTGTGCATTTCTCAAGGCCGGCCGCCCCGGACTGGGGGAGCGCCGCACCCGCCCACGCCAACGATTCCAAGGCACGGATCGACAGGTGCGCGGTCTGGTGCTCGCCGCGCTGCGCGAGCTTCCCGCTGGAGCACGTTGCCCAGGGAAGATGCCGACAAGCTTTGGAAGGACCAGATTCAGCTTGCCGCCTGCATCGCCAGCCTTGACGATGACGGCCTGATAGAGATTCTGGACGGCGGCCTGCGACTACCCAGCTGACATTGTGAAAAATGGTGGGCTCCCCAAGCGTGTATGGGCGTGGTGACCGTAGACTGGAAGAGTTATGGCAGTGCAGAGGAACACATCAGGCGCGAGAACGGCACGCGGAGCCGGCACCGGGGCCAATGGGCCATCCGGCGGGCCCTCCCAAAACAACCGTTCCGGCAAGCCGCGCAAGCGCAGGATCAGCAAAAAGCAGCAGGCCATCTATCGTCGTCGGCGTATCGTGGCCGGTACGGTGCTGCTGCTGATAATCGCGCTGATTGTATTCTGCGTGTATAGCCTTGGCCGGGGTATCGGTGCCGTGAACTCGATGATCCACCATGACGAGGTGTATGCGATTTCCCGCGACGCCACGCCGGCGCCGAAGAAAGTCAGCAACGTCAAGGATTGCTCGGCCAGTGATGTGACATTGCAGCTTTCCGCGGCCTCCCAATCCGTGCCGGTAGGAGGATCGCTTGATTTCACCGCGACCATCGTGCACGAGGGGTCAGGCAACTGTTTAGTGGACGGGTCCGATTCCGGCCGTGTGCTCACCATTACTTCCGGTCAGGAAACGATTTACAAGTCCGATGTGTGCCCGGCGGATTCACGTCTGCTGCTGATGGCTAAGGGCGATAAGGACGTTCAGAAGGTCACGTGGAATACCAATGCGAACGCCACGCTCGCCAAATGCACGGATGAGTCAGGTTGGGCCAAAGTCAATGCGGGAACGTACGTGGCGCAGCTGAGTTTGAAGGATCATCCGAAGGTGAAGAGCGATCCGGTGACGTTTACGGTGCAGTAAAAGTCTTGCCTTAGCGCTATTCTTTTGACTTTGCATGAGGTGTGTCATATTGCGGGCATGCCGTCGACAATGAAGCGTCCGCATAGGCATATGGTGGCCATGCCGGCGCTCCCAGGGGAATTACCACATATTAGCGAGCGATAAGGAACGTCCATTGGCTACTGATCTACGACGAACACCACCACCATCATCGCACGCGCCGACCAGCATGATATTGACCTGCACAAGGCGTCGGATCGCGTGAACTTCGGTTCCATCAAGGAACCATCGATGTGCCCTACCTGCTGGGCGTGCAGACCGACAGCTTCGATTGGCTGATCGGCAACGAACGCTGGAAGGCGCGCGTCGAGGAGGACGAAAAGAACGGCACTAACACCGTGGCCCACACCTCCGGCCTCGATGAGGTCTTCAACGAGATCTCTCCGATCGAGAACTTCGCTCAGACCATGAGCCTGACCTTCTCCGATCCGTACTTCGAAGAGCCGCGTCACACCGTGCAGGAATGCAAGGAGAAGGATTACACCTACTCCGCACCGCTGTACGTGAACGCCGAGTTCGAGAACGGCGACACCGGCGAGATCAAGTCCCAGACCGTGTTCATGGGCGACTTCCCGCTGCAGACTCCGCACGGCACCTTTATCATCGGCGGCACCGAGCGAGTCATCGTCTCCCAGCTCGTGCGCTCCCCGGGCGTCTACTTCGATCGTCAGCAGGACCGCACCTCCGATAAGGAAGTCTTCGGCGCGAAGATCATCCCGAGCGTGGTGCATGGCTCGAGTTCGAGATCGACAAGAAAGACCAGCCGCAGGTGCGCGTGGACCGCAAGCGCAAGCAGTCCGCCATCGTGTTCCTCATGGCCATCGGCATGACCAAGTCCGAGATCGCCAGGCATTCAAGGACTATCCGCTGGTGCTCGATGCACTCGAGAAGGAAACCCTCGAGACCCAGGACGAGGCACTCGTTGACCTCTACCGCAAGATTCGTCCGGCCGACACCCCAACCCCCGAGGCCGGCAAGAACCTGCTGGACTCCTTCTACTTCAACACCAAGCGCTACGATCTGGCCCGTGTCGGCCGCTACAAGATCAACCGCAAGCTGGGTGTCGAGGCCGATTTCAACGATCGTTCCCTCCACCAGGAAGACATCATCGCCACGATCAAGTACCTGGTGGCCCTGCACGACGGTGCGGCGACCTTCCCGGGCAAGCGCAACGGCGAAGACGTTGACCTGCGCGTGGACGTCGACGATATCGACCACTTCGGCAACCGTCGTATCCGCCAGGTCGGCGAGCTGATCCAGAACCAGCTGCGTACCGGTCTGAGCCGTATGGAGCGCGTGGTGCGCGAGCGTATGACCACTCAGGACGCCGAGGCCATCACCCCACAGTCCCTGATCAACATCCGCCCGGTGAACGCCACCATCAAGGAGTTCTTCGGCACTTCCCAGCTCTCCCAGTTCATGGACCAGAACAACCCGCTGTCCGGTGTGACGAACAAGCGTCGTCTCTCCGCACTGGGCCCCGGCGGTCTGTCCCGCGACCGCGCCTCCATGGAGGTGCGCGACGTGCACCCGTCCCACTTCGGCCGTATGTGCCCGATCGAGTCTCCTGAAGGCCCGAACATCGGTCTGATCGGCTCCCTGGCAACCTTCGGCCGCGTCAACCCGTTCGGCTTCATCGAGACCCCGTACCGCAAGGTCGTCAACGGCCACGTGACCGACGAGGTCGAGTACATGACCGCTGACCGCGATCTTGACCACGTCATCGCCCAGGCCAACCAGGAGCTCGACGAGAACGGCAACTTCGTGCAGAAGTCCGCCCTTGCCCGAGTCGGCGAAGAAGAGGCGGTCGATGTGCCGGTGAGCTCCGTGGACTACATGGACGTCTCCCCGCGCCAGATGGTCTCCCTCGGCGCCTCCCTGATCCCGTTCCTGGAGCATGACGAGGGCCACCGTGCACTGATGGGTACCAACATGCAGCGTCAGGCCGTGCCGCTGATCGAATCCGAGCGCCCGCTGGTGGGCACCGGCTCCGAATGGCGCGCCGCCAACGACTCCGGCGACGTCATCAAGTCCGAGAAGGACGGTGTGGTTACCTACGTGTCCGCCGACCTGATCCGCGTGATGAACGACGACGGCACCACCAGCTCCTACAAGCTGGCCAAGTTCCAGCGCTCCAACCAGACCACCTGCTACAACCAGCGCCCGATCGTCCACGACGGCGAGCGTGTGGAAGCCGGCTCGGTTATGGCTGACGGCCCCGCCATCCAGAACGGCGACCTGGCCCTGGGCAAGAACCTGCTCATCGCCTTCATGCCGTGGAACGGCTACAACTACGAGGATGCTGTGATCATCTCCCAGCGCCTCGTGCAGGACGACACCCTCTCCTCCATCCACATCGAGGAGTACGAGATTGACGCCCGCGAAACCAAGCTGGGTGCTGAAGAGATCACCCGCGACCTGCCGAACGTCGGCGAGGACGCCGTGGCCAACCTCGACGAGCGCGGCATCATCCGCATCGGCGCCGAGGTCGAGGCCGGCGACATCCTGGTCGGTAAGGTCACCCCGAAGGGTGAGACCGAGCTGACCCCGGAGGAGCGCCTGCTGCGCGCCATCTTCGGCGAGAAGTCCCGCGAGGTGCGTGACACCTCCCTGCGCGTGCCCCACGGCGAGACCGGTACCGTCATCGGCGTCAAGGAAATCACCCGTGAGGATGCCGAGGAGGACGGCGACGAGCTGCCCAACGGCGTCAACCAGATGATCCGCGTCTACATCGCCCAGCACCGCAAGATCACGGTGGGCGACAAGCTCTCCGGCCGCCACGGCAACAAGGGCTGCATCTCCCGCATCCTGCCGGAAGAGGACATGCCGTTCCTGGCTGACGGTACTCCGGTCGACATCATGCTGAACCCGCTGGGTGTGCCTTCCCGAATGAACCTTGGCCAGGTGCTCGAACTGCACCTTGGCTGGATTGCTCACTCCGGTTGGGACATCTCTTTGGATCCGAATCTGGAAGCCGAGTGGAAGAAGCTGATTCCGTCCGGTGCCGAGAAGGCCGAGCCGAACACCCCGGTTGCCACCCCGGTGTTCGACGGTGTCAAGCCTGAGGTCCTGAAGGGCCTGCTGTCCACCACGCTGCGAACCGCGACGGCGACCGTCTGGTCGGCCCCGACGGCAAGGCACCCTGTTCGATGGCCGTACCGGTGAACCGTACACCAAGCCGATTTCCGTTGGCTACATGTACATGCTGAAGCTGCACCACCTGGTCGACGACAAGATTCACGCTCGTTCCACCGGCCCGTACTCCATGATCACCCAGCAGCCGCTCGGTGGTAAGGCCCAGTTCGGTGGCCAGCGCTTCGGCGAGATGGAGGTGTGGGCCCTTGAGGCCTACGGCGCCGCCTACACGCTGCACGAGATGATGACCACCAAGTCCGATGACGTCGACGGCCGTGTGCGTGTCTATGGTGCCATCGTCAAGGGCGATAACCTGCCGCCGGCAGGCATCCCCGAGTCGTTCAAGGTGCTCCTGAAGGAAATGCAGTCCCTGTCCCTGAACGTCGAAGTGCTCAACGCCGAAGGCGTGGCCATCGACATGAAGGATGAGGATGACGATCCGGCCAGCTCCGCTGACGACCTCGGCTTCAACATCGGCGCCCGCCCCGACGCGGCCGCCAAGGAAGACCAGAAGGCCGAAGAGCCCGAATACCAGTGATCCCTCGGGCTGCATGCGGTCAATATGCCGCGTGTAGCTCCGCCAACGTGAAATAAATAACGTACAGAGACCTTTCCGGTTTGCACTACCCCTCAGTCAGCCTTGGCTGACAGCTCCCCTGACAAGGGGAGCTTGGGAAGGTCTCAAGAACAGAAACGGATTAACAAGTGCTGGACGTCAACGCATTTGACAAGATTCGCATCGGCCTTGCCACCGCCGATGACATCCGTGGTTGGAGCCACGGTGAGGTCAAGAAGCCTGAAACCATCAACTACCGTACGCTGAAGCCTGAGAAGGACGGTCTGTTCGGCGAACAGATCTTCGGCCCGACCCGTGACTGGGAGTGCGCCTGCGGCAAGTACAAGCGCGTGCGCTTCAAGGGCATCGTCTGCGAGCGATGCGGCGTCGAAGTGACCCGCAGCCGCGTGCGCCGTGAGCGCATGGGCCACATCGAGCTCGCCGCCCCGGTGACGCACATCTGGTTCTTCAAGGGTGTGCCTTCCCGCCTCGGCTACCTGCTGAACGTCACCCCGAAGGACCTGGAGCGCGTGATTTACTTCGCCTCCTACATGGTCACCGAGGTGAACGAAGACGAGCGTCACAACGATCTGCCCGGCCTGCAGGACGAGTTCGATTCCGAGATCAAGCGCCTTGAGCAGCGCCGTGACTCCGACATCGAAGCCCGCGCCAAGAAGGTCGAAGAGGATCTCGCCGCCCTTGAGGAGGCCGGCGAGGCCAAGGGCCCGGCCCGCACCAAGTTGCGTAACGGTGCCGAGCGTGATATGGCTGCCATCCGCACCCGCTACAACGACCAGATCGCCCGTGTGGACGCCGTCTTCGACAAGTTCAAGAAGCTCAAGCCCGGCGACATGGTCGACGACGTGGACCTGTGGCGCGAGATGCAGGACCGCTACGGCGATTACTTCGACGGCTGCATGGGCGCCGAAGCCATCAAGAAGCGCCTGCAGTCCCTCGACCTGGAGACCATCTCCAAGGAACTGCGCGAGGAGATCAAGGACGCTTCCGAACAGCGTAAGACCAAGGCCCTGAAGCGCCTCAAGGTCGTCAACGCCTTCCTGACCACCGGCAACAAGCCGGAGGCCATGGTGCTCGACGTGATCCCGGTCATCCCGCCGGACCTGCGCCCGATGGTCCAGCTCGACGGTGGCCGCTTCGCCACCTCCGACCTCAACGACCTGTACCGCCGTGTGATCAACCGTAACAACCGTCTGAAGCGACTGATCGAGCTCGGCGCCCCTGAAATCATGCTCAACAACGAGAAGCGCATGCTCCAGGAAGCCGTCGACTCCCTGTTCGACAACGGCCGTCGTGGTCGCCCGGTCACCGGTGCCTCCAACCGTCCGCTGAAGTCCCTGTCCGACATGCTCAAGGGTAAGCAGGGTCGTTTCCGTCAGAACCTGCTCGGTAAGCGAGTCGACTACTCCGGCCGTTCCGTGATCGTGGTCGGCCCGTCCCTGCGCATGCACCAGTGCGGTCTGCCGAAGCCGATGGCCCTCGAGCTGTTCAAGCCGTTCGTCATCAAGCGCCTCGTGGACCTGAACTATGCGCAGAACATGAAGTCCGCCAAGCGTCTTGTGGACCGCGGCGACGCCGAAGTGTGGGGCGTGCTCGAGGAGGTCATCTCCGAGCACCCCGTGCTGCTCAACCGTGCACCTACGCTGCACCGTCTGGGTATTCAGGCATTCGAGCCGATCCTGGTGGAAGGCAAGGCCATCCACCTGCCGCCGCTGGCCTGCGCCGCCTTCAACGCCGACTTCGATGGTGACCAGATGGCAGTCCACCTGCCGCTCTCCGCCGAAGCCCAGGCCGAGGCCCGCTCGCTGATGATGGCTTCCGACAACATCCTGAAGCCGGCCGACGGCCACACCGTGACCATGCCGAGCCAGGATATGATCCTCGGTTTGTACTACCTGTCCACCGTGCTGGAAGGCGTCAAGGGCCAGGGCCGCGTGTTCTCCTCGCTGGAAGAGGCCGAAATGGCCCTCGACCGCCACGAGATCGACATGCAGGCCAAGGTGCTCATCCGCCTGCCCGAGAGCTTCGTGCTGCCGAAGAACTGGGAGCCCGGCGAAGTCAAGGTGCTCGACCCGCGCGAAGGCGAGGACGAGGTCGTCAAGGAAGAACGCTTCCACGACGGCACCGTGCTGTTCGCCACCTCCTACGGCCGCATCCTGTTCAACGAGACCCTGCCGACCGACTACCCGTTCGTCAACGAGCAGGTGGCCAAGGGCCGTCTGTCCAAGATCGTCGATGACATCGCCATGCGTTACTCCACCCAGCAGGTGGCCGCCACGCTGGATGCCCTGAAGGATCTCGCTTCACCCGCGCACCGTGGTCCGGCGTGTCCTTCGCGTTCTCCGACGTGAACGAGCCGCCCGAGCGCGACGAGAAGATCGCCGAGTACGAGGCCAAGGCCGACAAGGTCAACGCCAACTACGAGATGGGTCTGTTGACCGAGGAAGCTCGCCGTCAGGAACTCATCGACCTGTGGACCGAGTGCACCGCCGAAGTGTCCAAGGAAGTCGAGGAGAAGTTCGACCCGACCTCCAACCTGGCCATCATCGTGCAGTCTGGTGCACGAGGCAACATGATGCAGATCAACCAGATTGCAGGTATGCGAGGCCTCGTGGCTAACCCGAAGGGTGAGATCATTCCTCGTCCTGTGAAGTCCAACTACCGCGACGGCCTGTCCGTGCTGGAGTACTTCATCTCCCAGCACGGTGCACGTAAGGGTCTGGCCGATACCGCACTGCGTACCGCAGAATCCGGTTACCTGACCCGTCGTCTGGTCGACGTCTCCCAGGACGTCATCGTGCGCGAAGAGGACTGCGGCACCAAGGCCGGTCTGCCCATCCGCGTCGCCGAGCGCGACAACGACGGCAACCTGGTGCTCGTCAAGGCCGCCGACGGTGGCCCGTACTCCCGTCTGCTCGCCGCCGACGTCATCGACCCGGCCGACGGACAGACCGTGCTGTACAAGCGCGACGACGCCCTGTCCATGGACGTGCTCAACGACCTCGTGGCCCACGGCGTCGAGGAAGTCAAGTGCCGTTCCGTGCTGACCTGCGAGTCCAAGCGCGGCGTGTGCGCCAAGTGCTACGGCTGGTCCCTGGCCACCAACAAGCTGGTCGATGTCGGCGAGACCGTCGGTATCGTCGCCGCCCAGTCCATCGGTGAGCCTGGTACCCAGCTGACGCTGCGTTCCTTCCACTCCGGTGGTGTGGCCGCGGCCTCCGATATCACCCAGGGTCTTCCCCGTGTCACCGAGCTTTTCGAGGCCCGCACCCCGAAGGGTGAGGCCCCGATCACCGAGTTCGCCGGCAGCATCAAGATCGTGGAGAACGATCGCGGTCGCCAGATCATCCTGACCCCGGACGCCGATTCCGGCGCACCGAAGGAAGACGGCGTGATCAAGCCGATCACCTACCAGGTCTCCAAGCGCGTGCCGCTCAAGGTTGCCGACGGCGACCACATCAAGGTCGGCACCCAGCTGGTCGAAGGTTCTGTGGACCCCAAGAAGATCCTCACCATCCTCGGCAAGCGCGCGCCAGGTCAACATCGTGGAGGAAGTGCACACCGTGTACCGCTCCCAGGGTGTGGATATCCACGACAAGCACATCGAGGTCATCGTGCACCAGATGACCCGTCGCGTGACCATCATCGACTCCGGCGACACCGACCTGCTGCCGGGTGAGCTGGTGGACAACGCCCGCTTCCGCGAGATCAACCGCAACATCGTCAAGAACGGTGGCCGTCCGGCCGTCGGTCGTCCGGCGCTTATGGGTATCACCAAGGCGTCGCTGGCCACCGACTCCTGGCTGTCCGCCGCATCCTTCCAGGAGACCACCCGCGTGCTCACCGAAGCCGCCCTCTCCGAGAAGGTCGACGACCTCAAGGGCCTCAAGGAGAACGTCATCATCGGTAAGCTCATCCCGGCCGGTACGGGCCTCGCGCGCTACCGCAACGCCGTGGTCGAGCCTGACAAGGCCATCCGCGACACCATCTACCGAACTTCGGTCTGGGCGGCGATGGCGATCTCGGCGACGCGAGCTTCTCCGACGCCGACCTGTCTGACCTGAACTTCTCGAACCTCGAGTTCGGCGATCTGAAGCTCGGCGACGACTTCAACCCGGATGATTTCTACTCCGATCAGGGCGGTCAGCCTGACATCGAGGAGTAAGTGAGAAGGTCCTAGAAAGGATGCCCCTTCTAGGACTCAGATCTTGCGTTAATCGCAATAAGATGGCCCGGAACTATATCAGTTCCGGGCATCCGTATATTTGCCATTGTGATTTTCCTGTTAAACAAGAGCAGGCAGCCGCTCGTTGCTTGATTACTCAAGCCTGTTTTTCGGTGAACTGGAAGAACTGGTCTCCGATACGCACCGTGGCAGGCGCGCTGAGCTTGAGCGGTGTGCCCTTGGTGACTTGTGTCTCTTGGCCATTGGTGATGATGTAGGTGCCGTTCAACGAGCCGTAGTCCTCGATCCACAGCGCGCCATCGGTGTCGATGCTGATGGCGGCATGGTTGCGGGATGTGGTGCGGGTCGGGTCTACGATACGCACCGCCTTGGCACCCTGCGGCACATCCATGGAAGGCTTGCGGCCCAGCAACGTGCTCTTATCGATCACGATGGTCTGGCCGGTGACATCGTTATGCAGCAGGTACGTCTTCTTCGGTGCCTTGGACGTGAACGAGGAGGAGAGCACGGTGCTGTCCCAATCCTCGATGTCGTTTTCGGCGGCGTGCGGTGTGGTGTCTGCCGGAGCGGTGGCAGCGGGCTCAGCGGCGGCGGCCGTGGCGGCAGGCTCTGCGGTAAAAGCGGTATTGGTTGCCGCTTCCGCGGTACTGGCTGCCCGTAGTCGTTCTGCGGTTCGCTGTGCCAACTGCGGAATCCGGGGTGCCTTCCACCGGATCGTCAGAATACCAACCAGTTCAGGTGCTGGAGGGTAGGGAAGTTTGGCCATGATGATGCCGTCCTTTCACTGACGGGAAGCCAGAGCGGCGTTGATTGCCGGGTCGCCGAGCTGGCCCAGCCATTCGATCAGTGCCGGATAGGTGTTGGGATTACGTGCGATGCAGGCGCGTAGTTCAGGCGCGTACTGGGCAATCTGGGCGATTTGCATCTGGTCGGTGGTGGTCAGGGCCTGTTCGGCGGTGAAACCGTAAGGATTGGTGGCCACAGGCTCCTTGAATGCCGCCTGAGTCGCGGGCTGGGCTGCGTACTGGTTGGCAGCAGGCTGAGCTGCGGCGTACTGGTCGGCGGCGTAAGCGTCTGCAGGCTGCTGCTCGGCGGGCTGCTGGGCCGCCTGTGCCGGGGCTTCCTGATCCTGAACCGGGCCGCCGAATGCCTCGGCAGTGAACCCGTATTGCGCCAGGGTCTCGCGGGCGCGATCGTCACCGAACTCGGCGATCCAACGCTTCAAGCCGGGATAACAGCGCGGATTCACGGCGACATTGGCACCGAATTCCGGATTCTCGTAGGCGATTTTTGCCAGCAGAATCGGATCCGCGTTCGGATCCTGAACGGCAGCGACCGCAGCATCATAATCAACCATGGGATTACCTCCTTATGTTCGCTCGGTTATGCCGAACGTATGGTCCGTAGTGTTTGTAGTGTTGCGTCTTCAATGGCGCCGATATCCTCACCTTCGTCCAGCCTGAATGCGCTGAACGCATGATGTTCGGGTTCGGTCAATGGCATATCGGCCACAATCACAGTGATATTGTCGGTTCCGCCCGCATCAAGAGCGGCCGCCACCAAGGCGTCCACGGCCTCCTGCGGACTGGAATGCGCCGCGGCGATGGCCGCGATCTGTTCGTCCGGCACCTCGCCATGCAATCCATCCGAACAGATGATGAAGCGGCCGGTCAGATCGGCGACATATACGTCGGGCATGATGCCATCCGGATCACCCAGACATTGGGTGATGATGTTGCGTGGAATGGTCGCCTCCGCCTCTTCCGGCAACATCTGCCGGAATCGATGGCTTCTTGGCGCTGGGAATGGTCTCGCGTGATGCGGGTCAGCGAAGCGGCGTCCCACACGGGAATGATATCCGTGGCGGGAGCATCGGCATGCGCCAACGGACTGAGATGGTAGGTGCGGGAATCGCCGACATTGACCACATAGGTCTGGTCCGAGAAGTCCTGATCATCGGCGTCACTGAACAAAGCAGCGCTGCGGGCGCTGGCGGAATCCGCATGATCTTGGGGCAGTACCAAACCGGAGCAGGTTGTGCCGGCCACGCCGCCAAGGCGGTCTCCCAGATCGAGAATGTCGTGCTGGGCCCGTGCCAAGGTGTCGTCGATATCCTGACGGGTGCGTGAAGGCATGGCGGCCAATTGTGCGAAATGCTGGGCAGCCAACTGGCTTGCCTGCTCGCCGCCTTTGCCGCCGCCCATGCCGTCACAGACCATGAACACGCCTTGTTGCGCGAATCCGGTGTCTTGGTTGTTTTTGCGCCTAAGACCCACGTCACTGGTCATCGCGATACGGATGGAGCCTGTGGTCATGACGCCTTCCCCTTCTTACGCGTGCGCTTGACATGCGTCGTGTGCGGCTTTGCTGCGTGCCCATTTGACAGTATAGCCACGCTTTTCAGGGAAAGTCGTGTACGTATCCTCCTGAAACGCGGCAAAGAAGCGAGCATTGCCTTGCGTAATTGGTCGACTCCTGTCCAATATGTGGTGGCTTGGCCCGATTCAATGTCTTGCCCCGAGAACGTGGCGTAGTCGGCTTCCCGGCCAAGCTGGATCAAAGCCTGGTCATCTGTGCCGAGTTGACGGGCGATGGCACCGGCCTGATCTCGACGAGTGCCCTTGGCTGTGATGCCGCTTTGCTCGGCAAGCATGCGTATGGCATTCCAACCTGCTGCCACACGGGTTTTCGGACTGCCGTGTCGCCGCGCTCGTGCCAGCAGTATGGCCTTGAACATCAGAATCAGACCGCAGGCGATGAGTAGGGTCCACAATGGGCTGCCGTACAGGGCCACCTTGCGGGTCACTCGCCAGAACCGCGCCCAGAACAGGTTGGTCGGCGAATCATCGGCGTCGGCGCCGGCCAATGAGCTTTGGCCCTTGGCTTGCGTCTGATCGCGCAGCGGATCGGTCAACGGCACTGGTGGTTGCCGGACCAGCGTCTGCGGATTCGGCGGCGTCAGGTTCTGGTTTTCATCAGGCATCTTGGTCTCCTTGGGCGTCGGATAGAACGCCACCCATCCCAGGCCCTGCAATTTGATTTCCACCCAAGCGGTGACATCGTTGCCGGTGAATTCGATTTTGGTGCCATTGCCTGAGGTCTTCTCCGTGCGGGCATCGGTGATTTCGCCATCCTCGTTTTTCGGCAGGAAGCCCAGGACCACACGGGAGGGCAGTCCCAGATCACGAGCCATCAGTGCCATGGCGGAGGCATATTGCTCGGAGTCGCCCACCATGGCCGTGCCTGCCAGCAGCTTGTTGATGCGGTAGTTGCCATGGCCGGCATCGGAGGGATAGTCGCCTTCAAGTCCATGAGAGAACCATCCGGAGTCTTTCAATGTGTCGGCCAACGCCGTGGCTGCGGCACCGCCCGAGGACTGCCCGCCGGCAATGGACGTGGCCAGTTTGCTGGCCGAATCGGGAACATCCTGGGCTTCTGGTTGGGTGATGCGGGCCGCAGCCGCACTGCTGATCTGCTTATCGGTGGGATTACGGGCGATAATGCCGGATTCGGTATAGGTGAGGCCTTTACGCGTGCCGGCGGGAATAATGGCGGAATCGGTATCCGTGTTGTAGTAAAACGTGTCATTGCCGTTGTCGGCATCGTTGGCGAAGCTCACGCCAGTGGCCGCTCCCGCCAGCGGCAGCCAGGTGTCGGTCAGTCCCTGATCGACGGTGAAGGTCGCAGTGAAGGATTTACCCTGCTCATCCGCCTTGATCGTGGTGCCCACGCGATGATAATTCGAGGAGTCCGTGGCTTCGGAAGAATCGGACAGGTTCCATACTGTGCCATCGAATCGATCCATCACCGCAAGTTTGACCGGTGTTCCGGCCGGCAGATTATGAACGGTCAGCAACACGTCTTTTTTGTGGTCCTTGATATAGGATCGCATGCCGCTGAGCGGGCTGGTGTAATCGTAGGGGCTTAACGGCGGATCGTAGCGGTCACGCAGCACGAAACGGTCCTGTGGCACCAGCAACGTGCCCCCGAAAGCAAGGCCGGCAGCGAGCACGACGATGATCAGCGCGGATATCCAGCGCCCCCATTCCAGCAGTTCAAGACGCCAAGACAGCCAGATAATCAGCAGCAAGGCAAAGGCAATACCGCAGATGGCGCGTTGCCAGCCGCTGTCTGTGCCCAGCAGGGCACATACGGCCACGGCCGCCGCAAGGGGCAGCACTCCCACCAGAGACAACCATGCGTTGGCATTAATGGCAAACACGCCGGTGAAGAACGTAAGCCACAGGCCGATGGTCCATACCGCCATCAGCACGCCGTCTTGCGTGCCCAGAGGCGGATCGACGGAAATAATGTACTTGAACGAGCCAAACGTCATTTCCCAACCTGAACTCAAGGTCTTCAAGGTGGGAATCACGTAATGGGACGTAGTGGAACTCAGCGTTACCACCGGGCCGATGATGAATTGGGCAAACGCCAGAAACACGATTTGCCACCACAGTCGCAACGCCGGCAACATGCCCGCCAGAGCGATGATCGCGCCCAGCAAGGTGGCCGGTACAGCGGCAATCGCCCAAGTGCCACGCCGCCGTACACGTCGATGAGATTGCTTGCGCCAGCAACATCATCGCCGCTATGAGTACGAGGCTGGCGATTCGTTTGCCCCACGGCTGGCGACTGAGGCCCATGCCGCGAAGCACATTGCCTCTGGTCATCCAGATAACCGAATGTGTGGAGTCGGCCCAGGAGCCGGTGGTGGTGGAGGTCCCGGTGTACGTGCCGGAGGAAGTGCCGGTGTATGTGCCGCTCGATCCGGCGTACGCAGCGGTATTGGTATTGGTGATACTGGACTGGTCGAAGGTCATGCGAGCACCCCCATGATCAGCGGGAGATCATCGAGGTCGCCGATGGTGGCCAATGTGAAGTTGGCGAATCTTCTGATGCCGCGATTGGCGCCGGCGCTGGCCTGCAATACCACGCAGCTGGCCGATCGGGGCAAGGCCAAGGTCATGCGCTTGATTTGCTCGATGTCTTTCAGCGATCCAACAGTGAAAAAATAGAACGAAGCATCAGGACTGTGCTTCAGCGTGCCCTCGGCGAGATTCGGATTATCCTCACGATCAGGCTCTATGGCACTGGCGTTGTCGAGGAACTCCATGGCGTTGCGCGGCTGGCCGTGCGTGTTGCCCGCGTGGCAGAACAATGGACGATCCTGCAGCAGGCATTTGACGCCGATGGAGGAGTGGATGGACACCGCCATCTCGAATTCCTCGCCGTTGACGTATTCGTCCGGGTTCACGCTGATGGTCACCGAGGTGTCGGTGCGGCGCGTGGCCTCATATTGGCGAATCATCAACGTGCCGGTTTTCGCGGAGCTCAGCCAGTGGACGTTACGCACGTCGTCGCCCGGCTCGTATTCGCGCAATCCGTAGAAGTCGAGATCATCATCCACGATCTGGCCGGATGGTTGGCCTTCCAGGTCGCGGGGCACGCCGGCATTCAGAGTATCGAGACGCACGGTACGAGGGTGGATGAATACGGTGATGCGGTCGGCCAGCTCCTTTTCGTGACGCACCAGACCGAACGGGTCTCCCTTGCGGATGCGCAATGGGCCGATGGGCAGTATTGCGCGCGATACGGTACGGAACTCCACATCGGTTTGCTTGGATTGCCCGGGAGCCAGCATGGGGATGTTGAATCGTTCATGCGCATCGCCGATTGGCAGATATCCGCGTGCCGTGGTCGTCGGCGTTCTGCCGGTGTTGTCGATGCCGACGATAACGGATACGGTGTCTCCCACGGTCACGCGATGATTGGATACGACGATGGACGCGTGGAAGCGTGTGTTGCCGAGGGAAAGCACGATTGCCGCGAGCATCATCACCATCGCCACGATGCCGAATACGAGCAGCTCATACCAGCCCAGAAACGGGAACGCAATAAGGCATGCGATGCCTGCGCCCGTTACCGCCCAGCCCAAGGGCGAGACGTAGGATGCGAAGAACCGTCTGATGCGTCTTACCGCGCGCTTGAACATGCGTTCAGCGCGCCGGCGACGGCGTAATGCGGCGGATGTAGATGCCATGGTCGGATACCTTTCCGGGCCCTATTAGGAACCGATGGTGGGGGAGGGAACGTCTTCGAGCACCTGTGCGATCAGGCTTTCCGGAGTCGCGCCATCGAAGGTGGCTTCCGGAGTCAGCGTGATACGGTGTGCGAGCACGGCCACTGCAAGGTCCTTGACGTCATCCGGCACCACGTAGGCACGGCCATCGGCTGCGGCCCAGATACGGGCGCATCGGGTCAGTGCCAAAGCGCCACGCATGGAGGAGCCGACCGTGATCTTCTCGTTGTGGCGGGTCGCCTCGACGAGCCTGACGATGTATTCACGAATCGCATCATCCACATAGATTTCGGTGGCCACCTGACGCAGCCGCATGACATCGTCACCGCTCAGCACCGGGGAAATGGTCTGCGCACGGTCGGTGATATCGACCTGCTTGAGGATATCGACGGACACATCATGGCCCGGGTAGCCGATTGACGTCTTGATAAGGAATCGGTCCATCTGCGCCTCAGGCAGCTTATAGGTACCGAGCTGCTCGATGGGGTTCTGGGTTGCGATCACGATAAACGGCTGCGGCACATCATGTGTGACGCCGTCAACGGTGACTTTCTGCTCTTCCATAACCTCCAGAAGTGCGGACTGCGTCTTCGGCGATGCACGGTTGATCTCATCGGCCAGCACGATGGAGGCGAAAATCGGGCCTTCGCGGAACTCAAATTCTCCGCGCTTCTGATCGTAGAAAGTCACACCCACCACATCCGAAGGCAGCAGATCGGGCGTGAACTGAACACGCTTGAAACCGGTGGAAATGGAATTGGCCAAGCCTCGGGCCAACTGGGTCTTACCGGTGCCGGGGTTGTCTTCAAGCAGAATATGGCCACCGACCATCAGTGCGGTGACGCATTGCTTGATAGGGATGGTCTTGCCGATAACCACCTTGGAGACATTTTCGACCAGCGCATTGAAGGACTGCTGGAAATCCCGGACCTGAGCCGTGGGCTGGGGCAGTAGTCCGGAATTGATGCTGGCGGGCAGTGCCGATGCGGCTGCTTGCGCGGCTTTGCTCGACTGACGCTGCGGCTGTGATTGCGGCTGGGATTGCGCGGTGGCCTGCTGCGGGATGGCTGGCGTCGATCCCTTGCGCGGCTTGAGCACGGTGCTGTCATCGCCCGCAGGAATGGAGGCGGCATCAGTAGTAGGAGACGGCTTTTCTGACGGCGCTTGTGACGGCCGCTGCGGCAGGTTAGGCAGCGCAACGGACTGCGGCGCCGACTCGGTGCTTGGGGTCGTGCCGGTGTGTGGTGCGGATGCCAGGTGCGTGGCGTCGGACAAGTGCGTGCTGTCGGATAGCTGCGTGCTGTCGGACAGACGGGTCGTGTCAGACAACTGCGTCGCGTCATCGATGTTCTCGCTCATGGATGTTCTCCTACTGCTTGTGAATGGTGGTTGACGATATTGGGGTATTGCCGAAACCAAGAATCCAGGGGTTCTTGGCCAAAGTGGTGACATCGGTACCGGATTTGAGCGACTTGGTCCCCTCCGAGGAGTCAGAGGGACGTGTGCCCGCGACGCTGCCTCCGTCCGCAGTGTTGTCGAGACCGGAGTATCCCGGCCCGCCGGTGACTTTGACGCTCCACGCGTAGTTGCCATCGGCGGCCACGGCCAAGTCGGTGACATCCAATGGCTGGCCGGAGTTCCACGTGAACGGTTGGCCATTGATGATGATTTGTACAGTGGCCGACTTGCCATAGACATCAACCGAACCGCCGGTGACGTTAATGACGTGAGCGTTGTCTGACCAGCGCAGCTCCTGCGGTTTGTTGATTACAGCCTTCTTCTCATAGGTGTAAGGAGCGCCATTGTGCGGGCCTCCGGTGACGGCGTCGCTGGTAGCGCCGTTGAACACCTGTTGCACCGATGCGGTGTTGCATTTGGCCCAAGGACTCATTCGGAAGTCGAGTGAGTTCCGGTTAGTAGCTGTACCGGAATCGATGCCATCGGCAGTCACGCTGTAGGACTGCGCATGTCCCTGCTTGGTCCAATGCACGGTGCATGTACTGCCGGATCCGGTGGTGTAGACGTCAGTGGGCGGCTGGACCTTGTACTGCGGGACAAAGCTGCTCTTGCCCGTGCCGGAGGAAGCATCGCGCTGCGGCACCACGGTGGCCGTTACGGTGATTTCCCGGGTGTTCAAATCGTTCTCATTGATATCGAACGTAGCGCCACTGTCACTGCAATCGATGGTGTCCTTGACGTCTCCTCCCAAGGAAATTCGCCGGCAGCCGGCATTGCGGTTATTGCCGAGAGTGACTTTCGCCGTTACCGTGGTGTCGTCGTTCGACAACGCAATGTTCGGCGCATCCGGGTCTCCCCAGATCTTCTCTGACGGCGATGCGGCGGACTCGGCACTCCAATTGATTTTGTTATGGCTTTGACGGTCGCCGTAATGGCGGTGCCATCGGAAATGTCGTTGTTGTTGAACGTAAACGACAGCTCGGTGGCCGTATTGCCGGTTTCCTTGGTCTGCGGAGCACCTGCACCGGTGACGGTCACTGAATAGTTGTCGACGGCGCTGAAATCACCGCTCGGCGCTTTCCACGTCACCTTGGCGGTTTTATTGCCACCTGTGACCGTAACATCGGTGGGAGCGGACGGCACCTTGTCCGGTGTGGCTTCGACGGCGGTGGACGGCTTGGACCAGCCGACGTCATTTCGCGCGGCGACGGTGAAGGAATAGGTTTTGCCGTTCTTCAGACCAGTGACCTGGCATGAGGTGACGGTACCGCAATCCTTCTCTCCGGTGACGGCACCGGTCCAACTGACCTTGTAGTTGGTGATCGGGCTGCCATTGGCGGCACCGGGCGTCCATGTGAGGCTGACCGCGCTGTCCTGCGGTTCCCCGGCTACGGGAGAGAGCAGTGGCGGCTCGGGCTTGTCGATCACGGACACGGTAATCGATGCGGTGACTTCACGATCCTTGGACTTGGTGCCGTCTTGCACGGTGACGAGCACGGTGTTCGTGGAAGCACCTACATCGATGCGACGGCGATGGTGATGTTTCCGGAGGCATCGCATCCGGCGATGGTGAGTTTGGCGGCGTCATCCGCCTTGCAGCTGATGACGGTCAGCGAGGAATCGGGGAACGGATTGTACGCGCCGGTAAGCACGTTCACGGCATCGCTGGCACCGGCCTTGATCTTCAACGTCTTGTTGCCGACGCGTGTCAGCGGACGGGTCGAAGACACTACGCGCACGGTCACACCGGCATTCACGGTGCCCGCGCCGTATGCGATTTGCACGGGAATGGACGCGGTGGTGCCAGGAGCGGCATCCTTGGTGGCGGAAACCTGCAAGCTACCGGAACGGGACAGGTTTGCGGTGATTTGCCTGGATGATGAGCTTCCACCGGAATACGTGTATTGCTTTTCGTCGTCATACACGCCGGACGGTGCATGGGTGAGCGCCGTCAGATCAACGGTCTTGGGGTCCGCGCCCGCCTCGACATCAATAGTGGAGGACGAGAACGTGGGCGGCGGCACATCGCGGCCTATCACCGTGATCTGGAGAGTGATCACTGCGGAATTGATGATCTTGGTCTTATCCGATCCCTGCTTGCCATCCACAGCGGTAAAGGTAATGGAGGCGGGGCCTGCGTAGTCTTTTGCCGCAGTGAACTTCAGGGTCTTGTCGTTCACGTAGAAATCGGAGTTGGAAGCCTTGGTGGCGCTGACGGAATCAGCGCTTTCGATATACGGTTCCTTGCCGGCGCCGACGCGGACATAGTCATTGATGTTGATTTCAATGGTCTCGCGCGAGTTGACCTTCAATTCCGGTGCCTTGGGACGCAGCGTGGGCGGAAAGACACCATAGGCCGGTACCTGGATGAACGCGGTGGAGGTGATGTTGTATTTCGTATTGGTCACCGTGTAAGGCACGGCTCGCGCCTGTGACGTCAGGTCGACGGTGATGGTGGTCGAATGCTCGCCGCCCTTGACGTGAGCGTGAGCGCTGGCGGAGGGATGCACGCCGACCTTGAGCTCATTGGCTGTGCCGGAAGGATTGGCGATCCACTGGGAAACATCCACATCCACGGACTTCTTATCGATGGTGGCGGCGGACGGCACACGATAGTCGTAGGCGGTAGGCGGCTCGATGGCGGCACTCGGATCCACGTTTACCGTGAGGGTGGCCGTATCGGACAAGCCGGCCTTGTCTTTGACCGTGTAGGCGATATAGTCGGTGGTGGCGCTGCCGGGCGTGGTGAAGGAGATCATATTGTCTTTCACGCTCACCCCGTCGAGACCTTGGACCTCGACATGCTTGTCGACGGTCAGATTGGTGTTGTCGCCGGAGATGTCGTTCTGCGCGACCGGCACGGTTGCGGCCGTATTGGGCCTCAACGTGATTTCGTCATCCCTGGCGTATACGCCGGAGTCGGACGATCCTTGGAATACGCCCACGCGGATCTGCGCCTGTGCGCGCTGACCGGTCCAATCCTCCACGGCATAGGAGAAGGTGTCGGTGCCGGACGAATCCGGATACGCTTCATAGACCAAGTAGTCGGAACCGACTTCGGATATGCGGCCCAGCGTGGGTGCTTGTTGCCCAGACCCAACAGCTGATCGTCGTCGCCATCCGTGTCTATGCCGGTCAGTGTGATGGGGATGCGGACCTTCTGCCCGGCGGCAACCTGCGCTTCGGCGTCATGCGGGGTTGGCGCGGCCTTGCTCGCTGCGTCGCTCTTATGCACGGTAATGGTGATATTGGCGGAAGCCACATTACCCAGATTGTCTTCAACCGTATAGGTGATGGGGAAGTTGCCGGTCTCGCTGGATGCTTGGTAGCGGACCGTGTCTCCAGAGACGAAGGCCAGACCCTTGAACGTCCCCTTGTCGTATTGCAGGTTGTTCTTGAGTTTGACCGTGGTGCCATCCGAGTAGGCCACATGGTCAAGCACATCCACGGACACGATGCCGTCGGTACGCACCTGGGCATTGATATTGCTGGCCTTGGGCACTGAATTCGAGGTGGCCAGAGCCGGCGGCTGCAACACGATGGTGCCCTTGGCGGTTCCGGAGGCGTTGGCCACGGTGTAGGTAAGGGCGACGGGCTTCGTGGGCACCTGACGCGCGGTGATATACACGCGCTTATGGCTGACGAGACCAACCTTGATGCCGGAGTCGGCCGGTGCGCTCACCGTGGTGACGGACAGCACACCGCCCATCGGATCGACGTCATTGGTGAGCGGCTCCACAATGGCGGTATTATCCGCGCCAAGCAGGGCGACATCGTTGGCGGCAACCGGTTTGGCGGCCTCGCCGGTGGCAGGCTGCACCTCGACTCGAGCCAATCCGGTGGCCGGAATCGAACCTTGAGTAATGATGTAGGGCACATAATAGGTGCCGGGATTGGTGGCCTTGAACGTCAACGACATATCCGCCGCATTGGTGGTCGTCGAAGCGCCGTTGGGCGTATCCACCTGAGTCAGTTGTGCCGGCTGCAAGGAAGTGCCATGCACATAAGAGGACAGCTTGACGACGGTATCCGTGTTGGGAACGGTGGTTTTCGCTACCGGGTCGATGACCGCGGCCAAGGTGTTCGCGGGCTTGACCGAGAAATACACCATGCCGGTGCCGGTTGCCGTGCCGTCGGAGACGGTGACCTCGACGCCCACACGTCCCGACGCCAGCGCACCGGTGTTGAACGTAAGCTGGCCGTCGGCTCGGGTGGACACCTGCACCTGGTCGGTGTTCTGGGCCACAGCGGAGACCAGAGTGAGCGGGTCTCCATCCGGATCGTTGAAGCTGCTCAGCGCATTGGCGGTATAACTGGCTCCCTGCTCACATCGATCTCGGGAGGAGTGTCGAACTGTACGGGAGCGTGGTTGCCTCCATCATTCAGGGTTACGGTCACCGTGGCGGAAGAGGTCTGGCCGCGACCATCGGAAATATCGTAAGTAAAGGTAACGGTGCCTGCGGATGCGGCGGAGGCATCGAGTTGCAGATACCGGCCGTCGTAAATCGGCGAAATGGTGACGTCTTTGTTGTTTGGTGCGCCAACCTTGGTGATTTTCAGTACGGAACAATCGGTCTGCTCGTCATTGCGCAGCGCGTCGAGAATCTGTTCCGAACCGGCTCGTGCGCCGATTTCATCATCCTCGGCTTTGATTTGGCCGGATTGTGCGGAACAGGTCTTGGAGAAGTCGTGGTGGTTGTTGGCCGAGTCGTTGTTCTGCTGTTCTTTCTCGGTCTGCTCGGTCTGTATTTTGTTCCACTGTATTTTGATGACTTTGGTGGAATCCTCAGGGTTCCACACATTGCCGTTAACCGTGTCGTTGAGCACCACAAGGCGATGGTTGGTGCGGAACACCAATTCGGAAGTAGTATTGACGGATTCGAGGGTTTGCGGCTTGACGCTGGTATCCGTGGGGGAGCAGGCGCGAATGTAGTTGCTGGCCTTCTGGCTCCAAGCCGAGTACACGCAGCCCTTGGACGATACCGGTCGTGCTGGATTCGCCTTGCCCCCGTTGGCTATGAAATTCGCCTTGGCATTGGACTTCAACGGGATAAGCGCAAGGCCTCTCGGTGATGCCGCGGCCACCCAATCGGACTGTATGTCATCGGTGGGAGGCTCCTGAAGGGTGAGGGTGCCGGTCGTGTCGACATCGACGCGGCCGCCCTTGAATATGACGGTTTTGCCGGTTGCGATTACCGGCGTGCTCCCGATGACGGTAAAGCTTTCAACGGTCTGCTGCTTGCCGTCGGTCAGCGATTCGAGGGTTTTGGCCTTGGCGCTGCTGGGATTGTCAAGACGCAGCACCATACCGTCGGATGGACGGTATCCGTAGACCTTGCCATCGTGGGTTACTGCGATGCGCCCGCCCTCGCCCAGCTTTATTTTCGGATCGGAAGTGGTGGGGGTCACGGAATCAAGGTTTTCCGACAAGCCGGTCCACACATTGCCGGTCTTCTCGTTGATCAGGCTGCGGTATCCCCGCCGACCACAGTGGTGGTGTTGGCTTTGATGTCGGTCTTGACACCGGTGCTGACCGTGGATGCCTTGATGGTGGAGGCTTTGGTCGTTTCGGTCAGGATGGTGTCGCCATTATGCTGTGCGATGTCGAATCGTGGGGCGGAGGAGGAGACGCCGGCGTCGGCCTCCTTGTTCTTTACGTTGAATCGTGCGGCCTTCTGGTTTTTCAGCGAAGTGACCCATACGGTGCCATCGTCCAGTTGCACATGGCGGCGCGTGACGGTGCTCATGATCACCGCGCCGGCAACAAGTCCCAGAAGCAGCAGGAGCGTGATTACGGGAACCGTCCACGTATGCCTCCGGAGGGCATAAGGCGGCGCAAAGCCGCGCTGATGCGTCGGCGACGATCGTATGACTGGGACGATGTGGCCATCTGAACTCCCTGACCC
>ENA-OQDE01000131-OQDE01000131.1-human-gut-metagenome-genome-assembly--contig:-NODE-131-length-47364-cov-34.781570_pt1 | contig 47364 bp, 50 predicted proteins | sample MGYA00242768_ERZ504595 | MGnify/ENA primary metagenome ERZ504595 (study PRJEB26092, sample SAMD00036307) | human gut metagenome | host: Homo sapiens | study: EMG produced TPA metagenomics assembly of...
CCGAGAAGGCTGCCGCGGCTGCCGCTGCTGCAGGGAGGCGCCGCAGGTGCCGGCGATGCTGCGGGCGCCTCTGCTCAGCCCGCTGCGGCTGCCGGCTCCGATACTCAGCACGATGAGGCTGCTGCGAAGGCCGCGCTCAAGGCTGCCGAGATGGAGGCAAAGCTCGCCGCCATGGATCCCGAGAAAGCGGCCAAGGTCCGCGCGGCGCTTGCCGCCAAAGCCGCTCGCGACAAGCAGAAAAAGGAGGCGTAAGGTCCATGGCACATCGCTCCGTTATTCCGTTTGGCCCGCAGCACCCGGTGCTGCCCGAGCCGCTTCATCTGGACCTGGTGATCGAGGACGACCGCGTCATCGAGGCAATTCCGCAGATCGGCTTTGTGCACCGCGGACTCGAGAAGCTCACCGAAAAGCGCGATATGCATCAGTTTGGCTACATCGCCGAGCGCATCTGCGGCATCTGCGCCGTGGGCCACAGTTGCGGCTATGCCAGCGCCTGCGAGCGTATGCTCGACATCGAGGTACCCGGCCGCGTGCAGTATATCCGCACCATTTTGCACGAGCTTTCGCGCATTCACTCGCATCTGCTGTGGCTGGGCCTGCTCGCCGATGCCTTTGGCTTCGAGGCGCTGTTCTATCGTTCATGGATGCTGCGCGAGCAGATTCTCAAGATCTTTGAGAGCACCTGCGGTGGTCGCGTGATTCTGTCGATCAACGAGATCGGCGGCCTTAAGCACGACATTGAGGACTCCGAGCTGGCGGGTATTGTCCAGACGCTCGATGCCATGCGCCCCGACTACGAGGCCCTGGTGCATACGTTTTTGGACGATGACAGCTGCGGCGAGCGCTTGCATGGCGTGGGTGTGATCAGCAAGAAGGACGCGCTGGATCTGTCGATGGTCGGCCCGTTTGGGCGCGCCTCGGGCGTGGACTACGACGTGCGCATGTTTGGCGACGGTGCCTATGCGGACCTGGCTGCATTTGAGCCCATCATTGCCACCGACGGCGACTGCTATGCCCGCTGTCAGGTGCGTTGTGCCGAGGTCACGCAGGCCATGGACATCATTAAGGAGCTTGTCAGCAAGATCCCGCACGACGGTATCGGCGGGCGCACCAAGCTCACGCCGGCCGACGGCGCGCGCGGCGAGGTTGTGATTGAACAGCCGCGCGGCGAGGCGTACTACTATGTACGCGGCAACGGCACCAAGAACCTGGACCGTTTTCGCGTGCGAACGCCGACGTCGCAAAACCTGGCGGGTCTGACACATGCGCTGCAGGGCGTGCTCCTTGCCAACGTGCCCATGATTATCCTGACCATCGACCCCTGCATTAGCTGCACGGAAAGGTAGGCGCGGCATGAGTTTGCTGACATTTGCCAAGACGGCCTTGGGCTCTATGGTCAAGCAGCCGGTTACGGTGTGCTATCCGCAGGAGGGGCTGACGGCACCCGAGCGCTTGCGCGGGCATATCGTCAATGACATGGATGTGTGCATCTGCTGCGGCATGTGCGCGCGTCGCTGCCCGGCGGGCGCGCTCGCGGTCGATCGCAAGGGCGGTACCTGGTCGATTGACCCGTACGCCTGCGTGGTGTGCGGCGAGTGCATCGAAAGCTGCCCCAAGCACTGCCTGACTATGGACACCGCGCGCACTCCAGTCGCGGCGGACAAGACTCCCACGGTAGAAACCAAGCCGGAATAGCGCGAAAACGGGGCCGGTGGGGCAAAATTGCCCCACCGGCCCCGCGCGTGAACGCGCGGTTGGGCCGCCGCTAACAAAACCATGCCGGATTACGGGGCTGGATGGCGAACCTCCGACCATATAGAAAATCGCAAAAACAAAACCGCAGGTAGATAGCCTGCCGTTTTTCAAAAATGAAGGTATGGATGAGGGTTCCGACTTTAGCCCCGTAATCCGACACAGTTTTGAAATGACACCATATCAGTACCAGCCCCTGATCCCTCGGGGACGGAGGAAAACGGACCTTTTTGGCCTCGCGAGTACCGCCGCGTGACCCGTCTGCCACGAAATGGCCCATCTACTACGTTTAAGCCGCTACCCTCGACCACGGCAAGTAATGTGAAATGAAAACCGCAGGTAGAACGCCTGCGATTTTGCATGAAAAGCGGTTATGGGCGGGGGTATCGAGTCAAACGTAGTAGATGGGCCATTTCGTGGCGGGCGCCGTCTGCCGATCTCCGCGGGCGGAAGGAAAAGGATCATTTTGGTCCCGCGAGGCTTGCGGAGGCACTCGTGCAGGGCCGTCGCGAACAAAACTATGTCGGTTTACTACGATGAATTCGGCATTCCCGACCATGACTGCATTTTTCTAAATATTGCAAGCGTTCTACCTGCGGTTTTGCAAGCGCGCAATTTACCATGGTCGAAGGTGGGCGATTCGTCGTAGTAAACCGGCATAGTATTGAAATAGCATTAAATCGGTAGCAGCCGTTTTGTTATGCCGGGTCGTTCGTTGGGCAACTACCCTCGCAGGTAGGCGATGGCGATCTGCGTGCGGTTGCGTAGGCCCATTTTGGCTAGGATTGAGCTGATGTGGTTGCGTACGGTGCCTTCGCCCATATAAGCCGTGGCGGCAATCTCCTTGTTGTCGAGGCGCGGGCGATGAGCTCGGCGACTTCGAACTCGCGGTCGGTCAGGCTGGCAAAGGCTGCGGGCCGGCGGGGCGTGCCCGTCTTGTCGCCCATCCCGTCAAAGTCAACATCTTCGATCGCCTTACCCTCGAGCACGCGTTTGCCGTCCATGACTTGCGCCAACGCCGGAGGAATGACGGCGACATCGGTTTTAATCAAGTAGCCGCGGGCGCCCAGTTTGAGCGCCGACACAATGTACTCGTCATCCGAGAATGTCGTCAGAAACACCACGCGCGCCGCAGGGTCGCGCTCAAGGATCTCGCGTGCCGCCGAAAGTCCGTCGCGCCCCGGCATCTGAATGTCGAGCAGCGCGATGTCGGGCGTGTGCTCAGCGTAGAGCGCGACCGCGTCGTCGCCATTGGCGCCGGTACCCACCACCTCGATCTGCGGCTGGGCGCCTAGGATAATCTTGAGTGAATCGACTACCAAGTGGTCGTCATCGACAACTATGAGCCTCATCGGTCCTCATCTCCTTGCTGTTTGGGAACGGTGGCAAACACGCGCCAGCCGCCGGCGCGGCGCGCGGACCGGCGGTGAAGGTGCCGCCAAGCGCCTCGATGCGCTCGCGCATGGAGACGAGCCCCATGCCCTCCGCGGCGCCACGGCCGATTGCTTGGACCCCGCCCACGCCATCGTCGGTAACGATGAGCTGGTAAAACGACGGATGCTCCATGCATCGTGCGGTGACGGTCTGGGCGCAAGCGTGGCGCATGGTGTTGGAGAGCGCCTCGCGCAGGACCGCCGCAAAGCAGTTGGCGACGTTGGCGGGCGCATGCTCGGCCAAAACTTCAAGCTCAATCTGTGGGCCGCTGTCCGAGCGTACGCCTTCAACGATGCGCTCGAGCTGCACGGAGAGGTTGGTTGCATTGTCGTTGAGCGCGTGGACGCTGGCGCGCACGAGCTGGAGCGCCTCGTCAACCGTGCGTTTGACATCGGCGAAATCGGCGGCGACGCCGGGCTCGTTGGCGTGGACCACGCGCAAGGCTTCGGTTTGGAGCGAAGCGCGCGTGAGCTGGTGGCCCACGTTATCGTGGATCTCGCGCGCGATGCGGGCGCGTTCGGCGAGCGTTGCGAGCTCGACTTCGTAGTCCTGGCGGTCGGCGAGGTCGCGGTTGCGTGCCTCGAGTACCAGGGCGCGTTCTTGCAGCTTGTCGCGGGTGCGACGCATGCGATCCTGTTCGTGCTCCAGCTGCGCGGTGCGCAGCGACAGCAACGTGGCAGCGATCGAAAGGATGGCGGTTAGCAACAGCGTTCGGGTGGTGAGCACGCCGCCACGAAGGTCCGCGACAAGCGCGCAGACAAACACGGCGCCAATCGCCAGCGCGGGCCAGATGCGTTCACGGCGCACGCGTCGCGCGATGTCATAGAAGGCAAGGGGTGCGAACGGCATAAATGGCGGCACGAAGACGGCAGCGATGATGTAAGCGTAGCTCGCGGCCTCGCTCGCGCGATGGGCGTGTTCTTCTCGTGCGACTTCCGACGCGAGGTGGCCATAACGCCAAGGCAAAACGCCACAACCAGACGAGCGTCCACGGCAAGACCCATGGCGGCCGCAATACAGCACGCCAGCACAATCGATTTGTCGAAAAGCCTGTTCATACGGGTATTGTACGCGATGCTGCGCGCGGGGGAGGCGCCGCCCGGGGCAACCGTGACATTCCTCCCGCGCGGCAAAACGGCGTCGATCGCTCGCGCGAGCGGGGGTTTCGCCTCTGCCCCCTCGCACTCGTGACAAAGCTCACTGGTGCGCGCCGTCCTCTCCTGCGATGATGCAATCGTACCGGGCCACGACCAACAGAAGGGCCGCCTCATGACAGATATCGTCCACGTCGAAAACCTCGTCAAGCGCTACGACGATCTTATCGCGCTCGACCACTTTAACCTGAGTATTGCCCCTGGCGAGATCTTTGGCCTGCTGGGCCCCAACGGCTCGGGCAAGACCACGTCCATCAACTGTATCCTGCAGCTGCTCGCCTACGACAAAGGCACCATCGAGCTGTTCGGCGAGCCCATGACGCCCGCCCGCTACGACCTCAAGCGCCGCATCGGCGTGGTGCCGCAGCAGGTGGCGGTGTTTGACGAGCTCACGGTGCGCGAGAACATCGACTATTTCTGCAGCCTCTACGTTAACGACCGCAAGCGCCGCCGCGCGCTGGTGGACGAGGCGATCGACTTTGTCGGGCTGGGCGACTTTACCAAGTTTCGTCCCGGCAAGCTTTCGGGCGGACTGGCGCGCCGCCTCAACATTGCCTGCGGCATCGCACACAAGCCCGAGCTCATCTTCTTTGACGAGCCCACGGTGGCGGTCGACCCCCAGAGCCGCAACGCCATCCTGGAGGCATCTGCCGCCTGCGCGACGAGGGCGCTACGGTGGTGTATACCAGCCATTACATGGAGGAGGTCGAGCAGATCTGCAGCCGCATCATGATCATGGGCAGCGACCGCGTGCTGGCGCAGGGCACCAACGACGAGCTTAAGCGCATGATCCAGATGGGCGAGCGCGTGACTGTTGAGGTCGGTGCCGTCGAGGCCGCCACGGTCGAGCGACTGCGCGCCCTCGAGCACGTGCTTTCGGTCGAGCTGTCCGGCGGCGAGCTCGTCTGCACCTGCGAGGCGAGCCCGCACAATCTGGTCGACATCCTCGACACGCTGCGTGCTGCCGACGTGGCGCTCGGCCGCGTGTGGAGCGAGCCGCCGACTCTCAACGACGTGTTCCTCGAGATCACCGGCCGCGAGCTGCGCGACTAGGGGGCGGCCATGTTCAACACCATCATCACCACGGTCAAGACGCTGCTGCGCCGGCGGAGCACGTGGGTCTGGGGCGCTCTCTTTCCTATTGCGCTTTCCACGATGTTCATGTTTATGTTTGCGAACCTCAGCTCCGACGGCACGGTCGACCCGGTGCCGGTTGCCGTCGTGGCGGACGAGGCCTGGGATGCCTCGACCTTTAAGGACGTGGCAGCTTCGCTTGCCAAGGCAAGCGACGATCAGCTGCTCGATGTGAGCGAGTACGAAGACTTGGCTGCCGCGCGCAAAGCGCTCAAGGCCGGCGAGGTCGCGGGCATCTATACGGTTGATGCCGCGGGCACGCCCAGGCTCACGCTGCTATCGAGTTACGACAGCTCGCGCGCCTCGTCGGTGCTTACCGACCGCAGCATCCTTGAAACGGTGGCAAGCTCGTATACGCAAAATGCCGAGCTCATGGCCCAGATTGCTCAAGATGACCCGGCGGCGCTCGCCGACCCGGAGGCGGTTGCGCGCGCTCTGTCGCTCGAGGGCGGAACCCGCCGCGTGAGCCTGACTCGTGCCACGCCCGATGGCACGGTCATCTACTATTACGCGCTTTTTGGCCTGGTCGCGATGATGTCTGCCGAGTTTGCCGCCTTGAGCGTCGTCGATTTGCAGCCCAATCTGTCCGGCCTCGGCGCGCGCCGCTGCGTGGGCGGTCTTTCCAAGACGGCGTCGCTGGCCGGCATTTTTGTCGGCTCGTGGCTGGTTTCCCTTGCATCGATGGCGGTTGCGATCGGCTACGTGCGCCTGGTCGTGGGCGTCGACTTTGGCGGGCGCGAGGGGTTGTGCCTGCTGGGCGGGGCTGCATCCGCGCTTGCCGCCACGGGCCTGGGGCTTTTTGTGGGCACGCTTCCCGTTAAGGGCGGCAAGGCATCCAAGTCGGGCATCCTCACGGGCTTTGCCACCACGTGCGCCCTGTTCGCCGGCCTCTACGGCGAGCCGGCGATGGCGCTTGCCGACGACGTCGCCCGCGCTTGTCCGGTCGAGTGCTGGCTCAACCCCGTCAAGCTCATCTGCGACATGTTCAATCGCCTGTATTTCTTTGAGGACCTGGGGCCCTTCGCTGTTCGCGCCGGCGCGCTCGTCCTGATGGCCCTGGTGTTTGTCGCCGCCGCTACGCTGATCTTTGGAAGGAGCCGCTATGAGCACCTTTAAGACCGCGCTTCGCATGGCACTCGCGCACCCGTTCTACCTGCTCATCTATACGGTGTTCATTTCGCTCATGGGCGTATTCATCGCGGCTTCGGTGAGCTGGAACTCGTCGCAGCTCACCGAGTACAAGCCCTACGACACCAACGTGATCGTGGTCGACCGCGACAATAGCGACCTTTCGCGGGCGCTTACCAAGCACCTGGCTCACGCTTTGACCTGGTCACGGGCATCGGCGACGACGCGTACGACCTTGCGGACGCGCTCGCCAAGAGCAACAGCGCCAAGGGCAGTGCCGATTGCGTGTTCTTTATCCCGGAGGTTTGGGGACGATCTTGTTGCAGCCGCCCGTGCGGGGGAGGCCCTGCCCAAGCTCGACGTGACCTACGGTTCCGGCACCATGGCGGCGGCGCTCTCGTCTGCCGAGGCCTCGCGCTGGATCTCGCTTGCGGGCGCTGCGGCGGCGCTTGAACCGCTGCCTCTAACGGTGACGTCGCCAAGGCGGCCGAGCATGCCGCCGCAAAACGCGCGGAGGTCCAGATCGAGCAGGTTAAGGTTTACTCGACTGCCGCCGCCACGCTCGAGTCGTACTTCAACTTTGGCGCGTACGCGATTATCTCGTCGGTCATCGTGTCGGTGGGGCTGGTGTTCTCGGGCATGAACGAGCCCGAGCGCGTGCGCCGCATGGATGCTAGCCCGGTCTCTGAGCGCCAGCGCTCGCTCGCTGTGTTCGCGGCCGCCGCCGTGCTCACCGTCTGCATCTGGCTCGTGTCGAGCATGATGGGCGTCGTGGGCTTTGCCAGCGCGGTTGCCGAGGTCGGCGTGGGCCGCGTGTGCCTAGCGCTGGCGGCAACGTTTGCCCTGGCGTGCACGCCGCTGGCTGTTGGCTTTATGCTGTCGAGCCTGGGTGCGCGCGAGGAGCTGCTCAACGGTGTGGGCAACTTACTCGGCATGCTCATGACGTTTTTGGGTGGCGCCTGGATGCCGCTGTCGCTGATGGGTTCGGCCGTGCAGACGGTGGCGCACTTTGTGCCGACGTATTGGGTGAACGACGCGATCGGCAAGGCGCTTACCTCTGACCTGACGTCTGCCGCGCTGGACGACATCGCCTGCGACCTGGGCGTCACGGTGCTCTTCGCCGCCGCCATCGCCGCCGTAGGCCTAGCCCTCGCCCACAACAAATCCAGCGTCTAGCCACCTAGTCATTGGGGACAATCTTTGCCGATCCGCCGGCAGGGCTGGCAGGGACTGTCCCAATATGTCGGCACTTGGGGACCACTCATTGGGGACAGACTTAAATGAGCGATTTCACTCATTTAGTCTGTCCCCAATGAGTAGGTTGGAAAATAGTTCGCGCACGTCGCTTAAAAATAGTTCACCCGGGTTTACTATTAGCCTAGAAAAGTAGCAGAAGGCTAACAACGGGGGATAGCATGGCGACAAAGCGTGCCTACGTCCAGGTCAACGGGCTCAAGAAACACTACGGCGACGGTGATGCGCGCCTGACGGTGCTCGACGGTATCGATACGTCCATCAACCGCGGCGAAATCTGCGTCATGCTGGGGCCCTCGGGCTCGGGCAAATCGACGTTCCTCAATCTCATCGGCGGCCTAGAGGATGCCGACGGCGGCTCCATCATGGTGGACGGCTGCGACCTCACCGTGCTCAAGCCTGCCGATCTGGGCGAGTACCGCCGCCGCGAGCTGGGCTTTGTCTTCCAGTTCTACAACCTGGTGCCCGACCTTACTATCAAGGAAAACATCGAGGTCACGGCGCACCTGTCCAAAAAACCGCTCAACATCGACGACCTCCTACGCTCGCTGGGCCTTTACGAACACCGCAACAAATTCCCGCGTCAGGTCTCGGGCGGCCAGCAGCAGCGCTGCGCCATCGGTCGTGCGCTCGTCAAAAACCCGGGCCTGCTGCTGTGCGACGAGCCCACGGGCGCGCTCGACTACAAGACATCCAAGGAAATCTTGCAGCTCATGGAGGACGTCAACCGCACTTACGGCTGCACCATCATCATTGTCACCCACAATGCCGCCATCGCGCGCATGGCAAATCGCGTGCTGCGCCTGCGCGACGGGCGCATCGTCGAGGACGAGCTCAACGAGTCGCCCGTCGCGGCCGCCGAGCTCGATTGGTAGGCGGCGCCATGACACCTCTCGCAAAACGTCTCCCGCGCGAGCTGCGCCGCAATATCGGCAAGTACCTGGGCATCTTTTTGCTTATGTGCGGAAGCATCGCCCTCACGTCGGGCTTTTTGCTCGCGGCGCATTCCATCGGCTGCCTCATTGACGACATGCGCGACGACTACACGATTGAGGACGGCCGCGTGACTACCTCCTTCGAGGCCACCAAAGATCAGCTCAAGGCTGCCGAAGACGCGGCTGAGGACGTCGGCGGCGTTACGTTCTACAAGAATTTCTCCATCGACGCCATCATCAAAAAGGCGGCTGGCGACGACGGCACCAAGCGCACCCTGCGCACCTACGCGCATCGCACCAAGGTTGACATTGCGTCCTACTGCGAAGGCAGGCAGCCCAAGACGGACGATGAGGTGGCAATCGACCGTGTCTTCGCCACCAACAACGACCTCGCCGTGGCGATAAGGTTGAGCTTGAGGGCCGCACCTACACCATCTGCGGCATCATGACCCAGCCCGATAGCCAGGCGCTGTTCCTCAACAATTCGGACTTTACGGTGAACACCATCACCTATGGTGTGGCCGAGGTCACCGACGCCGGCTTTGCCGCGCTCGAGGATGCCGGTGGTGCACCTGCCTACACCTACTCCTTTGCTTTTACCGATCGCGACCTCCCCACCGCGGATCGCATCGATGCGGAGCAGGATATGGTCGAGGCGCTGACCGATGCCGATGCGCGCGTGGACGATCTGATCGACGCCGATTCCAACCAGGGTATTGGCTACGCGCGCGACGACGTAGACGGCGACTCCATGATGTGGATGACGCTGCTCAACATTATCATCGTGATCATGGCGTTCGTCTTTGTGGTCCTTACCGACGCCACCATCGAGGAGGAGAGCGCCATCATTGGCACGCTGCTCGCCAGCGGCTATCGCCGCCGCGAGATCGTGCTGCACTACCTGGCACTTCCCGCCATCGTGGGCGTGGTCGCGGCGCTTTTGGGCACCGCGCTCGGCGTCGCGTTCTTTACCGAGCCCATGCGCGGCCTCTATTACGGTTCGTACAGCCTGCCTCCCTTCCAGGTGTACTGGAGCTGGGAGATTTTTGTGAAGTGCGCCGTGGTTCCCGCTGCCGCGCTCATCCTCATCACGCTGGTGGGCCTGCTTCGCAAGATGGGCAAGACGCCGTTGCAGTTCCTTCGTCACGAGGCGAGCGGCAAATCGGGCACCAAGCGCGGCCTGCAGCTGCCGGAGCGCATGGGCTTTGTCTCGCGCTTTCGCCTGCGCATCTTCCTGCGCAACCTGGGCAACTTCGCCACGCTCTTCGTGGGCATTGCGTTTGCCTCGCTGCTGCTGCTCTTTGGCCTGGCGATCCTGCCCACGATGACGCACTATGCGGACAACCTGGAGACAAGCCTGGTCGCCGAGCACCAGTACACGCTCAAGGCTCCGCTAGAGCTTGAGGGTACTGCCGAGGAGCGCGGGCAGTGGGCGGCGCTCGAGCGCTTGCAGTCGATTGACGGCGCGCTGCTCTCCGCCGCCCAGGATGCCGATGACGAGCTTGACGACGCGGCCGATGCGGCGCAGACGGCAGCCGATGCCGCGACCGCATCTCCGTCTGCCGAGAGCCTGGCCGCGGCGCAGGACGCGCTCGCCAAGGTCCAGGACAAGAAAGATGCGCTTTATGCGCGCCTCGATGACCTTGCCGATGCCCTCGGCTGCGACCGCGATGAGGCCATCGACCTGATCGACAAGGCCTCTAAGATCGACACCGACAACGACGACATTCACCCGATCAACACGACCGACAACGGCGCGGGCGCAATCGCGCAGGCCGAGAAATATGCCGTTTACCAGCTGCAATACGACCGCGGCGAGGGAAACGGCACAGAGGCCATCTCTGTCTACGGCATTTCATCTCATTCGCGCTATTGGAAAGACCTCAACGTCGGCGACGGGCGCGTCGTCTTTGGCGGCGGTCTGCTCGATAAGTTTGGCTGGAGCGAGGGCCAGAAGGTCGAGCTTCGCGACAAGTACGAGGCTCGGGATTATTCTCTTGAGTACGCGGGTAAGGACTGCATCTGGGGTTCAAAGTCGGACATGAATATCTATATGAGTATCGATGACTTTAACGAGCTGTTCGGCAACGACGCCGCCTACTTTAACGGCTATGTGAGCGACGAGAAGCTCGACCTCGATGCTCGTTACTTTGCCGGTGACACCACGCCCGACGACATGCGCGCCGTGGGTGACCAGTTCATCGGCATGATGAGCAAAATGATCGGCATGATGGTCGGGCTCGCGGTGTTTATCTTCCTGCTGTTTATGTACCTGCTGACCAAGGCGGTGATCGACCACAGCGCCCGTTCGATCAGCTACATGAAAGTCTTTGGCTATCGCGATAGCGAGATCTCGCATCTGTACATCCGCTCGATCACGCTGTGCGTGGCGGCGTCGCTCGTGCTGAGCCTGCCGGTCATTATTGGCTCGCTCACGGCCATCTTCCGCTCGATGCTGCTCGCCTACAACGGCAATATCGAGATCTACGTGCCCGCTTGGTCCATGGCTGCATGCATCGGCATCGGCTTTGCGACCTACCTGGTCGTGGCGCTGCTGCACACGCGCTCTATCAAGCGCGTCAGCCTGGCCGAAGCCCTCAAGGTGCAGGAGTAGTCATTGGGGACGTTCTTAAACGACTAGTCGTTGGGGACAGTCTTTGCCGGATCGCCGGCTCGCTGGCCGGGCGGCAAGCACTCATTTAAGTCTGTCCCAATGAGTGCCTAGCGACTCGGCGTTGCGCTTGACTTCAACCCCACTTCAACGGGTACCATCCTCTATGTCTGTAACGCCATATAGACCGAGGGGATAGATCTATGACCGCAACCGCACCCGCAGCACCGGCAAAGGTGTACTTCACCAACCTGCGCACGCATGCTCGCGAGAGCCAGCTCGACAAACTCAAACGCCTCATTCGCCGCGCCGGCATTGAGCAGATCGACTTCGAGAACAAGTTCGTCGCTATCAAGATTCACTTTGGCGAGCTGGGTAACCTGAGCTTTCTGCGCCCAAACTACGCCCGCGCCGTCGCAGACGTCGTGAAGGAGCTGGGCGGCAAACCCTTCCTCACCGACTGCAACACGCTCTATGTGGGCAGCCGCAAAAACGCGCTCGAGCACATCGACACCGCCTACCAGAACGGCTTTACCCCGTATGCCACGGGTTGCCAGATCATCATCGCCGACGGCCTCAAGGGCACCGACGAGGCGCTCGTTCCGGTCGAGGGCGGCGAGTACGTGCGCGAGGCAAAGATCGGCCAGGCACTCATGGACGCCGACATCGTGATTAGCCTCACCCACTTTAAGGGCCATGAGCAGGCCGGCTTTGGCGGCGCCATGAAGAACCTGGGTATGGGCGGCGGTAGCCGTGCCGGCAAGATGGAGCAGCACGCCGCTGGCAAGCCGAGCGTCGATACCACCAACTGCGTTGGCTGCCGTGCCTGCGAGAAGATATGCGCGCACAGCGCCATCACGTTTGACGGTACGCGTGAGCGCGAGCTTGCCAACGGCAGCACTCGCACGGTTCATGTGGCTGCCATCGACCACGATCGCTGCGTGGGCTGCGGACGCTGCATTGCGGCGTGCAACCAGGACTGCATCAAGCCCGACTATGATGCCGCGGCCGACGTACTCAACTACAAGATCGCTGAGTACACGAAGGCCATTGTTCAGGATCGCCCCAGCTTCCACATCTCGCTTGCCATGGACATCAGCCCCAACTGCGACTGCACCCCGAAAACGACACGCCCATCGTCAACGACATCGGCATGTTCGCGAGCTTCGACCCGGTCGCCATCGACCAGGCCTGCGCCGACGCCGTCCTGGCGTCCGAGCCGCTGCCTAACACCGAGCTTACCGACAGCGCGGCCAAGATGGAGCATAATCACGAGCATCTGGAGGGCGAGCAGGCCAAGGATCCCTTCTGCATCACGCATCCCGACACCGACTGGCGCGCGTGCATCGCGCATGCCGAGAAGATCGGCCTGGGCACGAGCAAGTACGAGCTCATCGAGGTCAAATAGCATCTAGTTATTGGACATATCAAGCGCATTCGTGGCTTAATTCAAGCAAAATCCGCCCGCGAGCACAGCGCTCGCGGGCGGATTTTCGGAAGTGCTAGGGGTCAGATAGACCAGTAAACCGTACTATTTGCCTAAAAATTCTCGTCGAGGAAGTCGTCGACCGTATTCCAGTAGAGCTCGGGGTCGACTTGCGCGCTCTTGGCATGGGTGGCGCCGTGGATAGTGAGCTTTTGCTTGACCTTGCTGGCGCACGCCTCGTAGTTTTGGTCGAGCATGCTGTATGGTACAAAGGTGTCTTGGTCACCGTGGATAAAAAGCATGGGAACCGTCGCGCGCTTGAGCTGTTCCACGCTGCTCGCCTTATGAAAGTCGTAGCCTGCGCGCACGTTGCATACCAGGTTGGCCACATCGAGCAAGGGAAAACTGGGCAGGCCAAATACATCCTTGAGCTGCAGAGAAAACTCGTCCCAAACGCTTGTATAGCCGCAGTCCTCGATAATGCATTTCACATTTGCGGGCAGAGATTCCCCCGCTACGTTCATGGCAGTCGCCGCGCCCATCGACTCGCCAAAGACCAGGATGCGCGCCTTGGGATCGGCCGCAACAATCCGCCCGATCCACGCGACGACATCGAGTCGCTCGGGCCAGCCCATGCCGATGTAGTCACCGCCGGAACGCTCGTGGGCGCGGGCGGCGGGTGCGAGTACGTTCATGCCGCGGTCGTGGAATCGCTTGACGTATCGGGCCATACCGATGGGCTCGTTGGTATATCCATGCAGGCAGACGGCGTAGTCGTGCGTGCTCTCCGACGCAGCAAAATACCAGGCGGCAAGCTCGGTCCCGTCGTCCGCGGTGAGGCTGCTGCTCTCGCGGTTTTCCTTAAACCACGCCCGTGCCTCGCCCTCCTCGGCGTCAATCTGCTCGCCCTTTTCGGCGTCCTTGCCGTCCTGCATCATCTTCATGGTGTAGGGCGCTTGGGGATTCAGGGCAAAGTCGAACAAGAGGTTGCCGGCAAACCCCAGCAGCGCGACAACGAGCACCAGTGCAACGATGCCGGCTATCTTGAGCTTTCGATGGGAATGTGCGTTTTGAGCCATGCGGTATTCTCCTATAAGATGTTAATGCATCAACATTTAATGCAAGCGCATTATGGACGTTCGCCGTTGATGCGTCAACAGGCAAAGAATGGGTAAACAAAGGGTCACGTATGGTGCAAATTTCGCACGCACCCAGACGCTTTGATATAGTGTTGAGAACTCTTTACGTTGGAGGATGTAACCGGCATGTCCGATTCGAGCGACAGTTCCAAGCCGCGACCCAAGGCCGCGGCCGTTCCGCACTACACGGTGGGCGAGGAGATCATGAACTCCGTCACCCATGGTGTCGGCTGCTTGCTGGGTATCGCGGGTCTGGTGCTCCTGATCGTATTCACTGCACTGCGCGGCGGTGGCCCGGCCCACATGGCCGCGGCAATCGTCTACGGCGCCAGTATTATTCTCGAATACCTAGCCTCCACGCTCTACCATGCGATTCAACCCGCGCGCGCCAAGCGCGTGTTCCGCATCATCGACCACAGCTGCATCTACCTGCTCATAGCCGGCAGCTATACGCCGTTTTGCCTCATCACGCTCGCAAACGACGGCGGCGCCGTGCTGTTCTTTGCCGTATGGGCCATCGCCATTATCGGCATCGCCCTCGAGTGCTTTATGCGCGAGCGTCAACCGCACTGGGTAAGCGGCCTGGTCTACCTGCTGATGGGCTGGCTCGTTGTCTTTAAGCTGCCCGAACTTGTGGCGCTGCTCAACCCCGTGGCACTTGCCCTGCTCGCCGTCGGCGGCGTGTGCTACACCGCGGGCGTGCCGTTCTATATCGCCAAAAACGTGCGCTATCTGCACAGTGTTTTCCACTTGTGGGTGCTCGCCGGCAGCATCTTCCAGTTCATGGCGGTGATCCTCTTCGTAATCTAGCGACCGCGCCCACGGCCCCGCTCGCACGCGACCGGCGCAATTGCCCTATCCGTCACCTACGCTTACTACCCAACGTCCCGAATCTTGGAGGTTCGAGAAACTCCCGATGGACATAACCATCTCCCTTATCACCACCCTCGTTTTGACCCTCATCAACGGCTACTTCTCTATGTCCGAGATGGCGCTCACCACGGCTAAGCGCGCCGTGCTGGAGCACGATGCCGAGGAGGGCGATAAGCGCGCCGAGCGCGCCGTCCAGCTCGCCGCCGACTCCGATCAGCTGTTGGCTACCATCCAGGTCGCCATCACGCTCGTGGGCTTCGCCTCGTCCGCCGTCGCCTCGACGAGCCTGTCCGACCCGCTCGCCACGTGCTCATGAGCTTTGGCATCGCGCCGCTTTCCGCCATCGCAAGCGGCCTGGCGCCGGTCATCATCACCGTCGCCGTCGCCTTTGTGTCCATCGTGATCGGCGAGCTTGTGCCCAAGCGCATCGGCCTCGCTAACGCCGAGGGCGTGTCCAAGCAGGTCGTGGGACCGTTGTCGTTTTTCCAAAAGATCGCCCGTCCGCTCGTGTGGCTGACCGGCGCTTGCTCCGATGGCCTAGCCCGAGTCTTACGCATCAAGAGCGCCGATGACCGTCAAAACGTCTCGGAGGAAGAGATCAAGTACATGGTCTCGGAGCAGGACGACCTGCTCGACGAGGAAAAGCGTATGATCCACGAGATCTTTGACTTGGGCGACACCGTTGCCCGCGAGGTCATGGTGCCGCGCGTGGACACCACCATGTGCGAGGATGACGAGACGGTCGCCAGCGTGCTATCCACCATGCGCCAGACCGGCTTTAGCCGCATTCCCGTCTATCACGAGGACCCCGACAACGTCGCGGGCATCGCGCACATCAAGGACCTGATCCAGCCCGCGCTCGACGGCAAGGGCGACCAGCCCATCGCCGGCTTTTTGCGCGACGCCACCTTTGTGCCCGACACCAAGGACATCCTGCCGCTGCTGTCCGAGATGCAGACCTCGCACGACCAGATCGTGGTGGTCGTGGACGAGTACGGCGGCACGGCCGGCATCATCACCATCGAGGACATCGTCGAGGAGATCGTCGGCGAGATCGAGGACGAGTTCGATCCCGACAACAAGTATCTCACGCGCCTTTCGCGCCGCGAGTGGCTCGTTGATGGGCGTTTTTCGTGCGATGACGCGATTGAGCTTGGTTGGCCGCTCGAGGAAAGCGATGATTATGAGACCATCGCCGGCTGGATCTTGGAGCTTTGCGACTCGGTGCCCGACATCGGTGAGGTGTTTGAGGTCGCGGGGTACAAGTTTAAAGTGCAGTCGATGCGTGGCCAGCGCATCTCGCTCATTCGCGTGATCGCTCCGGCCGAAACCGATAAGAAGGATTCCGAGTCTTCGGCAGAGAAGCCGGCGGCGTCGGGTGCGGGCTCTGCGGACCCGCACGACGGCGACGAGTAGGGCAAGGACGAGTAGGGAGAGTTATGGCAGGCCTGTTCAACATCCTTAAGGTCACCGTCAGCGAGGACAAGATCTGCGCGCATGTGCTGGTGAACCCCGGCATGCCGCTTATGACTTCGGAGGACATCGAGGCCACGGCGCGCGTGTACTACCTGGTGCCGGCGATTGCCAAGCATCTGTGCCTGGGCGATTCCGGCCGCGAGTTCCAGGACTGCATGGGTCAGACCGAGCTCTGCCATCTGCTGGAGCACGTGACGGTCGAGCTCATGAACGAGACCGGTCTTGCCGGTAGCATCTCGTGCGGCCGCACACGCGTAAGCGAGCATGACGAGCGTGTCTTTGAGGTCGAGCTTTCGTGCCCCGACGACGCACTGGCCATCGGTGCGCTGTCGTCGGCCACCTTTATGATGGATTGGGCCTATCTGCACGCCGACCAGCCCGCCCCCGATGTGGACGGCACGGTCGCGGGCCTGCGCAACCTGGTGCTGGGCATGCGTGCCGAGGCCGAGGGCAAGGACCCGCACGAGGCCGTTGCCGCTGCGAACGGCGAAGATACTGCCGAGGACGAGGCGCTGACGAGGGCGATGTGCCGGTTGACGCCGAGCCCGTTGCCGATGCGACCGCCGAGCCCGTTTCCACCGAGCCCCAGGGCGTCCCCAACTTTGACGACGAGCCCCAGGTGGCGATTGATACCGAGGGCGCGGTTGCCGAGAACCACGAGGCCTCCGCTGCCGTCTTTGGCGGTGCGGCGACGGTTCCGGCGGGACCTGCGCATGAGGGCGGCCTGCCGCTCGTGGACGGCGCCGGCGAGGACCCGGGTGCCACGGTGGCCATGCCGGCTATGCTCAGGAGTAGGCCTACGCGTTTATCACCATCACGTACCTGCGCCTTTGCCGTACGCAGATGAGCGGAGCGGCAAGTGATGCGCTGCGGGTATAATGGACAGCATTCAAACGGTGGGCACCGACGTGCCCGCAGGAGAGGAATGATCATGGGTAAGACTTTCAGCTTTGTCTCCGGCGCACTTTTTGGTGCTGCTGCTGGCGCTATTATCGGCGTTGCTCTGGCCCCGCGCTCGGCGCCGAAACCCGCGCCATGGCTGCCGATATCGCCAACGACGCCTGGGACAATATGCGCGACACCTACGAGCACGGCGCCGAGGAGGCCCGTGCTGCGGTGAATGACTTTGGCCCGATGGTCGACGCCAAGACCGACGACCTGCGCGCCAAGGTCGACCTGGCCCGCGAGCGCATGGACCAGCTGCGCGAGCAGCTCAACGACGCATTTCGGGTGGCAACGTGACGCCTGCCGCCGACGTCGTGGTCGAGAACGCCGTCGAGGCTGATGCCGGGGCTGCGGAACCCTCGACCGAGGCATAATGCGCGCTGGGGATTTTGTCGGCGCCAAGATCTATCGCAAGCCTACCGAGACAAGCGCACCAAAAAGGACGGCACGCCGCGCAGCCCCAAAAAGCTCGGAAAGATTCACTTTCCGGTCTTTACCCCGGGCGGTACGCGCGTGGTCGGCTTTATGGTCCGCCAGTCCGATATCGCGGGCATGATCGAGCGTCCCGACCGATTCGTAGCGCTCGACGCCATTGGTGTCTACGAGGGCGCCATCGCGGTTGACGACGTCAAGGGCACCTACGATACCGCTGCGGCCAAGCGCCTCGACATCAACCTGGACGATTGCATCATCTGGGTCGGTATGGACGTGCGCACGGAATCGGGCGACGTCGTGGGCTATTGCTCGGACGTTGAGTTCAAGCCGCGCTCGGGCATCGTGCAGGCATTCTATGTGACCGCCGGCGCTGCTTCGAGTGTTTTGGTTGGTGACACGCAGGTGCCGCCGACGATGCTGCGCGGCTACGAGAACGGCGCGATGGTCGTCTCGGACGAGGTCAAGTCGCTCGGGTATTCGGGCGGTGCGGCTGCCAAGGCCGCCGAGGCCAGCGTCGTGGTGGGCGACAAGGTCAAAAAGGGCGCCAAGGTGCTCGATGACAAGGGATCGGTCGCCGTGGACAAGGGCAGCCGCGCACTGGGCAAGCAGCTCGGCAAGACGCGCGGTATGTTCAAGGCCTTTAAGGACGAATACCAAAAGGCGAGCGGAGGCTCGTCAAAAGCTACAAAATAGCGACGTACCAAATGATGGGAGGCAAGCCGGAGACCTGTTGCTCCGGCTTGCTGTGTTTATGGGGGAGGGCACATGCGCCAAAACGGATCCAACTTAAACGGGCGTTCGGGTGCGCGTCCGACGGCGCGCCGCGACCTGGGGCAGCTGCCCAGCGGTCAGCGCCGCCGTCACCGTAAGCCCGGCGCGATGTATCTCAACCATAGCCGCGGCTTTAGCGATCGCAGCGCGCGCATCGGCAACAGCCGCACACCCCGTCGTTCGTCTCGCCTGCCCTACGCGCTCATCGCCGTGGGTTGCGCGCTCGTGCTGTTTATCGCTGCCGTCGTGGGCTACGTCAACCGCAGTGTGGACGTGGAGCTCAACGGCCAGAAGACAGCGGTGCGTGTGGGCTCTACGCTGCAGAATCTCATCGACGACCAGGAGTTGACTGACACCTACGACGCAGGCGACCTGCTGGCCGTCGATGACAGCGTGCTCAAGCGCCATGGGGGCGAAAAGCTGTCGGTGAAGGTCGACGGCAAGCGCGTGAAGCAGGGCAAATGGGATAGCCGCGAACTTGAGGGCGGCGAGAAGGTGACGGTCAAGGATGGCCGTAACACCTACGAGAAGCACGAGGTTCAGGCTACGGTTATCGAGCCCAAGCTCAAGGTCGAGGGTACGGGCGCTATCGAGTATGTGCAGACGTGGGGTGTCCAGGGCCGCTCCGAGGTGTGGGTCGGCGAGCAATCGGGCAAGACACAGGACCGCGGCGAGGTCGTGCCCGCCACCGATTGCGTCGTTGCGTGCGCCAGCGTGGCGCCCAAGGGCAACAAAAAGTACGTGGCGCTGACGTTTGACGAGGGTCCGAGCAGCGCTACCAAGCAGATCTTACAGGTACTCAAGGAAAAGGGCGTCACCGCGACGTTCTTCCTGTCGGGCGATGCGGCCGAGGCATCGCCTGCCACGGCCAAGGCGATTGTCGATGCCGGGTGCGAGATCGGATCCAACAGCTACAGCGACGATTCGCTCAAGGGTCAGGACCGTGAGGCGGTACGCGAACAGATCACGAAAGGCACCGATGCGATTAAGTCGGCGACCGGCGTGAAGACGATGCTGCTGCGTGCTCCCTACGCTGCCTTTGACGAGCAAAGCTGGATTGATGCGATGGACCTGGTCTCCGCCGTGGTCTCGTGGAATATTGACTCGGGCGACTGGCTGCTCAACGGTGCCGACGAGCAGGTCTCGACGGTGCTCGATTCGGTGACGCCGGGCAATATCGTGCTGCTCACCGATAGAGACGAATGCGCCGAGCAGACGCTCGAGGCGCTGCCGCAGATTATCGATGGCCTTGTCGCCGACGGCTACAAGATCGTGACGCTCAGCGACCTGGTTAAGACGGACACGGCATTGAGCAAAAAGCTCACCTCGCTCACCAAGGTTTCCATGCCCAAAAACGCTGTGTTCCCCCAACTTGCCGAGGACGATGACACCACAGAGTAGCCATTGGGTAGTCGTTTAAGAACGTCCCCAATGGCTATGTCACGGATACGTCAGCGTTTGGTATGCCTGCAATGTGCAGCGCATAAATTCGATGCCGCAAGGCGATGCTGATGCTATAGTTACTGCGGTTAATGAGGGTCAAGAGAAAGGTTACAGGTGAAATCCAAACCTCGACCATACAGTCGATGACCCCATGCAGGTGCTTTTTGCGCATGCACGGGGTGTAAGCGTCGAGCGGCGTGCCGCCCGCGCATGCGTATACATATCCAGAAGCCCCCGGACGCCGCACGCGCGGCCGCGTCCGGAGGAATAATGATGGGGAGCACCATTGAATTATCTGAGTGAGATGCTCAAATTGCCGGTCTTGGACGTCGACGGCGAAAAGCTCGGCGTGGTCAACGATTTTGGCATTGCTACCGGCGAAGTTTTTCCGCACGTGACGTCGCTCGCGTTCCGCGGTCCCGGCAAGACGCCGTTTATGATCAGCTGGCGCAAATGGGTCGACCGCATCGACGAGACGGGCGTGTATCTCAACACGTCTGCCACCAATATTCGCTTCTCGTACCTGCAGCCGACCGAGCTCCTGCTGGCGCGCGACGTGCTCAATAAGCAGATCGTCGACACGCAGGGCATGAAGGTCGTGCGCGTCAACGACATCAAGTTTTCCATGTCGGGCGAAAACCAGCTGCGCCTGTTGGGTGCCGAGGTCGGTGCCCGCGGTCTGCTGCGCGCGATCAGCCCCGCACTCGAGCACGTCGTCGAGGGCTTTATGAAGCACCTGGGCAAGCCGCTCAGTGAGGACATCATCGCTTGGTCCTACATGGACCTGCTCGACCGCTCGACTAAAAACATCCAACTCTCGGTGTCGCACAAGACGCTCGGCGAGCTGCACCCTGCCGACATCGCCGACATTATCGAGCAGCTCGACCCGCGCCTGCGTGCGCAGGTGTTTGCGCAGCTCGATACTGCCCAGGCCGCCGAGGCCATCTCGGAGTTCGATGACGACGAGCTTATGACCGAGATGCTCGAGGGCCTGTCCGACACCGACGCATCGTCGATGCTGGCCATGATGGACCCGGACGACGCTGCCGACCTGATCGACGAGCTTGATTACGAGAAGGCCGAGAAGCTCCTGCGCCTGATGGGCGTCAAGGAGGAGAAGGCGATTCGTAACCTGCTGGGGTATGAGGACAACACCGCCGGCCGCATCATGACCTCGGAGTTTGTCTCCCTGCCCGCCACGGCAACGGTCGGTGACGCCATCGAGGCGATTCGCGAGCTCGACGAGGACTTCGAGAGCGTCTACTACGTCTATACCGAGGATCCGAGCGGCATGCTGACCGGTGTGCTTTCGCTGCGAACGCTGATCGTAGCCGATCGCGACGCCACGCTGGGTCAGCTGGCCTATCGCGACCTGGTCTACGTGTCGCCCGACGAGGACCAGGAAGACGTAACGGACGAGATGACCAAGTATGACCTGGTCGCTATCCCCGTCTGCGACGAGAACCGCCACATCCTGGGTATCGTAACCTTCGACGACGCCATGGACGTTATCGCCGAGGAGCATCAGGAGGACCTGCAGATCGCCGGTGTCGGCTCGGGTGACAGCGCGTCCGACGACTCGACGAACGTGCTCAGCTGGTTCGTGCATCGCCAGTACTGGGTTGTTGTATGGGGCATCGCATCGTGCATCATGGCGACCGTGCTGGGAACGGCGCTCGGCTCCGCGCATCTGGTGGTGTTCCCCATGTGCGCCATGCCGCTCGTGCTGCTGGCGGCCTCGCGCATGGTGTCGTTCGTCAAGAACTACTTCCTGGAGTATGACGGTCACGACGACGAGCCCAAGCCGTATCTGGGGTTCTTCTTCCAGAGCACGGGCATGGGCCTGATTCTGTCGCTCGTGACCTACCTGTGCGCCCAGCTGGTGCGCACCGCTGCGTTCCCCGATGCGCCCATGTTTGAGGAGCAACTCTTTACCGGGTGCTTTAATATCGCTGCCATCATTTGCCTGGTTGGCAACATGAGCGCCGTGATTTACCTGATGGTGCTGTTCTGGCGTGACGAGCATGACCTCAACACGTCGGGCACCGCCATGAACGTCATTGCCGTCATGATTTCGTGTGTGGCGTATTGCATCGCCGCGGTGCTGCTCGCCATATCAGTCATGGGTTAGGTGGTCGCGTGCAAAATACCAAGCAAAAGTCGGGCACCAAGCAAAAGTTGACCATCGCGGCCATCTTTGGCGCTATGGGTCCCGGTCTGCTGGCGGCGCTTTCGGGCAATGACGCCGGCGGCATTGCAACGTATTCCAGCGCGGGCGCCAGCTATGGCTACAAGATGCTGTGGATGCTTCCTGTCATGACTGTGCTGCTCATCGTGACGCAGGAGACCGCGGCGCGCTGCGGCTGCGTCACGGGCAAGGGCCTGGCATCGCTCATTCGCGAGCGCTTTGGCGTGCGCAAGAGTGTACTTGCTATGGCGGCGCTGTTGATCGCCAACACGGCTGTGACCATTTCGGAGTTTGCGGGTATTGCGAGCGGCCTTGCCCTCTTTGGCGTGCCGGCGAGCATCTCGGTGCCGTTGGTGGCGCTGCTGGTGTGGATGCTTACCATGTCGGGGAGTTTCCAGCGCATCGAGAAGATTCTGCTGCTGGTGAGCTGCGTGTTCGTGACCTACATCGTCGCCGCGTTTATGGCTGGCCCCAACTGGGGTGAGGTCGCGGTCGACCTGGTCGTGCCTAACATTCAAAATGACCCCAGCTACGTGTCGCTCGTGGTCGCAACGATCGGTACCACCATCGCGCCGTGGATGATTTTCTTGGCGCAGAACAACGTGGTCGATAAGAACGCGGGCGAGGACGACATCGTGCTGCAGCGTATTGATACCGTGAGCGGCTCGCTTGCCGCCGATGTTATTGCCGGCTTTATTATCATCACGACCGGCACGGTGTTGTTCCCGGCGGGTATTCAGATTAGCGATGCTGCCGATGCTGCCCGCGCGCTGGAGCCTATTGCGGGTCAGTGGTCTACGGTACTGTTTGCCTCGGGCCTGGTCGCGGCGAGTTTCTTGGCTGCCTGCGTGCTGCCGGGCGTTACGTCGAGCGCTATCTGCGAGGCATTTGGCTGGGAGCGCGGTGCCGACCGCAGCTGGGACGAGGCCCCGGTCTATCGCGGCATCATTACGGCCATCATCGGTATCTCTGCCGTGCTGGTGCTTATGCCCGGCGTCGATCTGTTCCAGATTATGATGACCTCGCAGGTCATCAATGGCGTGCTACTGCCCGTGGTTCTGGTGTTCCAGGTGGTTATCGCCGCCGACCGTCACATTATGGGCGCCAACCGCAACGGCCGCGTATGGAACGTGCTCACGTGGGCGACTATCGGCGTGATTACGGTGCTCACGGTCGTCATGTTTGTCCTGCAGGCGATGGGCTACAGCGCTTAACGCCCACTTTTGCTTCCGAACAGGCCGCAGCGATGGACTGCGGCCTGTTTTTTGCCCGCTATAGGGCATTAGTTATATGGCAGTGGACAAAAAATGCCAAATATGAGTACTGTTGCTAAGTGAATAGCATTTACATCCAAGAAGATAATGGACATAGCCGATAGTATGTTCATTAAAATTGGCTCCAATATGTCTTAAACCAGTCAGGTTGGCTGCTTTAGGGGGTTGTAGGGGTCGCTCGGACGTCATTTTGGGTGGTTTTGCCTGCTACTAAAATGGTAACAGTACTCATATTTGCCCCTTTTTGTCCACGACCCCTTGGAGCCGGCTCGAAAAGAGTGATTTTGGGTTGTTTGCTGCGGGTGTGGGCTTGGAAACAACGTTCGGGGTGGCGAGGCGCCCAGAATTTGGTCGCAAGGAGGGCGTTCCTCGGCTGTGTCAGGAGTGTCCCTGGGTGCCGGCACATAAGGAACGTCCCTAACTGTCGGAGGGGGTGCCTGCCGTGGCGCACCCCTCCGGATGTGGGAAGTTTGCGCTGCAGGTTACTTGTCGGTGCCCAGCTTGTGCGGCTTGAGAGCGAGCGCATTGACGAGCGCGTCGGTGGCAGACTTGACGGCCGCCGGCTGCAGATCGTTGACGTGATCCTCGGGATGCACGGGCAGGTCCTTCTTGACTGCATCGTGGATCAAGTTGAGGTACTCAGTCACGCCAGTGGTCGACAGGTGCGTGCCATCGCCATCGAACAGGTCGTTGCGATTGGCACTGTATCCGTACCAGTCGATAACGCGCACGTTCTTGTAGCGCGTAGCAGCGTTGGCGATGGCCTGGTTGGTAGAGCAACCCACGGCTGCGGGCTGCGCGTGTTCACAAACACCACAATACGCTTATCTCCTGCATCGGTCATGATGGCGTCGATCTGGTCGTCGGTTACCAAGCCGTTGGTGCCCAGTGCAAAGACCACGATCTTGCCGGCAAGGTTCTGTTGGAGATAGCCCTCAAATGTCGCGCGGCCCGCATCAAACTGGCGGCCCTTTTCGGCATCGATATGGCTGTGCGGGAACACGCCGTCAAAGGAATCAACGGCGCGCAGCGACACGGAGTCACCGATCATCAACAGGTCGTAGGAGCCATCGGGGAAGCCGTCGTTGTCCTTGTCGGTGTCGTCGGCCGCCTGTTGGTCTGTGGGCGCGGTGTTTTTGGCTTCCTTGTTGAGGACTTCGGCGCCCTCACCGCTCAGTGCGGAGGTCTCCGGCACAAAGATCAGGCCGCCCAGTGCAACGACCAACACGACAGCGCAGGCTGCGCAGACAGGGACGTGCGCGCGCACCCAGTTGGCGGGCGCGGTGGTGCCGTCGCGGAACTCGGATACGGTGCGCCCAAAGGCGCCCTTTCTAAACGGCGTCTCGATAAAGCGATATGAACATTCGGCTACGGCGACCACCAACAACACCTGCAAAATGTACTGCCACCACGCGTATCGTTGATGTTGGCGACCGGGTTCATGAGCAACAGTAGCGGATAATGCCACAGGTAGATGCTGTACGAGCGCTTGCCAACCCACACGAGCGGCTCGGCGGACAGTGCGCGGGCAACCATTCCCTGGGGCTGCACGCAGGCCGCGATGACCATGAGCGTGAGGATGGAGCATAGCAGCGTGCCGCCGCGATACTGGAACGCGGTGTAGCCGTTGGTGAGCGCGACCATGGCGGCAAGGCCAACCAGACCCACGACGCCCAACACATCGATGGATGCGGGCGAGGACCAAAAGCGCACGAGGGCGCTCGGCTGTGCCGGGACGGTCTCGGCTGCGTTGTCGGCCTTCTCGCCAGGCTTGCCCTCGGCGTTCTTGCCGTGCTTGGCGGCGCCAGCCAGGCGATTGAGCCCAAACGATGAGCGAGACGCACCGGCGCCAGGTCGCGATCGGGGATAAAGGCCATCCAGCGCCCAGCAGCAGCGAGAAGACGCGGGTGTCGGTGCCGTAGTACACGCGGCTGGGGTCGGCGGCAGGGTTGTAGAGCACCATCATGGCAAGGGCGGATACCGCTGCGAGTCCCAGGACCATACGGCGCGTGTTGGGTTTGCTCACATGCATGGACACCATGGCAAACAGCAGCGGTGGCCAAACCAGGTAGAATTGTTCCTCGATGGCGAGCGACCAAAAGTGCGTAAGCGGCGAGGGGTCGCCCAGGGCGTTGAAGTACGAAACGTCCTGCATAATCTGCCACCAGTTGTTAAAGAACAGCAGCGACGGCAGAATGTCGGGACGCATCTTGGTGAGCATCACGTGGTTGAAGACGGTGCACAGCGCACAGGTTACAACCACAACGGTCACCACGGCGGGGACCAGGCGACGGATGCGGCGGATCCAGAAGCTCTTGAGGTCGATGCGGCCGGTCTTAGCGACTTCGTTGAGTAGCAGGCGTGTAATCAGATAGCCCGAAAGCACAAAGAAGATCGTGACGCCAAGCAGGCCGCCCTGAGCCCACGTGAGGTTGAGGTGATAGAGCACCACCGCGACGACGGCAAGCGTGCGCAGGCCGTCGAGCGCAGGGATGTAGCGGGACTTGGGGCGAGCAGGCGTCTGCTCCGCGGCGGGAGTGTTGGCGCGGCCAGCGTTGTTGGCAGAAGCGCGATGGGGCTCGCGATGCGTCGCGGCTCGTTGGCACGGCGCTCGCCCTTCACGCGTTCGTGCGGCGCCGGCTCGTTGCCCGTGCGGCGTCGACCGCGCGAGCCCGATTGCGAGAATTGTTCCATAAAACATCATCCAATGACGAGAATAATCAGCACGTATTCATTGTAGCTGCCTGCCCCTGTGAATGCTTGCTGCTGGCGCAAGCTCAAGCGCGCGTCCACATCAAAGTGGACTAAAGTTATAGGGGGTGCGAGAGTGCACAATCGTTGGTCGATGGTGGGCGCAAAGCCTGAAGACGAGGAGGTTTCCATGGCGGATCACAGCATCGTTGCGGTGTTCGGCAGCATGAACATGGACCTTTCGGTGGCGTGCGAGCGCATGCCGCGCGCGGGCGAGACGGTCGATGGCAGCGGTTTTATCACCAACGCCGGCGGTAAGGGAGCCAATCAGGCCGTTGCCGCTGCGCGCATGGGTGCGCGCACGTGCATGATCGGCGCTGTTGGGCGCGATACCTTTGGCGATGCGCTTGTGGCAGGGCTCCAAGATGCCGGCGTGGGCGTTGAGTCCGTGACACGTCTCGACGACGTGGAGACCGGTACTGCGACTATCATTCGCTGTGAGAGCGACAACCGCATCGTGCTGTCGCCGGGCGCCAACCATGCGCTTGCGGGCGAGGACGTTGCCCGCGCACTGAGGCGCTTGGTGGCCGACGAGCTCGACGGCGATGCCAGCGAGATTGCCCCGGCTGCTGGCGGCGTCTTTATCGCCCAGGGCGAATGTGACCTTGCGGCGACGGCCGGGGCGCTTGCTTGCGCTCACGAGCTGGGGTTCTATACGATCTTTAACCCGGCGCCGCCTGCGACCTGCCGGCAGGAGCGTGGCCAGCGGTCGACCTGGTCTGCCCCAACGAGACCGAGTGCCAGGTACTGACGGGCATTCTGCCCACGGATGATGCGAGTTGCGTCGCCGCGCTCAATGCGCTGCTCGACAAGGGCGCCGGGGCTGCGGTCATCACGTTGGGCGGCGCCGGCTCGGTTACGCTCGGCGATGGCGGTGAGCCGCTGCGCATGCCGGCGCTTTCGAGCGCGGTGGTCGATACGACGGCCGCGGGCGATACGTTTATCGGCGCGTTGGCGGCGGCTCGTCTGGAGGGCCTGCCGCTCTTTGAGTGCATGGCGGCGGGTGCTCGCGCCTCGGCGGTGACGGTGTCGCGCCTGGGCGCTCAGCAATCAATTCCCACGCGTGCGGAAGTCGAGCACAAGTTTGGTTTAGACGGTTTGGATGTAGACGGAGAAGCGGAGTAGAACAATGGCAACCAAGAAGCTGATCCTTGATCTGGATATGGGTGTGGATGATGCGATGGCGCTTGCCTACGCCATCGCGAGCCCCGAGGTGGAGCTCGTGGGCATCACCACATGCTTTGGCAACGTGCGCGTCGAGCAGTCGGCGCACAACTGCCTGGCGGTGCTCGACCTGTTGGGCCGTCCCGAGGTGCCGGTGTACCTGGGTGCCGACCGTCCTCTGCAAGCGACTGAGCCTATACGCCGCCGGCGTCCACCGCGCTCATTCACGGCAAGAACGGCATCGGCGGCGCGAGCGTGCCCGCGTCGCCCTACGAGCCGGTGGGGGCGACCTCGGCCGACGGCAACGCTGCGGTCGATTATCTGATCGATGCCGCGCGCACCTATGGTCCCGATCTGGTCTACGTAGCGACTGGCCCGCTCTCCAACCTAGCGCTCGCCCTGGAGCGCGATGCGGCGGCGATGATGTCCATCGGCCGCGTGGTCGTGATGGGCGGCGCCCTTACCGTGCCCGGTAACGTGAACGCGGGCGCGAGGCCAACATGGCGAGCGACCCCGAGGCAGCCGACGCGGTGCTGCGCTCGGGCCGTAAGCTCACCATGGTGGGCCTGGACGTGACGCATCGCGTGGTGCTCACGCGCCGCGACATTGCCGGCTGGACGGGTTCGGGAACCATGGCCGGCTGCGCATTTGCGAGCATGGTCGAGCACTACATTGGTTCGTACGAGATGAACGCGTCCTACCTGGGCGGCTGCGCGCTGCACGATCCGCTGGCGGTTGCCGTGGCGATTGATCCACGCTCGTGGGTGCGCTCGGCTGTAACCTGCGTGTTGACTTGCTGGGTGAGTATCGCGGCCGCACCATCTGCGATGAGCGCCGCGTGGCAGATCCCGACAAGAGCACACTCGTGGCGCTGACCGTCGATACCCCGCGCTTCCTGTCCGAGTTCAAGGCCCGTATGGCCCGTGTCCTTGGCTAAGTTGTCTTTTTGGGACGGGGCTTTTTTGACTGGTATGATTGGTGCGACCATTCGAACCAGCTAAAAGAGCCCCGTCCCAATTTGACTATCGAGAGGATCTGCCATGGAGCGCATCGCGAGCTTTTCCGTTGACCATCTGCTGCTTGAGCCCGGCGTGTACGTGAGCCGCATCGACCGCGATCCGGCGACCGGCGCCGCCGTCACCACCTTTGACCTACGCCTGACCACGCCCAACAAAGAGCCGGTCATGAACACGGCCGAGTGCCACACCATCGAGCACCTGGCGCGACGTTCCTCCGCAATCATGCCGAGTGGTCGAGCCGCATTGTCTACTTTGGGCCCATGGGCTGCCGTACGGGCTTTTACCTGGTTGTCTTTGGTGAGCTGACGAGCGAGGAAATCTTGCCGCTCGTGCGCGAACTGTTCGAGTTTGTCGCCGGCTTTGAGGGCGATGTCCCCGGTGCCGCTCCCGAGGAGTGCGGTAACCACCTGGACCAGAACCTTCCCATGGCAAACTGGCTCGCGCGCCGCTACCTCGACCGCGATCTGGCCGATATCGATGAGAAGCACCTGCACTATCAGCAGGCATAAGAGCTTTATCGCCCAAAACGAGCGCATTGGGCGCCTTCGCTTATGCGGGGGCGCCTTTTTGTTGATTGGTCGGGACGAGCGTTCAAAATCGCTCATGTTTGTTCTAGAATGTTCGTATAGTCACATTTACAAACAGGAGTGAACATGCATATCTACTCTGTCAACGATCCCGAGTTCAAATCCTATGGCAACGTTTGGGATAACGTTCCGTCCGTGCTCACGTCGCCCGTGCTCGAGGCGCTCTCTGCCACGCCCATCCCCGAGGGCAGTAAGTACGTAGCAAGTGCGCCGGAGCTCGAGGGCGTCAAGGATGCCGACAAACTGGGCTTTCTCATGTTTGGCGGCCGCCCCTTCCAGCTCGGCTGGTGCAACGGCCACAACACACGCCTCAACTGCCTGGAGTATCACCGCGCCAGCGAGTTTAACCTGGGCGCCGCGACTTATCCTGCTCGTGGCGCATCGCTGGGAGATCGAGGACGGCAAGCTCGACACCGCGTGCGTCAAGGCGTTCCGCGTGCCGGCGGGCAAGGTCGTCGAGGTCTTCAACACCACGCTTCACTACACGCCCTGCATGGTCGACGACGGCGGCTTCCAAGTGATGGTTGCGCTGCGGCGGGTACCAACGGCCCGCGCCCCGAGGTGGCGGCCGACATGCCCGCAGCCGGCGACAGCTACTGCTACTGGAAGGCCGACAAGTGGGTCCTCTGCCACGCCGACAGCCCCAAAGCAGCCGAAGGCGGCTACGTAGGCCTCGTCGGCAAGAACCTCGACATCGCCTGCGACTAGAATCTTCCATCTCGATCTGTAACATCTAGCGGGCTAAATCGTCTCTACCTGTTACAGATTTAGACAAACTGAAGGGGCTGCCCGAAAAATCTCGATCTGTAACACCAGGCCCGGTTTTGGCTGCCTAACTGTTACAGATCGAGACAAACCGGGCCCAATCCGCCGCAAAGGTGCCTGTCCCCTTTGTGGTGGTTGGCGGTTTGGGCGGGCAGGTATCAAAAAGTGTCAGACGGGGGCGGCTGCCGGGCGTCTGTGCGCGAAAAGAAGTGCCGACCTGCGCCGTTGCCGTTGAGTGGCGCGCTGCTTACGGGGATACTGAAGCCACGACAAACAGCGTGTGAAAGGATCGATGCATGGCTTTCCGTAATGACTTCCTGTGGGGCGGCGCGACGGCTGCCAACCAGTGCGAGGGCGCGTACAACGTTGACGGTCGCGGCCTGGCCAACGTGGATGTGGCGCCGCACGGCCCGGAGCGTTACGCGGTGGTCTCCGGCCAGCGCAAGATGCTCGACTTCGAGGACGGCTATTACTATCCCGCGCAGACCGGCATCGATTTCTACCATCACTACAAGGAGGACATTGCCCTCTTTGCCGAGATGGGCTTTAAGACCTTCCGCATGAGCCTGGCCTGGACCCGTATCTTCCCCAACGGTGACGAGGCCGAGCCCAACGAGGCCGGCCTGGCCTTTTACGAGGACGTGTTCCGCGAGTGCCAGGCGCACGGCATCGAGCCGCTCGTGACCATCACGCACTTCGACTGCCCCGTCCACCTCATCAAGGAGTACGGCGGCTGGCGCAACCGCAAGCTCATCGACTTCTACAAGAACCTCGCGACCACGATCTTCACCCGCTACAAGGGCCTGGTGAAGTACTGGCTCACCTTCAACGAGATCAACATGATCCTTCACCTGCCGTTTATGGGTGCCGGCCTGGTCTTTGAGGAGGGCGAGAACAAGGAAGCCGTCGAGTACCTGGCCGCCCACAACGAGCTCGTCGCCAGCGCTTGGGCAACCAAGATCGCCCACGAGATCGACCCCGAGGTCAAGATCGGCTGCATGCTCGCCGCGGGCACCTACTATCCCTACAGCTGCCGTCCGGGCGATGTACGCCAGGCTCAGCTTGACAACCAGGACAATTACTTCTTCGTCGACGTCCAGAGCCGCGGTTACTACCCGGCCTATGCCGTCAAGAAACTCGAGCGCCTGGGCATCGATGTGGGCATGACCGACGAGGACCGCGAGGTCCTGGCTGCCAACACCGTCGACTTCATCAGCTTTAGTTACTACAGCACCCGCTGCTCTGCCGGTGCCGACAACCCCGATGTCGAGAAGACCCAGGGCAACGCCTTCGCCGGCGCCAAGAACCCCTATCTGCAGCAGGCCGGTGGGGCTGGGCCATCGATCCGCTGGGCTTCCGCATCACGCTCAACGACCTGTACGACCGCTATCAGAAGCCGCTGTTTGTGGTTGAGAACGGTCTGGGTGCCAAGGATGTTGTCGGGGAGGACGGCTCCATCAACGACGACTACCGTATTGACTACCTGCGCCAGCACATCGCCGTCATGCGCGACGCGGTGACCGAGGACAGCGTGGACCTTTTGGGCTACACCACCTGGGGCCCGATCGACCTCGTCTCGGCCGGCACCGGCGAGATGTCCAAGCGCTACGGCTTTATCTACGTCGACCGCGACGACGCGGGCAACGGTACCATCAAGCGTTCCAAGAAGAAGAGCTTTGACTGGCACAAGAAGGTAATCGCCTCCAGCGGCGAAGATCTGGCCTAGGATTTTCCAACAACCATCGCTTCCTAACCAAGGCGCCCGGCGAGCAACTTAGTGCTCGTCGGGTGCCTTGTTAAAAGAAGTGAAAACTTGCAATTGCACTACGGCGCGAGCACATCCAGCGGAACAACTTGGACGCCGCGGTCAGTGACATAGGCTTGTGAACCAAATCCAATGATTACGACTTTCGAAACTGGCGGGTTGTTTCCGGCGGCAACCATACGCTTCTCGACAGCAATAAGGCTGTCAGACGCCTCTTCGATTTGGGCGGAGCTGAGCTTGATTTCGACCGGGATCCACGTTCCACCGGGAGCCGCAATGACTGCATCGACTTCTAGATCGCGAGAATCGTGATAGTGATAGAGGCCCATTCCATTTGCCTGCGCATAAACCCACAAATCATGAAGGGCCAACGATTCAAAAAGCAGCCCAAGCGTCTTGAAATCTAGCAGCAATGTCGCCGGAGTCGCTCCGAGCGCAGCGGCCGCCAGTGACGGATCGGCGAGATGATGCTTCTTCGATTCTCTTAAGTGCACGGGAGATCTCATTGCGGGGTTCCATGCGGGAATATCGCGAACGAAACTAACCCGAGCGAGAAGGGATATATATGATGCCGCCGTTTGTCTCGACACCTCTCCGCCAAGATCGGCTACGAGCGTCTTGAGTGTCGCCAAAGTGGATTCATTGCGCGCAAGCGATTCGATGACAGCTTTGACCTTTTCAGGGTCGCGGCGAGAGCCGTCGACGCGGGACAAATCTTCTTCGGCAACTATGCCGATGTAACGTTTGGCCATCGCGGACGCAGCCAGCGCATCGCGACCGACCGCCGCGGGCCATCCACCGCGAACAACGCACTCGGCAATCGAGGCGGAATCCAGCGATCCGAAAGCGCCATTGAACTTTTCGCCAGAAATAATGCCCGATAGCTTAACTGCACCGCTGGATTTCCCGAGTTCGAAAAGCGTCATGGTATCCATACGCAGTTTGGCGAATCTTCCAGCGCCACTGTGCATCGGCCGTTCGTCGTCTCGCGGTGTTGCCGATCCCGTAAATATGAACTGACCAGGCTCGCCGCCGCGGTTGTCGCACTCAAACCGTGCCGCGTCCCAAAGTTTCGGAACCTCCTGCCACTCGTCAATCAGCCGCGGCGCCTCGCCGGAAACGGCAAGAGCCGGGTCAGTCTCGGCACGTAAGCGATTCTCGAAGTTGCGGGACGGGTCCATGAGAAGGAGTCTGGACGCTGCACGGGTCTCGGCCGTGGTCGTCTTTCCGCACCATTTCGGTCCTTCGATGAGAACGGCGCCGAATATACCCAGCAGCTGGTCAAGCTCATTTTCGATAATTCTAGTGTAGTACTTCTTTGGCATAATTATCACCATTGTTTACCAGTACATTTAACCAAATATACAGTTACCATTTAACCAAATTTCAATTCTTTGATTAACCAAATTTACACATTTCAATTAACGAAACAGATTAACATGTACTGTTTGAGTTGGCACTTGGGAAATCTCTCGCTGGGCAATCCGTTGCTACGGCTGAGGCTTCTTCGTCGAACCGAGGCGCCTGGCGAGCAGCTATGCCCGCCGGGCGCTTTGTTAAAAGAAGTGAAAGAAAGCAAAAGATGTTAAAACTTGCAAAAGAAATAAAAGCGGGGGTGAGGGGCGTTTTTAGCTGTTTTGGGCCGCCGCGGCCAGCGGGGGCGGGTCGCGGCGGCCCAAACATCCTTGACGAGGGTGCCGGTGAAGTTACAGCAGCTCGCCGTGGCGGGCGATGTAGCGGCGCTTGGCCAGTTGGGTGAGCGCGATGTAGGCGGCGACAATGCCGATGAGCAGCGCGAAGAAGATTGGCGGCAGCGGCATGAGACCCAGCGCATCGGCGATGGGGCTTGCCGGCAGCCAGGTGACGAGCACCAGGCCCAGCACGGTGAGGAGGCACAGCGCGGGCGCGGCGTGGTCGCGCGGGCGTGGCAGGCGCGGGGAGCGCAGCATGTGGACCACGAGCGTCTGCGACCACATGGACTCGACAAACCAACCGCTCTGGAAGAGCGCCGTAAAGGCCGCCATGCCTGCGACGTCGCCTATAGCGGCAAGCTCTGCCCAGCTTGCGCCCACGGCGGCGGGGCACACCACAAAGAAGAGCGCGGCGAAAGTCGCGATATCAAACAGTGAGCTCACGGGGCCCAGCTCGAGCATAAAGCCCTTGATGGACGCGGCGTCCCAAGCACGCGGACGGCAGTCCAGGCGTCGTCGACGGTGTCCCACGGCAGCGCGATGCACACGATCTCGTAGACCAGCGACAGCAGCGCCAACTGCAGAGCGCTCATGGGCAAGAATGGCAAGAACAGGCTCGCGACGGTCACGGATAGCACGTTGCCAAAGTTGGAGCTCACCGTGGTCTTGAGGTACTTGAGCAGGTTGCCGTAGGTGCGGCGGCCTTCGATGATGCCGCGCTCGAGCACGCCCAGGTCTTTCTGGAGCAAGATGATATCGGCGGATTCCTTGGCGATGTCGACGGCCGAATCGACCGAGATGCCGCAGTCGCTCGCACGCATGGCGGCGGCGTCGTTGATGCCGTCGCCCATAAAGCCCACGGTGTGGTCGAGCAGCTCACGCATGACGCGCACCAGACGCGCCTTCTGCAGCGGCGAGAGCTTGGCGAAGAGGTGGGTGTTCTCGGCGCGTTCGGCAAGCTCGGCGTCGTCGAGCGCATCGATCTCGGAGCCGAGCAAGACGTTGCTCGCGCCGATGCCGATCTGCTCGCAAACGGTGGCGGCGACACGGTCGTTGTCGCCGGTCAGAACCTTGACCGCCACGCCCTTGGCTTCGAGGGTAGCGACGGCGCCCGCGGCACTTGCTTTGGGCGGATCGAGGAAGGCCAAAAAGCCCATCAGCACCATGTCGCACTCGTCAGCGATGCCAAACTCGCCCACGCAGCGCGGATCGGTCTTCTGCGCCACGGCAATCACGCGCAGGCCCTCGGCGTTGAGCCCGGCGACCTGCTTGCGAATCTGGGCGAGCTTGTCTTCGGTGAGCGGCTGGGCGGCGCCATCGACCTCGATAAAGGAGCAGATCTCGAGCATTTCCTCGGCAGCTCCCTTGGTAACCATCTGGGTTTTGCCCTGGCGTCGGCGACAACGACGCTCAGGCGACGGCGCGAGAAATCGAAGGGCACCTCGTCGATCTTGGTATAGCGGTCGCGCAGGCTCTGGCCCAGCATGGAGCCGGGTGCTGTGGCCGAGGGCGTCACGTCGGCGCGGTCGATGACGGCCAGGTCGATAAGGTTCTTGAGGCCGGTCTGGAAGAAGCTGTTCAAAAACGCATGGCGCAGTACGCGCACGTCCTCGTTGCCGTCGGTGTTGAGGTAGCGCTCGAGCACGATGCGGTCTTCGGTGAGGGTGCCGGTCTTGTCGCAGCACAGGACGTCCATCGCGCCGAGGTTTTGGATCGCCGGCAGTTCCTTGACGATAACCTGGCGACGGGCGAGGTCCTTGGTGCCCTGCGACAGGCTCGTGGTCACGATGACGGGAAGCATCTGCGGCGTGATGCCCACGGCCACGCTCGTGGCGAATAGCAGCGCGTCGATGACGTTGCCCTTGGTGGCGGCGTTGATGGCAAAGACGGCCGGCGCCATAACGAGCATGAGGCGTACGAGCAGCATGGAGACGCTCGAGACGCCGCGGTCAAACGCGCTCTTCTCGCCGTGCCCGTTGAGCATCTTGCGATGCCGCCCAGGTAGGTGTCCGAGCCGGTGGCAACGACAAGCGCCATTGCAGTGCCGTTTTGCACGGAGGTGCCGGTAAAGACGATGTTCTTGCAGGCGGAGAGTGGCAGCGCGGAGCCGTTGGCACCCTCGACGACCGCGGCGGAAGCGGTCTTCTCGACGGCGTTGCTCTCGCCGGTGAGTGCGGACTCGATCGCAAACAGATCGCGCGCGGTGATGATACGGGCGTCGGCCGGCACCATATCGCCGGCAGAGAGGCGGATCACATCGCCGGGGACGAGCTCGTCGAAGGGGATCTCGAGGCGCTCGCCGTCGCGCAGAGCGCAGCAGGTGTTGGAGACCAGGTCCTTGAGGGCCTCGGCCGCATTGCCGCTGCGGGCTTCCTGGATAAACTTCATGCCGCCCGATACCAGCAGCATGATGCCGATGACGATGACCGTGGAGGGGTCGCGCTGCGGCTCGGGCACGGCGAGCACGTCGATATAGAGCGAGACCAGTGCGAGCGCGGCGAGGATGCCGGCGAAGGGATCGATGAATGCGTCGGCGATGCGGCGGGCGAGCGTCTTGGTCGGCGCCTCGATGGTGTTGGGGCCGACCGCGCTCAGGCGCTCGGCGGCGTGCTCGGCGGTGAGTCCGCCAGCCGTGGCGTCGAGCAGCACGAGGGCGTCCTCGGCGCTATGGGTGGCGGCGAATATGGTGTTCTTGGACAGGCCGGCGTGAGCGGCAGGGCGCGCCGTGCGGCGGCGCTTGGAGATAGCTTCGAGTACCGTGGCGGTTTTGAGCATCAGCATAGGGTCCTCCTTGTTGAAGGGAGTTAGCGTACGTGTCGTATGTGCTTCAAAAAACCTAGATGTCGCTCACGTCATGCTTGCGAGCTACCACAAAGGGGACGGGCACCTTTGTGGTGGTTTTGACGGTCGGCTGTTGGCGCTTATGCGTGTGCGGAATCATCGCGGCGTGCCGAGGGCGACATGCAGGTTTTTCGACTATGACTGCCTTCCATGGCACACCTCCTTAAGGCCGGGCGCGATGCGCTTCAGGTATCACGTACCCGTTACAATCCGCCCGTATTCTTGATGAGGGGGTTTGTCGTGTCAACCCCTTTGTTCGGAAAACCATCGCCCCTGACAAAGCCTTTACAGAATGCCGCGGCCCCAAAGCGCGCCCCGCAATGCGCCCTGCCTGCGCTAAACTGGAAGGCACGTACGCGATTACGAGAGGAGCCCGCATGGAGGCTTACAAGCAAGAGTTCATCAAGTTTATGGTTGAGTCCGACGTTCTTAAGTTCGGCAGCTTTACGCTCAAGAGCGGCCGTCAGTCCCCGTTCTTTATGAACGCCGGCGCCTACGTGACGGGCTATCAGCTCAAGAAACTGGGCGAGTATTATGCCCAGGCCATTCACGATAACTTTGGCGACGACTTTGACGTGCTGTTTGGACCGGCCTACAAGGGTATTCCGCTGGCCGTCGTGACCGCAATTGCCTACCACGAGCTGTACGGCAAGGAGGTCAAGTACTGCTGCGACCGCAAGGAGGCCAAGGACCACGGTGCCGATAAGGGCAACCTGCTGGGTTATGAACCCAAGGACGGCGACCGTGTGGTCATGGTCGAGGACGTCACCACCAGCGGCAAGTCCATCGACGAGACCTATCCCAAGGTCAAGGCTGCTGCCGATGTCGAGATTAAGGGCCTGATCGTGTCCCTCAACCGCATGGAGGTCGGCAAGGGTGGCGTGACCACCGCGCAGAAGGAGATCGAGGCCAAGTACGGTTTCCCCGTCGCGAGCATCGTTTCCATGGCCGAGGTCGTCGAGACCCTCTACAACCACGAGATCGACGGTAAGGTCGTCATCGATGACGAGCTCAAGGCCGCCATCGACGCCTACTACGAGCAGTACGGAGCCCGTTAGTTACGCGGTTTTGCCAAACCGCGTAACCAGTTGACGCTGCGCGCCGCCCAGGGCGACAATTTATCATTCAAAAGGCGAGGCATGACCAGAAGGTCAATGCCTCGCCTTTTTCATGCCAACTTGTTCGCCCTGGACGTCGCTCGCTGTCCGTCCTCTACTTGCGGCGTTGTCTTGCTCCGGATGCGGTGGTCATTGGGGACGTTCTTAAATGACTGCTCGAGATGAGCGTCCAAAAATCCGCGCTCGTTCGATTGGCGCATGTCTACGCAGCGTAGGTTGTCGAGCCTGGCCTTCAAATGGATACTGACTGTCGAACCGGTTCACTCCATTTCTTCAATTTGATTGGACAGCCCATGAACCAGACACGGCAAACCAATGCCTCCCATACTTTTTTGGCAGCGCATGCCATTAAGCAGCTGCGCGAAGAGCGCGGCCTCACCCAGCGCGCCTGGCGGAAAGCCTTGGTGTGACCGATAAAGCCGTCAGCAAGTGGGAATCCGGCCGCGGCCTTCCCGACATTTCCCTCGTTGAGCCTTTGGCCCAGAGACTCGGCATAAGCGTGGCTGAGCTTTTGGCTGGTGACATTCGGGCCAACGCCAACCGTGCGGGCAATATGCTCAAAGGCGTCTTTTACGTTTGCCCTATCTGCGGAAACGTTGTGCACGCGCTCGGAGAAGGCAGCTTTAGCTGCTGTGGCTCCACGATGTTTCCCCAGGAGGCCGAAGAGCCGGACGCGGACCACGCCTTTTCCATCGAGCGCATCGAGGACGATTGGTACGTCACGCTCGATCATCCCATGACCAAGGATCACTACATTAGCTTTGTGGCATATGCGACTATGGACGGCGTCTGCTTTAAGAAGCTCTATCCAGAGCAATCGGTGCAGCCGCGCTTCCATATTACCGGGCGCGGCAGGATATATCTTTACTGCAACCAACACGGGCTCTTTACGTCGCTGACGCCTCGCAAATAACGGCTGTCTATCCGCCCTCCTCATGCGTTTCCCAGGGGACCCAAAATGAGCGTGGATAATCTCCCGGTTTTGGCCTGTGTGCGGGCTCAAAGTGGAGATTATCCACGCTCGTTATCTGAGTGTCCAAAAATCCACGCTCGTCGTTACTTGAGCCCGGGCAGGCGGGTGTAGGGAAACGACCGCTCGAGGAACTCGGAACAGCGGGCGTAATCTTTGGCAAAGTAGCTGCTGTAGAGCGAATCGACACGTATTGCACGGCGATGTGGCTGGCGAACTGCGTGATGCGGTGCGTCATACTCTCGTGGTCGCTCACCATGAGATAGGCGGCAAAGCCGGGGTGAATGCGGGCGCAGTACGGTGTGCCGATGACGATGACCGGGACGCGTCGACTGCTGAGGATCGGCAAGATCTCCCTGAGGTTGGGGGCAAGGCCGCTGTAGGAGATGACAATCGCCACATGGTCGGGGCCCGAGGCGAGCGCCGTACGCACCTGCGCCTCGACGCTGCCGTAGCACGTCGCGCTTTTACCGGCGGAAAGCAAGCGATCGCGGAACATTCCCGCTGGATACAGGTTATGCGAGCCCGTGTAGATGTCCACGGTGTCGGCGCGCATGACGAGCTTGGCGGCGTAGTCGAGCTGTGCGGGGTCGAGCAGTTCCTGCGTTTCGGCCAAGGTGGTCTGGTAGAGCCCCTCCATGCGCTCCATTACCTGTGCGGGGGTGGAGGTGGCATCGAAGGGAAAGTTGATGTCCACGTCGCGCCGATTGCCCGCCTCGGTCGCCTGGCGGATGAGCTCGACCTTGAGGTCTTTGAATCCCTCGAGGCCGAGCTTTTTGCAAAAGCGGTGCACGCTCGCGACCGAAACGTTGGCGCACGCGGCAAATTCCTTAATGGAAAGCCCGCGCACATCCTCGCCCATGGCGAGGGCCGTTTGCCCAAGTTGTTGCTCGGTGGGGGTGAGGCTTTTGCCCTGCGTGATCTTTCGCCTGATATCCATATGGCTCCTATGCGTTTGCGTCGCGATAAACCAATCATAACGATAAATAAAACGTTCGGCTTGGCTGGGAGTTTTGGTCCGCCGGTCTATGAACGACGGACCGCTCGACGCCGTGCGGGCTCAACATGGGGGCACTGTCCTTGTTGGGCCGTTTGCGCCCGGGGCGTTACCCGAGCACACGTACGGGCCCCAAGAGGCCGCTGGGCTCGGAGGGCTCGGTCATGCCGAATATGTCGGGGACGGCGTGATCGAGGGTGTTGATGATGTCGATCGTAAGCGCGTGCTCACCGGCCAAAAGCGCGCCGACCTCAAAGCGGTAAGGCGGACAGATACGGGTGCCGAGGGATTTGCCGTCGAGGGCGACGGTTGCGGTCTCAAAGACCTCGCCAAGGTCGATGACGGTGCTGGTGACCGCTTCGCCCAGGACAAAGGAGGCCTGGTAGCGGAATGTGCCGGCCTTGCCGGGGAACTCGGCCGAGGAAAGGTCGTGCAGGTCTGCAAGCTCAACAGGCTCGCCAAAGGCATCGGTGCCAGGGGCAGAGAAGGCAACCGCCCAGGGCCCGTCGATGCATGCGGCTTCGTCTCCAACGGTTGCCGCGCCGGCGGAACCTGTAGCCCCAAGGACCACGATGCAGCTCTCGTAGGGAGCCAACTCGAGCGTGCCGTCAAAGGCGGCGGGCTCGGTGCCGTTGAGCAGGTCGAGGCGCGCGCCTGCAACGGGTGTGCCGTCGGCAAGCGCAACCTGAGTGGAGATACCCTGCTTGGGATGCTCGTTGACGAGCACCAGATAGCTCTCGCCCGCCCGCTCGTAGCGCAGTGCGCGCAGCCAGGGCTGGGGCTCGGCGCAAACCACGGTCTGCATGCCGGTATTGGCAAGTGTGCCTGCGAGCCGGTGGTCGCCAGGAGTTTGATGCCGGCGAGCGCGGTTGCATCCAGGGAGGCAAAGCCTCGCGGCCTGCAGTGTCGCCGTCGTAGCGCTTGTTCGGCAACTTATCCAGCGCGTACACGGCAACGCCCGCGGCTGCGGCGCGCGCGGCAAAGTCGAGCACGGCTCCGCCGACAAACTCGGCTCCGGGCATCACCAGGCAGCGGTATGCCTGGCCGTTCACGCTAAAGCCGCTACCGTCTGCGGCAATTTCAACGGCATAGCGCCCTGCGTCCTCAAATGCCTCTGCTGGCACGATGTCAAAGTCGACCTGCGCGCGCATAAGCTCGGAGGCGGCATGCTGCATAAAGTTCGCCTCGCCTGCCCACTCGGCGTCCGCATGGTAGAGAAGCGCCGCCGGGGTCGTTGCACGCCCGCCGCTCAGCAGACTCGCCGTACGGTTCATGTAGCTCATGAGCTGCCCAAAGTGTGCAAACTGGGGGTTTTGGCCATGCGCATAGAAATGCGGCGGGCAGTCCCAGTCGGGGAAGGCGGCCATGCTAAAGGCATGCGGCACAAACCAATTGACGCCGCGCACCAAAAAATGATCGGCGATCCACTTCATCTCGCGCAGGCCTTCGTGCCATCCAAATGCGCCAAAGACCTCGGCCATGCAGCGCCCCTGCTTTTTGGGGTCGAGGTGTGCTGCCGAGGAGCCCAGCTTGGGCAGCACGTAGTTATAGAACTCGAGGTCCCATACGCCGCGTCCGTAGCTGTGAAGGCCGCGGTCCATGCCGGGCACAAGCTGGTTGATCACGATGTCGACGCCCGCCATGTCCTGACCGCCCACGGCGCGGAAGTAGTGCCGGCGCCCACGCCAGGCGCGCGTGGCAGTCCTTGTCTTCGATTACGTGACCGATGTATTGCACGCCGTGCGCGCGGCACCAGTCGCCGAGCTGGTCGCAGAAGCACTCCTTATAGAGGGTACTCGCGATGTCCATATAGACGTGGCGTACATGCGCGCCGGCCGGCTCGCGGTCCCACAGGTGCGGGAGCTCGTCCAGGTAGCGCTCGCCCAGCGCCGTGCGCAGGCGACGCTCAAGCTCGGCCGACCAGGGCAGGGGCGCGGTGGCCTTGCCGATGAGCGTATCCGAGATGCCGTCGGGGCCGTGGTGCCCTTCTCGTTGGCAAATCCGGGCTCATCGGAGAAAAAGCCAGGATCGTCTTGCCAAACTCATCGCCCAGATGCTCAAAATGCGGCTCGTAGACAGCATCGATGAGCTGCGCCACCGAGGCGCGGTCGACCATATTGATGTAGTCCTCGTTGTAGGAGGTCTTGCCGCTCGTGAACATCACGCATGCCTGCGTGAGGCCCGCAGGTGCATCGAAGACCAGGCGGCTGGGGTTGCCGTCTGCATCGTCGATTACTCGGTAAGCGACGTCGACGGGGCTGCCGTCCTGCATAAATGTCACGCCGTAGAAGTGCTCGGTTTTGTCGAACATGTTGGCGAGCGCGATGCTTGCGGCGGACGTGGGACCCACGATGTTGAGTGTGCGGTGCGTGAGAACGATCTTGCGGAGCTCGGGCACGGCCTCCTTGACGGCGCCGTTGGCAAAGCCCGTGGGGAAGTGCGCGTCGTCCAAGATCCAGAGCTTAAGGCCCAGCTGCTTGCACTCGTCAATGACAAAGCGCAGATCGCGCCACCAGCCCTCGCCGCAAAAATCGGGGTGTGGGCGGCTTTCGAGACAGACTCGTGGATGTCGGCGCCGGCGATCTTTTCCAGATACTCGGCAATGGTTTTATGGCTCTCGCCCTTCATCCACAAAAACGGAAGCACGTGGTTGTCGTATGTGCCCTCGAGCACCTGCTGATAGTACGCGGTCATGGATCCTCCTTGGCTCGATCGATCTGCTGCATAGCACAGATTATGGACGCGTCGGCGCGTTCTGCTAATATCTGAATCACGACGAACTATGACCAAATCAACGATTGGCAAGCCATGGAGATCGACGAGCTCGAGCGTAGGCTCAGCGAACTGAGCGCCAGTGAGATCGCTTATAAAGACGGCATGGCATTTGATTGGTCGATTATGACCGAGCATGTCGAAATCGACGGATGCCCAGTGCGCAAGATTGGGCAGCCAGGGTTTGCCTACGCCCAGCCCGGCATGCCGCGTGGCCTGACGATAAGGAAAAACTCGCGCTTTAATGCAGTTCCCGAGCACGTGCATGATTACGTGGAGCTGAGCTATGTGTATCGCGGACGCTGCCCGCAGACGGTGGCGGGGGAGAGGCTCGAACTGGGCCGCAACGAGGTGCTTTTGCTCGACGCCCTCTGCCCGCATGCCGTGGCGGCGCTTGGTGAGGACGATATCATGCTGAGCATGACCGTTTCACGCTCTTTTTTGCGCCGGAGCCTCGAGTCGAGCCTCTCGCGCGAGAGCGCGGTCTCGCGGTTTTTGTTCAACGCGCTCAACAGCGAGACGGACCATCGGGGCCATGTCCGTTTTCATTGCGGCGAGAGCCGTCGGATTCGGCGCTACATGCAGGAGATGCTCTGTGAGCTGTATGACCCGAGCCCTAATGGTCCCGAGATCGTCCTGCGTCTGTTTCAGCTGTTTTTGGCCGAGCTCATGGATTGCTACGAGCGCAAGCTGGTGCGCGGCGCGGCGGACGGCGCGGCGGGGCCCACTGCCCTGGTGACGGGAATGCTCGGCTATATCGATCGCGAATTCGCTGCATGCTCTCGAGGGGATGGCGGCGGAGTTTGGCTTGAGCCTAATTATGCGACGGCGCTCCTCAAGCGGCATGTGGGCAAGACCTTTAGGCAGCTTGTGCAGGAGCGACGCCTGGTGCGTGCGGCCGAGCTTCTGCGCGGTGGCGCCACGGCCGGGGCGGCTGCGCATGCGGTGGGCTATGAAAACATGAGCTTCTTCTACCGTAAGTTTCACGACAAGTATGGCTGCACCCCCGCGGCATACCGCCGGTAAGCGCGGGGCGGATCGTCTTCGCTCCTTCGGTGTCAAAAAGTTTCAGCTGCAGCGCTGTTGCAGCGTGCGTCTGCGAAAAGAAGTGTCCAAATCGGCGCCTTCGCCCTGGCCTGGAGCGACTCGGCGGCATACTCGTTTCATCAGCAACACGCATGAGCGAGGAGGCACTTATGGGATTCCCCGAGGGTTTCTATTGGGGTGGCGCTACCGCCGCCAATCAGTTTGAGGGCGCTTGGAACGTGGACGGCCGCGGTCCTTCCGTCGATGACCATTTTTTGGGCGGCAGCTACAAGGAGCCGCGTCAGATTACGATCGACATCGACCCCGACCGCTTCTACCCCAATCATGACGGTATCGACTTCTACCATCACTACGAGGAGGACATCGCGCTGTTCGCCGAGATGGGCTTCAACATGTTCCGCATGTCCATCTCTTGGAGCCGCATCTTCCCCAACGGCGACGACGCCGAGCCCAACGAGGCCGGCCTCGCCTTCTACGATCGCGTCTTCGACTGCCTGCGCGCTCACAATATTGAGCCGCTCGTGACCCTGTCGCACTACGAGATGCCCTATCACCTGGTCGAGAAATACAATGGCTGGGCGAGCCGCGAGCTCATCGGCTTCTTTGAGAAGTACTGCCAGACCGTCTTCGACCGCTATCAGGACAAGGTCAAGTTCTGGCTCACCTTCAACGAGATCAACTGCGGCACCCAGGACATTGGTAACCTCTTTGGGACCAGCATGATCCAGGGCTTTGAGGGCCCGGCTTCGGCGGTCCACACCACGCCGCAGGCCCGTATGCAGGCCCTGCATCACCAGTTTGTCGCCAGCGGCCGCGTCGTGCGCTATGCCCACGAGCACTATCCGCAGTTTAAGATGGGCAACATGGACTGCTTCGTCCTCTCCTATGCCGCCACGTGCGATCCGGCCGACGTGTTCGCCACGCAGCAGGAGATGAATACCATGAACTGGTACTGCTCCGACGTGCAGGTGCGCGGCAAGTATCCGTTCTATGCCAAGCGTTTCTGGGCCGAGAACGACGTCGAGCTCGTGATGGAGGACGGCGATCTGCAGGATATCGCCGACGGCAAGGTCGATTTCTACACCTTTAGCTACTACATGTCCGGCACCGTGGGCACCCACAAGGACCACGAGATGACCGAGGGCAACATGACCTTTGGCGGCAAGAATCCCTATCTGGAGTCCACCGACTGGGGCTGGCAGATCGATCCGCTGGGCCTGCGCATCGCCCTCAACGAGATTTACGCCCGCTACGAGATTCCGCTGATGGTGGTCGAGAACGGCATGGGCGCCTACGATGAGGTCGAGGAGGACGGCTCCATCCACGACCCGTATCGTATCGCCTACTTGCGCAGCCACATCAAGCCATGGGCGAGGCCATTGCCGACGCGTCGACCTGATCGCCTATACCTGGTGGGGCCATCGACCTGGTTTCTGCCGGCACCGGCGAGATGCGCAAGCGCTACGGCTTCATTCACGTCGATAAGTACGACGACGGCACCGGTACCTACGAGCGCCGCCGCAAGGACAGCTCTACGCCTACCAGAAGATCATCAAGTCCAACGGTGCCGAGGGTCTGGATTAATCGACAATATGAGCGCCACTGGGGAAAAGGTTTTGGGAAGGGCTTGGAAGGGCTTGCGATTCGAACCCTCACCTTAGTATTTTGGCCATTTGGCACTATAATCACCATAGGCATGCGCAAAACGTTGCGCTTAATCAAGAGGAGAAATCGTATGGGTCTGTTTGACATGTTCAAGAAGAAGGCTGAGCCCGCGGCTGCCGCTGCTCCGGCCTCCATCTCTGCTTCTGCCGGCGCCGACGTGCTGTGCTCGCCCGTCAAGGGCAAGGTCATCAAGATGGCCGACGTGCCCGATCCCGTCTTTGGTGGCGAGGTCCTGGGCAAGGGCTGTGCCGTGTGGCCCGAGGACGATCTGGTCTACGCTCCTGCGACGGCAAGGTGACCGTCACCATGGGTCACGCCGTGGGCCTACAGTCCGATAGCGGCATCGAGGTTCTGGTGCACGTTGGTGTCGATACCGTTAACATGAACGGCGATGGCTTCGAGGGCTTCGTCAAGGCCGACGACGTCGTTAAGGCCGGCCAGCCCATGCTCAAGATCGACCGCGCCAAGATCGCTGCTGCCGGTTACAAGGACTGCGTCGTCGTGGCCGTGTCCAACACCGCCGAGTTTGCCGATGTCGAGCTCGCCGTCGAGGCCGACTCCGCTGTCGCCGCCGGTGACGCCATCGTTAAGGTCGTCCGCAAGTAAACTGCGGCAACATAAGGATGTGCAAGGGTGGTCGGGTTGTCCGGCCACCTTTTTTATTGCACCGCGGGAAAGCGTTTTATTGCACGTTGGGCGGGCTCGCAAACCGTTCGGACGCTAAAACGAACCGACCGCGCCTTCGTGCCCCCGAGGGTGTTAATAAGTGGATAGTATGGCTTACTTATTACAACGTGCGCCGCGTCTGGGAAGCGCGGTGCCGCTCATTGGGAGGAACAACATGAAAAAGAAGCTGCTGCTTGCGCCCCTCATGGCCGTCTTGGTTGCATGCGTGGTCGTGCTTTCCGGTTGTGGAGGCCCTTCGGTCGAGGAACTCATCACCGAGGATCTTACGACTCAGTTTGACGAGGTCAGAACGGTGGCGACGAGTTCCTTTCTGGTCTGGAGGAGGCTTCGGGCGACGAGTTCGAGCAGCTGGGTATCGATCCCAAGGAGTATGCCAAGACCTATCTCGAGGGCTTTGATTACAAGATCGGCGACGTGACGGTCGACGAGGACAAGGGTGTCGCGACCGCCGAGGTCTCCATCACCTGCAAGTCCATGAACAAGATCGTCGAGGACTTCTCCACCCAGTATCAGGAGAAGGTCGCCGCGCTTGATACGGTTCCTTCCGATGACGAGCTGTACAAGATGGCCGGTCAGGTTATGGTCGATGTGACCAAGGCCACCGAGCCCAGGAAGACCACGGTTATCTTCAAGTACACCTGCAACGACGACGGCGAGTGGTCTGCCGATGACTCCGTCAACTCCGAGATGATGGATGCAATGCTGAGCTAGGGGAGTTACGCGGTTCTACGAACCGCGTAACCAGTTGACGCTGCGCGCCGCCCAGGACGACAATTTGTCATTCAAAAGGCGAGGCATGACCAGAAGGTCTATGCCTCGCCTTTTTCATGCCAATTTGTTCGTCCTGGACGTCGCTCGCTGTCCGTCCTCTACCTGCGGCGTTGCATGGTGGTCATTGGGGCGGCACTTGGGACGTTCCTTTTCTGCCGGCAGTTGGGGACACTCCTTTGGTGCAGGGGCAGCTAAAAGAGTCCCGTTCCGCATTGGCTGCCCGTGGGAGGGATGAGCGGTTACTCGCCCAGAATCAGCGCCGCGAGCTCGTCCTGGGTGTCCACCACGTAGTCGGCGCCGGCGGCCTCCAGCTCTGCGCGGCCACGGAAGCCCCAGGTGACACCGGCGCTCTTGAGGCCGGCGTTGTGACCGGTCAGAACATCGACATTGGAATCGCCCACATAGAGTGTGGTTGCTGGATCGGCGCCTAGCTCTTCCATCACATGCAGCGTAACAGGCGCCTCGGGCTTGGGAGGAAACGCATCGATGCGGCCCTGCACCAGCGCAAATCGCTCGGAACCAAAGTATTTTTCGATAAGCGGAACCGCCGAGACATGGTCCTTGTTAGTGAGCACGGCAAGCTGCGCGCCCGCGGCGCGCAGGCGGTCGAGCATCTCGACCGTGCCGGCGTAGGGGGCGGTGTGGTCCTCCTTGTGCTCGCCGTAGTAAGCCCTAAACTCGGCAAGCGTCTGCTCAAACATGCGACCGTCGCCCGCATACTCGGCAGGCATAAAGCGTTCGACCAGCTTGAGCATGCCGTTTCCCACCTTGTAGCGGTACTCGTCTACGGCAAACGTGGGCCAGCCGTGCATCTCGCAGGTATGGTTGCCGGCGGCCGCCAGGTCCTCGAGCGTGTTGAGAATGGTGCCGTCCAGGTCAAAAATCACATGGGAAAAAGCTGCTGCCATGGGTGCTCCTGCCGCTTGAGTTGTAAAACGCACCCCATGATACTGGGCATGCGTGCCGGGCATGTTTGGAATCTGAATATCTTTAATAGCCCTGAGCCTTTGTCGTTAGCAAATCCTCGGCAGCTGCTCTCCTACGAGCATGTCGAGGATGCGGGTCGAGCCCCAGCCGGTGCGTACGCGCACGGCGGGACGGGCGCCCTTGGCAAGCGGCAAAACGCGGCCGATGATGGCGGCGTTTTCGCCGTAGCGGGCGGCGCGCATGGCGGCCAGTGCCGCATCTGCCTGTTCGGCCGGCACCACGGCGACCATCTTGCCTCGTTTGCCACCTGCAACACATCGTAGCCGAGCATCTCGCAGGCTGCCTGCACGTCGGGGCGCACGGGCACGGCATCCTCGTCGACCTCCATGCAACGCCGCTGGCCTGCGCAAACTCGTTGAGCGTCGAGCCAGGCCACCGCGCGTGGGGTCGCGGAA
>ENA-OQDE01000132-OQDE01000132.1-human-gut-metagenome-genome-assembly--contig:-NODE-132-length-47319-cov-6.308463_pt1 | contig 47319 bp, 71 predicted proteins | sample MGYA00242768_ERZ504595 | MGnify/ENA primary metagenome ERZ504595 (study PRJEB26092, sample SAMD00036307) | human gut metagenome | host: Homo sapiens | study: EMG produced TPA metagenomics assembly of...
CACACCCGGCTTCATGAGGCGGCTGATCACGTTCATCATCGACATGACGCTGATCGGGTTCGCCGTGATGCCGACGCATCTGTTCGTCATGATCGTCCAATCGAACCTGCCTCGGGCTCCAACGGCTCATGGCAGTCGATGGAACCGTTCGACTGGACCGGCTCGATCCTCTTCCTGGCGGCGCTCATCCTCTTCGAGGGCGTGGTGCATGGTTGCGCGGCGGCTGTACGCTCGGCGGCAGCTTCACGCATATGACAGTGGAAACCCGGCCGCGAGAAGGCTGGCGGCGTGCGGCGTTCTATGTGGCGCGCATGGCGACGCTGATCGCGTGGTGTGGTGGCATAGCGGCGGATTCAATCTGCTGGTGTTCATCGGCCTCGGCATCTTCTGGATGGTCAAGCATCAGATGCCGTACGACCTGATATAAGACGTAATTCGCCGAAAAAGTGGGGCTCTTGGCTTTCAAGGGGCTGATTTCGTCCGGTGGGGACATCTACTTGGCTTTCGAGGGGCTGCTCAAACGCCAAACCGCAAGTATAAACGGCTTTGTGGCAACGACATAACGCCATTTCAGAGCCTTGTCTACTTGGGCATCAGCCCTTGAAACGCAAGTAGACCTCCGGCGAACGCCGAATCAGCCCTCGAAACCGAGTTAGGCATTCTTTCGCGTTTGAGCTGCCGTTCGAGGGCGTAATAGACCGCATAACAGCAGGCGACGAACGGAATCATGCAATCAGGGTCGAACGTTGCGTCTCATCGAGCACCACGAGCACCAGCGCGCCGATGCACATCACGATGGCCAGCCACGGCAGCACCGGGAAACCGGGCGCACGGTAGTCGAGCTCATCGGCGCTGTGCCCGTCCCTCGCCCATTCACGCCGGAAACGGATATGGCACACGCACACGGAGAACCACACCACCAGCGTCGCCAAACCGGATACTGCGACCAACACCAAATTACACGGTCGAGGCGGCGAGCACGGAAGACAGCAGCGCCAGCAGCGAACCCGCCATGCTGAACAGCACGGCCCACACCGGCACACCACGGAAATTCGTCTTGGCGAATCGCGCGGGAATCAGCCGCTCCTTGGCCAGCGACCATACCATGCGCGAACACCACCACAATGAACACGGCCGACCACACCTAGGACGGCGAATGAGGAAACCATCGCTGCATCAGCAGCCCGGCCGCCGTGAACTCCGATGCGAGCGCCACCGCCCAGTTCAGCCAATACAGGATAGCAATGGTGAACGCGGTGCCGGGGCCGATGAACCGCTTCGCATACATGTGGAAGCTGCCGGCATACGGCATGGCCACGGACAGTTCGCCCAGCGAGACCATCACACAGTAGACGAGCAGGGAGCCGACCGCGTAAGCGAGGATCGCGCCCAACGGCCCCGCCTGATGAATCGTATAGCCGGAGCTGACGAACAGGCCGGTACCGATTACGCCGCCCAGGGAGATCATCGTCAGGTGGCGCGACTCCATTTTCCGTTCGAGGCCGGTATCGTCCTTGGGTGTGCCGGCTACCGCCATGCTCGGGTCTCCTTTGGTCGGGTGAACAGTTGTGTCTCGTGTCGGTTGTGCGGGCGGCGCTCGATGCCTCCTACCATATGATAGCGGTAACACGAACAGCGAGTGGAACACGAGGAATTTGGAATGACGGAACTGTATATCGGATCGCATCTGTCGACGGCCGGCGGATGGAATGCGCTGCTGGAACGCTCCCATGAGGAGGGCGGCACCGCGTTCGCGTTCTTCCCGCGATCTCCGTATGGCAAACGTTCCAAGGCGCTCGACCCGGCCGGTGCGGCGGCGTTCGGTGCGCGTCTGAAGGCTGAGGGCTATGGGCCGTTGGTCGTCCACGCGCCGTACGTCTACAATCTGGCCGGCAAGGATGAGGCCAAGCGCGCATTCGCGATCGAGGCGTTGGCCGAGGACATCGAGCTGCTGACCGCCATCCGCGCGGCCGGCCAGGAGGTATATATCAACATTCATCCCGGCGCGCATGTGGGCCAAGCGCCGAGACCGGCTGCCGGCTGATCAGCGAGGGACTGAATCAGGTGTTCGAGCGTGCGGATGGCGTCATGGTGCTTCTGGAGACCATGGCCGGCAAAGGCACGGAATGTGGCCGCAATTTCGATGAGCTCGCCACGATCATGGATGGCGTGGAGAATAAGGCGAACGTCGGCGTCACGTTCGACACCTGCCATGTGTTGGATGCCGGTTACGATTTGGAGAACGACTACGACGCGTGATGCGCCAGTTGGATGAGGTGATCGGCTTGGCCAGGGTCAAGGCGATTCATGTGAACGATTCGCAGTTCGGCCTCGGCTCGCATAAGGACCGTCACGCCAACATCGGCGAAGGGCAGCTCGGCATCCCGTTCTTCACGCGACTGGTCAACGATCCGACCATGGCCAAGCTCCCGATGATTCTCGAAACCAAGGAGCAGACGCCGACCACGCACCGCGACGAAATCGCGCTGCTGCGTGGGCTGGTGGACTGAATCACATCGGCAGTTCAGCACCACCACCGGCAGCAACGGCACCTACTGGTCCACCTACCAACGGTGACATCGTTGTCATGCGAACTTCATATACCACAATTCCACAATATGATTTCATAGTTATGACACTGTGATACATATATAACAAACAATGATTCAGTGACGATCTCTCGTCAAAGATGTTCCGTCAAAACAGGCGCATGGCTCGGTCGAATCCAACGGCTGAATCAGGCGTTTGCCGTCGCCCTGCAGCGGGGCGACCTCGTGAAATTGCAAGCGGCGGGATAACGCAGTGCCTGAGTTCCGCACGCCGGCGAGCAAGGATGCGCCGTCGATTGTGCGGTCCAGCCACGGCGTCCCATTCCAAGTCGAGCGCGAAACGTCTGTACATGCGTGCCAGTTTATGCCAATGTTCTGCCTAAGCCGGAATCGCCTGCGAAAGCCCAAAATGTAGGACGGGTTCGGCAATCGGGACAGGACGTGACCTAGAGTGGCGCATGACCGAACACCAACAAAGGGAGGACCATGTCGGTTTTGGACGAACTGGTGGCGGGAGCGCTGGAGGATCAGCGCACCCGTGAGCTCACCGTATCGCTTGAGGATGTGAAGAAGGCCGCGCTGGCGGCCCCGGCTCCGATTGACGCGACACGATGGCTTAAGCGCGCCGACGGCATCCCCGTGATCGCCGAGATCAAGCGCGCGTCTCCGTCCAAGGGCCACCTGTCCGACATCCCGGACCCGGCCGCGCTGGCCCGCGAGTACGAGAAGGGCGGCGCAAGCGCCATCTCCGTGCTCACCGAAGGCCGCAGATTCCTCGGCGGCCTTGACGATTTCGACAAGGTCCGCGCCGCCGTGCACATTCCGGTGCTGCGCAAGGACTTCATCGTCACCGACTACCAGATCTTCGAGGCCCGCGCCCACGGCGCCGACCTGGTGCTGCTCATCGTCGCCGCATTGGACGACGCCCAGCTCAAGCATCTGCTCGACCTGGCGCACAAGCTCGGCATGACCGTGCTGGTGGAGACGCACACCCGCGAGGAGATCGAACGCGCACGCCAGGCCGGAGCCAAGGTGATCGGCATCAACGCGCGCAACCTGAAGAACCTCAAGGTGGACGTGAACAAATACAACGAACTCGCGGCCGATCTGCCCGATGACGTCATCAAGGTGGCGGAATCCGGCGTATTCGGCGCGGTCGAGGTCGAAGACTACGCCCGCGCGGGAGCGGACGCGGTACTGGTCGGCGAGGGCGTGGCCACCGCCGACAATCATGAACTTGCAGTGGAACGACTAGTAAAGGCAGGAGCACAAGTGAAAGCATCCGAAACGACCCCGCTCAGCGAACATCAGGGACCGTATTGGGGCCAGTTCGGTGGCCGCTATGTGCCGAGGCCCTCATCACCGCCCTCGACGAGCTTGAGCGCGTGTACACGCAAGCCAAGGCCGACCCCGAATTCCACAAGGAATTCATGACGCTCCAGCAGCGTTACGTGGGGCGCCCGAGCCCGCTGACCGAAGCCCCGCGCTTCGCCGCACTTGTCAAAGAGAAGACTGGTCTCGACGCCCGTATCTTCCTCAAGCGCGAGGACTTGAACCACACCGGCGCGCACAAGATCAACAACGCGCTCGGCCAGGCACTGCTCGTCAAGCGCATGGGCAAGACCCGCGTGATCGCCGAGACCGGCGCCGGCCAGCACGGCGTGGCCACCGCCACCGTGTGCGCCATGCTCGGCCTCAAGTGCCGCATCTACATGGGCCAGATCGACGCCCGCCGTCAGGCCCTCAACGTGGCCCGCATGCGTATGCTCGGCGCCGAAGTGGTCGAGGTGACCCTTGGCGACAAGATCCTGAAGGACGCCATCAACGAAGCCCTGCGCGACTGGGTCACCAACGTCAAGGACACGCACTACCTGCTCGGCACCGTCGCGGGCCCGCACCCGTTCCCGGCCATGGTGCGCGACTTCCAGAAGATCATCGGCGAGGAGGCCAAGCAGCAGCTCCAGGACTGGTACGGCATCGACCATCCGGACGCGATCTGCGCCTGCGTGGGCGGCGGCTCCAACGCCATCGGCGTGATGAACGCCTTCCTGGACGACGAGCGCGTGAACCTCTACGGCTACGAAGCCGGCGGCAACGGCCCCGAATCCGGCAAGCACGCCATCCGCTTCGCCCCCGGCACCGGCCAGCTCGGCATGTTCCAGGGCGCCAAGAGCTACCTGCTGGAAACCGACGAAGGCCAGACGCTCGACACCTACTCGATTTCCGCAGGCCTCGACTACGCTTCCGTGGGCCCCGAGCACGCATGGCTCAAGGACATCGGCCGCGTGAACTACAGCTGGGCCACCGACGAGGAGGCCATGAACGCCTTCCGCGACCTGAGCCAGACCGAGGGCATCATCCCCGCCATCGAAAGCTCGCACGCCGTGGCCGGCGCGTACAAAGCCGCCGCCGATCTGAAGGCCAAGGGCTATGACAAGGCCGTGATGATCGTGAACATCTCCGGCCGAGGCGACAAGGACATGGCCACCGCCGGCAAGTGGTTCGGTTATCTGACCGACGACCAGGCCGCCGCGCTCGATGTGACCGGCACCCACGGCAATACTGTCGCCTGAACCAGAAGAGGAGATTTTTGATTATGACCAACGAAGCAACCACGCCGTCCGGCCAGCCGCTGGGCATCAGCCACAAGCCCAGCAAGTCGGGCGCTATGTTCACCAAGTTCAAGGCCGAGAACAAGCCCGCCTTCATCGGCTACCTGCCTACGGCTTCCCTAACCCGGACGTCTCGCTTGACGCCTTCAGGACGATGGTCGAGCACGGCGTCGACGCCGTGGAAATCGGCCTGCCGTACTCCGACCCGGTCATGGACGGCCCGGTCATCCAGGCTGCCGCCTCCATCGCCCTGAACAACGGCGAGACCATCAAGCGCGTGTTCGAGGCCGTCGAAACCGTGGCCAACGCCGGCGGCGTGCCGCTCATCATGAGCTACTGGAACCTCGTGTACCACTACGGCGTCGAGCGCTTCGCCCGCGACTTCGAGAACGCCGGTGGCGCCGGTCTCATCACCCCGGACCTTATCCCGGACGAGGCGGGGGAGTGGATCGAAGCCTCCGACCGCCACGGACTCGACCGCATCTTCCTGGTCTCCCCGGACTCGTCCACCGAGCGCCTCGAAACCGTGGCCCGCAACGCACGTGGCTTCGTGTACGCGGCCGCCCGCATGGGCGTCACCGGCGAACGCGCCACCATCGACGCCTCGCCCGAACTCCTCGTGGAACGTACCCGTCAGGCCGGTGCCGAGAACGTGTGCGTGGGCATCGGCGTGTCCACCGCCGAACAGGGCGCCAAGGTCGGCTCCTACGCGGACGGCGTCATCGTCGGCTCCGCGCTCGTGCACACCCTGCTCGCGGACGACAACAAGACCGCACGCGACCCGAAGGAAGGCTTGAAGCTGCTCGCCGCCAAGAGCGAGGAACTGGCCGAAGGCATCCACAACGCCCGGTAAACACCCGGTGCGCCTCACGCGGTTGTGCCGTGACACGGTAGGGTAGTCACAGAGCGTCAAGCACAACCCGCGCGTGGACACACACCATGAGCACCAGCAAGTAGAGCACGATGAATCTGGCTTATATTCCCTCGCCGACCTTCTCCAAGTTCGAGATCGGCCCGTTCACTATCCACATGTACGCGATCTGCATCCTGATCGGCATCTGCGTGGCCGTATGGATCCTCGCCACACGTTGGAAGCGGTACGGCGGCACCTTCGACCAGATTCTCGATACCACGCTCGTCACCGTGCCCTGCGCACTGGTGGGCGCGCGCCTTTACCACTGCATCACCACGCCGGCCGACTACTTCCCGCCCACCGGCAACTTGGTCAACATCCTCAAGGTGTGGGAAGGCGGCATGGCCATCTTCGGCGGCATCTCCGTCGGCACCTTGGTGGCGTTCCTGTGGTGCCGTCACAAGCACTATCCGTTCGCGATCTTCGCCGATGCCATCGCCCCCGCGCTGCCCGTGGCCCAGGCCATCGGCCGACTCGGCAACTGGTTCAACCAGGAGCTCTACGGCTGGCCCACCACGTTGCGTGGGGCCTGAAGCTCAACGACGCGGACGCCATCGGCAAATCCGAAATCTGCTATTCCGGCGCGCAATGCCCGGACTACAGGACCACGCTGTTCCACCCGACGTTCCTGTACGAGATGATCTGGAACCTCATTGGCGCCGCGCTCATCATCTACCTCGGCCACAAGCTTGCCGACCGGCTCAAGGCCGGCCAGCAGTTCGCCATGTACCTGATGTGGTACGGCCTGGGCCGCACCTGGATCGAGAACGTGCGCATCAACTATTCCACGGTGATCCTGGGCCTGAGGACCAACGTGTGGACCGCGATCATCGTCTTCGTGCTCGGCTGCATCCTGTTCGTCGTGCTCTACCAGTACGGGCCGGACCCCAAGGCGCAGGCGCGCGGCTTGCGGCGGTCACCGCCGACGAGCTCGAACGCCAGAGCATCGAAGAGGAACAACTTCGCCAGAAAAAGCAATCCAAGCACACTAAGTGACACCACGATAAACAGCGCCGAAACAGCGCGAAACACGGGGCTCCAAGTCCCATTGCACAGATAAGGTAGGAAACCATGAGCAATATCGCAATCGCACCCAGCATCCTGTCCGCTGACTTCTGCAACCTCGAACGTGATCTCAAGGCCATCGCCAACGCCGACCTGGTCCACGTCGATGTCATGGACCATCATTCGTGCCGAACCTGACCCTGGGCGAGCCGATCGTCGGCCGCATCTGTCAGGTCACCGATCTGCCGGTCGACGTGCACCTCATGATCGAGGACCCGGACCGTTGGGCTCCCGAATACGCCAAGCTCGGCGCCGCCTCCATCTCCTTCCACATGGGTGCCACCCACGCCCCCGTGCGTCTGGCCCGACAGCTGCGCGAGATGGGCTGCAAGGCCTGCTTCGCCGTGCGTCCGGCCGAACCGGTCGAGCCGATCTTCGATATCCTCGACGAGTTCGACATGGTCCTCATCATGACCGTTGAGCCCGCTTCGGCGGCCAGAAGTTCCTCGACAACCAGATGGCCAAGGTCCGCCGCCTGCGCGATGAGATCACCCGCCGTGGCTTGAAGACCCGCATCCAGGTCGATGGCGGTGTGAGCCCCAAGACCGCGCACATTGTGGCCGAGGCCGGCGCCGACGTGCTCGTTGCCGGTTCCGCCGTGTACGGCGCCGAGAATCCCGCCCAAGCCATCGACGACATCCGCGCCAAGGCCGAGGCCGCGTTCAAGGCCTGAGCTCCAAGCCTGAACCGCAATCCACCTTTCATCCATAACCGCAAGAAAAGAATCTGAATCACATGAAGACGTTTGAATCCCTGTTCGCCGAACTGTCCGAAAAGGCCCAGACCCGCCCCGAAGGCTCCCTGACCGTCGACGAGCTCGACAAGGGCACCCACTTCATCGGCAAGAAGATCATCGAAGAGGCCGGCGAGACCTGGATGGCCGCCGAATACGAGGGTGCGGACCGCACCGCCGAGGAGATGAGCCAGCTGCTCTACCACGTCCAGGTCATGATGATCAAGCACGGCCTGACGCTCGAAGACGTCTACAAGCACCTGTGAGAGGAACGCAAATGCTGAGAATCGCAGTGCCCAACAAGGGCATGCTATCCGAACCCGCGTGGAACATGCTGGCCGAGGCCGGCTACCGTCTGCGCACCAACCCTCGCCAGCTGGTCGTGCAAGATCCCGACAATGGCATCGAGCTGTTCTACCTGCGTCCGCTCGATATCGCCGTATACGTGGGCCGCGGCGCCATCGACGTCGGCATCACCGGCCAGGATCTGCTCAAGAACTCCGGTACCGCCGCGCTCGAGCACATGCCGCTCGGCTTTGGTGCCTCGACCTTCCGTTTCGCCGCACCGAACGAATCCCCGATCACCACCCTGGAGGATGTTCAGGGCAAGCGCGTGGCCACCACATTCGATAAGCTCGTACACGACTATCTGGTCGAGCACGGCATCCAGGCCGAGACCATCCATCTGGACGGTGCGGTCGAATCCTCCGTGCAGCTGGGCGTGGCCGACCTCATCGCCGACGTGGTCTCCACCGGTACCACCCTGCGCAACGCCGGCCTGCGCGTGTTTGCCGAACCGCTCATGCACTCCGAAGCCTGCCTGATTCGTTCGCCGCGTCTGAACGAGCAGGATCCGCGTCTGGCCGTGCTGACCCGCCGTCTGCAAGGCGTGCTCACTGCACATCAGTATGTGCTGATGGACTATGACATTCCGATCAGCAAGGTCGCCGCCGCCGTGGCCGTGACCCCCGGCTTTGAAAGCCCGACGATCTCCCCGCTGCACGATAAACAGTGGAACGCCGTGCGAGTCATGGTTCCCAAGGCCAAGGTCAACCAGCTGATGGATGATTTGTACGAAGTCGGCGCACGCGGCATCATCGTTACCGCTCTACAAGCCTCCCGCATGTAGACTGTTAGTCGATATGACCAACCAGAAAGTCAACACCAGATACAGTCCGGAAGCACGTGACATCTATTTCACCGTGCCCAATTTGATCAGCGCGCTGCGAATCATCTCGATTCCTTTCATCAGCGTGCTGATATCCAAGCACGAGATGATTGCGGCGCTAGCCCTGATCGCCATTTCCTCGGCTTCGGACGGACTTGACGGCATCATCGCGCGCAGATTCAACCAAGTGAGCAAGATCGGTCAGATTCTTGATCCGATCGCCGACCGACTGCTCATTTTCTGCTCGATTCTGGCTCTCAGCGTCGCCGGCATCATCCCATGGTGGATGCTGATTATCGTGGGACTGAGGGATCTGTGGATGGCGATTCAGGTGCTATGGCTTGCCCAGTACGGTTATGGTCCGCTGCCCGTGCATTTCGTGGGCAAGGCCGGTACCGCGCTGCTGATGATTTCCATCGTCGGTCTGATTTTCGCCGATTTGGGCACCAGTACGTTTTTCCACTTGCTCTACATCGCCGCGCTGGCCGCCGGCATCTGGGCATCGCCATGTATTGCTCGCCGGATATATCTATACCAAGCAGGCGTCGGATGCTACGCAAGGAACTGGGGGAGAAGTATGGCGCTTGAGGCCACGGCCCCGGTCTCATTCCCCGTACCCAAGGAGAATGAGCCGGTACGACGCCGCGCCGTGTTCTCCCACTCAGTCCGAGGCGCGGAATCGCATCATGCGCTTTCCCCGGATGACGCCGCCGCCATCCGCACCAGACGTCGCCGTAAAACCAACGACGATTCGCTTCAGCTCATCGATGATCTTGTCAATCGTCCGATGGATCCGATGTTCTCCGACTCACGACTGGTCCATGAGCATCGTTCGACCTTCTCCATCTGGTTTAATCGCATCGTCGTATTCATCATCTGCGTCGGCGTTGGCTTTGCCTGCAGCTATTCGTGCAACAGTTGCAATCCGATCCGCGTAAGCAGGTACGGCAGACTTTGGCCACGCAATTGGAGAATCGCAACTCGCAAATAGACGAACTCACCACGGACGTCAATAATTTGCGCTCCCAAGTTGACGAACAGTCCAAGAAAATATCCGGCAGCGTGAAAAGCGATACGCTTATCCAAGACGAAATGGTCAATGGTGCCACGGTGGTCGAAGGCGAAGGAATCACCATGACGCTGGCCGATCCAATCGCGGCAAGCCAGTCGGATCAATCCTCCTCGACGAGAGTCGGCACCTCCACGAACATCCGAGTCATCACCGATCTGGATCTGCAGCAACTGGTCTCCCTGATGTTCCAAAACGGAGCCGAAGCCATTGCCATCAACGGTAATAGGCTCGGCGCGCAAACCTCGATACGCAAGGCCGGCGGGCATATTCTCATCGGCATGACCGCGATACAAAGCCCCTATACCATTGAAGCCATAGGCGATAAGAGCGCCTTGGCCGAAGCGATGGGGAAGAAGAAACTTGCAAGTCTTTACGATTCCTTCAAGGAAGCCGGTATCTACCCGCAGGTGAGCAAATCCAATTCGATTACACTTGAGGCAGCAGTCACTGGCGAAGTGAAGTACGCGGAAAGGAATGAATAATGGCAGCCGTTCTGGGACTGATCATCGGCGTCGTCATCGGCGTGTTCGTCAAGCCGGACATTCCGATCATCGTGCAGCCTTATCTGCCGATTATGGTGGTCGCTGCTCTTGACGCCCTGCTGGGTGCCGCGCGAGCCTATTTCGAGCGCAGCTTCTCCGACCGCGTGTTTGTGATCTCCTTCCTCGCCAACGTGGTGACGGCAACACTGCTCGTGTTCCTCGGCAACCAGCTCGCGTCGGTTCGCAGCTGCAGACAGCCGTCATCGTCGTACTCGGCATCCGCATCTTCTCCAACGTGTCCGCGATCAGACGCTTCATCTTCCGAGGCTGACAAGGGTACTGACGTATGGCACGTAAAGCACAATCAGACAACATGCTGGAGAAAATGCGCGACCAGCATGCACAAGACAAGGTCAACGACCGGATGGAAACCGGGTCGTTTCCCACGGTGCGTAAGAAGCCCCGGAAGGATCTCAACCGTGCCAGCAACAAATCACGGTTACTATCCTCGATTCTCATCGCTCTGATGTGCGCGTTGTTGGGTTTCGCCTACATGAGCCAGATCAATAACACTAAATCCACGTACGAAACGATGGACGAGAGTGAACTGGTAAGGCTGCTGAACGAGTCGAATACGCAAATCTCCAATCTCGAGCAGCGTAAAACCCAGTTGAACAGCCAGCTCAACTCGCTGAAATCGGCGGCTAACGAGCAGGAGCAGGCGCGTAAGATCGCCAAGCAAAACGAGGAGACCAGCGGCTTGATCTCCGGCAGACTCCCGGCAAAGGGTCAAGGCGTGACCATCCGAATCGGACGAGGCTTGACGACTAAAGTGGACGCCTCAATCATGTTCAACCTTATCGAGGAACTTCGCAATGCCGGTGCCGAGGTAATCGCCATCAATAACGTGCGCGTCATCACCTCCACCTACATTCAGGACGCCGAGGAAGGTTTGATCGTGGATGGCACCACCATCAAGCCCACATACACGGTGAAGGCCATTGGCAATCCGCAGGAACTGTCCAACGCAGTCGATATCGCCGGCGGTGTGGGCGCTCAGCTCCAGGTGAAATACGGGTCCAACGTCAATGTACAGCCTTCTGACAGCATCATTATCGACGAAGTACGCGAAGCTACGCAAAACCAGTATGCAAAGACGGTAGAATAGGGGATTATGACCAACCCGATTCCTAGCGCAGGCGAAACCACCATTATCGGCCTGCCCGCGATTAATGTACTGCCCATTACCACCACCGGCGATCGACCGCTGACTCAAGAGGATCTGGACACCATCACCAGATTGTCCGAGGGAACGGCATTGCTGATTTCCGCCAGGGGAGCGGTCTCAGGTTCTCGTTACTTGCTTGACGAGGATGAAATCACCGTCGGCCGTGATCCGCGAGCTGATATTCTGCTCGACGACTCCACGTATCCCGTCAGCATGCCGTGTTCCGCAGGGTCAACGGTCAGTTCTTTGTGGTTGACGCAGGAAGTCTGAACGGCACCTACGTGAACCGTCAGCGTGTTGATCAGGCGACGCTGAAGAACGGCGACGAAATCATGATCGGTAAATTCCGCCTCGTGTTCTTCACGAAATCTGCCATTATTTCCCAATAGTCCACACCCAGCACGGGGTTAGACTGATTGCAGAAATTGCAATCATGTGATTACACCAGTGTGAGTCATATGCGAGACACGCATGAGTTAGGGGAGTGCCATGGGACAGACCGGCTGCATCTTCATGTTTCGCTTGAGGACCGTCAGAATCTGAACGCTGACGCGATTCAGGGGGAGTTGTTCTCCAACGTCGATACTGAGGAGATCAAGCGCGGCTACCGTGGCACTGTGGCCTCCAAGGTGGCCGGCATCACGTACCGACAGCTCGATTATTGGGCACGCAAGCAGATTGTTGAGCCGTCCATCACGCCGTCTCATGGCTCCGGTTCACGACGACTATACTCGTTTAAGGATGTGGTGATTCTCGCTGTATCCAAGAAGTTGCTTGATGCCGGTGTGAATCTGCAGAACGTAACGGCGGCCATCGGATTCTTGACTCAACGCAGCACCGATCAGCTGGCCAATGTGACTATCATGTGCGATGGTCAAAACGTACATGAATGCACAACCAGCGAACAGATGCTCGAACTGTTGCAAAGCGGTAAGGCAGTGTTCGCCGTGTCGGTGGGTTCGTTGTGGCACCAGATTGAGACGGCCTTGGAACAGGAAGAATATGTTGATCTTGAGGCCAAGCCGCTGACGATTGCCACGGGCCGTCCGATTGATGAACTGACTGCATGAGGATGCGCAAGAAGCTCGAGGCACAGCGCTTGCAACGCGCAACCGCCTGATACATGTATGGTTGTTGGCGACTTGCCGGCTTTGGTCGGCAGGTCGCTTTGTTGTATGTGTTGCTTTTGTTGCCTGCCATCTTATGTTTTTATATGTTGCGGTGATTATTATGACTGATTGGAGGACCGGGTGAACGGGATTGTTGTCGGATTGTTGCCGGGCGTTCTGTGGGTGGTCGCCGTCATCTTTGCTGTGTCCATCATCACTATAACGGTCAGCCGAGGTCATCTGTTCACGCCGAAACGCCGGCGACCGCCGGTCGATCCGGTCGACTGGTCGATGGTGAAAACGCATTTCATGTCGTTTGCGGCGGCGCTGATCCCGTTTCCCGTGTTGACGTTTACAGCGGATCTGATGAATGCTCGCATGCTCGCGTTCTACGACCACGCGCAATTGCCCGGAGCAATCATCATATTCGCGCTGGTGCTGCTGGAACTCATCGCCATGTATCTGCAGGCACGCAACGCTTCGGAAACCGAAATGGACAAGCGTTTGGGCGTTGCTTCTCACCGGAATAAGGATGATGTTGCGAAGTAGCCGATTCTCTGCGGCGAGGCTAATCCGCAACTAGATACTACTGGTTCGGCTAAAATCACCACGTACTATTAGCCGATAATGTACGTTATGTCAGATTAGTTATCCTTGACAAGGATTCGGTCGCCTGTATCAACTAGTCCACGCATACCAAGCCGACAGCCAAAGGAGCACCGGAGCATACCAGGCCGACAGCCAAAGGAGCACCGGAGCGACCACCGCAATTGCAAGAATCGCCGTGCCTTTCAGCCAATCCTTGTCATCTCGTTTCCAGTGGAATGCTCGCCAAATGAACCATATCAGCATGGGAATCTCATACAGCGACAGCAATGGCAAACCGATGAAAACCAGGTCGAAGCCCGCGGCGCAGGCTCCATCGCATCCCATCATGAAGAAGTCCTCGCCGTTGTGTTTCAGTGTGTTTGGAAATAACGGTTTACGGCTTCTTCGATCTGCTCGGGCTTCTCGATGATTTCGTAGGCACCGTGTTCTTCCATCTCACCGGCCGGAGCGTAGCCCCAGCGGCAGCCAATGGCGTCCAGATTGCAGGCGTGGGCGCGTCGATGTCGGTGTAGCGGTCGCCGATCATCACGGCCTTGTCCCCCGCTGCAGCATCAAAACCGATTTTGTCGAAGCAGTACCGAATCACCTGATCCTTGTCCAAACGAGAGTTATCCCTGGATGCGCCATAGATGCCGTCCAACAGCTCGGTCAGATGGAAATGCTCACAGATCGGAACGCATTGGTACTCGGGCTTGCAGCTGGCCAACGCCAGATAATAGCCGTCGGCACGCAGCTTGAGCAGCTGTTCGCGGATACCGGGAAACACGACGTTCACCAAGCGGCCGGGAACTTTGTTGCCGGGCTCGTTCGGATCATCGAACACGGCGCGATCCGCATAGTAGCTGCGGTAGATGGTGACCGCTCGGTCAAGCTCATCCTCCGGCACATGGTTGCGTCGCAGCGATTCGATGATGGCCGGACCAATGAAGCGTCGCAGTTCGGCGGCGTCCGGAACCGGTCGACCCAATTCCTCGAACGTCTTGACGACGGAGGCGATGATGCCGCCGTCGGACTTGGTAAGCGTGCCGTCAAGATCCAACAGGACCACTTTCATCGGATGCTGTGCCATTGAGATTCCACTCCCCTTTGTTCATGTCGACTGCTTTGAATGGTCGTCAAACGATATGCGACTTGTTCCAACAATGATTATGCCCAGTCGGGATGACTGGGCATCAAGTTCACGTGTTGTTCAGTAGGAGATCACTCGTAGTCAGGAATCCAACCGTCATGGTGCATTTGCAGGCGCTTTTCGAGCAGGGTGGCCAGTTCCTCTTCGCTGCGGCGTTCCAGCAGCATGTCCCAGTGGGTGCGGGTGGGTTTGCTGATTTCGTCGCCCTCACGGTCGGCGTCGCCCTCACGGTGGGCCACGGAACCACAACGGCACTCCCACTCGTCCGGGATTTCGGCACCCTCGGCAAACGGCAGGATGGTGCGGTGGCTTCGGGCATACATACGCCACATCGTTTCGTGCGGCGAAATCGACGTTGTCGTCGGACTCCAGCGATTTCGCTCCGATGCTCATGCCCCTGAGGCTACGTTCTGCCATATCGGCATCCTCCTTGAAAGATCTTTAACCCTACTAATTTACGCAACAGTTCGGACTTGGCCGCTATTCCAAGCTTCCGACGTCGGCTGACAAACTCCCATCAAACGGCCCCCCGTCAGTCCACGCCGGAGTAGGCCACCACGCCACGATTGACCCGGTCGGCCGCTTCGTGGGCGAGGCCTGCCAGCCGTTCTCCCCCGTCGAACGGCAGCGGCTGGGCGACAGCGATCTGCTGCAGCACGTCAGCCAGTCGTTTGGCAGTGCGCACGAAGTCGCCGCCGGTCATGTCGGTGCCGTACAGGCACGATCCCAGCGAACCGCCATCCGCCCATTCATACATGATGTCGAGAATGCCGAAGTCCGGCCGCTGCATCTCGTCCAGACCGTGATCCTCGCACAGGATATCGATGTCTTCACAGATGCCCTTGAGCTTGGACGAAGCGATTGCGATGGGCCCGGAGATGCCGCCCGGGTAGTGCCTCGGTTCGCCGTCTCCCCCGCGTCTGGCCTCGTATACCAGTGAAGAGAGCACAGCGGCCAGTCCGTTGGCGTCGAGCTTGTCGAACGTGCCGGCGAGCAGCGCCTCGCACAGTTCCAGGTCATGTTCACTGTAGATGCGGCGCAGCAGCGAGCCTTTTTCGGTCAACGTCATGTCAATGTGGCCGGCCGCATTGACATGACGTTCGAGGTAACCAAGCCCGGTGAGAATATCGCAGATGCGATCGAACTGACGGGCCACGGACCCGGTACGGGAGTCGTAGCGATCGGTGACGCGCTGCAGTTCGCGGGTCTCGCGGGCCCAGCGGTGGCCCCACTTGAGGTGTTGCTGGAGGTCCGGGCAGTTGCGGCATGGATGCTCGTGTTCCGCCTTGCGCAAATCGCGAATGCGCTGGTCAAGGTTCTGGAAGGCGCGTGAACGCTCCTGATCGGTCAGGAACACTTCGTGCTTCAGTTTGCGGCGGCCTTCCTTTTCGATGTCGCTCAGCTCCATACGCAGGGTCATGAACTGTTTGAAGTCGCCGTGTTCGCATGCGAACGCCTGTTCGTATCCGGCCAGCGCGTTCTTCAGTGTGTTGATCTGCGATTCCAGCTGCCAGGCCGATTCGTTGGCCTCCCACTGGGCAAACGACTGGTCCAGGGTAACGTGCGCGGTCTCGTAGTCACTGGAGTTGAGCAGGTTCACGGCCATGTTGAACGTGGGTCGGAAGCTCGAGTGCAGCGGGTAGACACGCTTGGATGACAGCGCGGCGGCCGTGGCGGGCACAAAACCGTGATGGTCAACCACGATGGCGTGGCCGATGGTGTCGATGCCGCGCCGACCGGCACGACCGGTGAGCTGCGTGAATTCGCCGGGCGTCAGGCCACATGACCGGTACCGTCGAACTTCTCGAGTTTCTCTACCACCACGCAGCGGGCCGGCATATTGATGCCCAAGGCCAGTGTTTCCGTGGCGAACACCATTTTGACCAGACCTTCTTCGAACAATCGTTCGACTATCTGGCGGAACAGGGCAATCATGCCGGCATGATGCGAAGCGAAGCCTTCTTCCAACGCAAAGCGGAACTTGGAGAACTGCAGGGCTTTCAGGTCTTCCTGAGTGAGTTGCCCCTCCACCATCTCATCCACGATGCGGCGAATCTTGGTCACTTCCTCATCGGTGGTGAGCTCCAGTCCAGCGTTGATACACTGTTCCACGGCCTGGTCACAACCGTTGCGCGAGAAGATGAAGTAGATGCCGGGCAACATTCCCAGAAAGTTAAGCTCGTCCACCACGGCCCAGCGGCGCGGGGTGTGGCGTTCCGCTTTCGGGGCATGGCCCTTGGCGCCTTTGCCGCCGCGGCCTCTGCCGAAGCCCTTGCGCTTATCGGGGCGTTCCTCGCCGCGCCGGCGTGCGGCCTTGCGGTCCAACTGGTCGAGCCGGTTGATGAGTTCGGCGTTGAGCTTGGTGGTCTGCTCGCCGTTGCCGTCGCGGCGATAGAGATCCAGCACCTCGGCTCGGTGTGTTCGTCCGCCTGCACGATGACGTGCTGTTCCAAAGGCACGGGGCGGTGTTCGCTGATCACCAGTTTGGTGTCGCCTCGCACCGAGGCAATCCAGTTGGAGAAATCCTCCACGTTGGACACGGTAGCGGACAGGCCGACGATCTTGACCGTCTTGGGCAGGTGGATGATGACTTCCTCCCACACGGGCCCGCGGAACCGGTCGGCCAGATAGTGCACTTCGTCGAGAATCACGTAGCGCAGTGCGTTCAGCGTGGTGGAACGCTCGTAGAGCATGTTGCGCAGCACTTCGGTGGTCATGACCACGATGTCCGCCTCGGAGTTGATCGAGGTGTCGCCGGTGAGCAGGCCTACCTTGTCCGGGCCGTACACGTCGACCAGATCATGGTATTTCTGATTGCTCAGCGCTTTGATCGGTGTGGTATAGAAGGCTTTGACGTTGCGTTCCTGGGCGAGATAAATGGCAAAATCCGCCACTACGGTTTTGCCGGCACCGGTTGGGGCCGCGACCAGTACGTTGCTGCCGGCTTCGAGCGCGTCATTGGCTTCGGTCTGGAAGTCGTCCAGTTCGAAGGGCAGGGATTCGGCGAATCGCGCTGCTGCGGACGCCCGATGGCGCTGGACTTTCTGGAATGATGCGTACCGCTGCGAAGGCTCAGCGTCTGGGAATCGGCATTGCCTTATGGTGTTGGTGACGTGCCATTGCTGCTTTCCGTTAGTTGTTGAATCGCTTCCAGCGGGCCCATGCCTGGGTGTGGCGCTCGCGCTTGGCGGCCTTGCTGCGAATCACGTCCGCATGGGCCTCGGCATAACGATTCTGTGCCACGCTGAGCGGCTGAGTGAACAGAGGCGGCTCGCTGGTGTCGGCAGAAGTGCCGGGCTCCCCCATCGCGGCCACACGTTCACCGAGCTGGCCGCCGATGTCGGACATGTCTTTCAAGGCACGGAGTCCATGAAGGGCTGCATAGATGAGTCCGGCAACAATCATGGCCAGCATGAACAGGGCCAGAATCAGCCATATCCACCAAGGCATGAAGCTCCTTACTTGTTCTCGCTGATGCTCAGTTCGCGTTCGGCGCGTGCCACGATCATGGTGCGCAACGTTTCCGGGGCGACCGCGTGATATGACGCGCGTGTGCGATACAGAAGGCCACGAACCAGGAATCGGAGGAAACGGTCAGATGCACCTTTTCACCGGCACCGCATTGTTCGACGGTAGCGCCCGGCAATGTCTTGATGAATGCCAGATCGCGCTGATCGGTGATGAACACCGCGTCGGTACCGTTGTCGAAACTCCACTTGCGCAGTTCGCTCACCGGCATGTTCGGGATGTTGATCTGCTTGGTGGGCTTGACCAGTTCCGCCTTTTCGATACGGGCCAAGCGCAGCACCTGCCAGATGCGCGGCTTGCCGTTCGCCTTGTCGATGGTCTTGTCTTTGGAGACGTAGGCCTTCTTGTCCTTGGGGGCGGCGGAACCGACATCCGTGTAGACGGCGGCATAATACACGCCTTCGTCGATGAAAATCTTGGCGGGGGCCACCAGCTTGCGACGGGTACTACCGGTACCGTCGGAGTACTCCATGTCCAACAGCGAATCGGTGTTGATCGCGCGCTTGACGATGGAGAAGCTTCGGGGCTCCAGCTCATAGCCGGTCAGGCTCAGCCACGGGGTCTGTCCCGGGCTGACATGGCGGCGCAAACGCTCATACAGGGATTCGGCCTGCCCACGCTGCTTGTCCGGCAGTAACGGCGAATGCGCCAAGTAGCTGACCGAGGCGGTGAGCATGCTGAGGTATTGCGGCGAAATGCCGGCAAGACGTTCAAGGCCCAACGAGTTGGTGGCGGAAACAATACCCTCGGCATCCAGCAGCGGCCAGTCGATATCGAAGAACTGGCTGCCAGCCATCTCACCATCGTCGGAAACGGTGGTCAGGGTGTTGATGTCCTTATGAATGATGTTAACGAATTTCTTGAGCTCGTCGTCGTTCTTCGGTTTGCCGATAAAGCGCTCGGCCAGCTCGCTCATCGAGAATTCCTCACCCAGGTGAGCGGAGAGGAACAGCATCAGACGCAGGCGACGATCCACCTCGCTGCCCGTTTGGAAAGCGGGGCCGTTCTTCTTGTTCTGGGCCTTGATCGACTCGGGATCACCCGGCTCACGAACATCGCGACTAATCGACGGGGAAACCACCGAGGCGCTTACAGGGCTGGCGGATTCGTCAGCCAGAGTGAATCGGCTGGCGGCGTGCAGGCGGCGATGATAGCGTCCACAGCCTCCTGCGGGCTGACAATCGTAGCACCCGGATGCTCCAGCACAAACATGGCCAAATCGTCGGAATCGGTGTAGGCCACGTTCAGGTGTTCGCCGTCCACATCAACGGTGGCGGCAAAGCGACGCGAATCGATAACCTTGACCAGCGAGTCCGGAATGGGCTGCGTGCCCAAGCCAGGCGCAATCGAATCCAAACCGAGACCGGGAATAGGGGTCTGCGGCACACGCGGCGTGGTGCGCGACGCATGTTGGGCGAGCTGGGACTGATCCGGCTCGGAGGAAATCGACATCGAACGAGCCAGATAGTTGGCGGCGGCAAGCACCGGCATATCTTCCGGCTCGAACATCAGACGGATGCGCGGTTCGTCGCCCAACTGCAGACGGTAGGACGCGAAGTCCTGGCCTTCCGACTTGGACGAATACTCAGGCTGCCGTGATTCGATGGCGATGCCCATAGCGGCGAGCTTGGCGCGATCACGCTGGAACTGCTTGGCGAACGCGCCTTGGCGGCCTGATCTGCCAGTCTCCATACGAGTCGGCGTAAGCCTTGACGCGCTGCGCAATTTGGCGGGATGTGAGCCATTGCGGGAACGCGGATGACAACACAGCCAGTACGTCCAGCTCGTGCTTGCCCCATTTGTCGGAAAAACGCCGACGTCCGCTTGTGCCCTCTGCCATTAGTCCTCACGTATAGTTACTGTTTCGTTATAAGTGCGTATGAGTTTCCCCACACTCACTCTATCTTAGAGGCTTTTTCCGCACTTGAGCGCCATTTCACAAAAATAATATCTTTTTTATCGTTCGACCGTGTTGTAAATCACACCCAATCGTCCGGTTCGATGCCTTGCGGGCCAACGTATTCGCCGTTCGGAACATAGCTTGGTTCGCCCTTATCTTCCAGTTTGGCGTCGGCGAACATCATGACGTCACGTCCGAATGTCCAGTCGCCCTGAATGGAAACCGAGTTGGCTGCGGCCAAAGATGGCACGGCGTAGGGGAACCGTTCGTCGAAATCGTGGATGTTCTTGTAGTATCGCGGATCAAGTTCGACGTTCGGGAAGATGTAATTGCCGTCTTCCATCTCATACGTGTCCGTCAGGTGGAAGCGATCGGAACGCATAATGAACAAATCATTGGTGGTTTTCACCGGAAGGAAGCGCATACGATCCACTTGGACGCAGATAGAACCGTTGAACAGACCGATTGCGGCGCCCATGGCGGTTTCCAGCTGAATCACCTGTTCGGAATCCGGGTCCGTGGGATTCACGGTCTTTTTGTTACGAATCACCGGCAACGGCAACACACCATCGCATTCGGCGAGCTTGTCTTTCAAAGCGTCGATGCGAACCCAGATTGAGTTGGTGTTGAAGTAAGGATGCTTGGTGATGTCTTGGGCCGCTTCCTTATCGTCCGGATGGACCTGGCTCATTTCACGCAGTATTAGGCGACCAGTGGCCTTGTCTCGTACAATATGGCCGCCCTTGCGATCGGCTTGGTGCGGATGGCCACTTCAGCATAAACGGGGCACCTGTGTTTTCGAAGTGCTGGGCCAACGTACGCGAGGGGCGCGCACCGAGATTGTCGGAATTGGAGATGAACAGATACTTGAAGCCGCGCTCCTCCAATACGTCAAGCAGACCAGACTCCCAGATGGTGGAGAACAGGTCGCCGTGGCCGGGCGGGCACCATTCCAGCTCCGGGTTCGCAGGGTAGCTCACAGGTTCGCCGGTGGCGGCCACGAGCTTGGGTTCCTGATGCTGGATGATTTCCATCGGCACGTCATGCTGACTGAACTTGCGATGATGCTTGAGCACCTTCATCGTGTCCGCCGAAGTGTGGAAGGAGTTCATGAACGTCAGCGGCAGTTCGACGTTCAGGCGTGTGCGAGCGGTAAGCACCTGACCGATGATGATGTCGATGAAGCGCATCTGCTTGGCCTTGTGCCTACGCACCGGCAACAGCGACTTGGCCTTGTCTAATCCCATGGAGGTGCCCAGACCGCCATTGAGCTTGAGGAATGCGGTCTTGGCGAAGGCGTCCACGGCCTTGTCGTGGTTGATGGTCTCATAGACGTCGTGGAAGCTGGGCACGTGGCCAAGCGGCTCGATGTCGTCCTCGCGAATCCAGCTGGAGGCTTCTTCATGGCGCCATACGTCATACAAATGGCGGAACTGGTTGATGGCGGTTTCGCTCATGCCATGCTCGCGCATCTTGGCGGCCGAAAGCTCGAAAGTCTCATCCACTTCGGGGGTGTTTACGGTTTCTTCGGGGGTATCCGAGGTGACGGCGTCGGTGTCGCCGGCGGCGGTGATATCCAGTTGGGCCTTATCGTTTATTTCGGTCAATTCGGGTCCCTTTCGTCAAATCAATAGGAACAAGTCTAGTCCCTGTTTGGGGCAAACGCATACGACGGGGGTGCGGAGGCGGTGAATTGTCGGTGATAATTCCAATAACACGCCAAGATGAAGTCCGTGTTTAATCCATTACGAATGGCTTACAAAGGTAAGTCCGTCGTTATGTTGTCTGAAAACGGAAAAACCCCGGAAGACAACCACTCAAAAGTGGCAGAATTCCGGGGCTAATCGGTCGGGCCGGCGGGATTTGAACCCGCGACCCCTTGACCCCCAGTCAAGTGCGCTACCAAACTGCGCTACGGCCCGATGGTGCAAAAGCACCGAGTAGATAATTTACCAGATATTTGAAATCTGGCAAATTACGCGCGTGTCACTTCCGCTTCTTCTTCTCGCGGATGTTCACGGAGATCTGAATCGGCGTGCCTTCGAAGCCGAATTCCTCGCGCAGGGAACGCTCGATGTAGCGGCGGTAGCCGTGCTCGAGGAAGCCGGTGGCGAAGATCACGAAACGCGGCGGGCGCGTGGATGCCTGCGTGGCGAAGAGGATTCGCGGCTGCTTGCCACCACGCAACGGGTGCGGGTGGGCGGCCTGAATTTTGCCGAGGAAGGCGTTGAGCTTGCCTGTAGGAATACGCTGATCCCAGGATTCCAAGGCCTTATCCATGGCTCGCGTCAGACGGTTGGTGTGCCAGCCGGTCTTGGCGGACAGATTCACACGCTCGGCCCACATCACACGGTCGAATTCGGTGTTCCACAGGCGTTCGAGACGCTGCTTGTCGAACTCGTCCATCGCATCCCACTTATTGAACACGAGCACGATCGCACGGCCCGCATCCACGGCTGTGGACATGACCTTCAAATCCTGATCGGATACCGGCTGCGAAGCATCAAACAGGATCAGCGCCAATTCACAGCGCTCGATGGCGGCCTGCGTGCGCAGAGAGGAATAATATTCCGCGCCTGTGAGCTTGTGCTGGCGTCGCTTGATGCCGGCCGTGTCGATGAACAGCCAGTCCTCGCCATCGATGTTGACGATTTCGTCGACGGGGTCGCGCGTAGTGCCGGCCAAATCGTTGACCACGGCACGTTCTTCGCGCGCCAGCTGATTGAGCAGAGACGACTTGCCCACGTTCGGGCGGCCCACCAGAGCCACGCGGCGCAGGCCGGAAGGCGTGAGGTAGCCGGAAGTCTTCTCGGCCTGCTTGAGCTTGTCGAGCGCGACGTCCAGCAGGTCGCCCACTCCCCTGCCGTGCATGGCGGAAATCGAGTATGGTTCGCCGAGGCCGAGCTTCCAGAATTCGGCGGCAAGGTATTCGCTGGCCTGGTCGTCGATCTTGTTGACGGCCAGCACGACCGGCTTGCCGGCGGCACGCAGCATCTTGACGATGCGCTCATCGGTGGTGGTCATGCCCACTTGACCATCGACAACGAATATCACAGCATCGGCCAAGGTCACGGCAACCTGTGCCTGTGAGGCGATGGCGGATTCAATGCCTTCCACGTCGGCTTCCCAGCCGCCCGTGTCCACCAGCTTGAAGTCGGTGCCGGCCCATTCCGCGTCATAGCTCACACGGTCTCGCGTAACGCCCGGCGTGTCTTCCACAACGGCGGCACGGCGGCCGAGGATACGGTTGACCAGGGATGATTTGCCCACGTTCGGACGGCCTACAACAGCCAGCACACCCACCGGCTTGGGGCCGGCCTTGCGCGCGCCTTCCGTGAAACCGCGGCCGGAAATCAGATCCTCATCGCCTTCGTCCAGCTCATAGCCTTCGAGATTGGCGGCATACTGCTCGTACTCCTGGTTCTCGATGGCGTCCTCGACCAGACCGATGAGCAGATCGAGCGTGTGGGCGAAGTCCAAATCGGAATTGTCGATGGTAGTAACGCCATCGGCGGCGGTCAGGAAGCTGGTGACCTTGGAATCGGCCTTGTCGCGCGCAGCCACATCCTCAGCACCCACGCCCTTGACGGCTTGGCCGGTGCGACGGGCCTGACGGACCTCCTCACGGGCGGTCAGCAGCACGCGCACCTCGGCGTCCGGGGACACCACGGTGGTGATATCGCGGCCCTCGGCCACGATGCCCAAACCCCCGGAGAAGGAGTCGGCCGACGCCTCGCGGGCGATGTAGGCGCGCTGGGCGGCGATGAGCACGTTGCGCACCGGGATGACGTTCGACACCTTGGAGACATGGCTGGAGACTTCGGAGGAACGAATGGCCTCGGAGATGTCCTCGTTGTCGGCGAATACGCGGGGGTTGTCCGGGTCCACGGAGATATCGAAATGGTCGCCGGTGAAGAACTCGCCCACCGCTTCGGTGATGACACGCTCATCCACGGTTTCGGCGTCCAGATCGATGCCCTGCTTCAGGCACCACCAAGCGCAGGCACGATACATCGCGCCCGTGTCAAGGTAGGCGTATCCGAAATACTTGGCCAGCGCCTTGGACGTGGACGACTTGCCCACGCCGGCGGGGCCGTCGATGGCAACGCGAATCACAGACCAACCTCCTTGGACAGCGAACGGACTTCCGTCTGGGACAGCACGCGGTAGGAACCGGGCTTCAAATCACCGAGCTTGATCGGGCCGATCTGGGTGCGCACCAAGCGCTTGACCGGGAAGCCGATTGAGCCGAAGATACGGCGCACGATGCGGTTCTTGCCGGAGTGCAGCACGACCTTGACCATCGTATGGTCACGTGAGGAGTCGATGATCGCGCAGTGGTCGAGCTTGATCCAGCCGTCGTCGAGCTGCACGCCGGTGGTCACGAGTCGACGGCACACGGTGCCGGAGATCTTGCCTTCCAGCGTGGCGACGTAGGTCTTCTCGACCTCGTACTTGGGGTGCATGACGTGCTGCGAGAGCTCGCCGTCGTTCGTCATGAGGATAAGACCCTCGGAATCGTAGTCGAGACGGCCCATGTGGAAGATGCGCTCGTACTTGTCGCCCACGATGTCGCGCAGCGTGTAGCGGCTTCGGGTCGTCCATGGCGGAGAGCACCTTGCGGGGCTTGTTTAGTGCCAGAGTGACGTGGTTCGGATTGACGCGTACGCGCGAACCGTCTACGCGCACCTGCTGCTTATGAGGGTCAACGCGAGTTCCGAGCTCGGTGACCAGTTCACCGTCGACCTCGACACGGCCTTCGGTGATCATGTCCTCGCACTTGCGGCGGGAACCGAATCCCGCTTGGGCAAGCAGCTTCTGGAGTCGAATGGAATTGGAATCGTCTTGCGCTTTCGCAGCGCGGGAATATGCGTTTGGCATCGTTCTCCCAACGTGGCCGGACAGATTCTGTCATCGCAGAGACTGTCGATTTGTATACATACTTCAGAGTTGGCGGACTGGAATCCCAGCCAATCTCAACCTATATATCATACCGCAACGTAGGACTGCTGCTAGACTGGCAACCGTTTGTGCGGGTTCGCCCGTCTTCCGACAGATGAAAAGGAATGAACAATCATGGAAGAAACCAATCAACAGCCGCTGGCTCTGCGCGTGTGCGCCGAATTGGCCGGCAGCTTCCTGCTGTGCTTTGCCATTTACGCCTTCTCCACATGGGGTTCGGCCGTGTATGGCATCAATATCGTGTTCTTCGCGTTGGCTACCGGCTTGGCATATGCCGCAGTCACCGCCATCTTCTCCCGCGTGTCCGGTGGCCAGCTGAATCCGGCCATCACCGTAGCCTCTGTGCTGGTTTCCAAGACGAAAATCCTGGATGGCATCCTCTATGTGATCGCTCAGTCATCGGTGCCATCGCCGCCGCTTCGCCGTGGTCAAGCTGCTGCCCACATCCGAGCAGGTAGCTGCCAAAGTGTGGCTGACTCCGGCCGTTAACGGTTTCGAAAACGGCTCCGTGTCTTACTCGCTGCTGACCCAGTATGGCATTACGTTCTCGATTACGCTGGCGATTGTCGTCGAGGTCGTTGCCTCTCTGATTGTCGTTGCCACCGCCATGTCTTCTCTGGGTGATCACGGCGAGTCCTCGGACCGTCATGTCATTGTCATGGGTCTTGCCTATGGTCTGGCCACCGCCATCAGCTACCCGGTTACCGGTGCCGGTCTCAATCCCGCCCGTTCCACCGGCATCGCACTGGCCGCGATGAATGAGGGTCTTACGCAAAATCCGCTGCAGCAGCTGTGGGTATTCTGGATTAGCCCGGTCTTGGCCGCCGCTGTGGTGGCGTTGGTCATGATCATCGCGCAGATGATGACCACTCCCAAAGTGCCGGCTGCCGCCGATCTTCCGCAGACGGATGCCGATGCAAACGCGGACACGCTCGACGATGGCGAATTCTTCGATCAGGCCGCCTCGTCTGATGGCGATTCAGCGGAAAAAGATGTTGCCGAAGAGTCCAAAGAAGCTGAAGTAGGTAATCAGCAGGCCGATTCCCAAGGCGATGCCGATGAAGGAGTCGAACGCCACTGAGCGCACTTTCCATGGGCTTCTGTCCTGAAGAATCAGGCGAACAAGCCCGGTGATGATGGCCGTCACGGCAAGTATGACCGTGGCGGCATCGTATATCCGAAAGCAACCAGCAGTGTGATGACGGCGACGACGCCGAGTACGCACCATTCAAACCATGGCTTGCCCTCATGTGCTTCGGATACATAGGGATGGTTGTGCATGTTGCGATTCCTTCTGTCGAACGGTTACGTGACCACAATAGCAGGCGAATAGCAAAGGTGGGATTCCGCTTGGACCCGTTGACGGGTCAGGCGGAATCCACCTTTGTGCGTTTTGGCTGAGCTGCTCCCCTCAGAGAGTCCCGATCAGTGAAGAAGTGGCGGGTGCCGGTGAGGTACATGGTCACGCCGGCCTTCTTGGCCGCTTCGATGACCTCCTCATCGCGGATGGAGCCGCCAGGCTGCACGATGGCCTTGACGCCCGCGTCGATAAGCACCTGGCACCATCGGCGAACGGGAAGAACGCATCGGATGCCGCGACCGCACCGGTGGCGCGATCGGCACCATCGGCCAGCGTGTTGGCGCGCTCGACGGCCAAATGGCAGGAGTCCACGCGGTTGACTTGGCCCATGCCGATGCCAACCGTGGCCTGGTCGTGGGCCAGCAGGATGGCGTTGGACTTCACGCAGCGGATTGCACGCCATGCGAACACGAGGTCCTTCAGCGTGTCAGCGTCGGCGGCCTCGCCGGCCACGAGCTCCAGGCGTCCGGATCGTCGCCGACGGCGTTGATCAGATCAGTGTCCTGCACAAGCAGGCCGCCATCGATCTGGCGGATGGCCTCGTGGCCCTTCGGCGGCTCGGCCACCTCGAGGATGCGCAGGTTCTTCTTCTTGGTCTGCAGCAGTTCGAGCGCGGCCGGCTCATAGTCGGGGGCGACGATGACTTCGGTGAAAATCGGGCGCACGCTTTCGGCCATCTCAAGGGTGACCTTGGAGTTGCAGGCGATCACACCGCCGTAGGCGCTCATCGGGTCGCAGGCGTGAGCTTCTTGTGGGCCTCGGCCGCGGTCGCGCCGATGGCCAGACCGCACGGATTGTTGTGCTTGACTACGGCCACGGCAATGGCGGGAGCCATATCCCATACGGTGCGCCAGGCGGCGTCCGCGTCCACGTAGTTGTTGTAGCTCATCGGCTTGCCGCCGAGCTGCTCGGCGTGGGCGAAACCGGTCTGGTTGAGCGGGTCGATGTAGAGGGCGGCCTGCTGGTGGGAGTTCTCGCCGTAGCGCAGGGTGTGCGCACGATCCCAGGTGCGGGTGAACTGGGCCGGGAACTTGGCGGGATCGACTTCAGTGCCTGATCGTCCTTGTCCACCTCGACGGCGTCCAGAGAGGCCGGCTTGGGCCAGTGCTTGGCGGTCCACTCGTTGATGGTGGCGTCATAGGCGGCGGTGTGCGCGAAGGCCTTGGCGGCAAGCCACTTGCGCTCGTCCAAGGAGAAGCCAGTGCCGTCGGCCACGCGGGAGGCGACCAGTGCATAATCGGCCGGGTCGGTGACGATGGCCACGGTGGCGTGGTTCTTGGCCGCGCCGCGCACCATGGAGGGACCGCCGATGTCGATCTTCTCGATGGTATCGGCCTCGTTGGCGCCGGAGCGCACGGTGTCGGCGAACGGGTACAGGTTGACGACCACCAGGTCGAACGGCTTGATGCCGAACTCCTCGAGCTGCTTGGCGTGTTCGGGGTTGGTCATATCAGCAGAATGCCGGCGTGAATGTACGGGTGCAGCGTCTTGACGCGGCCGTCGAGGCATTCGGGGAATCCGGTGACATCGGACACCTCGGTTACCTTGACGCCCAGTTCGGCAAGCTTCTTGGCGGTCGAACCAGTGGAAACAACTTCGGTGCCGGCCTTCACGAACGCTTCCGCGAGTACTTCGATGCCTTCCTTATGAAAGACCGAGACCAGTGCTCGACGTATCGGTCGGTTCGTGTTTGTCATCCTGTTCCTCCTTGGATTCTTGTGGTTGTGACGCTAGGAACCGCGCCTGATGAACGGTGGCGGTCTTCGATGTCGCGGCGGTGGTGCGGGAATCTTGATTCTCTCAACCAACCAGACTATCGGAAAAACGAGCGCTATGCCAATCAGCGCGAGCAGCCATGCCGCGGTAAGTCCCAGTGCGGTCGAATGACCGACGACTCTGGTGGAGGCCATGACGTCGACGCCTATGTGAGCAAGACGATGATCGCCAAGCGATCCATTGGACAGAGCGAACAGCAATGTGGATGCCAGTGAGATCAGCATCGCGCTCAGGCAGAATGCCCCGGCGGAGTAGATCAGCGAAACCAGTACCGGGCCGCGGGTGGACGTATTCCGTACATTCAACGGTCTGCAGGCGAATCCTTGCGGTAGGAATACAGCCAGCAGGCCCACGAGCGCAGCGATGGCGAGAGGCGCGTTCAAGGCAACGGTACGCCATAGTTCACTGCTGACCGGTTCGGGCAGAATACCGAATACCGGAATTGCAGGAAGCTCTTTGGATTGGCCGAGCCATAATGTGAAACTGGCCAAATCACCGATGGCGAATCCGCCGCCGAAGAGCCAGGAAACAGCCCAGAGCATGACGTTGGGTAGCCAGATCAGCATGGCGACGGTGGTGAGAATTCGTGAACCGGTTTCCATCCCGGACAATTCGAACAACGATACGACAGCGGCATGGTTGCGTACCGACCATACGATGACGGTAATCAATCCAATTGCCAGATATATGCTCAGTATCGCGACGGCCAAGCGACGCCGATTTTCAGGCAGTGGCGTATGTCCGCCGGCACCTGCTTGCGAGTCCAGTCCCTGAATGCTCGCATTTTGGCTGATTCCGGTACGGCTGCGCATAGGAAACCGATCGAGAATACGATGGCTGCTTTCAGCAACACCAGCCACTGGTCATCGACAAGACCTAGGTGCACGGATTGCCGGAATGCCTCGTTCAACCCGAGCCAAACAATCAATCCGGCAACATACGCATGCGGCCCGTATGCTTTGATTCGCATGATGAGTGCATTGATCAGCCATATCAGCAGTATGGTCAACAGCAATGGCGTAATGGTGAGGGTGAACGAATCGGTTCTAAAGCCCGATCCCTCACTCAGAAGCACAACGGCCTGTGTCAGCGAGGTTGTGCCGACGGTGAGATTGTCGCCGCCCTCTTCCATAGAGACGACCAATAACATCAGCGCTGTATAGCAGCCTAATGCAACGGCATAGATGGCCATGGATGCGAGGGCGACTATGGCTCCCCGCACCCATTGGCGAATCACGGCTTTCATCACGATTGGTTGGAACCGATCAGTCGATGTTGGCCTTGGCGAGTACGTCACGCATGATTTCGGCGGCCTGGCCCGGGGTCTTGCCCACGGGGATGCCCGCCGCCTCGAGCGCGTTCTTCTTGTCCTGGGCGGTGCCCTTGCCTCCGGAGACGATGGCGCCGGCGTGGCCCATCTGCTTGCCTTCGGGGGCGGTGAAACCGGCGATGTAGGCGACAACCGGCTTGGTCATGTGCTCCTTGGCCCATGCGGCGGCGTCCTGTTCGGCGAAGCCGCCGATTTCGCCGATCATCATGACAGCCTTGGTGTCGGGGTCGGCTTCGAATGCCTGCAGGGCTTCCAGCAGCGTCGTGCCGACGATCGGGTCGCCGCCGGCGCCGAGACATGCGGTGAAGCCGATATCGGACAATTCGCCCATGAGCTGGTAGGTGAGGGTGCCGGATTTGGAGACCAGTCCGAGCGGGCCGCGGCCGACGATGCCGTCGGGGATGATGCCCAGATTGACGCCGGGGTTGCCGAGCGTGATGAGACCAGGGCAGTTCGGTCCGATGATGCGCACGCCCTTCTTGAGCGCCAGTTCGACGAAGTATGCGGAATCGGCCACCGGAATGCCTTCAGTGATGACCACGATGAGTTCGATGCCGGCTTCGACGGCTTCGACCACGGCGGACTTGGCGAACTTCGGCGGCACGAACACCACGCTGGCCTTGGCGCCGGTGGCTTCACGTGCTTCGCCGCAGGTGGCGAACACGGGGATGTCCGCGTCGGCACCGTTCTTGGCACCGGGGAAGGTGACGGATGTGCCGGCCTTGCGCGGGTTCACGCCGCCGACGATATTGGTGCCGGCCTTGAGCATGCGAGCCGTATGGGTCATGCCTGATGGCCGGTCATGCCTGGACGATAACGGGAGCGCCGTCTTCGATGAACAGCATCAGCGAACCTCCTTGGACTGGGTCGCCTCACCGGCGAGCTGCGCGGCCTTGGCTGCCGCGCCTTCCATGGTTTCGGACACATGGATATTCGGGTTATTGGCGGAGGCGAGGATATGCAGACCCTCGGCGGCGGCGTTGCCATCGAAGCGCACAACGATCGGCTTGGAACCGCCGAGCTTGGCGACCGCTTCGAGGATGCCGTTGCGACTTCCACGCAGGAGGTGATGCCGCCATAGACATTGATGAACACGGATTCGACCTGAGGGTCGGACAGTACGATCTCCAGGCTTTCGGCCATGACGGCTGCGGAGGCGCCGCCGCCGATGTCCAGGAAGTTGGCGGGCTTGATGTTGGTGCCCTGTTCCTCGCCAGCGCCGGAGACGGCATCCAGGGAACTCATGACGAGTCCTGCACCGTTGCCGATCACACCGACCTCGCCGTGCAGGTGCACGTAGTGCAGGCCGTGTTCGCGGGCGCGCTGTTCGAAGGGGTCGGGAACGATGGGATCCACGAAACGCGCCCAGCCGTCATGGCGGAAGGAGGCGTTGTCATCCAAGGAGATCTTGCGTCCAAGGCGCTCAGCTGCTTGGTGGATTCGTCATCCGGGTCGCCGATCTTGGCGAGCGGATTGATTTCCACGAGCGTGGCGTCGTTGTCTTTGAAGCAGCGCCACATCTTGAGCAGAATCTGTGCGGCCTGATCGACGTCCGCGTGGTAGAAGCCGATGCTCTGTGCCATTTCGGTGGCAGCGGCCAAGTCGAAATCGCCGAGCGCATCGATGTGCAGGCGCTTGACGGCCTCCGGATGTTCCTTGGCGATTTCCTCGACTTCGGTGCCGCCGTTGGCGGTGGCCAGCACGTCGAAGTCGCGCGAGGTGCGGTCCACGGAGATGGACACGTAGTATTCGTGCAGGATGTTCTTGGCTTCGGCCACAAGCACGCCGGAAACCTTGTGCCCGTGGATGGTCATCGGCAGGATGGACTCGGATTCAAGAATCGCCTCGTCGCGGTTATGGGCGATCTTGACGCCGCCGGCCTGACCACGATGACCGATCTTGACCTGCGCCTTGATTACGCAGGGATAGCCGATTTTGTCCGCCGCTTCAGCGACTTCATGGGAGTTCTGGGCAAAGATGGCGTCCGGGGTGGGAATGTCCTGTTCCTCGAGCAGCTGACGCGCCTGGTATTCGTAAAGATCCATCGATCCTTCCCTGACTATGTAATTGGTCCGCATGTAACTGTACACAGTACATGCCGGACCTTGAAAACTGACTGTACGTTGGGTGAGACGAAATCTCAGGCCGGCATCGCGATCAGCGAGCTGCTGGGCTTGCCGTCGAGCTTATCCAGACCGTCGAGGCCATCGAGCCGCATCACGAAACTGAAGCCCACCACGGTGCCACCGGCCTTTTCGATAAGGTCGGTGGCGGCTTTGGCGGTGCCGCCCGTGGCGATGAGGTCATCGACGATGAGCACTCGCTTCCCTGCCTGTACGGCGTCGGTTTCGATTTCGACACTGGCCGTGCCGTATTCGAGGTCATAGGATTCACCGATGGTTTCAGGCGGCAACTTGCCGGCCTTACGCACGGCGATGAAACCCTTGCCCAAATGGGCGGCCATGGCCGGGCCGAACAGGAACCCGCGCGATTCGAGACCGGCAATGGAGTCGAATTCGCTCGGGGACACCGGCAGGGCCTCTTCAAGTGCTTTGAGCAGAATCTTCAAGCCCTTGGGGTCGGCGAGCACTGGCATGAAATCACGGAAGATGATGCCTTCCTTGGGAAACCCCGGTACGGAACGCACCAAGGACACCAGATATTCGGCGTCCTGTTGCCCTACCTTGCTCAATGCGTCGATGGTGATGTCCGACTGTGCCATAGTGCTCGCCCTTTTATGCCTTTGCGATGCGATACGCGGATGGTGCTACCGAATCGAACAGCTTACTTCGTCTTGGTTTCGTTGTCGTCACCGGTCTCGTCAGCGGTGTCTTCCTCGGACACGACGGACGCCTCGATCGGAACCTGACCAGCCTCATCGTTAGCCGGAGCCTCGGTGTCTTCGTCGGGCAGCGGGTTGCCGTTCTCGTCGACCTCATCATCGGACACATAGGCCGGGCGGATGTACTCACGGGCGATGGCATTGAAGCCGAAACGCAGCTTGGAGCCTTCGGAGTCGATGACGATCTCCTCATACTGCTCGTCGACTTCGACGACCTTGCCGATCACCTGGCCGATGGTGATGACCTCGGTGCCGGGCTGCAGATTGCGACGGAAGTCCTGCTTCTCCTGCTGTTGCTGCTTGGCCTTCTTGGACTGCCACCACATCATGCCGCCGAACACGACGACGATCACGATGAGCATAATGCACTGTTCCACGAAACAACTCCTTCAAACGAGCGACATTGACGAAACGCTGCCGAGTGTGCAAACAGGAGAAAGTCTAGAAGAGCTTGCTGACATCATCTTTGGGCGTAATCCCCAAATGCTGCCATGCCTTCTCGGTAGCCACACGGCCTTTGGGCGTGCGAATCATAAAACCTTCGCGCACGAGATACGGCTCGCACACGGTTTCCACGGTTTCCGATTCCTCGCCCACCATGGCCGCCAGATTGTTCAGGCCCACGGGTCCACCGTTGAAGTTGCGCACGATGGCATTGAGCACGGCGATGTCCAGCCGGTCGAGGCCTTCGGAGTCGATCTGGTACAGGGCCAGCGCCTCCTTGACGTCGTCCGGCCGCACCACAATCAGGTCGTGGACGATGGCCCAGTCGCGTACACGGCGTAGCAATCGGTTGGCGATACGCGGCGTGCCGCGCGAACGCAACGCAAGCTCATGAGCGGAACCCGTATCAAGGTTTACGCCCAGTACGTTGGCCGAACGTTCGATGAGCTTTTCCAGCTCCTCGTGCGGATAGAAGTCGAGATGTGCGGTGAAGCCGAAGCGTGCGCGCAACGGGCTTGGCAGCATACCTTCGCGCGTGGTAGCACCGATGACGGTGAATCGCGGCAGGGTCAGCGGGATGGAGCTTGCGCCGGGCCTTTGCCGACCATCACATCGACGCGGAAGTCCTCCATCGCGATATACAGCAGCTCTTCGGCGGCGCGCGGCAGACGATGGATCTCGTCGATGAACAGCACTTCGCCGACGTCGAGGGAGCTCAGAATCGAAGCAAGATCACCGGCATGCTGAACCGCAGGGCCGGAAGTCACGCGAATCGGCACTTCAAGCTCATTGGCAACGATCATGGCCAACGTGGTTTTGCCCAAGCCAGGAGGGCCGGCGAGCAGAATATGGTCCGGTGGCACATCGCGTTTGCGGGCCGCGTCCAGGAACAGTTGCAGCTGGGCCTTGAGCCGTGGCTGTCCGATAAAGCCTCCGAGAACATGGGGGCGCAGCTCCTCGTCGCTGACCGGCTCGTTGCCGATCGGCTGGGAGGAGACCATGCGCAGCGACTCTTCGTTGGCACCGGTGTTGGAGGCTCCGTAATCCGTTGTCTCGCTCATCAGCGGCCCCTATCCATCAGCGCCAAAGCCAGACGTAGCACACGCGGCACATCGTCGGTGGCAAGCGGCGTGGGAATGTCGTTTTCGGCGCAAGCCTCGGCAACGGCCTGCTGGGCGTCCTGCTGACGCCAGCCAAGCGAAATCAGTCCTTCGACAACCTGTTCCGTACCGGTATCCACCGGAGACTTGGATGTTGCCGCCTGAGCGGAAGCACCCTCGATCTGACTCAAATCAATAGAGCCCTTAAGCTCGAGGATGATCTTCTGTGCGCCCTTCTTACCCAGCCCCGGAGCCTTGGCCAGCGCGGTGGCGTCGTTGTCGGCGATGGCGTGGGCCAACTGACTCGGCGTCAGTGTGGAGAGTAACGATTGGGCCACTTTAGGCCCAATGCCGGAGACCTTGATGAGTTGTAGGAAGGTTTTCTTGGCGTCCCGATCCAGGAATCCATGCAGGGTAATGGCATCCTGAGAGAGGTTCATATAGGTGAAGACGCGGGTGTCTTGCCCGGCGTGCAGACGGCTCAGGTCGGTGGCGGACATGCGCACTTCGTAGCCCACTCCCCCAACATCAATCAATGCGGTATCGGTTTCGACCGATTCAACCCGCCCGGTCAGCATGCCGATCATACAGGTACTCCTTCAGCGCTCCAGGATTCAAGACTCGAACAACTGTTCGAAAGTATACTACATGCCTCGGTCGTGGTTGATGCGGCGGCGCGTGGAGTTCTGTGCGGCCTCAGCCACTGGCGTTGCGCGGCGGTCAGATGTTGTTCGCGTTCGCCGCCCTGCAATGCGCCTGCCGGGCGCAGCGCATGGCAAATGGCCAAAGCCAAGGCATCGGCGGCATCGGCGGGAGTCGGCATTTTGGTGAGGTTCAAAATACGTGTCACCATACGCTCCACCTGAATCTTCTGCGCCTGCCCGTTACCGGTGATAGCCAGCTTGGCTTCGGTAGGCGTATGCAACGCCACGGGAATATTGCGTTGCGCGGCGGCGAGCATGGCGAGGCCGGCGGCCTGTGCGGTACCGAGTACGGTGTTGCGGTTGGATTGTGCGAACACTCGTTCGATGGATACGGCATCGGGTGCGAAGCGATCCATTTTCTCGGACAGGCCGTTGTAGATGGCCAGTAGACGCAGATCCTGGGTGATATCCGGTGAGGACCGCACCACGTCCACGTGAATAAACGAAAGCCGGCGGTGCTCGCCGGCTTCGATCACGCCGACCCCGCAACGTGTGAGCCCGGGGTCGACGCCAAGGATAATCACGAGGATTACTCCTCGTCGAGCTGGGCCATCACCTCGTCGGAAGCGGTCCAGTTGGAGTAGATGTTCTGCACATCGTCGAGGTCATCGAGGTTGTCGATGAGCTTGGACACCTTGCGGGCATCGTCGAGGCTCAACTCGACCTCGTTCTTCGGCTGCATGACCTGGTCGGCGGAATCGTAGTCGAAGCCGGCGTCCTGCAGAGCCTTGCGCACGGTGAACAGGTCGGACGGACCGGTCACAACGGTGAACACTTCACCGTCATCGGTAACGTCCTCGGCACCGGCTTCGGCGGCGGTTTCGAACAGCTTGTCGAAGTCCACGCCCTCGGACGGCACCACAATCTGGCCCTTGCGCTCGAAGTTGAAGGACACGGAGCCGGAGGTGGCCAGAGAGCCGTTGCCTTGGTCAGGGTGGAACGGACTTCGGCGGCCGCACGGTTGCGGTTGTCGGTCAGGCATTCGATGATGAGGCCAACGCCGGCAGGAGCGTAGCCTCGTAGACGATGTCTTCGTAGTTGGCGGCACCATCTTCAGCACCGGCACCACGCTTGACGGCGCGAGCGATGTTGTCGGCCGGCATGGAGGCCTTCTTGGCCTTGTAGATGGCATCGTACAGGGACGGGTTGCCGTCCGGGTCGCCGCCGCCGAGGCGGGCGGCGATTTCGATGTTCTTGATGAGCTTGGCGAAGAGCTTGCCGCGCTTGGCGTCGATGGCGGCCTTCTTGTGCTTGGTGGTCGCCCACTTGGAATGACCTGACATAATGCTCCTAGCAATTATTGAAACGGATGATGTCAAACGAAACGATTGTAGGCCGTTAATCAGACATACCCGTAATGTTTCCGATGATTGTCTTATTGCGCGTACCGATAAAACCGGTTGCGCGGGTGCCGCACCCGGTCAGGCAAGCGGCAAATGATACTGCGGGGCCAGCTGTTCGAATGCCTGGGCATAGGCGTCTCGCTGGTCGGACAGCAGAATCGGCATGGTACGCGTCTGGGCGACGATGGGCATGAAGTTCGCATCGCCATTCCAACGCGGCACCACATGCTGGTGCAGGTGCGCGGCGACTCCGGCACCCGCGACCTCGCCCTGATTGATGCCGATGTTGTATCCGTCCGGACGGGAGACGGTCTCCATCACCTTCATGGCGAGGGTGGTGGCCTTCTCGAATTCGAACAGTTCGGCATCGTCGAGTTCGGTGATGAATCCGACGTGACGGTACGGGCAAATCATGAGATGCCCGACATTGTATGGGTAGAGGTTCATGATGGCGAACACGTGCGTGCCACGCCAGGCGATGAGGCCGTCTTCGTCGGATTTTTGGGTCCGGCGCAGAACGGGCATTCCTTCGTCTTGGGCTTGGTTGGGCGATCCTCGCTGTTGCGCAGCACATAGGTCATGCGCTGCGGAGTCCACAGTCGTTCGACCGTGTCCTCCTGAGGCGGAAAGTCCGCCGGATTATCGACACGCACGTCAGTCATTTTCGCACCCTTTCTTGGCTCCCCTCTCTGAGGGGAGCTGTCCGTGAAACGGACTGAAGGGAGTGCGAGCCATGCAGGACTCCCCTCAGTCGCCTACGGCGTCAGCTCCCCTCAGAGAGGGGAGCCAGTACCATTCACATCACTCAGCCACAGCAGCGTTGAAGTCGTCGGCGGAGTTCACCTGGACGCGCTTCTTGATGACGGTGAGAATCTGCTCGCGAGCAGTGTCCACCGGCACACCGTTGAGCTGGCTGCCGTCGCGGAAGCGGAAGCTGACCGCGTTGTTGTTCATGTCTTCCTCACCGACGATGAGGATGAACGGCACCTTGGACTTGGAGGCGTTGCGAATCTTCTTGCCGAAGCGATCGTCGGAGTAGTCGATCTCGCAACGGACCATCTCATCTTCAAGGGACTTGACGAAGCCGGCCAGATGCGGGGCAAACTCGTCGGCAACCGGCACGCCGAGCACCTGCACGGGGGCCAGCCACGCCGGGAAGGCACCTGCGTAGTGCTCGAGCAGCACGGCGAAGAAGCGTTCGATGGAGCCGAACAGGGCGCGGTGAATCATCACCGGGCGCTGGTGGGTGCCGTCCTTCGCGATGTACTCGAGCTGGAAGCGCTCCGGCAGGTTGAAGTCGAGCTGGATGGTCGAGACCTGCCAGGTGCGGCCGATGGCGTCGCGGGCCTGCACAGAGATCTTCGGGCCGTAGAAGGCGGCGCCGCACGGATCGTCGACGAGCTCGAGGTTGGATTCCTTGGCGACCTCGGCGAGCGTGTTGGTGGCCTCCTCCCAGATCTCGTCGGAGCCGACGTACTTGTTCGGGTCCTTGGTGGACAGCTCGAGGTAGAAGTCGGTCAGGCCAAAGTCCTTGAGCAGGTTCAGCACGAAGGTGAGCAGGCTGGTGAGCTCGTCCTTCATCTGCTCGCGGGTGCAGTAGATGTGGGAGTCGTCCTGGGTGAGGCCGCGCACGCGGGTCAGGCCGTGGACCTCGCCGGACTTCTCGTAGCGGTACACGGTGCCGAACTCGAAGAGGCGCAGCGGCAGCTCACGGTAGGAGCGCTGACGCGACTTGAAGATGAGGTTGTGCATCGGGCAGTTCATCGGCTTGAGGTAGTAGTCGGCGCCCGGCTTGGTGATGTTGCCGTCCGCGTCCTTCTCCTCGTCGAGGTGCATGGGCGGGTACATGCCGTCCTTGTACCAGTGCAGGTGGCCGGAGGTCTCGTACAGGCCGCCCTTGGTGATGTGCGGGGTCTGCACGAAGCTGTAGTGGTGCTTGCGGTGCATCTCACGGGAGTAGTCCTCCATAGCGTTGATCACGGCGGCACTTCGGGTGGAACACGGCCAGGCCGGGGCCAATTTCATCCGGGAAGGAGAACAGGTCCATCTCGGCGCCGAGCTTGCGGTGATCGCGCTTGGCGGCTTCTTCCAGGCGGGTCTGGTAGGCCTTGAGGTCTTCCTTGGTGGCCCATGCGGTGCCGTAGACGCGCTGCATGGTCGGGTTCTTCTCGGAACCACGCCAGTAGCGGCGGCGGAACGCTCGATCTTGAAGGCCTTGATGTAGCGGGTGTTCGGCAGGTGCGGGCCGCGGCACAGGTCCTTCCAAACCACATTGCCATCACGGTCTACGTTGTCGTAGAAGCTGAGCTCCTTTTCGGAGATCTCGGTGGCGGCGGCCGGGTCGAGGTGTGCTTCCTTGTCTTCGATCAGTTCGATCTTAAAGGGCTGGTCGGCCTCTTCCTTCAGAGCCTCTTCCTCGGTCACGGAACGACGGCGGAAGGACTGGGAGGACTTGATGATGCGCTGCATGCGCTTCTCGATGTCCTTGAGGTCGTTCGGGGTGAAGGCTGGTCGACCTGGAAGTCGTAGTAGAAGCCGTCCTTGATGACGGGGCGACGCCGAGCTTGGCGTTCGGGTAGACTTCCTGCACGGCCTGGGCCATGACGTGGGTGGCCGAGTGACGCATGATTGCGAGGCCGTCTTCGGAGTCGAGGGCGATGGGGTCGACGGTATCGCCATCGTTCAGCGGCGTGTACAGGTCACGGTTCTCGCCGTTGATCTTGACCGCGATGATGTTCTTGTCTTCCGCGAACAGTTCTACGCCGGTGGTGGTTGCTTCCACCTCCTTCGCTTCGCCGTTGACGGTTATGGAGATGGTAGCTTGCGCCATGATTTGTCCTTTGCTATCGGGGCCCACGGTACTAATGTGCAGGCCTGGACTGGTTAATCAACGTAGGACACGATAGGTTGGGCGTGCGACAAATACCACCAGCATCTGAACCAATACGAAAAAACCTCGCCGAAGCGAGGTTTCGTTGTGGAGCGGACAACGGGACTCGAACCCGCGGTCTCAACCTTGGCAAGGTTGCGCTTTACCAACTAAGCTATGTCCGCAAAGGAATCCGCCGTGAGAAGCGGAATCCAGTGGGCGATGTAGGAATCGAACCTACGACCCCTTCGGTGTGAACGAAGTGCGCTAGCCGCTGCGCCAATCGCCCGAATACTCGGTTCTTCAGTTATATCCAGTCGAATTGCTTCGACTTTCGTGGGCGATACAAGATTCGAACTTGTGACCCCTTCCGTGTCAGGGAAGTGCGCTACCACTGCGCCAACCGCCCGGGTCATATTTCATCCCATTGAATTGCTTCGCTGGTCTGAGAGGTGGGTACGAGAGTCGAACTCGTCTATACGGCTTTGCAGGCCGCTGCCTAACCGCTTGGCTAACCCACCGTAAGGTCTGTCAACTCACGGACCTAGAGCGGACAACGGGACTCGAACCCGCGGTCTCAACCTTGGCAAGGTTGCGCTTTACCAACTAAGCTATGTCCGCGTGTGTTTCCTTGGCGAGGTCTCCCTACCGAAGCACGAGTGTTTACTATACTCACATGCGTGTAGTTCGTCCAGCTGCGGCGTGTCGCCTGTAATTGCATACTCTCGCTTATGGCTAAAGCGTGCGCTTCGGGCAATGAATTCCAGTTACTCTAGAGGTATGAGTGAAGCAGCGAAGGACACCGGCGCAGTATTGATCGCCGCATTCGAGGGATGGAATGATGCCTGTCAGGCGGCGACGAACGCGGTGCGCCATCTGGTCAAGCGATATGAGTCCCGCGAGATTCGTCATATTAGATGTGATGATTTCTATGACTATCAGGTTGCCCGTCCTATGCTGTGCCATGTTTCGGGTCGCACCAATCTTATCTGGCCACAGACCACGTTCTACGACATCACGTTGGACGCAGGCAAGCGTATCTATGCGCAGATCGCCCCCGAACCAAACTATCGGTGGAAGGAATACTGTAGCCAGAGTCTGGCCATTGCCGATGAGCTGGATGTCAATCGGATCATTACGTTAGGTTCGATGTTCTCCGATTGCCCGCATACCCGTCCGTTGCCCATCGCCGTCAGCGACGGAGACTGTCAATGCGAAGGAGACCGGTCGTATAACGGCCCGGTGGGCATTCCTACTGTTCTGGATGTAGCTGCCGCACAACAAGGATTTGCTCATTCCTCGATGTGGGTGTCCATCCCCCAATATTTGGGCAGCGACGAATGCTCTGCCGGCACTATACGATTGCTGGATGCGTTGGGCAAGTATATCGGCTTCATCTTCGATACGGCAGACCTGAAGCAGAAAGCCGAACAGTGGAAGGCGCAGGCATCGATACTGGTTCGTTGCAATGACCAGCTTCATGATTATGTGGAGCATTTGGAGCACGACTACGACTTGCAGCAGAAAGCCGAGGCGGAGGCTTCATTGGGAGCGCCCCAGGCTGAACAACTAGTCAAAGAAGCGGAAGCGTTTCTACGCCAGATGGGCAATTAGCCCTATATACACAATATCCCGCTGACGGGAGCTGGCTCGCGTAGCGAGACTGAGGGTGGTTCTGCTGGCATATTCCAGTGACCACCCTCAGTCAGCTTCGCTGACAGCTCCCGCCGGCGGGAGCACCATTAATATTGAGTCGCCTATCGACCGTCTTATGCCGCAGCCACCACGGAGGGATCGATGGCCGGCAGCACGCCCACAATCAGCAGCAAGGCGACGACCACAGCCAAACCGATGCGGTAGATGACGAAGGCCTTATAGGAGAAGTTCGATACGAACTTCAGGAATCCGATGATCACGATGTAGCCGAGTACGAAGCTGATGACCATGGCTACGAGGGTCGGCCCCCAGCCGGGGAACATCGCATCGGTTTTGTAGTTCTTCACGGCCTTGATGGCTTCGAGCAAACCTGAGCCGAACACCGCGGGGATGGCCATCAGGAAGCTCAGACGCACAGCGGCCTCACGCGTGTAGCCCAGTGCGCGACCGACGGTGATGGTGCCGCCGGAGCGGGACACACCAGGAATCAGCGCCATGGACTGGCCCAAACCGAAGAGGAATGCATCACGATACGTCATATCATTCATGGTTTTGTTCTGGCGAGCTTGGCATCCACCATCCACAGCAGAATGCCGAATACCAACAGCACGGTTACCGTAATCCACAGGTTGCGCAACGAGGTTTCGATGACGTTCTGCAGAGTGAAGCCGAGGATAATAATCGGAATCGAGCCGACGATAATGTTCCAGCCGAGTGTGGCGTAATTGTCGCCGCGGCCCATGCGGGCCTTCCAATCCTTGCCGTTCTTGCCGAACAGGCAGCTGAACCAGTGAGTAAGGATATTGATGATGTCGTGACGGAAATACAGAATCACCGCAAGTTCGGTGCCGATTTGGATGATGGCGGTAAACGCCGCACCGGGATCAGAGCCCAGCATCAAATCGCCGAAAATACGGATATGCGCGCTGGAGGACACCGGGAGATATTCGGTCAGCGCCTGAACGATGCCGAGAATGATCGCTTGGAAAAAATTCATAACCCCTCGTGATTTCTAAGTATTTGATGTGTTATGACGATGAACACCCTACCCAAGGGGGTGTAGAACAACACTAAGAATCGGTAACATCCACGGCTTCTACAATGAAAGTGGATATAGTACGTAAGCGACGAAGGGAGCATTATGGCCACGTATCGCAAAAGCAGGGCATTCGCACCGGAAGGATTCTTCGAATGCGAGGGTCGAGGACTCGAATGGTTGGGAGCGGCTCATGCGCAAGGCGGCCCGCGCGTGGTGCAGGTATACGGCTGGGGCAAGGATTATCTGGATATCGAACGTGTGGGTAGCGCGTCCCCCACGCCTCAGGCGGCACGAGCTTTTGGCGCGGCTCTGGCCCGTATGCATGATGCGGGTGCCAAGTATTTCGGGTCTGCGCCTGACGGATATAACGGCACATGCTATTTCGGACCATTGCAGGACCCGGTGAAAATGGATACCGGCGAGTGGACCGACCCGATCAGCTATTTCGCTGATGGACGTCTGCGCCCGATGGTCAACCTTGGTGTGAAACGTGGCGAGCTGGATAAGCGCGATGTCGAGTTGACTGAGCGTGTGATTGAAGCGCTGCCGGATCTGATGGGCCGCGCCGCGGCCGACAAGCCGGCGCGCATCCACGGTGATCTGTGGAGCGGCAATGTGATGTGGACCGCCGATTCCGGGCAGTCCGAGGCCGTGCTCATCGACCCGGCGGCACATGGCGGTCATCGCGAGGAGGATCTGGCTATGCTGCACCTGTTCGGTATGAGCTATCTGAGCGAAATCACCGAGGGCTACCAGTCCGTACATCCATTGAAGGCCGGATGGCAGGAGCGCATCACGCTCTGGCAGCTCTACCCCATCGCCGGCCACTGCGTCTTCTTCGGCGGCGGCTACGTCAACGAATACCGCTCCATGTGCCGCTCCCTGCTGAAGTAACAGACTTGGCTCCCCTCAGAGGGGGAGCAAGAACGCATCCGCTCTCAGCTCAGTGCGTCCTTCAACTTGCTGAAGAAACCTTTCTTTTGACCGGCCTGTGGACGGGATGCCTGGGAGACGTGCGTGGCGCCTGAATCGTGCGAGGCGGCGAACTGTTCGATGAGGCCACGCTCGGTTTCGTTGAGCTTGGTGGGGATAAGCACATTGACGTGGGCGATGAGGTTGCCGCGCTCGTCCTTGTTGCGGATGTTCGTGACGCCCAGTCCCTTAAGCGTCACCGTGTCCTCAGTCTGGCAGCCGGCCGGGATGGACACGGTCTTCTCACCATCGAACGTATCAATGGACAGATCGTGGCCAAGCACGGCCCAGCTCATCGGCACCTGAATCCAGCAGTGCAGGTCGTCGCCATCGCGGGTGAACTGCTTATCCGCCTTGATGCGGATATCGATGTACAGGTCGCCGGCAGCGCCGCCGCCCTCACCCACTTCGCCCTGGTTGGCCAACCGCAGACGCGCGTTGTCGTTGATGCCGGCGGGCACGGTAACGCCCACGGTACGCGTGGTGCGCACACGGCCGTGGCCCATGCAGCTGGGGCACGGGTTCTGGATGATGGTACCGTGGCCCTCGCAACGTTCACAGGGGGCGGAGGTCATCATCTGGCCGAGCATGGTGCGCACGACCTTCTGCATGAATCCCTGTCCGTGGCAGTCGGGCAGGTGACCGGCTGTGCGCCGCCCTGGGCACCGGAGCCACCGCACTCCTGGCACAGGGAGAACGTATTGATCTTGACATGCGCGGTGCCGCCGAACACCGCCGTCTTCAAATCGATGGACGCCGAGGCCAAGGCATCGCGGCCGGGCTGGGTACGCGGCACCGGGCCTGTGAGCCACCGCCGAACGCGGAACCGAAGAACGTGGAGAACACGTCGCTCATATCGCCGAAGCCCGCCCCGGAGAAGCCGCCGGCACCGGCGTCGGATCGTTCGGGTCGACTCCCGAATCATACATACGGCGCTTGTCCGGATTGGACAGCACATCGTAGGCGTTGTTCACTTCCTTGAACTTGTCCTCGAACTCAGGGCCCGCGATGTCGGGGTGGTACTTACGGCTGAGCTTGCGGTATGCCTTCTTGATCTCGTCGTCACTGGCGCCGCGTTCCACACCCAGCGTCTCGTAATAATCTGCCACTTGATTGATCCTTTGTGTTCGTTTGGTCTGCGGGTCATTGTGCCACAGACGGCGGTCAGTCTTGAGTCCGGCCCTCGGAGAGGAAGGCGGTCAAATATCTGGCTACGGCCCTGACGGCGGCCATAGTGGCCGCATAGTCCATGTGGGTCGGCCCTATGGACCAACGAAGGCGATGGGTTCCGTGTCGTTCGTCTGGCTCTCCGTCTCGGATTCGGTTTCGGGTTCGCCTACGGGATCGTTCCCCGCCGGTTCGCCCGCCGCACCGCTGCGCCCATAGCCACTGCTGACCACGGAAGCATGCAGTAGGCCGGGAGTGTGCATTTCGGAGCCGATGGCCACGCCCACGCCGGATGCATTCGTCTCCTCGCTCAGGTTGCTCATGAGCTTCATCAGCACGACCTGTTCTTCCAGCGCGTCGAAGAGCGGGGCCAGATCGGCCAGGGACCGGGAGTGGGCCAGGTGCGAGGTGCCGGACATGTACAGTTCGTCCGCGCGTTCGTCCAATGCCATCGATTCGAAGGCGTCGGCCAGCGCGTCGGCCACGCCACGCACCGACTCGTAGCCGGCGCTGGCGGCGATGGATCGCACAGTCTCCGCGGATTTCGATAGGGACAGTCCGACACATTGTTCGTTGACGGTGTTGGAGAGCCGGTTGATCTCGTCCACGGCGGGCATGGATGCGATGGTCAGGCCGTGCTGGGCCACGCGGCCGGTATCGGTAATCACCACCGCGAGCAACGTGGTCATGGCAACGGCACCATCTCCACGTGCCGCAATGTGGCCTTGGCCAGCGATGGCGAGGCGACTACAGCCACTTGACCGGTGATTTCGGACAACAGTCGTGCCGAACGCTGCAGCGCGTCCTTGAGACTCACCGATCCGGACAGGAAGCTGTTGATGCCGCGGCGCTGCGCCTCGCTGAGCGGCACCACGGTAGCAAGTCGGTCCACAAAGTATCGATAGCCCTTTTCGGTGGGCACACGACCGGCCGAAGTGTGCGGCTGAATCAGATATCCTTCATCCTCCAGAGCGGACATGTCGTTACGGATGGTGGCCGAACTGACGCCGAGATCATGGTCGCGCGTCAGCGAAGTGGAGCCCACGGGCTCCTGAGAACGGATGTAATCCTCCACCACGGCGCGCAGCACCAGCATGCGTCTTGATTGCGTCATGCGCGCTCCTTATATATTACATACATATTCATATCAGTCACGGTTCACTCAGGGCGTACCCCGACGGTCGGTTCGCCACGCCGCGACACGCGGGAACCCAGAAATATTGCCTCTTTCTTGCTCCGCCACGTGCAGGTGGCGCACTTCACCTTAGAACATTGTATTAGCACTCCTTAGGCTTGAGTGCTAATGCGTTCGTTTGCAGCGTAGCAATGTTCACTGTGAACGCTAACAGAACACAAACTACCAAAACACGCCAAAATTGCACCGCAACGTCGCAAACCGACGCTAGCATGGTAATCGCAATGTGAGGGCGTCAAGCGCCCGGCACAAGCCGGATACGCGGCCCGACCAATTGGAAGGAAAGTAATCCATGACCGAATTCAAGGAGACCGAGCTCGACGAGCGCGCCATCAAGATGGCGAAGGTCCTTTCGGCTGACGCGGTTGAGAAGGCAGGCTCCGGCCACCCCGGCTCCCCCGTCTCCCTGGCGCCCGTCGCCTACACGCTGTACCAGCACTTCATCAAGCACGATCCGAATGATCCCAACTGGGAAGGCCGCGATCGCTTCATCCTTTCCGGTGGCCACGCCTCCCTCACCCAGTACGTCCAGCTGTACTTCTCCGGCTACGGCGTGACCCTGGACGACCTTAAGAACTTCCGTGGCGGCGCTGCCACCCGCACCCCGGGCCACCCGGAGTACGGCCTGACCCCGGGCATCGAAATGACCACCGGCCCTCTGGGCCAGGGCTTCGCCTCCGCCATCGGCTTTGCCTACGGCGAGCGTTTCCAGCGCGGTCTGCTTGACCCGGAGACCCCGAAGGAAGATTCCCCGTTCTACCACAAGATCTGGGCCATCTGCGGTGAAGGCGACATCGAGGAGGGCATCTCCGGCGAGGCCGCTTCCCTGGCCGCCAACCAGAAGCTCGGCAACCTGACCGTGATCTTCGACGCCAACCGCATCCAGATCGAAGGCGACACCAACCTGGTGCTGGCCGAGGACGTGCTCAAGCGCTTCCAGGCCTACGCTGGTACACCGACGAGTTCAGCTTCATCCAGCCCGACGGCTCCTACAAGGAGGACATCGAGGTCTGGCCGACGTCATCGCCAAGGCCGAAGCCGCCGCCCCGGACCAGCCGAAGCTCATCAAGGTTCACTCCCTGATCGCCTGGCCGACCCCGGGCAAGACCAACGACCCGTCCTCCCACGGTTCCAAGCTGGGCGCCGAGGCCGTCGCCGGCCTCAAGAAACTCCTCGGCTACGATCCGGAGGAGTCCTTCCACGTCGACGAAGAAGCCCTGGCCCACGCCCGCAAGGTCGCCGATCGCGGCCTGGAGGCCCACAAGGCCTGGGACGAGAAGTTCGACGCCTGGCGCAAGGCCAACCCGGACAAGGCTGCCCTGTACGACCGTCTGAAGGCCGGCGAACTGCCGGAAGGCTTCGACAAGGCCCTTGACGACCTTGAGGCCACCTTCGAAGTCGGCAAGGGTGTCGCCACTCGTGGCGCCTCCGGCTCCGTGCTCAACGCCATCGCCGCCGTCATGCCGGAACTCTGGGGCGGCTCCGCCGACCTCGGTGGCTCCAACAAGACCGACCTCAAGGGCGCTGCCACCTTCGCCCCGGCCGAGTGCGCCACCAAGCAGTGGCCGAACTGCAACGAGTTCGGTCGCCAGCTGCACTTCGGCGTGCGCGAGTTCACCATGGGCTGCATCACCAACGGCATCCTGCTGGCTCCCACACCCGTCCGTTCGGCGGCACCTTCTTCATGTTCTCCGACTACGAGCGTTCCGCCGTTCGTCTGGCCGCCCTCATGCAGATCCCGAACCTGTACATCTGGTCCCACGACTCCGTCGCCGTCGGCGAGGACGGCCCGACCCACCAGCCGGTTGAGCACCTTGCTTCCTTCCGCGCGATTCCTCAGCTTGAGGTCATTCGCCCGGCCGACGCCTTCGAGACCGCCGAGCTTACCGTTACTTCTTCGAGAAGAAGAACACCCTGCCTGGCGCCATGGTTCTGACCCGTCAGGGTGTCCCGGTTCTTGCCGAGACCGCCGCCAAGGCCAAGGACGGTGTCAAGAAGGGCGCTTACGTTCTGGTCGACACCGAGGGCACTCCGGACGTCATCCTCATGGCTTCCGGTTCCGAGGTCCAGTGGGCTGTGGCTGCCGCCAAGACCCTGGCCGGCGAGGGCGTCAAGGCTCGCGTCGTGTCCGTGCCGTCCATGGAATGGTTCGAGGAGCAGGACGCCGAGTACAAGGAGGCCGTGCTTCCGGCCGCTGTCAAGGCTCGTGTCTCCGTCGAGGCCGGCGTTGCCATGCCGTGGTACAAGTACCTCGGCTCCTACGGCAAGCCCGTCTCCATCGAGCAGTTCGGCCTGCAGGGCGACGGCGCTCAGAACATGATCGACCTCGGCATCACCGCCGAGCACGTGGTGGAAGCCGCCAAGGCTCCATCGCCGAAGTCGAAGCCGCCAAGTGAGTCTCCTAGCCTCCCTCTGACGAGGGAGGCTTGTACTCAAGACTCCACCTGATCGGCCCTCTCGTTA
>ENA-OQDE01000133-OQDE01000133.1-human-gut-metagenome-genome-assembly--contig:-NODE-133-length-47068-cov-2.988113_pt1 | contig 47068 bp, 45 predicted proteins | sample MGYA00242768_ERZ504595 | MGnify/ENA primary metagenome ERZ504595 (study PRJEB26092, sample SAMD00036307) | human gut metagenome | host: Homo sapiens | study: EMG produced TPA metagenomics assembly of...
AAAAAAAATGAGAATAACATTAGTCAGAGACGATGGCAAGGTAAAAACCTTACGGACGTTGAAAATGGAGCTCCTTTTGGAGCAGATGAAAACGGAAGTCAAGGCGCAGCCCGTCTCAAAGATGAGGGAAGTATTGCGGTATACTCTTCCGGGAAATTCGATTGAAGAGGTGCGTAAAGTTCCCAAAGTGATGCCTGCCGCAGCTTTTGTCCGTAAAGAAGGGGTAATGACCCTGAATGAATATAACGGCATAGTGATGATGGAAGTCAATGATCTATCGGGGAGAGCGGAAGCCGACGAAATAAAGGAACTGGTCAAAGAGCTTCCGCAAACCTACCTTGCTTTCACCGGCTCTTCCGGCAAATCAGTAAAGATATGGGTGCGGTTCACCTATCCGGACGACCGCTTGCCGACTTTACGCGAGCAAGCGGAACTTTTTCACGCGCATGCTTATCAGACGGCTGTGAAATATTATCAGCCACAACTTCCTTTTGATATTGAGCTGAAAGAACCGTCGCTCGAACAATATTGCCGGTTGACGTATGATCCCGGACTTTATTTCAATCCGAAAGCAATGCCCATTTATATGAAGCAGCCCGTCAGTCTTCCGTCCGAAACGACTTTTATCAAACGAACGCGGGAAGCCGATTCTCCTTTGCAGCGAATGGCACCCGGATATGAAAATTATGAAGCATTGTCAGTACTTTTTTCCGCTGCATTCAACAGGGCGCTTGAAGAACTGGACGGATATCGGGAGGGAGACGATCTGCAACCGTTACTGGTGTGTTTGGCGGAGCATTGTTTTCGGGCAGGTATTCCCGAAGAAGATACTGTGCGGTGGACAAAGGCGCACTACCGGCTCCCCTCGGACGAGTTACTGATTCGCGAAACTGTGAAAAGTGTCTACCGTTCCGCCAAGGGATTCGGTAAGAAGAGCAGTCTGACGGCCGAACAGCTCTTCGCCATGCAGATGGACGAATTTATGAAGCGCCGTTATGAATTTCGATACAATACGCTGACCACGGAAGTGGAATATCGCGAACGGAATAGTTTTAATTTCTATTTTCGTCCGGTAGACAAGCGGGTGCTGGCGAGTATCACGATGAATGCCATGTATGAAGGGGTGAAAGTGTGGGATAGGGACGTAATCCGCTATTTGGATTCCGATCATGTGCCTGTTTATCAGCCGGTGGAGGATTTTTTGTATCATCTGCCTCACTGGGATGGTAAAGACCGGATTTTGGAACTGGCCAACCGTGTTCCCTGTGATAATCCGCATTGGGCGCCGTTGTTCCGTCGGTGGTTTTTGAATATGGTTGCCCATTGGAGGGGAATGGATAAGAAACACGCCAACAGTACGTCACCTTTGCTGATTGGGCCGCAGGCATATCGGAAATCGACTTTTTGCAGAATGCTTCTTCCTCCTGCTTTACAGGCGTACTATACGGATAGTATTGATTTTAGCCGGAAACGGGACGCGGAGTTGTATCTGAATCGCTTTCTGCTTATCAATATGGATGAATTCGATCAGATTAGTTCTACCCAGCAGGCTTTTCTGAAACATATTCTGCAAAAGCCGGTGGTGAACACACGTCGTCCGAACGCTTCGGCAGTGGAAGAGCTTCGCCGGTATGTATCGTTCATTGCCACGAGCAATCATCGGGATTTGTTGACGGATACTTCCGGTAGCCGTCGTTTCATCGGCATTTACATGACGGGAGCTATAGATGTGTCGCGTCCTATTGATTATGAACAGCTTTATGCACAGGCGTTGGAGTTGCTTTATCACAACGAACGTTATTGGTTTGACTCCGAAGAAGAGGCTATCATGACGGAAAATAACCGTGAGTTTGAACAATCACCTGCCATCGAACAATTATTTATGGTTTATTATCGCGGGGCGGAAGAAGAGGAGGAAGGCGAATGGCTGCTGGCTATCGACATTCTGCGGCGGATTCAGAAAGCGAGTAAGATGACATTTTCTGCCAGGCAGGCTTCTTATTTCGGGCGTATCTTGCAGCGGCTCGGAGTGAAATCTAAACGGAAAACGTATGGTACGTATTATCATGTTATACCTTTGGAGGTAGAATAATCAAGTATGATAGATACCTCGTTTTTGATGGTCTAAGTATGATAGATGCCGGAAATAATAGTTATCTATCATACTTATTCTTTTAATTATAAGTGGTTTATAAAAATGAATGAGAGTATGATACTAGTTTTTTTACTCATAGAGAAGATATTTTTTTCTGATCTCCTTGTAATCCTGTAGTTCCTTTTGCCAACTATTCCGGATAGCCTCTTCCGATTCTCCTTTGAGGATAGCCTTGCGTACGCTGTCAGTTCCCATCAGCAAATCAAACCATCGGGCACGGGAGAAGAAGGCTGCGCTTTCACCGGATAAGCGATAAAAGTTCAAGAAGTAGCGGAGTGTAAATCCGTTCACATCGGTTACATTCCGGAGGTCTTCCCCATAGCAGGTGATACCTTTGTGCATCGGGTTTTTGTCAAAACCGGGTAAGGAGCGGGGAGTAAAAGTGAAACTTCCGTATTTCTTATTAGGTGCGCCTAATACTTGGAAAGGAAAAGTTGTTCCCCGTCCCACGCTGACGCGGGTAGCTTCAAAAGGACAGAGTGAAGCATACAATCGGATAGACTGATCGTTCGGGAGGTTGGGCGACGGTTTGATGGGGAGTGAATAAGGCTCTCCATGTTTCCACCCGGTCATTGGAATTACCTTTAATGAACAAGGATTTTTCTTGTTGGCAATCCATCCTTCCCCGTTTATCATCTGTGCCAGTTCGCCGATAGTACATCCGTGAAGTACAGGAATGGGAAGCATGCCGACAAAGCTCCGGTAAGCAGGTTTGAGTATCGGACCATCCACATAGTCGCACGGATTGGGGCGATCCAGTACAATCATTTCTTTCTTGTTCTCTGCACAAGCATCCATCACATAATACATCGTGCTTATATAGGTATAAAAGCGTGCCCCTACATCCTGAATGTCGAATAAGATCACGTCAACATCTTTTAGTTGGGTGGCAGACGGCTTTTTGTTATCACCATAAAGCGATACGATAGGAATACCGGTGCGGGAATCTTTTCCGTCTTTCACCGTTTCACCCGCATCCGCGTTACCGCGGAAACCATGTTCGGGGGCAAATGCTTTGACTACCCGGACGTCTCTCCTTAATAAGGTATCGAGAAGATGAACCCGCTTTGCTCCCACGACAGAAGTGTGGTTGACTACCATTCCGATGCGTTTTCCTTTCAGCAACGGCATATATTGATCCATTTGTTCTGCTCCCGTGACAATTTGACTGCTTACACGCATTGGTGACAACATAATGAACAGAAATATAAGAATGAAGGAAGCTCGAGTTTGCATATCGGTAATTTTTTTTGTAATATTGCACAAAAATATTAATTTCTCATCAAGAGAGCAAAAAATAAAGCACATGAATCCATACGAAATCATTGATAAATATTATCCGGAAAATACGCAGCAGAGACAAATCTTAGTAATTCATAGTCTGGCGGTGTCCGGAAAAGCAATGAAAATGCTGGATGCTCATCCCGAATTGCGTTTAAACCGGAGTTTTGTGAAAGAAGCTGCTCTGTTGCATGATATTGGTATTTTTCAGACCGATGCTCCCACCATTCAGTGCTTTGGCACTCATCCTTATATCGCCCACGGATATTTGGGAGCTGAAATCTTGCGGGCGGAAGGTTTCCCCCAACACGCATTGGTGTGCGAACGCCATACGGGAGCCGGACTCTCGTTGGAAGATATCATTGCCCGGCAGCTCCCCGTTCCTCATCGTGAGATGCTGCCCATTACCCTGGAAGAGCAATTGATTTGCTTTGCGGATAAATTCTTTTCTAAAACCCATCTGGATGAAGAGAAAACTGTGGAAAAAGCGCGGCAAAGTATTGCAAAATATGGTGAAGAAGGCCTAAGCCGCTTTGATAGATGGTGTTCTCTCTTTTTATAGCACTAAAAAATAATTAAATAACGAAGATTCTAACTCATATTTGGTGAAGATTGTGTACTTTTGCCACTTCAAGCGTAAACTATTAGTTAATGGCGCCATTGAAAGCAAAAATACTTATATCATTCATACTGCTGATTGTCTTACTGATGCTTCCCGATGAGCTACGTCTCAGCGTCGAAGAAGAGGAATGATTGCCTCCAATACCGCACAAACGGATTCCCTTCAGGGAAATGATTCGTTGAAAGCAGATACGGTAACGGTACGCATTGATTCCATCGCACCGGTAAAGAAGAAACAACCACTCGATGCACCGGTTGTTTATGAATCCAACGACTCCACTGTCTTTACTTTGGGAGGAGCTGCTACACTTTATGGTAGCGGAAAAGTTAATTATCAGAACATCGAACTCGCTGCGGAAGTTATTTCGATGAATCTGGATAGTAGTACTGTGCATGCTTACGGTATCAAGGATACTACCGGAGTGGAAAAAGGTAAACCGGTATTTAAAGAAGGAGATACCTCTTATGATACGGAAACCATCCGATATAATTTCAAAACCAAAAAAGCGGGAATTACCGATATCGTCACCCAGCAGGGAGAAGGATATGTGACTGGAAGCAAGGCGAAGAAAGGAGCTAATGATGAAATTTTCATGGAGCATGGGCGTTATACAACCTGCGATCATCATGACCATCCTCACTTCTATATGCAGCTGACGAGAGCTAAAGTGCGTCCTAAAAAGAATGTGGTGACAGGACCTGCCTATCTGGTTGTGGAAGATGTGCCTTTGCCGTTGGCCGTACCGTTCTTTTTCTTCCCGTTCTCCAGCAGTTATTCTTCCGGTTTCATTATGCCGACTTATATGGATGACTCCAGTCGTGGTTTCGGTCTGGCAGAAGGAGGATATTACTTTGCCATCAGTGATATTATGGACTTGAAGATGACGGGTGATATCTTCACGAAAGGGTCATGGAGATTATCCGGATTGACAAACTATAATAAACGCTATAAATATTCCGGTACGCTGCAAGCGGACTATCAGGTTACCAAAACGGGAGATAAAGGTATGCCGGACTATACAGTTGCTAAGGACTTTAAGGTAGTATGGAACCATCGCCAGGATGCTAAAGCCAGTCCGAACAGTACATTCTCCGCTAGTGTAAACTTCTCAACCAGTAGTTATGAACGTTCCAATATCAACAACCTTTATAATTCGCAGTTGTTGACTCAAAATACCAAAACATCAAGTATCAGTTATTCTCGTAGTTTCCCTGATATCGGTCTGACTTTATCCGGAACCACCAATATCGCACAGACGATGCGTGACTCTTCTATTGCGGTCACTTTGCCTGACTTGAATATCACATTAAGCCGTCTGTTCCCGTTCAAACGTAAGAAGGCGGCGGGAGCTGAACGCTGGTACGAAAAGATTTCCATTAGCTATACGGGACGTTTGACAAACAGTATCCGTACAAAAGACGACCGTCTGTTTAAAGCCGGACTAAGCGAATGGGAAAATGCGATGAATCATAACATTCCCATCAGTGCTACTTTTACGTTATTCAAATATTTGCAGGTTTCTCCTTCGGTCAATTATACGGAACGTTGGTATACTCGTAAGATCAATCAGCAATATAATGAGGTCGATCATAAGTTGGAGGCATTGCCGGGTGATACGTTAAACGGTTTTTACCGGGTATCCAATTATTCGGCAAGTTTGAGCTTGAGTACGAAATTGTATGGTATGTACAAACCTCTTTTTGCTAAAAAGAAAGAGATACAGATTCGTCACGTATTCACACCGCAGGTAAGTCTTAGCGGTGCTCCGGGATTCAGCAAGTATTGGGAAGAATATACCGATTATAATGGCAATACGCAATATTATTCTCCTTTCACCGGTCAACCTTATGGCGTACCTTCGCGGGAAGGATCGGGAACGGTCAGCTTCTCTATTTCTAATAACTTAGAGATGAAATATTACGATGCAAAGAAAGATACGCTTAAAAAGGTTAGTCTGATTGATGAATTGGGAGCAAGTATGTCTTATAATATGGCTGCCAAAGAGAGGCCTTGGAGTGATTTAAGCATGAACCTACGTTTGAAACTGACTAAGAATTATACGTTCAACATGAATGCATCGTTCGCTACGTATGCTTATACATTCGATAAAAGTGGTAATGTAGTAACTAGTAACCGTACAGAATGGTCGTATGGTCGTTTTGGACGTTTCCAGGGATATGGTTCTTCTTTCAACTATACCTTTAATAATGACACATGGAAGAAATGGTTCGGTCCGAAAGAGGAGGATGAAAAAGGGAAAGATAAGAATAAGTCGGAGGATAGCGACGATGAGGAATCCGATGGAACGGAAGGAGACGGTACTACGCCTAAGAAAGTAGAGAAAGCACAGGCTGACCCGGATGGTTATCAGGTATTTAAGATGCCTTGGTCATTGAGTCTTAGCTATTCGTTTAATATCCGTGAAGATAGAACGAAGCCTATCAACGTTATTCCATGCGATATCCTTATACTTATACGCATAATATCAATGCAAACGGAAATATAAAGATTTCTAATAACTGGTCGCTCTCATTCAACTCGGGTTATGATTTTCAAGCAAAAGAGATTACCCAGACTTCTTGTACAATATCCCGTGACTTGCACTGTTTCAACTTGTCCGCCAGTCTTTCTCCTTTCGGACGTTGGAAGTATTACAATGTTACAATCCGTGCGAATGCAAGTATTCTGCAAGACTTGAAGTATGAGCAGAGAAGTCAGACGCAAAGTAACATTCAGTGGTATTAAAGGGGAAACGATAATGAATGTTTAGCGATAACGTAAAGAGTAAGCGATAGAGCATAAAATAAAACAATGAGCGGTGAACAAGATATGCATTTATATTGCATTAGTTGTTCACGCTCATTGTTTTATTTCACTGTTATCTATCTACCATGCGATTTCTGTTTCTCCATGTGCTTTTAGATAATCGTTTGTACGGCTGAAATGTTTGTTTCCGAAGAAGCCGTTGTAAGCAGAAAGAGGAGAGGGATGGGCGGAAGTGAGTACCAAGTGTTTGTTGCGGTCGATAAACGCTCCTTTCTTTTGAGCGTATGATCCCCACAGGATAAATACCAGGTTTTCTTTTTCTTCTGCCAGGGCACGGATTGCAGCATCAGTAAATGTTTCCCAGCCACGGTTCTGGTGTGAACCAGCTTGGTGAGCACGTACGGTCAGCGTAGCGTTGAGCAACAATACTCCCTGTTCTGCCCAGCGAGTCAGATTTCCCGTAGCAGGGGCATCTGTGCCGATGTCGGCTTTGATTTCTTTGAATATATTCACTAATGAAGGGGGAAAAGGCACTCCGTCGTTTACAGAGAAACAGAGACCATGCGCTTGTCCCGGTCCATGATAAGGATCTTGTCCTATAATTACAACTTTCACTTTGTCGAAAGGACAAAGGTTGAAAGCATTGAAGATCAGTTTTCCCGGAGGGAAGATCTGATACTGGCTATATTCGCTTTTGACGAAATCGGTCAGTGTGCGAAAGTAGTCTTTTTCGAATTCGGGTTCTAAATGTGCTTTCCAGCTTTCTTCAATTTGTACATTCATAGTCTGTTATATAAGGTGTATTTCAAGTTCTTCACATTCCTTGCGCATATCTTCGGGCCAGATGCTGGCTTGTATTTCTCCGATGTGAGCTTTGCGAAGGTAGAACATACACAAGCGGGATTGTCCGATACCTCCTCCGATAGACAGGGGAAGGGTGTCATTCATCAATCGCTTGTGGAAATAAAGTTCCAGTCTTTTTTCTTCTTTTTCTTCTTTTAACTGACGTTGCAAGGCTTCTTTGTCTACACGGATTCCCATCGATGATAATTCGATGGAGCGTTGCAGTACATTGTCCCACAATAGGAGGTCGCCGTTTAGTCCGGGCAGGTCGTTCAGTCCTTTGGTAGTGTAGTCGTCGTAGTCCGGTGCGCGTCCGTCGTGCTTCTTGCCATCACCAAGTTGACAGCCTATTCCTATGATAAACACAGCTCCATATTTCTGACAGATGGCATGTTCGCGACATTTAGGTTCCAGGTTCGGATAAAGCTGGCGCAATTCCTCTGAATGAATGAAATGTAGCTTTTGTGGCAGGCAAGGTTTGATTTGCGGATACATTTCATATACCATATATTCTGTACGGATCATAGCCGCATAAATACGGTTGACGATTTCCTTTAGGAAGTTCACAGTCCGGTCTTCATTGGTGATAACACGTTCCCAGTCCCACTGGTCTACGTAGAGAGAATGCAGGTTGCCCAGTTCTTCGTCTGACCGAATAGCATTCATATCCGTATAAATACATATCCCGGTTCGATGTGATAGTCAGCTAAGGTCAACCTTTTCCATTTAGCCAATGAATGAACCACTTCGGCTTGCGCATGCGCCAGATCTTTGATTGGGAAAGAAACAGGTCGTTCTATTCCATTCAAATCATCATTGATACCCATTCCTTTCAATACGAAAAGAGGGGCAGTCACACGTCTAAGGCGTAGTTCGGATGACAAGTTTAATTGGAAGAACTCTTTTATTTGCTTGATTCCCAACTCGGTCTGTTTGAGGTCGAGTAGCGGCTTATAGTTCTTAGGTTTTATCAAGTAACTCATAGGTTTGTTAAATGTTAATTGTCGGCAAAGATAGGAATAAAATTGATATATGTAATGGATATTCTCTAAAAGATTGTCAATTTGATAAAGTAAATGCTCTAAAGCGTTTCAAAATAACAGTCTTCTAATATAGGGAAGTACCTTAAGAACTATAAAAAAAGGAGAATCATTAGGAAGATGAGAAGATTTTTTATACTTTTGTCCTCGCATTTAGAAAGAATGGCCCCGTAGCTTAGTGAATAGAGCGTCAGATTCCGGTTCTGAAGGTCGTGCGTTTGAATCGCACCGGGGTCACAGAAAACGCAATTACTTCATCTGTTAGTAGTTGCGTTTTTTGTTTTCTATTTATTCTTCTTTCGGGCGGGAAGTGCAGACTAATTGTTTGTTGGTGTTAGCCGGATTATTTATATCATCATAGAATTCCCAGTCTCTTTCTAGCCTTTTAGCTACATCAATTCCTTCTGTATAATAGATATATTCTTTCTTTGCTACATCAAAAATGCCATAAGAAAGAATATCCTTCTCTTTTCCTTCCTTGTCTTTATAAGTGTTCTTGACCAATAATATTTTATATTTTCCGTCTTCCCGAACGCTGTATTCTTTATTGGCTTGAAGAGTGTATGTGCCGGAAACATCTGTCATATTGGAAGCGGTTGGCTCCATTTCTACAACAATGTTTGTAGGCTCTTTTGAGGCTGGAGTGTCTGTGGAGTCATCATTGCAGGCAAACAGCAAAACAACTAATAGTAAATTAAGCAATTTCATCTTTGTATTTTTATAGGTTCTTGATTTTTTCTTAATCTATAATGTGTTCAATCAAAATTATTTCTTGCACAAATGTACAACTTTTGCATGATATAAAGGTCGTAATAGATAGATAATTGTGTTCCCTGTTATTATTTACAGTTGCATAATTTAGTCTAAAGAGAATAAAAAGTTGTTTTAGCTGATTGATTTCCCATAGAAAATGCTAACTTTGTAACGATGAAGAAGTAAACAATAATATGTTGATATAGTATGTTCATAGCTTTCCAGATGTAGACATTTGACGATAAATTATATTAATCCCAATAAATATAAATAAGAATGGAAGAAGCTAGAAAAAAGAAATGGGGTAGTGTTGCGCTGATTATCGGAGCTATTGCTTTTATCATTATTATGATTTACTTTACAGTTATTTCAAGTCTCAACATGTAAAACAGATCATTATGGCGTTGAAAAATTAAAGCTTGGACATTTCGTTTGAATCTGTCCAAGCTTGTTTTTATGGTTCCGGATGATTGACCGGCAATATGGTAACGCTTTCTCTTTAGCTTCTTGAAACCTGAAGTCCCTTATCAGAAAGAGTCATTTCTACAAAACGAGCACGAGGATTGGGGGCTTGTTCCGTCAGTATCCGTCGGATTTGTCCGGCTGCTTGCGGGTCTTTGGCTACCATATATAAATAGCCTCCGCCACCTGCACCGGGGAGTTTGTATCCCAGGGTGTAATCCTTGATTTTTTCGATAATGGCTGCTACTGCCGGTGGATTGGTTCCGCAGTCTAATGCCTGGTTCTGTATCCAGGTTTTGCCGACCAAACGACCGAAACTCTCGAAATTACTTCGTAAAATGGCTTCACTCATATCCATTGCATGAGCTTTCATTTCGGCCAGCAAGCTTAGATGCGGACCGGAATTGAGGAACATGGAACTGACGATCTCTGCCAAAATACTTTTAGCAGTACGAGTAATTCCCGTATAATATAACAGATGACAGTCGCGGTAATCAGGATGAACAAAGAGCTGATCGGGTAACCAGCGTACTAATGGATTCTGTTCGAAACCAGCTTCGGATTGAAGCAACTTAATACCAGAAAAGACACCGCCATATTGATCTTGCCAACCTCCTCCAGTGGTCAGGAGCTGCTCTAATACTAATGTGTAACTACATATATCATTTTTATCCCAAGCCAATCCGCAGAAATCATTGATTGCTCCGAGCACGGTAGATGCCAGTATGGAACTGGTTCCCAAGCCAGAGCCCGCAGGAATAGCAGCTAGCAGAGTAATTTCGATTCCTGAACCGAAATCTTCCAGCTGTTTAGCTAAAGAAGGATAAGATTCCGTAGAGAATGCCGGTGCAAAGCCCGCCAATGTAAGGGCGGCTTTCGGAATAGAGAATGGAGAACCTACCTTTTTATAATCTTGCAGTTCCTCGTAATTCCTTATCACTTCCATTGCACCCATGTCGATAGAGCGAAGAGTGATGTGATATTCCTTGCATGGTTTCACATATACTTGTAGCGGTGGTTGACCGTTTAGTTCGATAGCAAGATTTACAACACTTCCCCCTGAATAAAGAGAGTAGGGAGGTGTGTCCGTCCATCCTCCGGCCACATCGATACGCACAGGACTGCGTCCCCATACGATTTGATCGGAATAAACGTTGAGTATGGGATGGCTCTTTCGTTCGCTCATTACCCCCAATAAACCGTCACGAAGCAGTTGAAAGGCTGCCTGTTCCTCTTTAGCACAATCCTTGTCTTCACGTAGTTTCATGATACGTGCACGAAGCATCCGGTTGTGTATCCGTAACATGGGGGCAGCATCTTCTTTCAAGACGTCAGGCATGTCCAGATTGAAACGTACAAATTCATTTGCGGCATCCAGCAAATCGAGTTGATAGAATACGCTCTTCTCATAATTGGCCGCCAATCCTTTCCAGTTCTCCTTGCGGAAAGCATTGCGCTGTTCGTAAAGACGCTTGAGGTTGGCGCTTGCGGATATTTCGTCTGCAGAAACTTTTTCTGCTTTCAACCAAAGTTTTTTCCCTTCTTCCAGTTGTGGCTCCGAGGTCATCCAGCGTACTAATATGCCTAAATCTTCCACAGAAGTCACTTTGGGGAAGATGGATGCCGATTGTAAATCATCTGTACGCCCTTTTGTATCCTCCCAGGTAATTCCTCTATCTTCCGTCCAACGGGTAAAAGGAACATTAAGGTAAGTAGTCGTTATTTTGTCCAACGCTCCTTTGAATACATCATCCAATCCATACGGACGCGCAACAAACTCATTCTCACCGATAGGAATAATGTCGATGCAAACCCCATCCGGCAAATTTATGCTCCACTGGTTTTCAGGAACTCCTGTAATAATCTGGCGGGAACCTAATTTCCATTCTTTTCCTACATGGCTATTCTCAATCCATAAATTGGCGTTGTCGGCAGAAAGAGAAACTTGTGTGATGGAATTCTGTATAAAGATAGCCGGATTTGGCTTTACTTTCCGGTGCATGATTCTTCTTTGGTCCCGTACCTTGTCCTGTATGGCTAAAGTAGAAGAAATCAGTTCGTGACTTGTGCCGTAATGGTAGAATTCTCCACCCGGCAACGGCAATATAGCTACGGATAACTGATTGATTTCTTTATCTTTCGTTTTAGGATGCTCTCCCAAAGCCAAACCATAGTCCGAGTATAAGTCATAATAAGTAATATCCTTCGTACCTTCTTTCAATGACCGTTTCATCAATACTTCTATGGCGCGGTCACTCAAAATCCAGATGCCGATATCCATCAGGAAAAGATGAGTTTCGACAATCCTTCCAACTCTTCCAAAGAAGGTTTCTGCAACATGAAATCGAGCACCTCCGGTTTTTCCGGTCGGAAACAAACACGCCATGATGAGTTGCCAATGAAGGATTCACCCACAGCCCGTAGCATACTACATCTGCGTTCGGAATATCCTGAAGGGGTTTTTCCGAACGGATATATACGTCTCCGCTAGCAATCAGTGTATTCAGACCGGCCGGAGCCTGATTCATAATCCTTTCATAGAGCGGGAGCTGCAATGATAACAGATTCTGTCCCAGTTTTTGTCCTCTTTCCCAACTGAAGATCGGGATAGGAGTTAATATTTTGCCGGAAGGGCCGTAACTGGGTAGCCGACGGCTTTGTCCGCCTGCATGGAGCAATATTCTTTTTCATGTCCTATCCAGTTGCTGAAAGACTCTTGTGGAGCGAATGTCTGATGACAAGCTTGCAATAACCACGTAGTTCCCCCACCGGAGCCTAGTTTGCTCCCTATGGGGTCTGATGTACAAAACCAATCGGTATGGCTAACTTCTTCCAGTTTGTGGAAGCAATGGATCAAGTTGGGTGGTAAAGATAATAACTTTTGCATAGTAGAATCTGCGTTGGCTTAGATAAAATCTAAGCGAATTAAACTCCCGTAAAAATACTATTTATATTCCTGCTTTTCAATATTTTCCTCCTGTTTTGAAGAATAAATTTTCTTTTCAGCTTTTAGATGTCCTTTTCAAATAGCATATCCCATTGATCGCTTAGTGCCTGCATGGATGGCAGTAATAAATCAGCTCCGGCATCCAGCAACACTTGCCCGTTTAAAGGACCCGTATTGACCGCTATGGTGAAAATACCCGCGTTGTGTCCGGCTTCTACTCCTAACGGAGCATTTTCTACTACAACAGCTTCATCTGCTTTGATCCCTCCTTTTTTCAAAGCTATCAAATACGGCTCGGGATTGGGTTTGCCATATTTTACATCGAACGCTGTAACCATCAGTTCTTTGTGAAACATTCCCGGATAGTTGTGTTCCAGCCGTTCGAGCAGGGATAACTGACCGGAGCCGGTGACCACCATCGGAATCAGCCCGTCCTTCTTCACTTTTTGCAGTAACTCCCATGCACCGGCATAGGCTTTGCTTCGGGATATGAATTGAACAAAACACTTTTCTCCTGATAGATACTTTCTATCTCCTCCTGTGTGGCTTCTCTACCCAATTCACGTTGAAAAACAATATTGATTGTAGAGGCTCCTGTCCGTCCTTCATGCATATATGCTTCTTCGCGACTAAGAGTGAGCCCATGAGATTTCATTACTTTATGCCAGGCTTCCGAATGATAAGGCATAGAGTCAAAGAGTACGCCGTCCATGTCAAACAGGACGGCTTTCAGTTTCTTTTTCATACTTTGTACGTTGCGGAATCTTTTTAAGATGATATTTTATTTTTTATGAGCATTTTCTTCAGATCAGACACGGGAATAACTACATCGTATTGTTTCCCGGAATCCTTGCCGATATATCTGTAGGTAATATTTTTATTGTTCTCCACGCAGGTTTTTATGAATATCTGGGTGGCGGGATCGGTCTGGCTTGCTAGCGTTGACACAATACCCTCTTTCACTTCAGCTGCGTTTTCTTCAATCTGGCTGATAGGACACAACTCTTCGTCCACACTGCATATATAAACAACCGATTCACCTATGATTTCGATTTTTTCGACAACGACTTCTTCACTGGCCTGCATTGGAAATTGCAGATTCGCCATTTTCAGTTGCGCTTCAAGCTTTGTCTGTCCGCTTTGTGCCGGGTCGGCATTTGTATTGATAACCTCTTTCAATTCTTCGGCAGTAAGTTCGCAAACCGCTTGTTCGCCCGATTTATTCCCTACAAATATCATGTGTAATCCGGAATTACACTTAGCCATCAACTTCAGCATTTCCTTTACATCAGCAGCCGGATTCTGAAACATCATTTTGATAGATGATTTCATGCTTTCCGGATTATCTTTCAAAATCTTAATATTGGTAATTTCCTCGTTCATGTTGAGAGTGTACACTACGTTATCCCCGTCGTAGATGATACTGGTAATATTGCCGACTTCTCCCATGTCCAGCGGACACTGTTTGTTGGCTATCCCGATTACAGTTTTGAGTTTGGCTTCCTGACAGCCGGTCATGACTATCATTAGCAATGATACGCTACATAGTAGCATGAGTCCACTGGACTTCTTTAATAAATTTCCTGCCATTCTATTTGTTTTTTAAGTTTGATTCGCTTCATCTACAACTGTATACGAGGCAAAGATAACGATAAAAAATGAGAGATAAGTTAGAAAGGGAAGATAGTTGCAAATGACGCTCCCAAGCGATTAACTACATAATTATTTGCTGTTTAGAAGAATATGTGTATTTTTGTAACGTTATAAACTCGACGATAGCATGAAAAAGAGAGTATTATTGTTGCTACCATTGTTTTTAGGCGCCTGCTCTGATAGTGGGGAAAGTCCTGTTATCAAGATAGAAAAGCTTTATGCGAAGATCGAATCGGACGGTGAACATTCCGGTTCCGGTGAAAAAGACTATGCAAATCAGAGGGATGAACTGCCGGCCTTGAAGGTGGGAGACGAAGTGAAAGCGTTTCTGCTTTTGGATGGAAATGGAGCAGAGCTGAAAACCTTTAAACTTCAGAATGACGATGAAGTAGATACTAAACTCTTTTATGAGAAAACAGAAGTATCTACAGAGGGAAATCTGACAGATGTGGAAAAAGGACAGCTTCGTTTTAAGGATGGGGTGTCAAAAGCCAAAATTATGGTGATTGCGACCATTAAACAGGTAGATAAGAACGGTGATGTGAAATTAGAGTTCTATCTTTCTTCCAAAGCCGAATGTGAAGGAGCACAGGAAGAAATCGGTTTGAAGACGAAAGTGGAAGATGAGAAGTAGAAGTGGTGAGCAGTAAACGGTACAACGGGCAATAAGCGGTACAATCGGAAACTGCAACCAATTGAATATAATAATGAACGTGAACAAATCCATGCATATAGCATAGTTGTTCACCGTTCATTGTTTATAGTTTACCGTTTATAAAACGTTCTTGATTTATAGTTTTGCACGGATTGCTTTGGATTCTTCTTCATAACCCGGTTTGTCCAGCAAGGCAAACATATTCTTTTTGTATGCTTCCACACCCGGTTGGTTGAATGGGTTCACGCCCAGCAAATAACCGCTGATACCACAAGCCTTTTCGAAGAAATAAAGCAGACCACCGATGTTGTATTCGCTCAATTCCGGAAGTACAATACGCATATTAGGTACGCCACCGTCTACATGAGCCAGCTGTGTTCCCAGTTCGGCCATCTTGTTCACTTCGTCCACACGTTTGCCGGCTAAGAAGTTCAAGCCATCCAGATTTGCTTCGTCAGAAGGAACTTCCAGTTTGTGGTTAACCTTCTCTACTGAAATCACAGTTTCGAAGATAGAACGTTCGCCTTCCTGAATCCATTGACCCATAGAATGAAGGTCTGTAGAGAAATCTACCGATGCGGGGAAGATACCCTTATTATCTTTTCCTTCCGATTCTCCGTAAAGCTGTTTCCACCATTCGCTTACATAGTGCAGTTTCGGGCAGAAGTTAACGAGGATTTCGATCTTCTTGCCATTTCTGTACAACTCATTGCGGGTAGCAGCATAAATAGCAGCCGGGTTTTCTGCAAATGCAACGTTCGATCCGCATGCTTTTTCCATATCGGCAGCACCGGCAACCAGTTTGTCAATATCGAATCCGGCTACTGCGATAGGCAGCAAACCAACCGGAGTCAGTACAGAGAAACGTCCGCCTACGTTGTCAGGATGATAAATGTTTTATATCCTTCTTTGTCAGCTGTAACACGGGCAGCACCTTTTTTAGCGTCCGTCACTGCAACGATTACTTTCTTTGCTGTTTCTTTGCCGCGCTGATCTTCGCATTGCTTTTTCAGCAAACGGAAAGCAAGAGCAGTTTCGGTGGTAGTTCCTGATTTAGAAATATTGATGACACCGAATTTCTTATCTTTCAGATATTCAGTTAGTTCATACAGATAATCTTCGCTGATATTGTGTCCTGCATAGATCATGACAGGAGCCGTTTTCTTTTCCTGCAACCAAGTGAAACTGTTAGACAAAGCTTCGATTACGGCACGGGCACCCAGATAGCTGCCACCGATACCGGCAACGATTACTACTTCACAGTTATCTCTTAACACTTTTGCTGTAGCGTTCAGGTCGGCCAAGTGTTCTTTAGTGATAGAAGAAGGCAAATGCAACCATCCTAAAAAGTCATTACCTTTGCCTGTACCTTTTTCAAGCATTTCCTGTGCGGCTTTTACTTCAGCTTCGTAAGCAAAAACCTTTTCTTTGGAGATAAATCCAAATGTCTTTTCAATGTTTAAACTAATCATATCGTTCTTGTTTAAAGATTATCTAAAAGAGTCAGTCAGCAATTTAATCTCGATCATTGGTGAGATACGTTCGTACAGGATGTTGTATACAGCGTCCAGTATCGGCATATTGACATGATGATGCTTATTGATTTCTTTGATACATTTCGTACCATAGTAACCCTCTGCAATCATTTCCATTTCAATTTGCGCACTCTTCACGGAATACCCTTTACCTATCATCGTTCCGAAAGTCCGGTTACGACTAAAGTTGGAGTAGCCGGTCACCAATAAATCCCCCAGATAAACAGATTCATCTAGTTTCTGTTCAACGGATGCACCGTGTTCAGGAAACGATTCATCTCCTGAATGGCGTTAGAGATCAATACAGCCTGGAAGTTATCGCCATATTTCAGTCCGCTACAGATACCGGCAGCAATGGCATACACGTTTTTGAGTACTGAACTGTATTCGATACCCGCCACGTCATCACTGACAGATGTTTTGATGAAACTGCTTCCCAGACGGCGTGCGAAGATACGTGCCTTGTCTTTATCAGGGCAGGCGATAGTCAGGTAGGAGAGGCGTTCCAAAGCCACTTCTTCTGCGTGGCAGGGACCTGCAAGGACTGCTATGTTTTCTGGTGGCACACCATATTCTTTTGTGAAGTATTCCGATACAATAACGTTGTCATCGGGTACGATTCCTTTGATAGCGGTGATGATAAACTTATCTTTTATCTTGGTTTTCAGCTTTTTCAGATGTGCCTTCAGATAAGGAGAGGGAGTGACGAAGATCAGCGTATCCGATTCTTTCACAACATCGTTGATGTTGGAACTGAAAGTGATGCGTCTCGTATCAAATTTCACTCCTGTCAGATAAGCCGGATTGTGCCCTAATCGTTTAAAATCGGCAATGCGGTCGTCTCGCCGCATGTACCAATTGATAGAGTCTTCCTGGGCTAGACACATTTTTGCAATGGCTGTAGCCCAACTTCCTCCGCCCATTATCGCTATCTTGCCGGGTAATTTCATTTGTATGGATTTGGATGAAGAACTTATTAAATTTTCTGTATCCACTCAGTTACGTCGTTTACCGACGGATTGGTCAGTTCTAATTTATATTTCTTGTTAATGCCGCAGATGTCCTGGTGCAGCTTCTGCGGATTGACATCTTTCATGTCGGCAACTGTGTTGTAACCGGCTTTTTGAATCACCGGAACCCAGTCTTCTGCGATTCCCAATTCCATGTATTTGGCAGCAGCGTCTTTTTTCACTACTTTTTCCGGGCGCATTTGCGGGAAGAACAATACTTCCTGAATGGTAGTCTGTCCGGTCATTAACATCACCAGACGGTCGATACCGATACCGATACCCGATGTAGGAGCATACCGTATTGTAAAGCGCGCAGGAAGTCCTGATCGATAATCATCGCTTCGTCGTCTCCCTTGTCGGCCAAACGCATCTGCTCTTTGAAACGTTCTTCCTGATCCAGTGGGTCGTTCAATTCCGAGTAGCATTAGCCAGTTCTTTACCGTTCACCATCAGTTCGAAACGCTCGGTCAGTCCCGGTTTAGAGCGGTGCATCTTGGTCAGCGGAGACATTTCAACCGGATAATCGGTGATGAAAGTCGGCTGGATATATGTACCTTCGCAGAATTCTCCGAAGATTTCATCAATCAACTTGCCTTTCCCCATCGTCTCGTCAATTTCCTCCATTTTCAATTCTTTGCAAACTTGGCGGATTTCTTCTTCGCTCTTGCCGTTCAGGTCATATCCTGTCTTTTCTTTGATAGCATCCAGGATGGGCAGACGGCGGTAAGGAGCTTTAAAGTTGATGGCTTTTCCGTCAACCACTGTTTCTGTGCTACCGTTTACTGCGATACAAATACGTTCCAACAACTTTTCGGTGAAATTCATCATCCAGTTGTAATCCTTATATTGTACGTAGAGTTCCATACAAGTGAACTCCGGGTTATGGGTTTTGTCCATACCCTCGTTACGGAAATTCTTACCTATTTCATATACACCTTCAAAACCACCTACGATCAGTCGCTTCAGATAAAGTTCTGTTGCGATACGCAGGTAAAGATCCATGTCCAGTGAGTTGTGGTGAGTGATGAACGGGCGTGCGCTTGCTCCACCGGCAATAGATTGCAGGATGGGAGTTTCCACTTCCGTGTAACCGGCTTCGTCCAAAGCATTGCGCAAAGTTTTCACTACAGTGGCACGTTTCAGGAATGTTTCTTTGATACCGTCGTTAACTACCAGGTCCACATAGCGTTGGCGATAACGGAGTTCGGGATCTTCAAAAGAATCGTAAGCTACCCCGTCTTTGTATTTAACGATAGGCAACGGTTTGATAGACTTTGCAAGTACAGTCAGTTTCTTAGCATGGATACTGATTTCACCCATTTGTGTGCGGAACACGAAACCTTCGATACCGATAAAGTCACCTAAGTCGAGCAGGCGTTTGAAAACAGAGTTGTACAGTTCCTTGTCTTCTCCCGGGCAGATATCATCGCGGGTGATGTACACCTGGATGCGACCTTTAGAGTCTTGCAATTCAACGAAAGATGCTTTACCCATCACGCGGCGGCTCATGATACGGCCGGCTACGGAAACTTGGCGTGGCTCCTCGTCGTCTTTAAATTCAGCTTTAATATCTGTAGAGAAAGCATTGGTTACATACTCTGCTGCAGGGTATGGATCAATACCCATCGCACGAAGCTCATTCAGGCTGTTGCGTCGAATGATTTCCTGTTCACTTAGTTCTAATATATTCATTTCGTTACGTATTAACTCAATTTTGGAGGCAAAAATACGAAACTTTTCTCATATATCCTGTAATCCACCTCTTTTTTGTATCTTTGCTGCCTCAAACTAATAGGTATGACAGGACAAAAGACACCCACTGCGTTGGGTACGGAAAAGATTGGGAAGCTTTTAATGCAGTATGCCATTCCGGCAATTATCGCCATGACGGCGTCTTCTCTTTACAATATGGTAGATAGTATTTTTATCGGTCACGGGGTAGGTGCGATGGCTATTTCCGGGTTGGCATTAACTTTCCCGCTAATGAATCTTGCCGCGGCTTTCGGCTCGTTGGTCGGTGTCGGTGCGGCTACATTGATTTCGGTGAAGCTGGGACAGAAAGATTATGATACCGCACAGCGGGTTTTGGGAAATGTGTTTGTATTAAACCTTATTATAGGTATCTCTTTTACGGTAATCGTTCTTCCTTTTCTCGATCCGATACTTTACTTTTTCGGAGGAAGCGATAAAACGGTGAAGTATGCCCGTGAATTTATGCAGGTTATCTTGCTCGGAAATGTGGTTACCCATTTATATCTGGGGCTGAATGCAGTGCTCCGTGCTTCGGGCCATCCGCAGAAAGCGATGATGGCAACAATAACGACAGTGATAATCAATGTATTGCTTGCTCCATTGTTTATTTTTGTATTCGACTGGGGAATCCGTGGGGCGGCTACGGCTACGGTTTGTGCGCAGTTGATTGCATTGGTCTGGCAGCTTCATTTGTTCTGCCGCAAAGATGAACTGATACGGTTGAAAAAGGGGATTTTTCGTTTGAAACGGAAAATCGTGTTGGATTCGCTGGCTATTGGTATGTCTCCCTTTCTGATGAATATGGCGTCTTGCTTTATTGTGATTCTGATTAATCAGGGATTAAAAGAGCATGGAGGTGATTTGGCGATCGGTGCATTCGGTATTGTTAATCGTATTGTTTTTGTCTTTATTATGATTGTATTGGGACTAAACCAAGGGATGCAGCCCATTGCGGGATATAATTTTGGTGCGAAGCTCTATCCTCGTGTGACGGAAGTACTGAAAGTAACCATTTGTTGTGCAACTGTAGTGACAACGATTGGTTTCCTGATAGGTATGTTTATTCCGGAAATCGTATCTTCCATCTTTACTTCGGACGAAGAGTTAATCAGCATTGCTTCTAAAGGTTTTCGTATTGTGGTATTTTTCTACCCGATTGTTGGGTTTCAGATGGTAGCTTCCAACTTCTTCCAGAGTATTGGAATGGCAAGTAAAGCCATTTTCTTGTCGCTGACGCGGCAGATGTTATTTCTCGTTCCCTGTTTATTGATTCTACCTCACTATTATGGACAAATGGGCGTTTGGGCCAGTATGCCTGTGGCAGATTTGGCGGCTAGTCTTATATCCGGAGGAATGTTGTGGTGGCAGTTCCGGCAGTTTAAGAAAGTTACTGTTTGATAAGTTTGTTCCGATATTCTTTAGGAGATATACCGACATACTGCTTGAAATATTTCCCGAAGAATGATTGTGTGGGGAAGTTGAGTTTGGTTGCTATTTCCTTAATACTTAAATCGGTATTATCGAGCAGATATTTAGCTTCTGTAATGACATTCTGTATAATCCACTGCAAAGCACTGCTCCCTGATTTCTCCTTGATGACAGAAGAAAAATATCGGGCGGACAAGCATTGCTTGTCTGCATAAAAAGTAACATCACGTTCCTGACGATAATATCGATAGAGGGTAATCATGAAATTTTGGAAGATCTTATCCTTTTTATCCTGTGGCAGTGGTGTTTGGGGTTCGTTACTGAAATAAATGTTTAATAACTCATAGCATATCACCTGTCCCCAGGACTTGATTAATTCAGAAATTAAATGTTGTTTCTGACGGGAACTGTTACAGACACTCTCCCTGTTAATTCGTTTTTCTACAGATTTGAGTAAGTTCTCTACAAATGTATATTGCTCTTCAGAGAGCGACAGGCAGGGATTTTCCCGCAAATAAAGCAAATTTTCCGAGTTAGCTACTTTGTTTACTATTGGTATGACATAATCCAGGTCGACCTCTATCATGATTCCTTCGAGGTCAGCGCTCCTTTGGCGTATTTGTAGAAGATTGGCAGCTGTATATATAAAAAGATTCCTTTTATTAATCTGGTATGGTCTACCTCCCAACAGGATTTCCGCCTGTCCTTTTTGGCAGAGGAAAAGTCCGCATTGGTTGAATTCGGAAATAATGCATCCTTCTTTCATGGAAGTTTCTTCCGGAGATATTATAACATACTTAAATGGCGTCAGTGGTTCCATATTCCTTTTCGTTGAAATGAATTTCTTTACAAAGAAACAAACAAATAAATACAAATAGCAAACTATTTCGGCTTTTTATCTTGGATAACGTACAAATAGAACAATGTTTCGTCTAAATCAACCTTTCTCCTCATGTTTGCTTGGGATACTTTTGTAGCAACTAAATAACAAATGAAAATATGAGACGATTGGACTTCTTATTAATAGGTTTTTTAATAGTTCTGTTGACTTCGTGTGGGAAGCGTGTACAGAACGCAGGCACTAATCCGGCAGTGAAGATTGACACTGTACTTTCTGCTGACAAACAAATAGCTTTACAGTTTCCCGGACGGGTGAAAGCGGCACAAGATATAAGTTTGTCTTTCCGGGTGAGTGGTACTATTCAATATATGCATGTAAATGATGGTGCTTATGTGCGTAAAGGGCAACTATTGGCAGAATTGGATCCGACGGACTATCAGGTTCAGCTGGATGCAGCAGAAGCAGAATATCAAAGTGTAAAAGCGGAGGCGGAACGGGTGATGGCACTTTATAAGGAAAATGTGACGACACCGGATGCTAATGATAAGGCCGTGTACGGATTGAGACAGATTACTGCCAAATATAACCATGCCAAGGACCAGTTGTCATACACCCGTTTGTATGCTCCTTTTAGCGGATATGTCCAGAAACGCCTTTTTGATTCCCATGAAACGGTAGCTGCCGGTATGCCTGTTGTTTCCATCATTAGTGAGGGAAGTCCGGAAGTGGAAATAAATCTTCCGGCAGTAGAATATATCCGTCGACAGCAGTTCACCCGCTACTATTGCACATTCGATGTTTATCCTCATCAAAGATATGCTTTGGAACTGATTAGTGTCACGCCTAAGGCAAATGCCAATCAGTTGTACACCATGCGGCTTCAGCTGAAAAAAGAGGATAAGCAGGCTGCTCCTTCGCCCGGCATGAATACAATGGTTACTATCGAATGTAGTGAAGGAGATGTGCGTAACCTGTCGGTTCCCAGCGGAGCGATCCTTCGTGAGAACGGACGTACGAGTATTTTTCTTTATGATGCTTCCAGTCACGCTATTCGCCGTTGTGATGTGACAGTAACCCGTCTGCTTAGCGACGGCAGATGCTTGATTACTTCAGACGGAGCGAATCCCGGTGATTTGGTTGTCGCTTCGGGAGTGCATCATGTAAAAGAGGGAGAACAGGTGGAACCGCTTCTTCCGGCTGCTGAAACCAATGTGGGAGGACTGCTATGATTGATATTAGTAAATGGGCATTTGAGAACAAGAAGTTAATCTACTTCCTGATTGCCGTACTGATTGTAGGAGGAGCTTATTCCAGTTATGAAATGAGTAAACTGGAAGACCCTGAAATAACGGTAAAGCTTGCATGGTAGTCACCACCTATCCCGGTGCGTCTGCGCATCAGGTAGAATTAGAGGTGACGGATGTACTGGAGAAGAATATTCGCTCCATGGGGAATATAGATAATGTGGAAAGTTATTCCTACAACGATCTCTCCCTGATTCAGGTAGAACTGAAAACGACTGTCAAAGAGACGGACGTAGAACAATGCTGGGATCTGTTGCGTCGTAAAGTGGCGAACGCACAGGCAGAACTTCCTGAAGGTGCCAGTCCTTCTATTGTAAAAGATGATTTTGGAAATGTTTACGGAATGTTTTTCGCTTTGACGGGTGACGGACTTTCCGACAGGGAACTGTCTGATTATTCAGAACTGGTGAAACGTGAAGTCAGCGAACTGGATGGGGTGGAGCGCGTCGACTTATACGGTAAACGTCCCGAATGTATTAATATCTCTCTTTTGCAAGACCGGATGGCTAACTTGGGTGTGAAACCCGCCGAAGTGCTAGCCACATTGAACGGACAGAACCAAACGACTTATACTGGTTACTATGATAATGGCGATAATCGTATCCGGGTGACAGTCAGTGACAAGTTTAAGACGGTGGAGGATATCGGTCGTATGCTGATTCAGGGACATGATGCCGATCAGTTGCGGTTGAGTGATATAGCCCGTATTGAGAAAGATTATGAAGATCCTACCCGCAACGAATTGTTTTATGACCGTCAGCGTGCGATAGGAATAATGGTGGCCGCTTCTTCGGATGCCGACATTATCAAAGTGGGGCATCAAGTGGAAAAGAAATTGGAGCAACTGAAAGTCGAACGCCTTCCAGCGGGGGTAGAGTGCCATAAAGTTTTCTATCAGCCGGAACGTGTAGGCAGTTCGTTGGGGACGTTCATTCTTAATCTGATAGAATCCGTGATTATCGTAGTTGTTATTCTGATGATTGCTATGGGATTTAAGAGCGGGGTGATTATCGGTATCAGTTTGGTAGTGACGGTATTCGGTTCCTTTCTGTTCCTTTATTTTATGGACGGTACGATGCAGCGTGTTTCATTGGCCTCGTTCGTGCTTGCGATGGGGATGCTGGTGGATAATGCGATTGTTATCATCGACGGTATTTTGGTAGATTTGAAAGCCGGAAAGAGTCGGATGGAGGCAATGACTGCATCGGACGACAGACAGCGATGCCTTTGCTGGGAGCTACTCTGATTGCCATCATCGCTTTTCTTCCTATCTTTATGTCGCCTGATACGGCAGGCGTTTATACGCGCGATTTGTTTATCGTACTCGCTGTTTCCCTATTGCTTAGTTGGGTGCTGGCTTTGGTGCACGTCCCGTTGATGGCTGACCGGATTTTGCATCCGGAAATCTCTGCGGCAACTACTGCTGCCGGAAAACGTGTGTATGAAGGAAAGATTTATGCTGTGCTCCGTTCATTATTGAAATTCAGTCTGGCACATCGTTGGAGTTTTGTGTTTACAATGATTGCTTTGGTATTGCTTTCGGCTTTCAGTTATCGGTTTATGAAGCAGGGCTTTTTCCCGGATATGGTCTACGATCAGCTTTACATGGAATACAAATTGCCGGAAGGGACTAACTCCACTCGTGTAGCACGTGACTTGGAAGAAATCGAAGTTTACCTGAAAAAGCGTCCGGAAGTTACACACGTCACTACTTCTATCGGTGGTACACCTGCCCGTTATAACTTGGTGCGTAACGTAGCCAATCCTTCCTTATCTTACGGTGAACTGATTATCGACTTCACCTCTCCGGACGATTTGGTGGATAACATGGCGGAAATTCAACAATATCTTTCACAACATTATCCGGATGCTTACGTAAAGATGAACCGCTACAATCTGATGTTCAAAAAATATCCTATTGAAGCGCAATTTACCGGTCCTGATCCTGCTGTTTTGCATCAGTTGGCAGACAGTGCCCGCAAGATTATGGAGAATTGCCCGGATGTTTACCTGATTACCACGGACTGGGAACCGCAAATTCCGGTACTGACTATTGAATATGACCAGCCTGCGGCACGTGCTATCGGATTGAGCCGTAATGATGTAAGCCTATCTCTACTGACCGCTACCAGCGGCATCCCTATCGGGTCTTTCTACGAAGGTATTCACAAAGATAATATCTACTTGCGTTGCCTGGATGAACACGGAAATCCGATTGAAAACCTGGACAATACGCAGATATTCTCGTCTCTTCCTTCTCTGAACGGTTTGCTGACACAGGAAATGATGATGAAACTGAAGACAGGAACACTATCAAAAGAAGAACTGGTGGAAACGTTGATGGGAACAACTCCGTTAAAACAAATCAGTAAGCGGATTGATGTGAAGTGGGAAGATCCGGTGGTTCCCCGTTATAACGGGCAGCGTAGCCAACGGGTGCAATGTTCTCCTGTTCCGGGGGTAGAAACGGAGAAGGCGCGGCAATCCATTGCCACGCAGATTGAACAGATTCCGCTGCCTGACGGATATCGGCTTCAATGGCAAGGCGAGAGGAACGCCAGCACAAAGTCTATGCAATATCTGTTCAAGAATTTCCCGTTTGCTATCATTCTGATGATATCCATTCTAATCATGCTGTTCAAAGATTACCGGAAACCGGTTATCATCTTCTGTACTATTCCGCTGGTATTTGTCGGTGTTGTTGCTGTAATGCTCCTTACCGGGAAGACATTCAACTTTGTGGCTATCGTCGGTACATTGGGATTGATCGGCATGATTATTAAGAATGGTATTGTATTGATGGATGAGATCACTTTGCAGATTAATCAGGGAGTAGAACCTGTGACGGCATTGATAGATAGTTCTCAAAGTCGTCTCCGTCCCGTGATGATGGCTTCGCTGACTACGATTTTGGGAATGATTCCATTGTTGCCGGATGCCATGTTCGGTTCGTTGGCGGCTTCTATTATGGGTGGGTTGCTGTTCGGCACGTTGATAACGTTGCTTTTTATCCCGATTTTGTATGCATTATTCTTTCATATAAAAAAGACAGACAAATGAAAAAAGAAATTCTTGTAGCCATTAGTGTAGCGGGTGTATTGTTCGGCCTGTCGGTTTCTCTTGCCGCGCAAGAAAAACTAAGTCTGGCGCAATGCCGTGAAATGGCACTGAAATATAATAAGGATATGGCTGCCGCCAATAAACAAACGGAAGCAGCCCGCTTGATGTCTCTTAGCTATAAGGCCAATTTTTTCCCTAATTTTACAGCGAACGGGACAGGTATTTATAGCACAGCGGACGGAAGTCTCGGAGTTCCGGGTGGAAACCTTCCGGTTTTCCTGCCCAATCCTGCTACCGGAGAACTGGTGTCGAGTGGTTTTGCTTATTTCCCGGACTGAATCTGGACTATAAGGTCGGAACTGTTTACTCGGGCGGTGTACAGGTGGAACAGCCTCTTTATATGGGAGGAAAAATCCGTGCCGCCTATAAAATGTCACTATTGGGAAAGGAAATGGCACATTTGAACGAAGCTTTAACTACTTCGGAAGTTATTCTGAATACAGATAAAGCATACGTGCAGTTAGTGAAAGCCAAGGAGATGAAAAAAGTAGCGGAAAAATATCACGCCTTACTGACGGAACTTTCCAAAAATGTAAAGAGTCTCATCGGTATGGCATGAAACCGCAAAATGATGTACTGAAAGTGCAAGTGAAGCTCAACGAGAGTGAACTTTCTTTGCGAAAGGCTGATAACGCCTCCGTCTTGCAAGTATGAATCTCTGTCATTACATCGGCCGCCCTTTGACAGCACAGATTGATATATCCGATGATTTTCCGGAAGTGGAGCAAGAGTGGAAAGTGCAGGTCTCTGACATTACTGCCCGTCCCGAATATGGAATCTTGAACAAACAAATAGCCATTGCCGAGCAGGAGGTAAAGCTGAATCGTAGTGAGCTGTTACCGCGTATCGGCGTCAGAGGTAGTTATGATTATCTTCACGGATTGGAAGTCAATGATGAAACTTTGATGAAGAAGGGTGCTTTTTCCGTATTCCTGAATGTCTCTGTTCCTCTGTTTCATTTTGGCGAACGTACCAATAAAGTAAAGTCTGCCAAAGTGAAGTTGGAACAAGCCCGTCTTGAACAGGAAATGTCAATGAAAAGATGTTGCTGGAGTTGATGCAAGCTGCCAATAATCTGGATGAGGCCCGGTTGGAAACGGAGCTTTCCGAACGTTCGCTGGAACAGGCAGAGGAGAATATGAAAGTCAGTGGTAAGCAATATGAAGTGGGACTGGAAACTCTTTCGGATTATCTGGAAGCACAAGTGCTTTGGCAGCAGGCTTATCAGACGAAAGTGGATGCCCATTTCCAATTGTATGTGAATTATGTGGCTTATTTGAAAGCGGCGGGACAACTCTCGTCGGAGATATGATAAGATTCTCAATGATACTTACCCTTATGAGAAAAAATACTCATACCTATGAGAATATATTCCCATTGGTATGAGTATTTTTTCTCATAGGTGTGAGTATTGTCCCTTATCAGAATATCCGGAAACGCCGTTTTATAGTGTTTCTGATAAAGGTCTTACCAATCGAATAAATCAATATATTGGTCGAATTCAGGTTTGTTTTCGATACCATGTTTTAGAAAGACAGCGACAATCTGCTTTTGTTCGTCAGGATGCAGCATCCGTTCTTTGTTGCGGATGCGGTAAAACATGCTGCGCCCCATCAAAGAATATAATTCTTTGCGGATGATGACAGCCGTAGAATATGGAATGTTGTCCAATATGTGGTCTATTCCGCAGGCAAAGCGTGAAGTACGGTATGGCTTGAAAAAACTGCAGTTATTCTCGTTTCCTATTATGTGGTTGGGATTGACTGTTCGGAAATCAGGAACGTTTTGCGGTATACGGAGCGTAGCTTGATGGCGTAGGCATTCATTGCGGCGCGGACATTTGTTATAGGTGCAGTATAAATAATTTTTTGGGACGTCGTTAAAGTCAATTTTTTGGTTCATGATTCTCGATGCTTTTATAGTTTGCTGTTGTTATCCTTTTTTTATTTTATATTCTGCTTGCAAGAGCAAAGGTACGTCTTTTGTTCTATATACAAAATAATAATACAGGCTATTTACTTTATTTCGTATGCAAAATAAAGCTGGTGAGTAAAAGATAACTTCGTAATAACTTGCACTTCCTGATTTATTCAATTGTTTTAGTAGCGTATAAACCAAAGAAAGGAGTTGTATAGGTATGGCAAGACCAATTAAGGAAACTCCGATACTTTTCGGAGAAGATGCTCGGCGATTTGAAGAACGGATGAAAGAGAAGCGTAGTGAAACGCCGGAGCAGCGGGAAAAAAGGTTGAAAGACTATGAACTGGCAATGAAAATCTTTAAAAAATAAAATACGAATCTTTTCTTTATCGGGAAGCTTTGTTAGCTGTAAGTAATGTACTTGAAAATAAAACGGGTTGTCGCTTTTTAACTGTAGATGTGTATGCGGCAGCTGTTTCTTTTTATGATAAGAATGGATTTATTCCTTTGAATAATGAAGATGTGGATTCTGCTACACGTTTGCTTTATTTTGACTTGAATGATATTATGAAATAGATTAGAGCAGCTTTATCAAATATTTTGTTTTGTATACGAAACAAAACGACACACCTTTTATTCTATATATGAAACGAAAAACTTATTGAAGCCTGCTTTTTATATACATACGCTTTAATTATACAATCATCATTCGTTTTCTTTCCTAAACATTTATAACTCTCTCTTGTTATTTTCCGAAAAGTATTTGTACCTTTGTCATTGGAACGTAGCATGCCGTTTTATGGTATGCGATTGTGCGTTTCCTCGGTGAACAGGAAATCGTAGCGGATTTTTTTCAGACACCGGGAGACGCCTGTACTTCTATGACTTCTCATAGGGTACGGGCTGTCTGCCCGTGTCTGAAAGGTAGCCGCTACTACCTCCTGTTTGCGGGATTGTGACAGCTCCGTACTCTTTTATAATAAAAGGTACGGAACTAGTTGATATTATTAATCTAGTTCCGTTTTTTTATGTCAAATTGGCTCACAACAAAACAGATGTCTGAAAGACGCGACATCCAAGAAGCTATTTTAAAGAATTGGGCAAATCTTGGATATATTACGAGTTCCCGAATCAACGATCAGTTGTTTTGGATGATGAGAGTTTGGATGCTTATCTGGAAGCTCACAAAAGACTTGGTTTAGAAGCAGGTTACCTTTCCAAAATCGTAGAAGAAAAGAAACTGGAACGTGACTTTATCATTTCCAAATACGATGATCTGCTATATGTATTGAGAACACAGAAGACTTGTAAACCTCTATATCAAATAATCATTCGTGAACTGGCAGCATTGATTCTTCACCCTGTTGCCCGCAATGTTTTCTATTCTATTTCTATAGGAGAATCAGTAGAGAAAGTGGCTGGTAGGCATCGAATTACCTATGAAAAGACATTGCAAATTTATAACTCTATACTTAAAGGATTAAAACTGAAGAAAGATATATTGGCTACTTATCGAAAACGTGCTATCAATGCTCGTTTTTTATCTTTGGCAGATAATAATAAGAATATAAATATTGAGCAGGAGGAGTGGATACTTCAATTACCCGTTTGTAAAGTAGCTGATACGCGGTTGGCTAATGTCTTGTATAATCAAGATGTTCGAACGGTAAAGGACTTATTGGAAATCGTATCGGGAAGAGGGTGGAAAAGCCTGTTGAGAATAGAAGGAGTAGGAAAAACTTCCTACTATCATTTATTATCCAAACTTCAGATGATAGGTGTTGTGGATGAAGTCTGGATCGGATTCTTGCCGGACACTCTATTGGTCGGTTTGAGAAGAAATGATAGATGATGGATAAAGCATAATGCAAAGAAATGGAATGTAAAAAGACTATTTTAAAGGAAGATGAGAGTTTCGGCCTTTAAAATAGTCTTTTTTATCTCATATATGTATGAACATATTCTTTATCTTTCCGCCTCTATTGTATAAGTAAAACTGTCTGCCCGGTAGTATCCGATGTTGTATTCAATCGGCACTCCGTTCACATCATAAACAAATCTTTTCCTTATTAATATAGGATCACTTGATTTTATCTCTAGTTTTTCTGCAATAAATTCCCCTGCAAGTCTGGCCGAAATCTCTTCCTTGCTAGTCTTTACCACTATATTATATTGAGTTTCCAGCATTTCGTATAATGGGCGTGTGTAGTCTTCTTCTCCAGTCAATGGAATGTTAGGATTGAAATAAGAGATAAAGTAGACAAACGGGTATTCCTTTTTTCCTCTGACGCGCTCCATTACTACGCAGCGGGTATCAGAGTTAGAACCTAAATTAAAGAATGTGCCGATTTCTTCAGTCGGACGTTTCAACTGATATGTAGTTCGAAATTACGAATTTCGATACCTAACATCTTCATTTCCTGTGAGAAACTAAGCCAGTTCTTTACTCCGCCTACGATACCTTTTTTTACCACCTTCGTTCCGTATCCTTTCTTTCGTACTAGAAGTCCCTCAAACACGAGTTTGTTGATAGCTTGTCTTAATGTGTTCCTTGAAATGTGTAATTGTTCAGACAATTCGACTTCATTGGGAAATAGCTTCCCGTTTTTGTACTCTTCAGATTCTATGAGTCTTCTTAGTATCTCTTCTGCCTGAATATGAAGAGGTTTATCACTATTATGGTCTATTTTCATATCTATTCGGATTGGTTTATTTTCAGCAAATATAAGATTTATCAAAAAATAATCCAAGTTTTGTTTGAAATAAAAATAAAATCTATATATTTGCACAATTGAAAGTATGTATGAACATATAAAATTAAAAAACGACTATAGATATGAGAAAAGCTAATTATGATAAATTTCCTTCTACGAAGCTGACGGGGATGCTTGTTCAGGGTTGGGATATTATCATTTCTATGTTAAAAGAGAAAATGGATGCAAGAAAAGTGCTGGCAGTGGATTTATATACTGGAGTATATGAAGAAGAAGTGCTGGATGCTTTTTCAAAAGAATTCTCCGGAAAGGTGATGAATGTACGTGATTTGATGAAACCGGAACAAGAGATCCAAACTTTGACGGAACGCTTCATGACGGAAGATGTGTTGTTTGGCTATGTGACCAATTTGAAGCTGGAAGATTATTTTGATGCGGATAAATTGGCTGCTGCGCAAAAGCAAATTAGTGAAGCGGAGGATACTATTGTAATAATAGGTACAGGAGCTGCCATGGTGGCTCCGCAAGATGCGATGATTGTATATGCGGATATGGCACGTTGGGAAATTCAACAACGTTTCCGTCGGCATGAGGTAAAAGCTTTAGGGATAGACAATCGGAACGATGCCGTTTCTTTGCAATACAAGAGAGGGTATTTCAACGATTGGAGAGTGTGTGATAGGTATAAGGAAAGATTGTTTGACAGGGTAGAATTCTGGATTGACACCCATGTGGCCGGAACACCGAAGATGATTGATAAGGATACTTTCTTTAAAGGGGTAGAGGCAACGGTGAACACGCCGTTCCGGGTAGTTCCTTTCTTCGATCCGGCTCCCTGGGGTGGTCAATGGATGAAAGAAGTTTGCGACTTGGATCGTGAACGCGAAAATTTTGGTTGGTGCTTTGACTGTGTGCCCGAAGAAAACAGCCTTTATTTTGAGGTGAACGGAGTGCGCTTCGAACTTCCTTCGGTCGATTTGGTTTTGCTGAAAAGTAAAGAGTTGCTTGGCGAACCGGTGGAAGCACGCTTTGGAAAAGACTTCCCCATCCGTTTCGATTTTTTGGATACGATAGGTGGAGGTAATTTGAGTTTGCAGGTGCATCCTACCACTCAATTTATCCGTGATAGTTTCGGTATGTACTATACACAGGATGAAAGTTACTACATGGTAGATGCGGAAGAAGATGCCGTAGTTTATCTGGGAGTGAAAACGGGCGTTGATAAAGAAGCGATGATCGACGATTTGCGTAAGGCACAAAAAGGCGAATTGGTGTTCGACGCAGAAAAGTATGTCAACAAGATTCCGACAAAGAAACACGATCACTTCCTGATTCCGGGAGGAACGATTCATTGTTCCGGTGCGAATAGTATGGTACTTGAAATCAGTTCGACTCCGAACCTCTTTACTTTCAAACTATGGGACTGGCAACGTCTGGGACTGGATGGAAAACCACGCCCAATCAATGTGGAACGTGGTAAATGCGTAATCAACTGGAACCGGGATACGGAATATGTAAATGAACATCTTCGCAACCAGTTTAAAGAAGTGGCTTCCGGAGATGGGTGGATTGAGGAACGTACCGGATTGCATCCGAATGAATTTATCGAAACCCGTCGTCACCGTTTCTCGTCACCGGTGCTGCATCACACAAACGATAGTGTAAACGTGCTGAATCTGCTGGAGGGAGAAGAGGCCGTCGTTGAGAGTCCTACTCACGCCTTTGAACCTTTCGTGGTGCATTATGCGGAAACATTTATCATTCCTGCCGGAGTGAAAGAATATACCATTGCCCCGTATGGTAAATCGGCAGGAAAAGAATGTGTAACGATAAAAGTACGTACGCTTTTAATAATGAAATAATTCAATCATCTAATATCTTGAAACCTATGTACGAACATGATGAACGAATCGTGATGACGCTTGATGCGGGAGGCACTAATTTCGTGTTTTCAGCCATACAGGGCTGTCGCGAAATAGTGGAACCTATTTGCCTTCCGGCAGCGTCCGACGACTTAGAGCGTTGCTTGTCTGTTCTTGTAGAAGGCTTCCTGGAAGTTGAAAAACGATTGCCTAAACTTCCAGTAGCTATCAGTTTTGCTTTCCCCGGGCCTGCTGACTATGAGCATGGAATTATTGGTGACTTGCCTAACTTCCCGGCTTTCAGGGGAGGAGTGGCACTCGGACCTTATTTGAAAGAGCAATTTGGTATTCCGGTTTTTATTAATAATGACGGTAATTTGTTCGCCTATGGTGAAGCTTTGGCGGGCACTTTACCCGAAGTAAATAAGCGTCTGAAAGAAGCAGGCAGCAGTAAGGTATATAAAAATCTGCTCGGAATAACACTGGGTACGGGATTTGGTGCCGGAGTGGTGATTGACAGCCGGTTACTGACCGGAGATAACGGTTGCGGCGGCGACGTCTGGATTATGCGGAATAAGAAATATCCCGAAATGATTGCGGAAGAAAGTGTCAGCATCAGAGCTGTCAGGCGAGTATATCAGGAATTGACCGGAAAGGATGCTTCTTCTTTGACTCCTAAAGATATTTTTGATATTGCCGAAGGAACGGCAGAAGGAGATCGGCAGGCTGCTGTCCGGAGTTTCAATGAATTGGGAGAAATGGCGGGTGATGCCATTATCCATGCATTGAATATTGTAGACGGTCTGGTGGTGATTGGCGGAGGAGTGGCCGGAGCGGCTAAATACATACTTCCGGGAATCATGAATGAAATGGACCGACAGATTGGCACATTTGCGGGGGCCTCTTTCCCTTGTTTGCAGATGGAGGTATTCAATCTGTCCGAAAAAGAGGGATTTAACAAATTCTTGGAGGAAAAAGACAAGATGGTGAAAATACCATTTTCAGAGAGACAGGTGCATTATGCCTGTCACAAGAAAATAGGTATTGCTGTTTCTACATTGGGAGCAAGCAGGGCCGTCGCTTTGGGGGCTTATTCCTTTGCTTTGTCCCAACTTAATATCTTATAATATATGATAACTCTTCTATTAATTCAAATATAAAATGTTATGAAACAATCTAATCTATTGAACGCGCAATTTGCCCGCCGACTTTTCAGAACGGCGTTTTCGAGTTGGCAATTATTGGCTGTTATGTTGATTGTTTGTATGAATGTGGCTGTTGGTTTCGAACTGTATGCGCAATCTAATACAATCACAGTGAAAGGTAAAGTGATGGCAGACGGAGAACCCGTGATTGGGGCTACCGTACTGGTGAAAGGGGTATCTACGGGTACGGCTACGGATATGGACGGAAATTTTACACTGAATGTTGCTTCAAAAGCGGTATTGGTAGTTTCCTCAATAGGATATGAAACACAGGAAGTTCCGGTGAACGGTCGTAAATTGATTAATGTGGTGCTGAAGTCGGACGTGGTTGCGTTGAAAGATGTGGTAGTAGTGGGCTACGGCGTACAGAAGAAAGTGAATCTGACAGGAGCTGTTTCTTCTCTTTCAACGGATGAACTGGAAGGAAAACCTATTGCCAACGTTCTGGAGGCTATGCAGGGAACTACTCCTGGTTTGGTTATTCAGCAGGGAACTTCTACACCGGGTAGCGTGCCTTCTATAAATATCCGCGGATTGAATACGATGAATAATAATGATCCGTTGGTGATAATTGATGGAATTGAAGGATCGCTGGCTAACCTGAATCCGGCGGATATTGAACAAGTCTCTATTTTGAAAGATGCTTCTTCTACTGCGATTTACGGTTCACGCGCTTCCAATGGTGTAGTGCTTGTAACTACAAAGAAAGGAAAAGCCGGTAAGGTAGAAATCTCCTATGATTTTATGTATGGTGTTCAGCAACCTACCTCGCTGCCTAAAATTGCGGATTCATGGGTATATGCGGAATTATATAATGAAGCGGCGGTTAATTCGGGAAGATCAGCAAAATTCACTCCCGAACAGATTGCACAATATCGAAATGGTGGCCCGAACGTAAATTGGGTGAAAGAACTATATAATCGCAATTCTCCTCAAAGTTCGCACAGTGTTTCAATGACAGGAGGAAATGACCAGCTGTCTTATATGGCTTCTCTGGGTATTAGATCAGAGCAGTATGTTCAAGGGACCGGATTATGGCTACAAACGTTATAACGCCCGTTTGAATGTAAGCCATAAGGTGACGAAGAATTTTACGTTGAATCTGACTTCACAGTTTGCCCGTAATGACATTAAAGAACATGCTTACTGGACAGAATGGATTATTGAGCAGGCAAACCGTATGCCGCCGATTTATCCGATCAAAAATGAGGATGGCAGTTATAATTATCCTGCCGGAAGTAACTCAAACGGTTTGCAACGTTTGGAAGAAGGTGGTTATCGCCAGAATGTGAATGATGAATTGTTGGGAACCATACGAGCTGAATGGGAAGTATATAAAGGATTGAAACTGATCGGAAGTGCCGGTGGACGCGTGTGGAATAATAAATTGCATGAAAACCGGAAAGCTTTTGAAGGTACGGGAGATTCGGAAAACAAGTTGACCGAACAATTCTACCGCTCTAAGAATATCACTACCAATCTGATGGTGACTTATAATACGAAGATAGGAAAGCACTCTATCGGTGGATTACTGGGTTATGCTTATGAAGGTTTCTCTGAAAAACAATTTTCTACCAGTCGCTTGACGGAAGATTCTAAATACGACATTTTTGTAGGTGATTTGAGTGGTGATAAGGTAAGTAATACAGGTTCTGGAAGTGACTGGGCTATCTATTCCGGTTTTGCAAGAGCCACTTACAATTATGATGAGAAATATTTACTGGAATTTAATATCCGTAATGACTACTCTTCTTATTTTGCTAAAGGAAACCGTTCGGGAGTCTTCCCTTCTTTCTCTGCAGGATGGCGTATTTCGGAAGAAAAATTCTGGTCTGTATTGAAACCGTATGTTCCTTCTCTGAAAATCAGAGGTTCTTGGGGATTGGTAGGTAATAACCGGATTGGTGCTTATCAATATATGCAAACGGTGTCTGTAACTAACGGTATCAGCTTCGGAGATAAACTGGCACAGACTGCTACATTTGCTTCTGCAAATCCCGATCTGAAGTGGGAAACTACCCGTATGGCTAATATCGGTTTTGAATTGGGATTATTGAATAATGACTTGAATATTACTTTTGACTGTTTTAATAACCGCACAAAAGATATTTTGGTGAATTTACCGGTTCCCGGACTGTTTGGTAATGGTGCGCCTATTCAGAATGCTGGTAAAGTAGAAACGAGGGGATGGGAGTTGTCAGTGAGCTATCGCTTGAAGACTGGCCCAGTAGTGCATAACTTCTCCGGAAATATTTCGGATAGCTTTAATGAAGTAATAGATACACGCGGTACGGAAATTATCGGTGGTTCGGATGTACAGACCATTATTAAGGAAGGTTATCCTTTGTATTCTTATTATGCATATCGTTCAGACGGATTTTTCCAGAATGAGGAAGAATGTCAGAAAGGACCGCACCTGGAAGGTATTACACCGAAACCGGGAGATATCCGCTATCTGGATAAAAATGGCGATGGTGTGATTAAACCGGATGATGACCGCTTTATCGTAGGTAATGATTTTCCGAGATATACTTTCGGCTTTACTTATGGGCTGGAATATAAAGGCTTTGATTTCTCGATGATGTGGCAAGGAGTGGGAAGACGTAACAAATGGATGCGTGGTGAATCTGTTGAGGCTTTCCATAATAATAATGAAGGTCCGGTAATGGATTTCCATCAGGATCGTTGGACTCCGAATAATCCGGATGCTACTTATCCCCGTCTGACAATGGGAGCAGAATCGGCTAATAATGCTGCAAAATCAGATTTCTGGATTCAGGACGCTAAATATTTGCGTCTGAAAAATGCGCAGATCGGATATACTTTCCCACAGCAATGGATGAAAAAACTCTATGTCAAGAATTTGAGAATTTTGCCAGCGTGCAAAATCCGTTGACTTTCACGAAGATGAAAGGTGGATGGGACCCAGAATATACCGGAGACGGCAGTGGTCGTGCTTATCCTGTGGCAAGAGTATATTCATTTGGACTTAATGTTAAATTTTAAACTGTACCGTGATGAAAACAACTATAAAGAATTTGATTTTATCTGCTGTTTTGGTAGTGGGCGGTGCCTCTTGTGTTGACTTGGATACGGCACCGTATGACAGAGAAACGGACTTGACTTATTGGGAAGAAGATCCTGAAGCAGCTGTCAAGGCGTTGAATAATTGCTATACGTATTTGGGAAATATGGACGAACAGCTTTATAGTGAAGCTATGACGGACAATGCATATACCAAACAACCTAATGATTTTACACAAAATATTGGTAATGGTTCATATTCTACAGCCGACTCTTACGTGAAACAGGTTTGGGACGGACGTTATACGGGTATCCGTATGTGCAACCAGTTGCTCGAAAATATTGACCGGGTTCCTGATTTAGATCCGGAATTGAAGAAACGTTATATCGGTGAGGCTAAAGTACTTCGTGCTTATAATTATTATGAATTGTATACGAAGTTCGGAGATATACCTTATACAACGAAAGTGCTTTCTATTAAGGAAAGTATGTCTATTGCACGTACCGATAGAGCTACTGTCATTGCTAATATGTTGGCGGATTTGGATGAAGTGATTAACGGTAATTATCTGCGACTTCTTATGATGCGGATAATAAAGGACGGATCACCCGTTGGGCAGCAATGGCTATCAAAGCTAAAATTTATCTGTTCGAAGGTAACTGGACGCAAGTGAAAAATATCACGTCTACCATTATGACGGAGGGAGGATTTACGCTCTTTGGCAGTTATGCAGGACTGTTTGAAATAGCTAATGAATATAATTCAGAAGTAATTTTGGATGCACAGTATCGTCCGACCAGTCGTGAACATCAGATGATGTATGCTTTCTGCCACCTTCATTGGGGGATATTCCCAACTTTCTCCTTTGCAGGATTGGTAGACAGTTATATTATGCTGGATGGAAAAACAATAAAAGAAACAGGAACATCGTTTGACGAAAGTAATCCGTATGCTAATCGTGATCCACGTTTGAAAGCAACAGTGATGTATACCGGGAACTCATATACGTTGGCTGACGGAACAGAAGTCGTTATCAACTGTGAGAAAGGAGAAGGTAAAGATGGATACGGTGTAGGCTCGGATTGTTCGGCTACCGGTTATTATATCAAGAAATACTGGGATAATACGTATCGTGCTACTCTTTATTCCGGTTTGAATCCGATTTTGATTCGTTATGCTGATATTTTATTGATGAATGCGGAAGCATTGGCGGAGTTAGGTGAACTGGATAAGATGGCTTGGGATGCAACTATTAAACCAATTCGTGATAGAGCCGGATTTACACTTACTTCAGCAGTGGAATTCCCGGAAGGAGCTTCTAAAGATAAACTGATTGAGATTGTACGGAATGAACGTCGTTCGGAACTGGCATTGGAGGGTCATCGTCATAAGGATATTATCCGTTGGAGAATTGCGGATGATGTATTGAACGGATGGTGTCATGGATTGAAGACGAATGAAGTGGTAGGTACGGATAACGGATACGTTCGGGTTGAAAACAGAGCCTTTAATGCAAATAGGCATTATTTGTGGCCAATACCACAGGCTGAACGTGATTTGAATGGTAATTTGGAGCAGAATCCGAATTGGTAATTGGTTTAACGACTCAAAAAGGAACGATTATGAAAAAGATATTATTAATATGTTCAGTATTTCTGGCAATGGTATCCTGTCAGGAAGATTATGAATTGAATGCGGATTTTACAGTCCCTACGGAATTGAATTCCCCTGCCTCTATCCAGTTGGATGTGTCATCTTCAGTACCTGTTGTGCTGTCATGGTCCGAGGCGGTGCGGCAGACGGCGGAATTGTATTGTACGAGGTTTTGTTTGACAAGGCAGACGGAGACTTTTCAAAACCACTGGCTACAATGAAAAGTGATTTGGGAGCCAATCCCAGTTTGTCGATTACTCATGCGGCTATTAATACGATTGCCAGAAATGCTGGTATTTATCCTTTGGGAACAGGGGATATTAAATGGACAGTGACTGCTTCGAAAGGAGGAGTGGTGAAGAAGTCCGATAAGGTGGCTAATATCACTGTGACTCGTGGGGAGGGAATTGATAATATTCCGGCAGAATTGTATTTATATGGTTCGGCTACGGAGAACAGTGGACAAGGCGGAATTCCGTTCCGTTGTGTAGAAGAGGGAGTTTTCCAGATTTATACAAAATTGTCTGCTGGAAATATCTCATTTAAGTCTGCTACGACAGGTGAAACATTCAGTTATTATATTGATGACAGTTCGAAGTTGAGAGAGGGTGATGGTGAAACGGCAGTAACTGCTTCCGAAGAGGTAACCCGTCTGACTGTAAACTTTAATACAATGGCTATGACGACAGAAAAAATAGGTTCTTCTGTTCGTTGCGTCTGGGGAGCAACATTTGCTGATATAGCTGTACTGGAATATGCTGGTAACGGTAAATTTGTAGGAGAAGGTGATATTCGTTTCTATGATCCGGCAAAACCGGAAACTAATCCTCCTTTTGGTTGGATAGAGGAGCGTTATTACTTTTTAGCTCAAGTGAATGATGGAACTATGTGTTGGGGTAGAGGCGATGATGTGAGTGCCGAACGCCGGTGGGTGGAGAACCTGCTTCTTTCTATGCTTTGTATGAGTTCCAATGGAGTCAATGGGAACACCTTTGGAAAATGAAAGGTAGTCTGGATTATACGCATGCGACTATCACTATCGATACGAACGCGGATGGATTGATGATACATACATTTACTAATGTGACTCCGATTAATTAATAAAACTAAGTTATGAAAAAGATAAAGACTATTTTAGCTATTCTTCCGGCACTATTATTCTCCTGTGCCGGAGATGACGTAGAGAAATATATTCCGCCTACACCGATCACTCCGTCAGAACCTGGAGAGGAAGTCGTTTATCATAAACGCGCTAAAGAGCAGTTTGATTTGATTAATCAGTGCTACCGGATCAATAGTGGGGCAACAGAAGGATTGTATAATGAAAATTATCCCAAGAAAGATGGTGATAACTCGGCTTCTTTCTTATGGCCGTATGACGGACTGGTATCCGGAGCTGCAGCTTTGCATGCTTTGGGTTATGATGTGAATTATACGGATATGGTAGACCGGTTTGATGTTTACTACCGTACTTCTTCCGGAAGTGTGAATGTGAGAGGATATGGCTCCTCAACTAATGGCACTACTGGTGTGGAACCCGTTATTATGATGATAATTCGATTGTCGGTATTGATTTGGTGGAAGCTTATAGTTTAACAAACAATCAGACTTATCTGACTAAAGCAAAACAGATTGTAGAATTTCTGAAGTCCGGTGAAGACAATACATTTGGGGGAGGACTTTGGTGGAATGAGGATGAAAAGAATATTCCGGGGAATGAAAATTCCAATAAACCGTCATGTGCCAATGGATATGCGATATTGTTTTTGTTGGACTATTATTCCGTATGTCCACAGTCGGAAAAAGCGGAGGTGCTTGCTTTTGCTAAACGGTTGTATGATTGGGTTGTTGCCAATTTGCGTGATCCTGCGGATGGTTGTTACTGGAATGATAAACAAGCATCCGGTTCTATACGGGAGGTGAAATGGACTTATAATACAGGTGCAATGATTTCCAATGGGGTTCGGCTATACAAGATAACGGGTGAACAGACTTATCTGGATAGTGCCATTGCTTCTTCAGATGGTGCATATAATTATTTTGTACGTCCACTAAACGGACTGGCTCTGGCTTATCCCGATCATGATCCTTGGTTTACAACCAAATTAGTTCGTGCATTTATTGATATTGAACCTTATTACAAAAATGCAGGTAATTATATCAAAACATTCATTAACTTCTTGGATTATGCATACGAGAATGCTCGTTTGTCAAGCGGACTGTTTTATGAAGATTGGACTGGAACAGACCCGAAACGGCTGAACAGTTGTTGATGCAGGATGCTGCACTAGAATCTCTGGGAATTATAGCTTTGTATAAAGGGGAAACTGTGACGGAAGAATAGTGTATGAATGGTAAAATTAGAAATATAGTTTTATTTGTATCAGCGGTATCCATGCTTTTCTCTTGTGCAGGAGAGCCCAAAGCGACTCCGAACAAAGATAAGGCGGAAGAAATGTTTCAACGTGTCTGGGAACTCTATCGGGTTCCCAAATACGGCCTCTTCTCTGAATATTATCCCGGTAGTCATCGTCCTGATCTGACTTATTTTAATGATTCTACCCGACAGGCACAAGAGGTTTCTTACCTGTGGCCTATGAGTGGTGTCTTTTCTTCAGCAGTATTGATGGCTGCCATCGAACCGGAGAAATATACAGTTTATGTCGATTCGATGGTGATGGCGATGGAACATTATTATGATACAACACGCGTTCCTTTCGGTTATCAGGCTTACCCTGTTCAATTTGGAAGGTAGACCGTTATTATGACGATAATGGTTTGGTAGGTATTGATTACATTGATTCTTATCTGGTAACTAAAAATCCTCATTATCTGGAGAAGGCGAAACAGGTATTGACCTTTATTTTAAGTGGTTGGGATGAGAACTTTGAAGGGGCTGTTTCCTGGCTGGAAGGAGTGAAGGATCAGAAACCAGCCTGCTCTAATGGAAAAGCGATGGTATTGGCTTTAAAACTGTATGAAGCGACTAAAGACAATTACTATCTGGAGGTAGGAAAGAAATTCTATCATTGGATTGATAAATATCTGAAAGATCCTGAAAGGGGAGTGGTCTGGAACTCATGCTTACGACGACTTCGGCTGTATGCCCGGATTTGTATACTTACAATACTGGTACTTTGCTACAAGCAGCTGTAGCTTTATATAATTATACAGGTGAACAGGCGTATTTGGATAATGCTAAATTTTTGGCAGAAGGAAGTTATAAAGTGTTTTTTAAATACACGGAAGAAGGTATTCCCTATATTGCCGATTTGCCTTGGTTTAATCTGGTTTTGTTCAGAGGATATCACGATCTGTACAATGTTACGGGAGATCCCAAATATGTGGATACCATGATAAAAGGGCTGGATTATGCTTGGGATCATGCACGCGATCAGGCCGGATTGATGTATCATGACTGGACAGGGCGGACTGATGAAAAACGCCGACCGAAATGGTTGTTGGATGCTTCGTGTGTGCCGGAATATTATGCACGTGTGGCGATGATTAAAGGAGAAGTTAAAACAGAAAAATAAATAAATGATGAAATTGAAATGGATAGGTAGCCTGTTGATTCTGGCAGGTTTCGTAGGGTGCAAAACACCTGATCGTCCCAATCTGGTAGAGTATGTGAATCCGAATATTGGTACGGTTCATAGTCGGTGGTTTTTCTATACTCCGGCTGCCGAGCCTTTCGGTTTAGCTAAGCTGGGTGCATCTACAAACGGCACGTACGGAAATAATCAAGGTTGGGAGGCTGTAGGTTATGAGGACGGTCATACTTCTATTGATGGTTTTCCCTGCTTGCACGAGTTTCAGATAGGAGGAATTTCACTGATGCCTGTTACGGGAGAAGTGAAAACAAACCCCGGAAAGCTGGAAGAACCGGATAAAGGTTTCCGTTCCCGCTTTGATAAAAAAGATGAAACTGCACGTCCGGGATATTATTCTGTGTTATTAAAGGATTATCAGGTAAAGGCTGAACTTACTGCTACGGCTCGTGTCGGATTCCAGCGTTATACATTCCCGGAATCGGAGAATGCCCATATATTGTTTAATATCGGCAATCGCCAGGGCGAAAGTGGAGCTGTGCGTGATGCGTACATCAGACAGGTAGATGGAAATACTATTGAAGGTTATGTGATTACAGAGCCGGAATATGTGAAGAAATATCAGGCAGGTGCTCGGTTGCCATGTATTTTTATGCAAAATTGGACCGTGCGCCGGAATCTGTCGAAGTTTTCTATCAAGATAGTGCTTTGATGGCTCGTAATGAAATAAAAGGGCCGGGTGCTATCATGTGTCTGAATTATAAAACAAAGAAAGACGAGATAGTCAATGTAAAAATAGGTTTATCGTATACTTCCATAGAAAATGCAAAAGTGAATTTGGAATCGGAGGCGAAAGACTTGGCTTTTGATGAGGCTATGAAAGCGACTACGGATAAATGGAATGAGTCTTTGAGCCGCATCTTGGTTTCCGGAGGTACGGAAGATAGCAAAATCAAATTCTATACCGGGTTGTATCATGCATTATTGGGTAGAGGGCTTGCCAGCGATGTCAACGGAGCTTATCCTAAAAATGACGGTACCATTGGTCAGATACCTTTGACTAAGGATGGTAAACCGGAATATAATCACTATAATACGGATGCGGTTTGGGGAGCTACTGGAATCTGACTTCTCTTTGGGCATTGGCATATCCGGAGTACTATAATGACTTTGTAAACAAGTCAGTTGTTGGTGGTATAAGGATGCCGGTTGGCTAGGGGATGGTAATTGGCCACCAGCAAGTATGTTTCCGGAGTGGGAACCAATATGGTGAGCATCACTTTAGCGGGTGCTTATAATAGCGGAATTCGTAACTTTGATGTGGAAACAGCTTATCAGGCAGCCTTGAAGAATGAATTAGGCTGGGAAGGCCGCATTGAAGGGGCAGGCAAGATGGATGTGAAACAGTTTGTAGAGAGAGGGTATGTGCTTATGAGAACAGTGTTCATTTCGGTACACATCCGGAAGGTTCGAGCTTCTCCGTATCTCACACATTAGAATATAGTTTTAGTGCTTATGCAGTGGCTCAATGGGCAAAAGCTTTGGGACGTACGGAAGATTATAAGCGTTTGATGGAGCTTTCTGCAGGTTGGGAAAAGTTGTTTGATGATTCGCTGAAGATGATTCGTCCGAGAGTACCCAATGGTGAGTTTATTGATAACTTTAATCCATTGGAATCATGGAGAGGTTTTCAGGAAGGGAATGCAATGCAATATACTTTCTTTGTACCGCAGAATCCGGCTCGTTTGATTGAAAAAGTCGGCAAAGATGAGTTTAACAATCGGTTGGATTCTATCTTCACAGAAGCCCGTAAGTCGATTTTTGGTGGTGGAAAAGTAGTAAATGCTTTCTCTGGTTTACAGAGCCCTTATAATCATGGAAACCAGCCCAGTCTTCATATTTCCTGGTTGTTTAATTTCTCCGGTAAGCCTTACCTGACACAGAAATGGACGCGTTTGATCTGTGATGAGTTTTATGGAACAAACGGAGAACATGGTTATGGTTATGGTCAGGATGAAGACCAGGGACAGTTAGGAGCCTGGTATGTGATGGCAGCAATGGGATTGTTCGATGTACAGGGAGGAGCTTGTGAACGGCCGACTTTCCAGATGGGCAGTCCATTGTTTGATAAGATTGAAATTAAACTTAGTCCGGTGAATGCAACTGGAAAAACGTTTGTGATTGAAACGACAGGTAATACCCCGGATGCATATTATGTACAGTCGGCTACGCTGAATGGCAAACCATTGGAACAGTGCTGGTTGTACCGGGATGAACTCTATAAAGGTGGGACATTGAAACTCACAATGGGAAATCAACCGAATGAGAAATGGGGAGTGGAAAATCCGCCTCATTGTTCTGAATAAACAGCTTATTTTCCTCGGTGTCGATGTTGCTTGACAGGACACCGGGGATTTTACATTTTATAATATAGTGGGTTAAACATGAAAACACAAAATTCTATTTATGCCGCCCTTCCCGTTCTTTTCGGGTTCTTTGTAATGGGCTTCTGTGACATAGTCGGTATTTCGTCCGATTATGTTCAACGTACTTTCAACTGGTCTCCCGTGATGACGGGATTTGTTCCTTCATTGGTTTTTATCTGGTTCCTGTTTTTAGGTATTCCTGTTGGAAATCAGATGAACAAATGGGGACGTAAAAATACGGTTTTACTTAGTATGGGAATAACGGTAGTGGGTATGCTGCTGCCATTAGTCGTTTATAACAGTGCGACTTGTATGATAGCTTATGCTCTTTTGGGAATTGGCAATGCCATTTTACAGGTTTCACTGAATCCGTTATTGAGTAATGTGGTAACCAGCCAACGTTTGCTGACAAGTAGTTTGACGGCAGGACAAGTGATTAAAGCTGTGTCTTCTCTCGTCGGGCCGGAGATTGTGTTGCTGGCTGTAGCACATTTTGGAGATGACAAATGGTATTATTGTTTTCCTATATTAGGCTTTATCACGTTATTGTCTGCCATTTGGCTGATGGCTACACCTGTTAAACGGGAAGCTTCCAGTGCCGCAACCCAACAACTTTCTATCAGTGATACTTTTTCTTTGTTGAAGGATAAAACGATTCTGCTGTTGTTTCTGGGTATCTTTTTTATTGTGGGAGTAGATGTTGCTACCAACTTTATCAGCTCCAAACTGATGGCGGAACGATTTGACTGGACGGCAGAACAAGTGAAGTTTGCCCCACAGGTTTATTTTTTAAGCCGTACGTAGGTGCTTTGCTGGGTGCTTTCTTGTTAGCCCGTATTGCTGAAATGAAATATTTCCGTGTGAATATTGTTGCCTGTATTTTCTCTTTGCTTATTCTGGCCTTTGTAAAAAATGATATGGTGAATCTGATTTGTATCGGTGCTGTCGGCTTCTTTGCCTCATCCGTATTTTCTATCATTTATTCGATGGCTTTACAGGCAAGGCCGGAAAAAGCAAACCAAATTTCAGGATTGATGATTACTGCTGTTGCCGGTGGCGGAGTAGTTACCCCGGTGATTGGGTTTGCAATAGGAACAGTAGGTGTTATTGGAGGCGTTTTTGTTACTTTAGCTTGTGTGTGTTATTTGACTTATTGTGCTTTTGGGGTGAAGACCGCGAAAGCGTAGTATTATTGCGGAGAAGATGCTATCTTCGCCCGAATCCTACTTAGCGACTGCGGAGTTATCCACAAGTAAGACGAATATGTTTTAAAGGTACATATTGCAATAATTCCGGAGTCTCTTTGATAAGGTTGAGATAGCGTTCTTTAGCCCGTGGGCTTCCCGAGCTGATAAGCCAGTTCTCCTGTTGAAGAAACTGATGATCCATGAGGCGGAGTCCCAAATTAGCGAGTCCGATGGATGAGGCGAATAGCTGATTCAGAGCTGTTCGGGAAATACAATAGGCCACACTGTCACACATGACCTCAATATTTATTAATGAGTAGGCATTATCTACATAGCCCCAGACGGAGAAAGCAGCTTCTCCGTCTGAAGCAAACCAGATGGTAGTATCTACTCCGTCTTTATGATAATAGGCTCGCCATATTCCTGTCTTGATAAAATAAAGATTACAGTTCTTTGTTCCCTCGCGTACTATTAAATCTTTCTTTTTGAAATGTACCTCTTCCATACAGTTCAGTAGAGACTGTACATCGGTTTCTGATACCTTGTATCTATCGCAAAGTTTTTCAATGAATGTTCTCATATTGCAAAGATACTTATCGTCGGCAGACAATGAAACGATCTTTCAAATAAATTCCGAAAATATAGAAAGTGGTTAATAACTCTGCCAATGGTACGGCTAGCCAGATACCCGGTATACCCAATACCGGAGGGAGCGCAAAGAATCCGATCAACATAAATACGACTCCCCGGAGAAGAGTGATAATTGTTGCCCGCTGACCTCTTTCGACACTCTGATAATAACCAATGCCAATCATGTTGACGGCAAAGAAAATGAATCCTACTCCGAAATAAGGAAGCCCGTTTACTGCTATATCAAATGCAGCGTAGCTGCGGTCAATGAATAACGAAACGATGTCTTGGCAGCATAGTACGGTAAGAATGAAAAAGCTGATACCGCAGATTAAAGCGGTCCGAATGGCGAGATGCAGTGTCTTTCGTACACGCTCGGGTTGTCCGGCTCCGAAGTTATAGCTGATAATCGGCTGTGCGGATTGTGCAATGGCATTATAGACCATGAAGATGATAGGGAAGAAGTAACAGGCAATACTGAATGCTGCCACTCCGTCTTCACCGAGATGGCGGATGAAAACGTAGTTCCCCAGAAACATCATACAGGCAATGGAGGCTTCACTGATAAAAGCAGAACTTCCCAGTTTAATCATATAACCGATGTTACGAAGAGTCAGTAACAGACTTTGATACTTAACTTATCCGGCATAGATGGAGGGTACGAGAGAAACGGAGTAAGTAAATCAGTGTCATCAACCTCCCACAACCAGTCCCAGATGCGCCAAAGC
>ENA-OQDE01000135-OQDE01000135.1-human-gut-metagenome-genome-assembly--contig:-NODE-135-length-46887-cov-5.819589_pt1 | contig 46887 bp, 45 predicted proteins | sample MGYA00242768_ERZ504595 | MGnify/ENA primary metagenome ERZ504595 (study PRJEB26092, sample SAMD00036307) | human gut metagenome | host: Homo sapiens | study: EMG produced TPA metagenomics assembly of...
TCCCTATCCGGCGCGGGCGGAGGATATTTGAGAGGAGCTGTCCTTAGTACGAGAGGACCGGGATGGACGGACCACTGGTGTATCTGCTGTCGACCAACGGCATGGCAGAGTAGCCAAGTCCGGAAGGATAAACGCTGAAGGCATCTAAGCGTGAAGCCCCCTCAAGATGAGATATCCCTCACATAAGTGAGTAAGATCCCTTGAAGAGTACAAGGTAGATAGGGCAGAGGTGGAAGCATGGTAACATGTGGAGCTGACTGTTACTAATCGATCGAGGGCTTGACCAAATAAAATCGGAAATCTGTATGAAGTTTTGAAGGTATCATCTTCAATGGCCTAATGGCTCAGTTGGTTAGAGCGCCGCCCTGTCACGGCGGAGGTCGCGGGTTCGAGTCCCGCTTGGGTCGTTCAATATGGGATCTTAGCTCAGCTGGGAGAGCATCTGCCTTACAAGCAGAGGGTCATAGGTTCGAGCCCTATAGGTCCCATTTGATACGCCGATGTGGCTCAATTGGCAGAGCAGCTGATTTGTAATCAGCAGGTTATCGGTTCGAGTCCGATCATCGGCTTTTCTCAATTTATTTTGAGAATTAAAATGAGTCAATTTCATATTGAACGTTTTAAATGGGCAGATTCCCGAGTGGCCAAAGGGGACAGACTGTAAATCTGCTGCAATTTGCTTCGGTGGTTCGAATCCACCTCTGCCCATTCTCTTTTCAAGAGATTAATTATTATCGCGGGATGGAGCAGTCTGGAAGCTCGTCGGGCTCATAACCCGAAGGTCATAGGTTCAAATCCTATTCCCGCAACTCAAATTTTAATATCGTATTTGCCCAGTTAGCTCAGTTGGTAGAGCAGAGGACTGAAAATCCTCGTGTCTCTGGTTCGATTCCGGAACTGGGCATTCAAAAGAAAAATATGGGATATTAGCTCAGTTGGTAGAGCACTTGACTTTTAATCAAGTTGTCCGGGGTTCGAATCCCCGATGTCTCATTACTTAAAAGATTGGAAGTGTTGAAAAATCAGCACTTCCGATTTTTTATGCTGTTTTAAGTGGGTTGACTGTGGGTTGGATAAAAATGCCCGCAAAATCAAATTTACTGAATTTCTAAATAATTTTATGACAAGATAAATCAAAAATATAAGGTGAATAAAAAAGGAGGAGCCAGTAAAACGGGGGATGTTTTACTGGCTTTTGTTATGAAAAAAAAGAAACTGTTTTATGTGAAAAAGGTTTATTTCCTTTTGACATTATTTATAGTAAACGAAGTTCATGATGAAATTGTGGTAAATATTTGAAAAAATTGTGAAGCCATAGTAAAGATTCGGTTACAATAACTGCACATGAAACGCTATTGTCTGAGGTGGGATGCTTGCGGTCTGTGTGGTTGCATGTGTAATGCGGACGCGCTGGCTGGGGCGGAGGGATGAAAGTGTGATCGGGCGGCCGGATGGATCGGAGAAGGTGGAATTTGAGACGACGTAGCGGACCTGGCTGTTGATGTCGTTTGGATTGCCGGTGTACAAAAAGCCATTTGCGGCGTCGATACTTGCAATCCTGCCGATCGATGTTGCAATTTCAATTTGAGGGCGCCGCTTCTGTACCATGATCAGAAATGCATTTGCCTGTGGAGGGATGCTCCGTGTCATTGCAGAAGAGAAAACGGCATTGATCCATGTTTGCGGACGGATTTCCGACAGGGATATGACCAGACCGGATGAATCGAGGCTGACAGTGTTCCGGTTGATATTTAAACGGAGCATCTGGATGTTGTCGGATTGCTGTCCGGGTGAGGCTGCATAAGATACGATGATATATCCGGTGGAAGTGTTGGAAAAAGCATTGACCTCCTCCACGAAAGCATTTGTGATCTGTGAAATATTACCCCGCCGGGAAAGTGTTCCTCTGGTCTCTGTGTTCATTGAAAGTCTCCAGTACAGTAAGCTATTTATTTTAGTATATGATGTGATGAATCAATGTGCGAGTATAAATTACGAGTGACAATAGTCGGTTGAGAATCAATAGAGAAGTTGTTGAGATAAATGATCAGAAAAATCTTTGAGTGATTGGGGAGAGGGATATAGCGGAATGCAGCGCAATATGTAATTTATTAAAGAATCGTAAAAGATATTGCATAAGAAATGTAAACTTTTTAGGTATTTTGGACTATATTTTGGATTCAATTCAGGGTAAAAATAAAATAATTATAAACAAATGAAATATTCAATTCCCAAAACGTAAAAAAACTTACAAAAAACATAAAAAGAAGTTGTATAAAATTACCAAAATAGGAATGAAAAATTTGACTCTGACAAAAAATTGACAAGTGGAAAAATTTTCAATAAAATACAGCGAAGTGTAGGAAAGAAGGGAAGTGAGAATACGGAGGAATTATCGAAAGCGCTGATGGAAGAGCTGAACTGTGAAACTGCTTTCACGATTCCGGTGTTTGGAGGTATTCCGGTTGCCGAATCGGTAGTAGTAACGTGGGTAATTATGGCAGTTCTTTTGGTAGCGGCATTTTTCTTAGGAAGAAATCTGCGTGTAGAGAACGTAGGAAAACGTCAGCTGGCAGTGGAAACCGTCGTTGGCGGATTGCATAACTTCTTTTACGATCTGCTTGGAGAGGAAGGAAAATGTTATATTCCTTATTTAATGACAGTAGGAGTTTACATTGCAATCGCTAATATGATCGGACTGTTTGGACTGAAATCCCCGACAAAGGATGTCGGTGTTACCGGTGCGCTTGCATTGATGAGCATTGTACTGATCGAGTATTCGGGAGTACGTGCAAAAGGAATGAAAGGTTTTCTGAAGAGTTTCGCCGAACCGATTCCAATTATGTTACCAATGAATATATTGGAGATATTTATCCGTCCATTATCATTGTGTATGCGACTTTTTGGTAACATTTTAGGGGCATTCGTCATTATGGAGCTGATTAAGATCGTGGCACCGCTTTTAGTACCGGTTCCACTCAGTCTTTATTTTGACTTGTTTGACGGATTCATTCAGGCGTATGTATTTGTATTTTTAACATCCTTATTTATTAAGGAAAGCATCGAGTAAAAAAAGTAAAAACAAAAAAGGAGAAATTTATCATGACATCATTAATCGCTATTGGAGCAGGAATCGCAGCATTAACAGGTATTGGAGCAGGTATCGGTATCGGTCTTGCAACATCTAAGGCAACAGACGCTATCGCAAGACAGCCGGAAGCAGACGGAAAGATCACAAAAGCATTATTACTTGGTTGTGCACTTGCCGAAGGTACTGCAATTTTCGGTATGGTTGTTGCAATTTTAATTATCTTATTCTTAGGTTAAGGAAAGGGTCTGGTAGAGAATGCAATTATTAAGAATAGATTGGAACGTCGTCTTTACCATCATTAACCTGATCGTTCTGTATCTGGGACTTCGTAAGTTTTTAATTGGTCCTGTCACGAATGTTATGGAGCAGCGTAAGCAGATGATCGAAGGTCAGATCGCAGATGCCAACAAATTAAAGGCAGAAGCGGGAGACTTAAAGAAACAGTATGAGGGAATGCTTGCACAGGCGCATGAGGAATCTGCAGAACTGCTTGAGAAAACTCGTAAGAGTGCACAGGCAGAGTATGAGAACAGAATCAATGTGGCGGATGCGGAAGCAGAAAAGATCATCGAGAATGCCCATAAGACCGTGGAACTCGAACGTGACAAAACTGTGCAGGATCTTCAGTCACAGATTGCAGTTCTTGCAGTGGCAGCAGCAGGAAAAGTACTTGGTGAGGCAAGTACGAACGAGAATAACCGGTTACTGTATCAACAGTTTTTGACAAAAGCAGGTGGTGTGAATGACGCAGACAGCAAATAATTATGCAACGGTTCTCTTAGAGCTTGGTGTGACAAGAGAAGCGGTTGATGAGACAAAAGAGATTCTTTCTCTGACCCAGGATCTGCCGAAGAGTTTAAAAAGCCCGGTTGTGTCAAAACAGGACAAACATAAGCTGATCGACCGGATTTTTCCGGAATCAATGAAAAATTTTCTGAAGGTGGTTTGCGATTACGGTGAGGCAGATCTCCTTGAGGAAATTTTTGCCGCATATGATGTAGTGGAAGCGGAGAAAAATGGTATCCTTCAGGCAAAACTGGAGTATGTCTTAGCGCCGACAGAGGATGAAGTGGCACAGATGAAGGCATATCTTGCAAAGAAATATCAGAAAGATAAAGTTGCGCTTGCATTGGAAAAGAAGCCGGAACTGATCGGTGGATTTGTACTGCGGGTAGGAGATATAGAAGAAGATTACAGCATGAAAGGGCGCTTAAATCGGTTAGAGAGAAGATTAGCGTGGAGGTGATAACGTGGGTTCTATCAGTCAGAAGAGATTATATCTATCCTGAAAACAGAGATAGAGAACTATGACATGGTAAGCAAAGACCAGGAAGTCGGAACTGTCATCTGGGTTGGTGATGGTATTGCAACGATTTATGGTATTGAGCATGCGATGTATGGTGAGATCGTTATCTTTGAGAACGGTGTCCGCGGAATGGTACAGGATATCAAACGTGATCAGGTAGGCTGTATTATTTTGGTAAAGACACAGAGATCAAAGAGGGAACGAAAGTAACCAGAACTAAGAAAAAAGCAGGTATTCCGGTAGGTGATGCTTACCTTGGAAGAATTATCAATGCCCTTGGAGCCCCGATCGATGGAAAAGGTGAGATCAAAGCAGATGATTACCGTGCCATCGAGCAGGAAGCACCGGGTATCGTAGACAGACAGTCCGTAAAACAGCCAATGGAGACAGGTATTCTTGCGATCGACTCCATGTTCCCAATCGGACGTGGACAGCGTGAGCTGATCATCGGTGACCGTCAGACCGGTAAAACATCGATCGCAGTAGATACCATCTTAAACCAGAAAGGCAAAGATGTTGTCTGCATTTACGTTGCAATCGGTCAGAAGGCATCTACGGTTGCAAAATTGGTGAATACACTGACAAAGAACGGTGCCATGGATTATTCCATCGTGCTTTCCTCGACAGCGAGTGAATCTGCATCCTTACAGTACATCGCTCCGTATGCAGGAACAGCACTTGCAGAGTACTTCATGTACAAAGGAAAAGATGTCCTGATCGTATATGATGATCTCTCCAAACATGCAGTGGCATACCGTGCACTGTCATTACTTTTAGAGCGTTCACCGGGACGTGAGGCATATCCGGGAGACGTATTCTATTTACATTCAAGATTATTAGAGCGTTCCAGTAAGTTAAACGACGAGTTAGGCGGAGGTTCCATTACCGCACTGCCAATCATCGAGACACAGGCAGGCGATGTTTCCGCTTACATTCCTACGAACGTTATTTCCATTACAGATGGTCAGATTTTCTTAGAGAGTGATCTGTTCAACTCCGGTATGAGACCGGCGGTCAACGTAGGTCTTTCCGTATCCCGTGTAGGTGGTGCGGCACAGACAAAGGCAATGAAAAAAGCATCCGGTACGATCCGTATCGATCTGGCGCAGTACCGTGAGATGGAAGTGTTTACACAGTTCAGCTCCGATCTGGATGATATGACGAAAGAGCAGTTACAGTATGGTAAAGGACTGATGGAGCTCTTAAAACAGCCGCTCTGCCATCCGATGAGCCTCGCAGATCAGGTAATTACACTGGTTGCAGCAAACAAACGTCTGCTTTTGGATGTGGATATCAAACAGATGAAAGAGTTCCAGGGAAGATTACTGGATTTCTTTAAAATCGAGCATAAAGATGTCGTTGATGCCACCAACGAGAAAAAAGTGCTGGATGATGAGATTACAGAAAAGATCGTAGAGGCAGTCAAAGAATTTAAGAGCAGGTGATAGAGCATGGCAAATACCAAGGAAATTCAGAAACGAATGAAAAGTATTCAGGATACGATGAAGATCACGAGTGCCATGTATATGATTTCCTCTGCAAAGTTAAGAAGTGCAAAGCAGAAGCTCGAAAATACAGAGCCGTATTTCTATGCGTTACAGTCTGCAATCTCACGACTGCTCCGTCATATTCCGGATGCTAAGAGCCGGTATTTTGACCAGCGCGAGGAGATTCCGGACGACAAAAAACGCAGGGGATACATTGTGATCACTGCAGATAAGGGACTGGCAGGTGCGTACAACCATAACGTCATTAAAATGGCGCATGAACTGTTTGAGCAGGGCGAAAACAACAAACTGTTCGTCGTCGGAGAGCTTGGAAGACAGTATTTTACCAAGGAAGGGTTAGAGGTAGATACCGAGTTTAAATATACGGTGCAAAATCCTTCCCTGCACAGAGCCAGAGTTATCACAGAACGTATTCTGGAGTTATACAATAACAACGAATTGGATGAGGTATACATCATTTACACGAAAATGGAAAACTCATTTTCCATGGAAGCGGAAATGATGAAACTGCTTCCACTGGTAAAAGAGGATTTCATGGGGAAAGCTCCTGTTGATATTTATCAGGAGGAGATCAAGGCAGATACGACCATGCAGGATATTTTAGAGCATGTGGTGCCGAACTATGTCAACGGATTTATTTACGGTGCACTCGTGGAGTCATTTGCCAGTGAGCACAATTCACGAATGATGGCGATGCAGGCGGCAACAGACAGTGCAAAAGAGATGCTGCAGACTTTGTCCATTGAATACAATCGTGTGCGTCAGGCTGCGATTACCCAGCAGATCACAGAGGTAATCGGCGGTGCGAAGGCACAGAAGAAAAAGAAGAAAAAATAGGAAGGGGATGTGAAAGCGGAATGAAAACAGGAAAAATCGTGCAGGTCATGGGACCTGTAGTAGACGTTGAATTTGAAGATAATGACCTTCCGTTTATCAAAGATGCGCTTGAAGTAGACAACGGCGGAAAACGCTGTGTCATGGAAGTTGCACAGCATATCGGCAATAACACAGTACGTTGTATTATGTTAGCTGCCAGTGAGGGACTTCACAAGGACATGGAAGTTGTTGCTACGGGAAGCGGTATTACGGTTCCGGTCGGACAGGGCACATTGGGGCGTCTATTCAATGTATTAGGAGATACCTTAGACGGCGGCAAGACTTTAGAGGGAGAGAAACACTGGTGTATCCATAGAGATCCGCCATCTTTCGAGGATCAGAGTCCGGTCGTTGAGGTACTTGAAACAGGAATCAAGGTCATCGACCTTTTAGCACCGTATGCAAAAGGTGGTAAGATCGGTCTGTTCGGTGGTGCCGGCGTTGGTAAAACGGTATTGATCCAGGAGCTGATCCGTAACATTGCAACCGAGCACGGCGGATATTCCATTTTTACCGGTGTCGGAGAGCGTTCAAGAGAGGGTAATGACCTCTGGTCCGAGATGAAAGAATCCGGCGTACTCGAAAGACAGCTTAGTGTTTGGTCAGATGAACGAGCCGCCAGGAGCACGTATGCGTGTTGCTGAGACAGGACTTACCATGGCAGAATATTTCCGTGATGAGGAGCATCAGAACGTGCTTTTATTCATTGATAATATTTTCCGTTTCACACAGGCAGGTTCTGAGGTGTCCGCCCTGTTAGGACGTATGCCATCTGCCGTTGGTTATCAGCCGACACTGGCAACGGAAATGGGTGAGTTACAGGAACGTATCGCATCTACAAAGAATGGTTCTGTTACTTCTGTACAGGCAGTTTATGTGCCGGCAGATGATTTAACTGACCCGGCTCCTGCAACGACATTCGCACATCTGGATGCAACGACCGTTCTTTCCAGAAAAATCGTTGAGCAGGGTATTTATCCGGCAGTTGATCCGTTGGAGTCAAACTCACGTATCTTGAGGAGGATGTTGTCGGAAAAGAGCATTATGAGACAGCAAGACGTGTACAGGAGATTCTTCAGAAATACACAGAGTTACAGGATATCATTGCAATTCTCGGTATGGAGGAGCTCTCTGAGGAGGATAAATTAACTGTTTACCGTGCAAGAAAGATTCAGAAGTTCTTATCCCAGCCGTTCCATGTTGCAGAGAACTTTACCGGTGTACCGGGCAAATATGTGCCGTTAAAAGATACAGTACGTGGATTTAAGGCGATCGTTGACGGTGAGATGGATGAATATCCGGAAGCTGCTTTCTTTAACGTAGGAACGATCGAGGATGTCATTGAGCGGGCAAAGACAATGGGTAATACCGGTTCCGCCAGCTAGGAGGGAGGAACATGAATACATTTAGCTTAAAAGTAATTGCCTGTGATAAGGTATTTTACGATGGAAGATGTGCACAGGTAGTCCTGCCGCTCCATGATGGTTTAAAGGCGATCCAGGCGCACCATGAAAATATGGTGTTTGCGTGGAGGTCGGAGAGATCCGTATCTTAGAGGAAAACGGAAACACGATCTACGGTGTTACGGGAACCGGGTTTGCGCAGATCATCAACAACCGTGCAACAGTCATTGTAGACACCTGTGAATCACCGGAGGAGATCGATGTAAGACGTGCGCAGGAAGCAAAAGAGCGTGCGGAAGAACAGCTCCGCCAGAAACAGAGCATTGAAGAGTATCATCGCTCCAAAGCCTCATTAGCGCGTGCTATGGCACGTCTTAAGGTGGGAAGCAAGGATCAGCGATCGGTTATTAATGACGGGCATCTGAAGGCAGACAGCCGGTTGGTTACTGATGGCGGACTTTCGAGGGCAGACAGCCGTATACTTCTTTGAACATACGGTTGAATACCTTATAGTTGATAAAACCGTGGCGTTCCATGATCTGTGTAATGCTGTCGCCGGTCTGCATGAGGTCAGAATAAATATGGGAAAGCCGTACCATGTTGACGTATTCTAAGAAGGTGAATCCCATGTTTTTCTTAAAGAAACGGCAGAAGTATTCGGGATTGAGTGCAAAACGGTCTGAGATATCCGAGAGGGAGAGCGGTTCCATATAATGCCTTTCCACATGAGTTATGATATCTTTCAGCCTTGTGAGCGTTTTGGTATCCTGCGAGACGGTACTCTGTGACTGCGGCAGGACGTAAGAAGTATAAAGTATATAAAGAAAATGATGAAGGTGGCTGCCAAATAAAAACTGGTAGCCATTTTTTTCATTTTTATATAAGTAACCCATGGTCAGTAAGTGATCCCGCATTTCGCAGAATACGGGGTCATTTTTATATTTTTCCGCAGAAAAGTATTCCTGAAAACGGATGGAGCAAAACCGGGAAGCATCTGGTTAAAGAAGTCAAACGGGATCTGCAGCAGGTAGGTTTCCGTTCTGCCGATCGTGCGGGTGTAATGGATGTCACCGGAATTCACCAGAAAGATATCGCCTGTGTGCAGCAGGAAGGATTCCTCGCGGCAGATGACATGCATGGAACCGGAGGAGATGTATAAAATCTCAACGTGTGCGTGCCAGTGGCTGGGCACGAGCTGGTTGTCGGACTGGTAGATGTCGAAGTAGACGGGAAGTTTGGGTTTGGAGGTGATGATTTCGTGGGTGGTCATGGTGGTGGGGATTCCTTTCTTCTGGGGGAAATTGATTTGTGGCATGCGGGGGTTTTGGCGAGCCTTCCTGCGGTCTGTATGGCGCCGGAGTGTCCGGGTAAAGCTGAGCCGGTTACCGCTTTTTCGTGTTCCTAAGCGGGCACCTGAACAAAGTGGCAATTTCATGCTGCTCCCAGAACTCGCTTTTTCGTTTATGGAAAGCCAAAAGTGCATTGAGCTCGGACAACTGTCCGCAGCATGACTTTTTGTTCATGTGCCCGCTAAGGAACACACAAAAAGCGGTAAGACGGCTCCACCTTACCCGGACACCCCGGCGCTGTACAGACCGCAGGGCATGTTGGAAAGCCTTCCGGAAAATATGTGCGGCAGTCCTTGTAAAATACGATAGGACTGATTCTGCCAACTTTGTTGTTAAGCTCATAATAAGTCAATATCGACCGAAATACAAGTCATTATCTGCCTTGAAATAAAAGTGTAAGGTAAGTATGATAGGAATATAAAGAATATAAGAAACGTAAGAGAGTTGCCGACAAAACGCGTCAATACCAAGAAGCCGTTGCAGGCAAAAACGCATCGAAACCAAGAAGCCGTTGCCGACAAAACGCATCAATACGCTGAAAGCGCTGCATGCAAAACTCCCCAACAACCTGCATCTGTTGCGAGGGGGACGCAGATTTAAAAGAAGGTGCTGGGGAGCCGTCGGTCCTTAGCGACCGTATTTTGGTCGCTTAGTACCGCTACGAGCGACACGCAGCGAGAGCGTGCCTTCGTTAAATCTGTGTATGCCTCACAACATTCACAGCCTAAAGAGGAGTTTTGCCTCCAACGCTCACAGCCTAAAGAGGAGTTTTGCCCCAACGCTCACAGCCTTCGGAAGAGTTTTGCCTCCAACGCCCACCCACCAAATATTTCAAAAAGGAGCCCACAATCATGGAAAAATGGCAAAGATCACTTTATCAACCCAACCTCCCTCTCGGAGCTGACGGCACCAAAGTCACCGCCTCAAAAGCACACATCACCCTGTCAAAAGAAGCCGCCAAAGAAGGCATGGTTCTTCTAAAGAACAATGAAAGCCTTCTCCCATTTCAGGCAGGCACCAAACTCGCCCTGTTTGGAAAAGGCAGTTTTGACTATGTCAAGGGTGGTGGCGGAAGCGGAGATGTAACCGTTGCTTATACGACAAATTTGTATGAGGGATTCAAGAAGCTGCCGGAAAAAGTAGAAGTGTATGAGGCACTCTCTGATTATTACCGTAAAGAGGTAGAAAAACAGTACGAGGCAGGAGCAGAACCGGGAATGACAGTAGAGCCTGCGTTTCCGGAAGAAACTGCAAAAAAAGCGAGAGCGTACACGGATACGGCAGTGATCTGCATCAGCCGTTTTTCCGGGGAAGGCTGGGACAGAAAGAGTTCTTATGATAAGGAGATGGATGAGTCGGTACAGACAGATCCGCTGCTGGAAAAGGCAGAGCGCATTTTTCCGGACGGAGACTTTTACCTGACGAAGGAAGAGAGCGCGATGGTGGAACAGGTGCAGCAGTTGTTCCCGAAGGTGGCAGTCGTTATGAATGTCGGCGGCATGGTCGATACGGACTGGTTTGCAGAAAATGAAAAAATTCAGGCGGTGCTGATGGCATGGCAGGGGGGTATGGAAGGCGGAAGCGCAGCAGCAGAGCTTCTGTGCGGCGTCGGCAGTCCATCCGGAAAACTTTCCGACACATTTGCAAAGAAACTGGAAGACTATCCGTCATCGGAGACATTCCATGAATCGGTAAAATATGTCGATTATAAAGAAGATATCTACGTCGGCTACCGCTATTTTGAGACAATACCGGGGGCTGATAAAGCCGTCAATTATCCGTTTGGCTACGGTCTTTCCTACACGACTTTCGAGCGTGCGTTAGTATCTGCGGAAGAAAAACAGGGTGTGATCCGCGTGCGTGTCAATGTGACCAACACCGGAAAATATCCGGGAAAAGAAGTCATGCAGTTATATGCGCAGGCACCGCAGGGCGTACTTGGAAAGGCAAAGAGAGTCCTTGCAGCATTTGAAAAAACACGACTGTTAGCACAGGGAGAAACACAGCTTCTGACGTTAGAGGCACCGGTGCACAGCTTGCATCCTATGATGATCTGGGAAAAATTCAGAAATCTGCCTATGTGCTGGAAAAAGGTAAGTATCAGTTTTATCTTGGCACGTCCGTGCGGGAAACAGAGCAGGTATTTTGTTTTACAATGCCAGAGGATACCGTAACAGAGCAGCTTACCGCAAAACTGGTTCCGACTTCACTTGCGGAGCGCATGCTCTCCGATGGAAGTTTTGAAAAACTGCCGCAGTCCGAACCGAATGATCCGGATTACTCCGCAATCAAACGTGTTCCGAGGGAGGAAAGCGATGGATTTTCACCGGCTGTCCGCGCACTGCCGGGACATCAGATCTGGTCACAGCCGTATAAGAAAGACGCACATATTTTTATGGAAGTTGCAGAAGGAAAGATCACGCTGGATGAATTTGTGACACAGATGACGGATGAGGAACTTGCGCATATTTTAGGCGGACAGCCGAATACCGGTGTGGCAAATACATTTGGATTTGGAAATATGCCGGAGTATGGAATCCCGAATATTATGACGGCGGACGGACCTGCCGGACTCCGCATTGAGAAAAAATGCGGCGTAGTTACGACGGCGTGGCCGTGTGCGACACTTTTAGCATGTACCTGGAACCCGGATATGTTATATCAGGTTGGTGCAGCAGGTGCCGCTGAGGTGAAGGAAAATAACATTGCCGTCTGGCTGACGCCTGCGGTCAATATCCACAGAAGTCCGCTTTGCGGAAGAAACTTCGAGTATTATTCCGAAGACCCGTATCTGACCGGGAAAATGGCATCTGCAATGGTAAAGGGAATCCAGTCAAAACATATTGCCGCGACGGTCAAACATTTTGCATGCAACAATAAGGAGACAAACCGTAAGGAAAGCGATTCCAGAGTGTCCGAGCGGGCAGCAAGGGAGATTTATTTAAAGGCGTTTGAGATTATCGTAAAAGAGGCAGATCCGTGGTGCATTATGTCATCTTACAATATCGTAAACGGACACAGAACTTCTGAAAACCGTGAACTTTTAGAGGACATCTTAAGAGGTGAGTGGAACTATCAGGGCATGGTCACGACCGACTGGTGGACAAGCGGCGAGCATTATAAAGAAGTAAAAGCGGGAAATGACATCAAGATGGCATGTGGATTCCCGGAGAGCCTGCTCCGCGCGAAAGAGGCAGGAGTACTGACAAGAGAAGAGATGGAGATCTGCGCAAAGCGTATTTTAGGATTAATACTGAAAATTGACTGAAATCAGGCGAAAAACAATCATGGACAAAAACAATGACAGGCTGAAAAGATAACAACAGATATATAGTGTGAAAAATAAGATTTTCACACGCAAGATTTGTGCTTACGCACAAACTTGAGATGCAAATGAAAACGTTGTTTTCATTGAAAGACAGCGCAAGAATGGAGATTAAAATGGAGGATTATCATGGGTAACAGTGGAATCGGTGTTCCGCTGCCGGAACTGGCAGCATACTGCAGAGAGGCAGCGGCAGAGGGAGCCGTGCTTTTAAAGAATGAGGGGCATATGCTTCCGGTCAAAAAGGATGAGACAGTTTCTATTTTCGGGAGAAGCCAGATTGAGTATTACCGGAGTGGAACCGGTTCAGGCGGGGCGGTCAATGTGCCGTATGTCAAAAATATTTTAGACGGAATCAAAGAAAATAATGTTTTCCCTGTAAATGAGGAACTGGTAGAAATCTATAAAGAATGGTTAAAGGAGCATCCGTTTGACAACGGAGGCGGTGGCTGGGCGGCAGAGCCGTGGCATCAGGCAGAGATGGAAATCACCGACGAGATCGCACGCCGCGCAGCAGAAAAGTCTGAAAAAGCTATTTTTCTGATCGGAAGAACTGCCGGTGAGGATAAAGATTACGAGGACACGGAAGGCAGTTATCTTCTGACAAAACGGGAGAAAGAAAATCTTCGCATCGTAACAAAATATTTTGACGAAGTGGCAGTGCTTTTAAATGTGTCTAATATCATTGATATGAGCTGGACGAAAGATGCAGCATATCAGGATCACATCAAAGCGATTCTTTACATCTGGCAGGGAGGAATGGAAGGCGCGAACGCCGTTGCAGATCTGTTATCGGGCAGAGTGACACCATCCGGAAAACTGACGGATACGATCGCGGAGAAACTTTCTGATTACCCAGTAGCGGACCATTTTGGAAGTAAGACAGAAAATATTTATGCGGAAGATATCTATGTCGGCTACCGTTATTTTGAGACATTCGCACCGGAAAAAGTAATGTATGAGTTTGGTTTCGGTTTATCTTATACGGAATTTTCCATGGAGACGGTAAAAGCGGAGAGTACAGGAAATGGAAAAGATGCAAAGATCGCACTCAGTATCCGTGTGAAAAATACCGGGGCAGCAGCCGGAAAAGAGGCTGCCCAGGTTTATGTGTCCGCCCCACAGGGACAGCTTGGAAAACCGGCAAAGGTATTGTGCGGATTTGCAAAGACAAAACTGCTTGCTCCGGGCGAGGAGGAAGTACTTGAACTTACCATTCCGGTAAGCCGGTTTGCTTCCTATGACGACAGCGGTGTGACTGGTCATAAGTCCTGCTATGTCTTAGAGGAAGGTCTGTATAAGATCTATGTTGGAAACAGCGTCAGATGCACAGAAAAAGCCAATGTGGACGGAAAAGGCGGTTATGAGGTTTCTTCCTGTATCGTCACAGAGGAGTTGGAGGAGGCGCTTGCGCGACAAAAGAATTTTTGCGTCTTAAGACAGGCAGACAAAAGGAGGACGGGGTGTTTGCCCGTGCATATGAAAAAGCACCACAGCAGATGGTTGATCTGGCAGAGCGGATCAAAAGCCGTCTGCCAAAAGAACTGCCACAGACCGGAAATAAAGGAATTACCTTACAGGCGGTTGCAGAGAATATCAAAAATGGCAGCAGTGTGGAAGAAGAATTGGACGCATTTGTAGCACAGTTTACCAACGAGGAGTTAGCCGTGATCGTCCGCGGCGAGGGAATGAGCAGCCCGAAGGTAACACCGGGTACAGCATCCGCATTTGGCGGTGTCAGCGACAGCCTGCATGGTTATGGCATCCCGATTGCCTGCGCATCCGATGGCCCGTCCGGCATCCGTATGGAGAGCGGATTAAAGGCAACACAGCTCCCGATCGGAACACTCCTTGCATGTTCCTTTAATATTCCAATGATGGAAGAATTATATCAGATGGAAGGCAGGGAATTAGTTGGAAACGAGATCGACACCCTGCTTGGACCGGGAATCAATATCCACCGCTATCCATTAAATGGACGTAACTTTGAGTATTTCAGTGAAGATCCGCTTGTGACAGGACAGTTTGCGGCGGCAATGACAAGGGGAATCCGAAGTGCCGGTTCTTCTGCGACCGTGAAACATTTTGCAGCGAATAATCAGGAGACGGAAAGACATAATGTAAACTCCGTTGTATCTGAGCGGGCACTCCGTGAAATCTATCTGAAAGGTTTTGAGATTGCCGTGAAAGAGGGAAATGCAAATTCGATCATGACCTCTTACAACCCGGTCAACGGACACTGGACGGCATCCAATTATGACTTAAATACGACGATCCTGCGTGGCGAGTGGGGATATCAGGGAATTGTTATGACAGACTGGTGGGCAAAGATGAATGACGTTGTAAACGGCGGGGAGGCAGACCGCAGATACACCTCATTCATGGTTCGTGCACAGAATGACTTATACATGGTAGTCAACAATAATGGTGCTGCCATCAACGCAGCGGGCGATGATACCTTAGAGGCACTGGAGGCAGGAAAATTCACTGTTGGAGAGTTACAGCGCTGTGCGAAAAACATCTGCCGTTTCCTGCTTGGAACACCTGTGATGAAACGTCCGTTAAAAGATTTTGATCCACTGCTTACAGTTACTGCAAAAGAAGCAGTAAATACAGACGGAAAGCAGGTCTGTGCACTGCAGAGCGGAAGCCGTATCGAGGCAGGAAAGTTTGAAAATACAGTCCTTTATGTGGAAAAAGAAAGCATTTTAAACGTTAATGCACATTTCTGTTTCCCGGTGGAAGGATTAGCACAGGGAGCTGCCAATCTGTATCTGAATGGAGAACTGATGGCAACCGTCCAGACAGGTGGAACCGGAGAGCGTTTCCTGACACAGCGGATGTGCCGTGTGAAATTTATGCCGGGGTATTATGAACTGAAAGCAGAGTATGTGACACCGGAATTGAAATTAGACTGGATTGAGTTAGAGTAAAATTTATTATCTGAATTTATAAAGTAAAAGTATACAATTTTAATCTCATAAAACAACTTAAAAAAGCAAAAATTAAGTAAAAACTCTGAAAATTTACAAACTAATATATGCTTAATTGACAATGTTTTTTGAAGTAACATATAATTAAAAAACAAAGTGCATAAAGCTAATAAATGTATTGGAGGTAAGTTTATGAGAAAACGTTTTATGGGAAAACGACTTGCAGCCGCTCTTTTAGCGGCTGCAGTTGCGTTTTCAAGCGGCAATTTTGCAGGGGGATACGAGTATGTCTATGCGGCAGAAGCGAGTGTGTTTTATACCGGGACAAACACAGTAACAAAAGACAAACTGGATCTTGCAACAGAGGATTGGGATAATCCGCCAATGATCACTTATGATGAAAGTATTGCAGATTGTGTGACAACGAAAGATTTCACAATGAAGGCAGATATTACACTGGATGATGAGGCGTACGCATCATTGGGTACCGGGGAAAGTTACTTAAAGGTTCAGGGTATCGTGAAGCTGGGAAGTGAATGGACATGGACAGACAGTCAGGATATCCCGTATTTACAGCAGAGCAGTTTTTCAGAAGATACACATAAAACAACGATTACGATCAAGTTTGAGGATAAGGATGCAGATGATTTAAAAGGTGTATATTTCCGACTGATTGGCCAGGGCTTTTCAGGAACATGTACATTTTCCAATGTTACATTAAGCGGTGTGGCAGAAGCGCAGCCGGAACTGCCTGCAAAAGATCCGAGTGTGATCGATGATTTTGAATCTGCAGAGACAGGAAGCAGTGCAGGCTGGGAGCAGGAAGGCGGCTGGCAGTACGACAATGCGGTAGGAATCAGTGTAGCTGAATTTCAGGGAAGCAAAATGTTAAAGGCAGATCTCGATTATACCGGTTGTGAAGGTTTTACATGGAGTGAGGCAAAGATTAAAAAGTCGTTTGCAGAAGGACTCGATGTATCGGCTTATAATGTTTTAAGCTATGAAATGATCTATCCGGAAGCTTTTGACGGTTCTTTTAAGGCAAAGATTTTTGCAAAAAACGGAGCAGATGATGTGGAGATCATCAACAAAGAAGCAAAGATCGAAACGTCAGATCTCGGTGACGGATATAAGAAAGCAGTGGTCACTGTCAAATTCTCACCAAACACTGCAAAGATCACGGATCTGATGATTGGAACAGTTGGTGTGAGCACTGCCTTTTTGGGAAGCGTATATCTGGATAACCTGACTTTATCCCAGTATAATGCAGCGGGCGATTATACGGAGATCACAGAGACGGCAGGAGAGGCTGTGCTTGCAGATACGTCCAGTATGCCGGAAGAAGTAACACTTTCGGATGTGAATGCATCAGGTTCAGCAAAAGCGTTATATGCATATTTAAAAGGAGTGGATGCTGCTGACCAGGTATTATTCGGACATCAGAATGACACAAGCAAGCATGTTTCAACCAGAGACGGTGTCTATTCGGATACAAAGGACGTGACCGGAAGTATTAGTGGTCTGGTCGGAATCGATTCGCTGGCACTGACAGGCGTGGAACTTGGAATTGATAACGTAGATGATGCAGTTCAGAAATCTATCGAGATCAGCAAGGCAGCAGCTGCAGAGGTGCAATCATTACATTATCCACCCATATGCCGAATATGAGCAATGAAAAAATCATTGCAACACCGGATGCGGCGAGAAAATATGATTTTTCACAGTGTGATTTTTCGGAGGCAAAAGACCTGAGCAATAACTGCTCCGCAGAAGTACTTCCGGGTGGAAAATACAATGCGCAGTTTACAACCTATCTTGATATCATTGCAGATTACGCAAACGGACTTGGCGATATTCCTGTTTTATTCCGTCCATTCCATGAAAATACAGGCGGATGGTTTTGGTGGGGTGCTGCGACAACCGATAAAGAGACATACCGTGCGCTGTTCCAGTACACACAGGATTATCTGGCATCAAAGGGAGTACACAACTTTATTTATGTATATTCCCCAAATGGTCCGTTAACTTCAGAGGAAGAGTATATGGACCGCTATCCGGGCGATGACTGTGTGGATATCGTTGCATTTGATTACTATGATGATTACAATACTTATCCGGCAGAATATTCCGGCGAGTTTGTGGACAATTTAAAGAAAACCTGTCAGGTGGTAAAGAATATTGCAGACGCAAAAGGAAAAGTAGCTGCAATTTCCGAAACCGGTGTAAGGGTGATGAAGGCCGATGGATCGGATAATGAAGGAATTTTAGTAAAAGGAAATCCGATCGCAGGACACAACTGGTACAAACAGGTTAATCAGGTGGCAGTTGACACCGGAATGCCGTACTTCTTACTGTGGGCAAATTTTGGAGACACCAACTTTTATGTCCCATATAAATATGATGATACCCACGGACAGGAACTGATCAACGAGTTTATTGAATTCTACAATGAAAAATCTTCTGTTTTTGCGAATGGAACAAACTTTTACGGAAATGCAGACCAGAAAGAAGTAAGAAATGCAAATCAGGGAAATGCAGCAGGTTATTTTGCCAATGTTTTCTCTAAGATGGCAATCACAAGTGCATTTACTTTAAAAGCAAATGTGAGAAATGCACAGAGTGTAAGTTTTGTGCTGACAAACCCGGATACAAATACAGAAAAAACGATCACGGCAGAGAAAACGGAAGAATCCGGTGCTTACGAAGGTGTGCTGTCTGCGGATATTCTGAGTGCACTTGGAACAACGGATACCGGTAAGATCAGCCTTGTGGCAGATGGCAAAAAACTTGTGACTGTTTCCTATATCAGTTTTGGAAAAGAAAAGGAAACACTTGCAAAGAATGTCATTGAAAATTTTGAATTATACTATGATGACAATGACTACCTGAATGGAACTTTTACAGAAAATTCAGCAGCAAATTGCAGTTCTTCCTTTGTATTAGATAAGGATCATAAAGCAGAAGGTGTTTACGGAGGTGCATTTACTTATCAGCTTAAGACGAGCGGACCGGAAGTATGGACCGGACGTATGAAAGGTTTAAGCACAAACGATTACAGCGAATACAATGCGGTCAGCATGTGGGTAAAACCGGATGGAAAAGGACAGAAACTGGTAGTTCAGCTTGTTTCCGGCGGAGAGGATTTCGAAGTATTTCTGACTGACTTTGTAAAGACGACAGAGGCAAAATATGTTACGATCCCATTTAACAAATTAAAGGGTAAACAGAATGGAACTTTTGATCCAAAGAATGTTACGAAGTTTGCAATCTGGTGTAACAGCATTTCAGAAGACGGAAATGGGGTTGATATCCAGTCGAAAATTGTTTTTGATGATATCCGCTTTGTAAATGTGGATGAATCAAAGTTAAATGTGACAGAAGGTGGATATGTACTGACAGATCAGTCACTCGTGTCCGGAGGACAGAAACCGGGAGATACAGAGAAACCGGGAGATACAGAGAAACCGGGAGATACAGAAAAACCGGGGGATACGGAGAAACCGGGAGATACAGAAAAACCGGGAAATACAGAGAAACCGGGAGATACAGAGAAACCGGGTAATACAGATAAAACGACAGTTGCACAGGTTTCCGGCTTCAAACAGTCCGGGGCAACGAAGACTTCCATCCGCTTAACATGGAAAAAAGTAAAGAAAGCAGATGGTTATCAGGTATACCGTTATAACAAATCAACGAAAAAATATCAGAAGGTTGCAACGGTAAAAACTAATACCTATACGGATAAAAAGCTCAAAACAGCAACGGTTTATCAGTATAAAGTGCGTGCATACAGGAAAAGCGGTAAAAAGACGGTAACCGGAAAGTACTCCAATGTGATTAAGGCTGCGACCAGTCCGCAGAAGGTGACTGCGGTTAAGGCAAAACGTGTGAAGTCCAAGGTAAAATTAACCTGGAAGAAGGTAAAAGGTGCAGATGGATACGAGATCTACCGTGCAACATCCAAAAAAGGAAAATATCAAAAGATAAAGACGCTGAAAAAGGGCACTATTGTTTCTTACACAGACGGCAAAGCGAAGAAAGGAAAAACATATTACTATAAAGTAAGAGCCGTAAAAAATGCCGGAAAAACATCGGTGAAAGGAACTGCTTCAAATGCAGTGCGCTGTGGAAAATAAAAAGATTTATCATAATAATGATTATCTGGAGCGTAGATAAGGCTGACAGCAAAAATCCGTGCGGATCAAAACTGATCCTGCACGGATTTTTTACTTATTCATGACAACAGGTTTCCTGTGAGGCGGTCTATTGTTTAGTTCAACATATTTAAGAACTGTGTGATCCTTGGAATGTTACTCTGCTCTAGTTCGGTGTAAGTTCCCTCTTTTAAGATTTTTCCCTCATCGAAGAAAACAACTTTATCTGCCACTTCTCTTGCGAAAGACATCTTGTGTGTAATGATCACGATGGTCTGTTTCTCGTCAACCAGTCTGCGGATGATATTTAAGACTTCCACTTCAAGTTCCGGGTCTAACGCACTGGTAGGTTCATCAAAAAGCAGAAGTTCCGGTTTCATCGCGAGTGCCCTTGCAATGGCAATACGCTGCTGCTGACCGCCGGAGAGCTGCCCCGGATAAGCATCGCGCTTATCAGAGAGTCCAACTTTCTCTAAAAGGGAAAGTGCCTCTTTTTCACATTCTGCACGGTCTTTTTTTAAGACGTGATGGGACCTTCCATAATATTTTCCAGCACAGTTTTGTGAGGAAAAAGCTGAAAATTCTGAAATACCATACCGGTTTTCATACGGATATTTCGAATCTCGTTACTGCTGTATTTTACTTTCTGTCCTTCATGAAAGGTCATAGAGGAACCGTTTACATTCACGGTGCCGCTGTCCGGGATTTCAAGCAGATTGATACAGCGTAACAGTGTTGTCTTGCCGGAACCGGATGGCCCGATAAGGACGGTGGTTTTATTTTTCGGAATCTCTAAGGAGACACCTTTTAAGATCTGGTTATTGTCAAATGATTTATAAATGTTATCCAAAGAATACATATGATACCTCTACTTTCCGACACGCAGTTTTTTCTCGATCCATTTCTGCAGTCCGGTCAACAGCGTACAGAAAAGAAGGTAAATGAGTGCAACTTCGATATAGATCCAAAGGTATTCGAGTGAGCTTGCTGCGGCTTCCTGTGCTTTACGGAACATCTCACCGATCATGATCGTGGATGCAAGGGAAGTATCCTTGACAAGACCAATAAAAGTGTTAAAAAGCGGTGGAATGGAAACCGTGGCGGCCTGTGGAATGATGATACGGCGGAAGGTCTGCTGGTAACTCATGCCGAGGGAATAGCCGGCTTCCCACTGACCTTTGTTAATGGAAAGGATTGCTGCACGGATCGTCTCTGCGGAATAGGCACCTACGTTTAACGAGAGAGCTGAAATACAGGCAATCCACTTATTGATGCCGAGTGGATTGCAGATACCCCAGTACATGATAAATAACTGTACCAGCAGAGGGGTTCCGCGGAATACCCAGATATAGATTCCGGAGATCTGTTTTAATACCGGTATTTGTTGATAATAAAAAGTGCACACAGCACGGCAATGATGACACCGATCGCAAAGGATACCAGTGTCAGGGGAATCGTGTAAAGAAGGCCCTGTCTTAGCATTGGCCAGAATGCATTTTTCATCAGTTCCGCTTGTCTTGCTGTAATAATACCCGCTGTCAGGTATGCATATGATCCCATGATTTTTCTCCTGTAACGAAAGTAATTCATGACAATAGAACGATATAGTACATTCTATTGCCATGTTTAAATTCTATATATTAAGGCTGAGATACGTCAATGCCAAAGTATTTCTCAGATATTTCTTTGACTGTTCCATCTGCGATTAATGCGTCGATGGCAGTGTTGATTTTTTCAACTAATTCATCATTGCCTTTTTTCAACATTACGGCACTTGCATTTACGTCATCTGATTCAGCAACAATCTTTGTGGATTCGTCGCCGCCCTTCTGCTGTTTCCAGTAAGCATAGGTCAGCTCATCATTGATAGCACAATCAGCTTCGCCACTTAAAACACATTCCATGGCAAGAGCGAATTTATCCTGCCCGACGATTTCAGCACCATAGCTTTTGGCAATTTCATTGAAGTTTGAGGTAAGTCCTTCTGCGGCTTTTTTGCCGTTCACATCTTCAAAAGAAGTGATATCGGTGTTGTCAGCAGCAACAATGAGAACCGGTCTTGTATAAATATACGGTGTAGAAAAGTCATATTTTTCTTTACGCTCGTCGGTAATGGTTACCTGATTCATAACTGCATCAAAATTACCGGCATCAAGTGCAGCAGTGATGGAATCCCACTCTGTTTCAACAAATTCAACATCATATCCCATTTTTTCACCGATCGCATTTGCCATATCAACTTCAAAACCGGTTAAAGTACCGTTTTCATCATGGTATGTATATGGAGCATAAGTTCCTTCCATGCCGACGGTCAGTACAGGTTTTGTGGCAGAATCATCAGATGCTTCTGTTGTACTTTCTGCATTGCCAGTTGTATTATCTGCGGAAGTATCTGCTGCGCTGTTGTCAGAACCGCATGCTGCCATTCCTGTGGCTAAAACGGCTGTCAGTAAAATTGAAATCACTTTTTTCTTCATAAAACTTGTCCCTTTCTTTTTTCATAATCTCCATCTTCTTCTTAATTCATACTATTCTGATATGATTTAGAACAGATTATACTTTTATCAGATAATGATGTCAAGTGATTTGCAAAGAAAACATTTTTGTTTGTAAAAAAATACGGTAACAACCATGCTATACAGGAGAAATGAAGTTATTCCTGTATCGGAGAAAGAAAGTTTTTCAGTTCTTCAATCGGGATCGGTTTTGAAAATTTGAATCCCTGCAGATAGTCTGCATGACTGTTTACACAAATTTCTTCCTGTTCGTCTGTTTCCACGCCCTCATAGAGTACTTTATATCCGAGTTTTTCAAAAGCAGTGGAAAAGTAGTTCAGGATAAACTGGGAATTTTCATCCTTATTTGCCATCAGAAGAAGGCTGCGGTCAAATTTTACAACATCAAGTTTTAAGCTAAGAATCCGGTCAAAATTAGAATATCCGGTTCCGAAGTCATCAAGGTAAGTACATACACCGAGCGATTTAAACTGCATGACACGGTCAAGCACAAGTTCGTATTCTGTGTCGTTGCGGCTCTCGGTGAGTTCTACTGCGATCGTATGAAAATCAACACCGTTTCTCTCTACGATTTCGCAGAACTCTTTCATAAAATTCTTATTGGAGAGCTCTGAAATAGAGAGATTTACGGAAACACGGGAAAGGTGGTACCTTCATCCTGAAATTCCCGGATCGCACGGCAGGTCTTATTTAAAATGATCATGCTTAATTTGTGGATATAGCCATTCTTTTCAGCGAGCGGAATAAACCGGTTTGGATATACCATGCCGGTGTCCTTTAGTTTCAGACGCATCAGTGCTTCTGCGGTGTCATAATTGCCGGCATTTACGTTGCGGACCGGCTGGCAGTATACAAGAACTCTTTCGTCATCAAGGGAACCGTTTTCTGCAATATCTTTTAACTGCGCCGAGAGATATTTCATATCATGAAAACTTTTATAATCGGCGGTGTCGCAGGAGCGGAAATTATTTAGTTCCATCGGTTCTGCAAAGAAGTTAAAAGTTCGTAAAACTGCTCTAAGTTTTCACAGAAATCCAGATGATTGAACATAACGATCTTATAAGGCAGTTATAAGTTTCAAAATGGCGTTTAAAGTCATTCTGGATCATATCCTGTGCGATTTTATCTGCATTCCGGATGTCACTGACATCAATTGCAAGAACAAAAAAATCTGTAGATGGGTGGAAGAGGAGTCCGTTTTTAAAGTAGCCGTTCCAGAAGTTGAAAAAAAGTTTGCCAAGCTCATCCGGCATCACATATTCGGAATCAGTGTCGAAACGGAGACACATATAATAAGTAGAAATTTGAATTGACGCCTGCTGGTTTAAATATTCGTTTAGGGAATCAGCATTCAGGGCCCCTGTCTTGATACTGTAAGAACTTCCATGTACCATATAAAGGATTACCATGATCGGCAGGAGAAAGGTGATGGCAAGGAAGGTATTGCTGCCAAAATGGTTTTCTGCACAGACGAGAAAAACACAGATGAACTGTACGATCACGAGCATATGGAATAAACTTGTTGGAATGCGTTTATGATAGTAAAGTAACAGGAAAAAAATAAACGCCATATAAATCCCGTAAGCAATCGTAAACGGTTTTAAATAAAGGTTATCATGCCATGCACCTGAGCTGTCCCGGTAGAAACTGTAACCCAATACAGGTGACAGTGCATCCACAACGGCAAAAATGATATATAAGGAATATAGGAAAATATTCATGATATGTCCTGTTTTTCCCGGAATACCAATCAAAATCTTTAAATAAGCCGCATACAGACAAAAAATGAGCAGCAGGCTTGAATGATATATTGCACGCAGAATACATAAAGTGGTATCACTGTCGAAATACAGTACAGTATAGTAAAAGCAGGAATTGCTGAAGGCTGCAATCAGCAAAAGCGCGATGCAGGTGCGAAAAAGCAGAAAAAGTCTGCTGCGGCGGATAAATGTCTCCCGGAGAAGCAGTAAAAGTAATATACATAAGATCACGAGAATCATATCTACAGCGGGAGTGTACCCGTTGATCAAAAAAGCGTTGGATAATATTTTTGGTTGCAGATTCATAATTTCATTCCCCTGTAATCAGATTAAAAGTAATTTAGCCGAACAAAAATTATACCATAATATGGGAAAAATGTCACGGGAGCGCACATGTTAATGTTGACCAAAATGACAGTATGAATGTCGTAAAAATGTCACAAAAATGCATGCTCAGGTTGACGTTAAGACAGCAAAGTTATAAAATAAAAAAGCGCAACCGATTGCGCTATATTGGAGAGAAAGAATGTTGCTGAAGCAGTCAGCCGCAGGTACCTTAAGAATATAGAGAAATCGTGGAAAAAAGAGCAAATTTATGGAGGGGAGTGTGAAAAATTTTTCACACACAGAAAAGGTGAACATTATGAAAAAACAGGTTTACAGAAAACTACTGGCGGCATGTGTCAGCGTAAGTCTTGGAACTGTTCTTCTGGCAGGATGTGGGGATTCTGCCGGAACGACAGGGACAAAGACAGAAGACGTTTCTTTAACAACAGAAGCACAGAATGAAGCCCGGACAGCGGATGTATCAGAGGCACAGCAGGAATCAGAAACACAGACAGAAGTACAGGAGAACAATACATCGGAAGATGTGGTTGAGCCGGTGGGAGAAGTTACAACATTCACGCTACCGGACGGACCGGAGGAGTCTGATATTTTTGTGCAACCGGTTGCAGACATTTCGGATGACTTTATCCGGGGCATGGATGCATCCGCAGTTCTTTCTGTGGAAAACAGCGGGGCTGTGTATTATGGCTACGATGGAAAAGAGCAGGATGTGTTTGAGACACTTGCACAGTCCGGAGTCAATTATATCCGCCTGCGTGTATGGAATGATCCGTATGACGAGAACGGCAATGGCTATGGCGGCGGAAACAATGATCTGACGACTGCCATGAAACTTGGTGTGCGTGCAGCCAGATACGGAATGAAGGTCTGCATTGATTTTCACTATTCAGATTTCTGGGCAGATCCGAAAAGACAGCATGCACCGAAGGCATGGAAAGGTATGACAGTCGATGAAAAGAGTGATGCACTCTATGATTATACGACAGAGAGCCTTGGAAAGCTGTTAGATGCCGGTGTGGATGTCGGGATGGTGCAGATTGGAAATGAGATCAATAACGGTATGTCCGGGGAAACAGATGTGGATGCCGTGATGCAGCTTTTAAATTCCGGAAGTAAGGCAGTGAGAGAAGTGGCAGAGTCTTATGGAAAAGACATTAAAGTTGCCGTACATTATACGAACATTGAGGATAATGACCAGATCGATACGATGGCAGCAAATTTAAAAGATGCCGGTGTGGACTATGATATGTTTGGTCTTTCCTTCTATCCGTTCTGGGACGGAACCAATGAAAATATGCAGAACGCAGCAAAACTGATCGAGGATAAGTACGGAAAAGAAGTATATATTGCAGAGACTTCTTACTGTTATACATCTGAGGATGGAGACGGTTTTGGCAACAGCCTGAAAGGAACCGATGACCTGACAGACGGTTACGGTGCAACGGTACAGAGTCAGGCAACAGTGATCCGTGATATCTGTGCAGCCGCAAATGAGGCCGGAGTGGAAGGTGTCTTTTACTGGGAAGGCACATGGATCCCTGTCGGATCAGCCGATGCGGATAATTCCGCTCTGTGGGAGAAATACGGAAGCGGTTGGGCAAGCAGTTATTCGGCTGAGTATGACCCGGATGATGCAGGGTTATACTATGGAGGCTGTTCCTGGGACAATCAGGCAATGTTTGATTTTACCGGACACCCACTGGCTTCTTTGAATGTATTTAAGTATTTAAAATATGGCGCAACAGCGCCGCTTGCAGTTGACTATATCCCGGATGTTTACGTCTCCTGCAATGTAGGCGAAGATCTGGTTCTGCCGGAGAGTATTGATGTTGTATACAATGACCGTTCACAGAATAAAAAACAATCTGTAAGCTGGAATGAGACACAGATGAAGGCAATCGATACCACGAAAGCCGGCAGTTATGAGATCGAAGGGGCATTGGAAGAGGGAACCACTGTTACCGCGCATGTGGAAGTGGAAATGGTAAATTATGCGGTCAATCCAGGTTTTGAAGATAAAAACCGTTCAATGTGGAAAGTCTCTTATGAAGGGGAAGCCGATCCGACTGATTATCAGGTAAAAGCGGATGATGCACATTCCGGTGAGACCGCATTTCACTTCTGGTCCGGGGATTCAGATATGGAATTTTCCATTGAGCAGGAAGTGACCGGTCTGGAGAATGGAACGTATCAGTTGTCTGTATTTTCACAGGGCGGTGATATGTCATCGGATGCGTCCATGGAACTGTATGCAGTGACTGCAGATGGCGGGCAGACGGCTCCGTTTATGCTGACCACCTACAATGACTGGCAGAATCCGACGATCAGGGAGATTAAGGTTACGGATGGAACGGTTAAGATCGGGGTACGGTTTCAGTGTAACGTGGGCAGCTGGGGAACAGTGGATGATTTCACACTGAACCGGATTTCGGACTGATAGCTGGTATCGCTGATGAGAAGGAGATGGGTAAAAGACGTGCTTTTTATTTAGGAGCGCTTAATATGATACAGTGGTGGCAGCAGATTTTGCCGATTTGGAATGCGAAGCATCAGCAAAATCCGTTACTGGAACGAGGTACGAGTGAACAGTAACATGTTAAAATCAGTCCGGACAGATTTCTAGCATAATTTCTAGCTATTCCCCTTTATTTGTGATACACTGGAACAAGAGTGTATCGTGAATTTTTACAGAGAGGATAAAAAGCTATGCAGGATTATGATGAGAGTTTTTTTATTGCGAAAGCAAACAAGAGGGCGAGTATCACGTGGTTTGTACTTTTGCTGATAGCGTCCGTGTTTTACGGAATAAAAGTCGGCAGGGGACAGTTAAAGGAAGCGTATTTTGCAGGCTTTTTTGTTGCAGGCTGGCTGTCGTATCTTGGCGGCAGGATCTTACTGAGATTTAAGCATGCTGACAGTCTGCGGTATAAATGGGTGGTAGGACTTGGCTACCTGATATTTTATGCGGTAATTGCGTGGACATCTTTAGATGAAGTTTCTTATGTATTTATTTTACCGTTAGTATGCATTCTGATCCTTTATAAAGATCCGAAGTTTATCCGGACAATGATGGGTATCACGTTATTTGTACTGATTTCGAGTAATCTGTATAAAGGTCTGGCAAAAGGAATGATGGATTTCGTCGCAAGCGAGGAATGTGTCCTGCAGTTTGCCATTGTTATCTGCTGTTATGCCTGTACCAATATGGCAATCGCCCATCTGGTACAATCGGATGGTGCACTGACGGCATCCATTAAATCCAATCTTGCGCGCGTCGTAAAGACCGTAGAGCAGGTTAAGGGCGCGAGCAATGAGATCGTGGATGGTGTGACGGTTGTGAGAGAGCTTGCAGACGAGAACCGTACCGGTGCCAATGATGTAATGAAAGATATGAAAAATCTTGCAGACAATAACGAAGTGCTTAATGATAAGACACTTTCCTCCGTCGAGATGACCAATGTGATCGATACGCAGGTAAAAAATGTTGCAGGACTCATGGAGCAGGTGGTACAGCTCATCGGGGCATCGGTGGATCATGCCAATATCAGCGCGGAAGAGCTGGTTGAGGTGGTGGAGATCACCAATAAGATGGCGACACTTTCCAAAGAAGTAGAGCAGGTGCTTGAGGACTTTAAGGCTGAGTTTAAGAATGTAAAAGAAGAGACCAGTACGATTGAAGGTATCACTTCAAAGACAAATTTACTTGCTTTAAATGCATCCATCGAGGCAGCGAGAGCCGGAGAAGCCGGCAAGGGATTTGCGGTAGTTGCCAATGAGATTCGCGAGCTGAGCAGTGGAACACAGGCTTCCTCCAACAGTATTATGGAAGCATTGTCAAGACTCGAAGCAATTTCCGAGAAGATGATGAAGTCCATCTCAGAGACCGTGGAACTGATCCAGGTCAATATTGAAAAAGTATCGAATGTCAACCAGAGTGTGACAAATATTACAAACGATGCGACAAGCCTTGGCGAAAACATCAAGGTCGTAGACAGCGCAGTCAAAGAAGTGGAGACATCCAACCAGACACTGACGGACAATATGCATCAGGTCGGCGAAGTCATGGAAGTGATGACACAGAGCATCAGTGGTGCGGAACTGACAACCAAGACGATGCTGAGCAAATACGAGGCGAGTGCAAAGAGTGCGCTTGATATCGAGAGTGTTGTCGGCAAACTTATGGAAGAACTCGGCGTCGGCGGATTCATGGGCGTACAGGATGTAAAACCTGGCATGAAGATTACGATTGCATTAAATGATGACAGCAGTAAAAAAGAGTATGCCGGCGAAGTTGTGGACTGCAGTGGCAAAGATCTCTTTGTAACCGCAGAAAATGGAGTGAAAGACTTTGTTGATAAAAAGAATAAACATGAGTTATGTAAACTGCATATTGTAGTTGACAATGTCTTGTATTACTGGGATGATATTGAGATCCATCCGGTCAGACAGGGTGAAAAAGGTCAGTATAAACTGCATATTGAATCCAATCCGAAGGTATATAACCGAAGAAAATATCCTCGTATGCCGATCTCTAATGCATGTACCATCCGCTTAGAAGGAACAGATAAAACATATTCCGGAAAAATGGTAAATATCAGTGCAAACGGTTTTGCATTTTCTGTGCGTGATAACGTTTTTGCAAGCCAGAAAGGTAGAAATGTCCAGCTGGATGTGAAAGATTTTGCAGTGATCGGAAATAAGCCGCTGACCGGCTGCGTGATCCGAAGCTCCAACAATGAGGGTGAATTCATCGTTGGATGCAGAATGCCGGAGGACAGCGAGGCAATTAAAGAATATGTGAGCAGGAATTACAATGGGAATTAGAGAAAAACAGAAATAAGAGGCGAAATATATGACGGCAGAAGATATCAAAGCATATTGTCTCAGTAAGCACAAGGCATGTGAAACATACCCGTTTGGGAAAGTGCCGGTCTGCTACAAACTGAATGATAAAATATTTGCGCAGTTATATCCGGATGAGGAAAACTATAAAATTACATTAAAATGTACGGCAGATGCAGCACAGTTTTACCGGATGGTCTATCCGGATAAGATCGTGGAAGGGTATCATTGTTCAAGGGTTCAGAAACCTTACTGGAATACGATCTATCTGGATGATTTCCCGGAGAAGGAACTTTATAATATGATAGATTTTGCATATGATACCGTATTGCACAGTTTCAGCAAAAAAGTGCAGAAACAGATACTGGAAAATGTATGATTGGTTATGGGGAGAAGAGTGAAAATGGGATCAGATTATGCAGCGTTAAAAAAGATATTATATATACTGACAGGACTGACCTGTGCCGGAATGGTGATTGCAGATGCGTTTACAAAACCGGCTGAGGGTGGAGAGATACTTATCAATATTGTGTTATCGTTTTTTTCTGTCTGTTAGTGCAGTATTTTACGCCGGCAATCTTACTGATGGTGTCTGTCGGGTGTCTTGGGAAAAGGCAGATAGCAGCGCTGGTTTTTGACATTCTTGCTGTGAGCATGGCGGCTATTATGCTGTCGGCGGGTTACTTTCTCAGCTATCTGGCAACCATAGAGTCACCACATTTCAGCTATGCATTTCTGGGAAATGGTGTGATTCTGCTTCTGGCGACTGTGCAGATGGTTTTTGTCATTATAGCGATCAGAAAACAGAAGGTAAAACCGGAAATATAAAAATAAGAGCAGGTTTTGGCAATGGATAACAATTTGATAAAGATACGCAAGGCAAAAAAAGAGGATATGGAGCGCATCCATCATCTGCGGATCGATACGCATGAAAATAATCAGGTGATGCGGCATAGATAAGAATGTCCGCAAGAGCGTGCATTCTATTATTTTATAAAGTTTCCGATCGTCTGCGTCATTTTTTTCATATCGATCGGTTTTGTCAGATGGGCGTTCATACCGGCATCCAGACATTTTTTTGCATCCTCAAAGAAGGCATTTGCAGTCAGAGCAATAACAGGGATCGTGGAAGCGTCAGGGCGGTTTAGGGAACGGATGGTCCTGCAGGCTTCAAGTCCGTCCATAACAGGCATCATGATATCCATCAATATCACGTCAAACGTTCCGGGGCATTATTTCGAAATAGTTACCGCCTCTTTCCCATTGCGGGCAGGGGTGATAATGGCACCCTGTTGTTCCAGTAATTCTGTGACGATCTCAAGATTCAGGTCATTGTCCTCGGCAAGAAGGATTTTGACACCGCGGATCGAAGTGACGGCACTGTCATCCGTGACTTCGGAAACAGCTTCCTGTGGAGCAATCTCAAATGGGATCGTCACGGTAAAGGTGGTCCCGACATTCTGTTCGCTTTTTACTTCAATGGTTCCGTTCATTTTATCTACAAGTGATTTCACGATTGACATTCCAAGACCGGTTCCCTGAAAAACACTTCTTGCATCTACTTTTTCCTGGGAAAACGGGTCAAACAGATGTGACATAAATTCAGGCTCATGCCGATTCCGGTGTCTTGAATGGTACAGATATATGAAATATTTTTCTCATCACAGGCACCACTTTCCAGTTTCACATAAATCTCCCCACCTGGTTTATTGTATTTTACAGCGTTATTTAAGATATTCACAAAAATCTGCCGTACATGCAGTGTGCTTCCGTAGACATATGGATGCGGCAGGTTATAAGAACTGCTGTCTAAGTGCAGTGTAATGTTATTTTCTTTTGCAAGCATTTCAGTAATCGTTAAGATATCGTTGCCAAGGTGCCGTACATCGAATGCAGTGTGCGCCAGTTCTACTTTGTTATCCTCTAACTTGCTCATATTCAAAATATCGTCGATCAGTGTCAGCAGATGATTTGCGGCAACTCTCATATTTTTCCGGTTCTGGTCTAAAAGTTCCGGGTTGTTTTTGTTCGCCTCCGCAATAGTAAGACAGCCGATGATGCCATTTAACGGTGTGCGGATATCGTGGGACATTCTGGAAAGAAAATCGGATTTTGCAGCATTGGCGCGGTTTGCTTTTTCCAAAGCATCTTTCAGTTGTATTTCGCGTTCTGCCTGTAAATGAGCGCGGTGTTTTTCACCGATGATGATAAGAGACAAAAAAATGAAAAATGCCAGCGAAATAAAAAATATAGTCTGGTAAGTGAGTGTTTTGCTTGTATTTGCGGTCTCCATGCAGACGGAATCAGGGGCAAATACGAGGATCTCCCAGTCACTGTAACCGGTTGGGGCATAGGACAGATACATGGTTTCGCCTTTTTCCTCGGAGAGAAAGGCGGCATGTCCGGAATTGCCGGCATCGTAATTGGCAGCGACTTCATTCCAGTCATATCCGTCGAGGGCTGTGATTCCGTTGCTATCCGAAATATTTCCGAGATTATGGTGCCATGAGTCGATTAAAATATCGCCGGTTCCACGCTCAAAAAGCATAATTTCTGATTCCTCGTTATAAGCCTTTGCCTGAAAAAGCCTGGAAAATGAATTCAGATCGATGACGGAGGATAAAATACCAACACAGTCTCGGTTATGAAAATGCATTTTGAGAGCATGATGATCTGTGATTTTCCGTCTTTCAATGCCGTTCTCCGCTCAGAAACGGAAAAACCTTCCTGCACACGTTCCTGAAAGGAGTATTTCGGTCCGAGTTCTAATTGGGTTCCATCGCTGTAAAAAACTCTTTCATCCGGAAGGCAGATTTCCCAGTGGGAGTAAGTTTTATCTGCACTGGAGCATTCATGATCTGAAGAATCATTTCTTCATTGTTGTCATAATCAGGCAGCAGATTTTCAAGGAGAGCAGAAGCGGCTTCTAAATGCTCCTGCTCTGTCTGCATTTCATTGGTGATCATTTGCCCGAGCAGCGTCCTCGAATCGTCTAAGATACTGAAGCATTGATTCGTTGCTGTTTTCTGGACAATGGAAGTGTAGCGGATCAGGGCAAATGTAATGACAAGGATGAGTACTGCCGTGATCTCAAGATAAAAGTTTTTTTTGCTGAGCAGTTTTTTCTTCATGTAAGCCTCTTTCGTATGAACGGTGTGAATCCTATATTTATTCATTATATCACTTTAGTAAAATAAAGGGAGAAATAGTTTTTGTATTTGCAGATTATAAGAACTGGTGGATATAAAAATATCCCTGTACAATCCTGATATTGTAAGGATTTGTACAGGGATATTTTTGATCCCATGATTAAAAATGGTTAAAGTGTACTGTATCCGGTCTACATCTCCAATAACTGGAATGCACCGATCAGTTCTTTGAGTTTTTCGGACTGGGCAGCAAGTTCCTCACTGCTTGCAGAACTCTCTTCTGCCATAGCTGTATTTTCCTGTACAACTGCGGCAATCTGGTTTGCAGCTTCGGAAATCTGGGCAAGGGCCTCAGACTGATTCTCGGAAGCGTTGGAGATCTCTGCAATGTTTTCAACAAGCTCGTTTGTCTTGCCTGCAGACTCCATCAGTTTGGATGCGGTGTCATCGACGATCTGTTTTCCTTCGTCAACCGCATTCATTGCCTGCAGGATCAGAGAGCTGGAATTCTTTGCGGCTTCTGCACTCTGTGCGGCAAGTGTTCCAACCTGGGTTGCAACGACAGCGAATCCCTTTCCGGCTTCTCCGGCTCTGGCAGCCTCGATGGAAGCATTTAAGGCGAGCAGGTTTGTCTGGGAAGCAATGTCGTTGATCGTATTGATGATCGAGCTGATCTGCTGTGAGCTTTCGTTGATCGTCTCCATTGCATGTACGACCTGCTGCATCTGCTCGTTGCTCTTTGTGATCTCATCACCGACGATTTTTGCCTTTTCATTTGCTGCGTTAGCGTTCTGGGCATTGATCTGTACCTGTTCAGATACATTCATGATCGTACTCTGCAGTTCATCCACAGAACTTGCCTGATCGGTAGCACCCTCGGTCAGGGACTGAGCACCGTCTGCAATCTGGGAGGCATTGGAAGCAACCAGCTCGGATACTTCTCCAATCTCGCGGAGCGTTTTGGATAAGTCAACCAGTACGGTTGAGAGGGCGGTTCGATCTCTTTGAAATCACCGACATGTTCTGCCTCTGCTGCAATGTTAAAGTTGCCGGCTGCCATTTCTTTTAAACCACGGGTAATATCTTTGATACTTTCACGCAGACGTGCAGCCATTACATCGAATGTCTCTGCGAGTCCACCGATCTCATCATGGTAGGTCGGCTGTACAGAAGCATTGAAATCACCGTCGGAAAGCTGGCTTGCCACAGTGACAACGTCATCGATCGGCTTGATATATTTACGCAGCAGTCGTGAACTGATCACAATAATGATAAGTACCGTTGCAATGGCAAGTAAGACCATAATTACGACGAGTATCAATGTATTGCGGTTTAAATCTGTTTTGGTAAGTGCACTTGCAGCCCACCAGGTCTGTCCGGCAGCATCAATTGGCGTAAAGTATCTTACGATCTGGCGATGGTTGCTTGCCTTTCTGGTGCTGACCGTAAAACTTGATTTGGTGTCGATACCAGACTGGATCTTTGCAAAATCCTTTGCAGACAAAAGATCCTGTAAGGACTGTCCGATGCAGTCTGTCGATTCGCTGTCAAAGACCATCATGGCATCTGCGTTGTAAATGTCCACATACATACTTGGATATTTGGAGTCTGTGGAGACTAACATATCACTGAATGCAGCAAGATTGATATCTACAAGGATTACACCCTGGACTTCATCATTATAGACAATCGGGAAAGAAGCGCTGACCATGTTGATACCCTGATCTTCATATGGATCGGTAAAGCAGTCCTGCTTGGTCTCTGCAGCTTTCTTATAGTAATCCTGTGATCCGTAGGAATCATAACTTCCATAGCTCTGTACGGTTCCGTTTTTTGCATCATCGACACTGACATAGACAGTGTAATCTTTGACCGCAGGATCAAATGCGTTCGGTTCAAAGAAGACACCGACACCATCAATGGCTTCATTGTTCGTTACGGTAGAAGCAGCCATACTGATTAAAAATTCTTCGATCCTTTTGTTCATTTCCTGCAGGTCGACGTCATAGACTTCACTCTTTGCCACTTCGCCGCTGTATCCGTTTTTCGAATACTCGTCATAGCGGTCAAGCATGTAGTTCTGGATCGTGGTTGCTGTGTTGGAAGCAGTATCGATCACACTCTGTACTATTAAGGCATTCTCGGTTGCGATGCCGTTAAATTCACCGCTGACGGTCTTGTTTAAGGAACGTCCGGCGATGACTGCACTGATTAAGATCATAAGAGACATACAGATGACAAGAAGCAGTGCGACAGCGACAGACAGCTTGTATGCAAGCGGGCGGTCGTGGAATTGCAGTACAGCGGAGGCTGTACCGGTGTTACTTTTGTTTTTTTGTTGCTTGTCTTTTGACATTTTAAAGATATTCCTCCTCTGGAAATAAAAGGTTTAATAATATTTTAGTACCATGGTAACACTTTTTTTATAATTATACAATGCAAATTATGGAATGCTTTTGCTTTATCTTTACAAATACACAACAAAATGATATATTTGATTCTGATATGACATATTAATAAATCTAAATGATATACAAATGATATACTAAAGGAGGAAAAAATGAAGCTGGGGATCGATATGGGCGGTATGTCCATCAAAATGGGGCTGGTAAATGAGGAAAACAAGATCATTGGGAGGATTACGATTCCAACCGATCTGACGGTGCCGTATCAGACGCTGGTGGAGCGCATGGCAGATGCCGTACGGCAGATGCTTGAAAATGCAGGCATGACATTAGAACAGTGCGGGGGGATTGGAATCGGAAGTCCGGGAACGATCGATGCAAAGCAGGGAGTGATCCTGTATTCTAATAATTTTGGCTGGGAAAATGTACCAATCGTGGAAGAACTGAAAAAACATCTGGATACAAGAATTGAAATTGCCAATGATGCGGATGCTGCGGCGTTGGGAGAAGTATGTGCCGGTGCGGCGGAAGGTGCAGAAAATGCAGTGCTTCTGACACTTGGAACCGGCGTGGGCAGTGGAGTGATCCTGGATAAAAAGATTTTCCGTGGTGCGATGCCGGGAGGCTGTGAGTTAGGACATCTGTCTATCCGCTATGATGGCATCCGATGTACCTGCGGAAGAAAAGGATGCTTAGAAGCCTATGCCTCTGCGTCTGCACTTCTTCGGATCGCGCGGGAAAAGGCAGCAGAGCATCCGGAGTCTATCATGAATGAGATGTGTGGGAATGATCTGGAACAGATGAATGGTAAGATCCCGTTTGACGCTGCAAAAGCCGGGGATGAAGCCGGCATGGAAACTGTAAAAGAATATGAGGGCTATCTCGCATGCGGGATTGCAAATGTGATCAATACATTCCGGCCGGAAAGGTGATCCTTGGCGGAGGAGTTGCTGCGCAGAAAGACAATCTGACCGCACCGCTTAAGGATCTGGTGAAGGATATGTGTTTCGGTGGCAGCCATGGACATATTGCGGATATCGTGACCTCTGTACTTGGAAATGATGCCGGGATCATCGGAGCAGCAAATCTGGTAGTGTAAAATTGTAGTGCACGGTGTCACAGAAAGCATAACGGAGGCGGCAATGGGAAAAACAATTATGTATGAGCGGATCTATGGGGATCTGCTTGCAAAAATACAGAGTGGAGATTACCAGCCGGGGGACCGGCTGCCATCGGAGAAGGAGTTAGCAGAGCTTTATGGTGTAAGCCGTATTACGGCGAAAAAGGCGATGGATATGCTGGCAAAAGAAAATCAGATCAACAGAGAGCCGGGAAGAGGTTCTTTTGTGTGCAGGCCCGCTGCTGTTGTGGAGATAAAAAAAGAAAGCCAGGAGGCAGCCAATCAGCGGATCGGTGTGATATTCGACGGGTTTGGAAGCGATTTTGGCACACGGCTTTTGCAGGGGATCGAGAGTGAATGTGACAGGAGACAGTTAGACCTTTTGTTTAAGTGTACTTATGGAAGCATCGAAAAGGAAAAACAGGCGATCGACGCGGCGATCCGTGCGGGAGTAAAAGGTATTCTGCTTCTCTGTGCACAGGGGGACAATTATAACAGTAAGGTGTTAGAGCTGGCGCTGGCTGGTTATCCGCTGGTGCTTGTGGACCGGCGGATGCAGGGCATTTCGATCCCGTGTGTCAGAACGGATAATTATGAAGCGGCGAAAGAAGTCACCAAAAAGCTGATCGCAATGGGACATGAAAAAATCTGTTTTCTGACGCATGCATCCGTCACGACGACAACGATCCATGAGCGCTACGAAGGATTTGTCCATTGTATGCTCAAATATGAGGATGCCAACGGGGCACTTGCAAAACTGGAAAAATATAACCACATTCCAGAGGACATCGAAAAAGAATACCGGGAATTTGACTATGCGCAGATTGCGGAGATCCTGGAAAAAAACAGGGACTGTACGGCATATATTGCCGCTGAATACCGGATCGGGGTACTCCTTTCAAAATATTTAAAACAGCGGGGAATCTCAAAAACGATTGCCGTATTTGACGGCATTGATGAGGTCTATGAGCAGGATGACTTTATCCATGTGCGGCAGAATGAATTTGCGATGGGACAGCAGGCAGTCACGCTTTTAGAGGAAATTACAGCCGGAAAGAAACAGACCGAAGATATTCTGATCCTTATCAGATATCGGGGATCGTGTAAAACAGGAGGATAAGATGAAAGTAAAAGAAAATTATGCAGCGATCGAGCGTACGGTCGCTCTTGTAAAAGAAAAATTTGGTGCAGACAGCAAGATCGCTGTCATGTTTGAAAAATGTATTTCGAATACGCTGCAGACGACCATTAAAGTAAAAGAAGATGACACGGTATTTGTGATCACGGGGGACATCCCTGCCATGTGGCTGCGCGATTCGGCATGCCAGCTCCGCCCGTTCTTATTGTTTGCAAAAGAAGAACCGGAGCTTGTGGAACTGATCTGCGGGTTGATCAAAAAACAGATGCAGTGCATTCTTTTAGATCCATATGCCAATGCATTTAATGAAAACGGCGACGGACAGTGCTGGGATCATGACAAGACGGATATGAAACCGGAGCTGTGGGAGCGGAAATATGAGATCGATTCCTTATGCTATCCGGTGCAGCTTTCCTATCTGCTCTGGAAGAATACAGGATGTACGGAGCAGTTTACCGGAGAATGGTTAGAAGCCGCAAAAACCGTGATCCGCGTATTCCGCACGGAACAGGATCATGAAAATGCCTCCCCGTATACATTTGAAAGAGAAAACTGCAGTTTTACCGATACCCTCTCAAGGGACGGAAAAGGTGCGCTGGTAAAAAGCAATGTCGGACTGATCTGGTCCGGTTTCCGTCCGAGTGATGATGCCTGTGTCTATGGATATCTGATCCCGTCAAATATGTTAGCTTCTGTGATCCTTGGAAATATTGCAGAGATCGCCCGTGAGATCTACCATGATGAGAAACTGGCAGAAGAGGCAGATGCTTTCTCAGAGGAAGTGAGAAATGCGATCGAGACACTTGCCATTCTTCCGGCACAGAAGACGGAATACTACGCATATGAGGTAGATGGTTTTGGCCAGTATCTTGTGATGGATGACGCAAATCTGCCGAGCTTCTTGCGATGCCATACTATGGCTATTGCGACAATAAAAATGAGAGATACCGGAACACCAGAAAAGTGATCCTAAGCGACCAGAACCCGTATTATTTCAGTGGAGAGTGCGCGAAGGGAATCGGAAGCCCGCATACATACACACGTTTCATCTGGCCGATGGCTCTGGCAATGCAGGGACTTACCTCTGACTCCATGGAAGAAAAATTAAAAATGCTTGAGAGGATCGCAGCCTGTGATGCGGGGACAGATCTGGTACATGAGTCATTCCATGTGGATCACCCGGATGATTTTACACGTCCCTGGTTTTCCTGGGCAAATTCCGTATTCTGTGAACTTGTACTGGACTATTGCGGACAGAAAGTTACCCTTTAAAAACGAAAAATATTTGTGCCTGCGCACAAACCTGTGATAAGAATGAAAAGCAGGGGGGCGAAAATGGGCAGGAATGGAGACTTTTGTGATGCCCTGAGATACGGGCAGGAATGGAGACTACTATGAAAAAAGCGCATATTATTTCTCATACACACTGGGACAGAGAATGGTATCTTCCATATGAAAAACATCATATGCTTTATATTGAAATGATGGATACGCTGATTGATACCATGGAAAAAGATAAAGAATATAAATGTTTTCATCTGGATGGGCAGACCATCATGCTGGAAGATTATCTTCAGGTACGGCCCGAAAACCGTGCACGTCTGCAGAAGCTGATCGAGGATGGCAGGATTGCAATCGGTCCATGGTATGTATTGCAGGATGAATTTCTGACAAGCAGCGAGTCGAATGTCAGAAACTTACAGATGGGTTATAAACTTGCACAGGAATTTGGCGGAAAGTGGACAAAGATCGGATACTTCCCGGATTCCTTTGGAAATATGGGACAGGCGCCGCAGCTTTTAAAGAAGGCAGGCATTGACACGGCGGTATTCGGAAGAGGTGTAAAACCGACCGGATTTAATAATCAGACAACAGAAGCCTATGAGTCCACTTATTCCGAGATGAACTGGCAGTCAGCAGACGGATCTGCGGTGCTTGGCATTTTATTTGCAAACTGGTACAACAATGGCGTGGAAGTGCCGGTGGAAGAAGAAAAGTCAAAAGAATACTGGGATAAAAAACTTGCAGATGCTGTGCGTTATGCAAGTACGGACCAGCTTTTATTCATGAATGGCTGTGACCATCAGCCGGTACAGACCGATCTGTCATCTGCCATCCGCACGGCAAATGCGCTATACCCGGATGTGGAGTTCGTACATTCTAATTTTACCGATTATGTGGAGCAGGTAAAAAAGGAACTGCCGGACGATCTGAACACGATCACGGGCGAGCTGCGCAGCCAGAAAACGGATGGATGGTATACGTTAGCGAACACAGCATCCTCCCGCATTTATATCAAACAGTGGAATGTCCGCTGTGAGATGCTATTTGAGAAAGTGGCAGAACCGCTCGCTGCGATTGCGGCAAAAGAGGGTATGGAATATCCACAGGATCTGTTTACCTATGGCTGGAAACTTCTGATGCAGAATCATCCGCACGACAGTATCTGCGGATGCAGCGTGGATGACGTACACCGTGAGATGGTAACCCGTTTTGAAAAGGCAGAACAGGTGGCGCTGCACATCATTTCCATGTGTATGGACTATCTGAAAGGAAAGATCGATACCAGTGCAGTGAAGGAAGGAAACATTCCGTTTGTCGTTGTCAATACGACCGGCTGGGACCGCACAGGTGTTGTGGAGATGGAGTTAGAAACCGATCGCATGTATTTCAGTGAGGCACCGTTAGCCGAAGTGATAGCACGCATGCATGAAAAGAAACTCCCGGAATACCGCGTACTTGACAAAGACGGGAGAGAGATCCCGGCGGTTGTCACTGAAATTGCAAATCATTTTAATTATGACCTGCCAAAAGATAAATTCCGCCAGCCATATATTGCAAAACGCGTAAAGATCACCATGGAAGCAGCCGATGTGCCGGCATTTGGATGGGACACTTATGTGCTGGCAGAGGCAGCGGGACATCAGAGTGCAGAACATGCAAGTGCAGAATGTATCAATACTGTGGAGTCATTGATCACAGCAGAAAATACACTGGAAAATGAGTTTTTAAAGGCATACTTTAATGAAGATGGCTCTGTGGAACTGACTGATAAAAAGACAGGTCATGTATACAGGGGACTTGGTATCTTTGAGGACTGCGGGGATATCGGAAACGAATATATTTCTTTGCCCCGGTAAATGACGTACCGGTGACGACAAAAGGGACGAAAGCAGAGATCACAGTGGCAGAAGATAACGCATGCCGCGCCGTGATCCGTGTAAAACATACGATGATGCTCCCGGATGCAGCCGATGAGACGCTGGCAGGAGAGATCGAGGATCTTGTAGAGTTTAAACACCGCAAGGCATCCCGAGGCAGTCATCTGGTTCCATTTGAGATCGTGACAGAGTATACCTTAGAGAAGCACGGAAAAGGACTGAAAGTAAAGACCGCTTTCAATAACCAGATCAAAGACCACCGTCTGCGCGTCCTTTTTGAGACGGGATTACATACAGATTTCCATTACGCAGATTCTGTATTTGAGGTGGCAAAACGCCCGAACGTACCGGCAGATACATGGGAAAATCCTTGCAATGCCCAGCATCAGCAGTGCTTTGTCAATGTGCATGAGGATGCATATGGACTCACCATCGCCAATAAAGGTCTTGCAGAGTATGAGATTTTGCGTGACGGAAAAAATACGATCGCAGTAACACTTCACCGTGGTGTGCGCGAGCTGGGAGACTGGGGTGTATTTTTAACACCGGAAGCACAGTGCCTGGGCGAAAAGACCACGGAATATGAGATCATCCCGCATGGCGCAGGGGAGGAACTTTATCATTCCTACGAGGAGGCATACCAGTTCCAGACAGACTGGCAGACCGCGGGAATGGAAAGACAGACGGGAACCCTGCCGCAGACTTACCGGTTTGTAGAAAAGAAACATTTACAGGCAGTTCCGACAGCATTAAAACACAGTATGCTGACCGGGAATGTGATTTTGCGTTTCTGCAACCTTTCGGATGAAGAGACGACGGTTTCTGTCTCACAGCCTGAAGTTTATACCTATGATCTGCTGGAAAAAGACCAGTTACAGAAAGAAGAGAAGGAAATCGTATTAGGAAAACATGAGATCCGGACGATCGGATGGAGAGCATAAACAGAGATGACGCACAAAAAAGGACTGGCAGTAAGCTGATAAAAATTCAGCAATGCCAGTCCTTTTGTGTTTACAGAGTTTAAATTATTTTATTCCATAAACTTCAATCTCATAAATACGCGCAGCACTGTCGCTTCCCTGTGTAGGTTTATTTACTACGAGTTTCACATACCGTGCGTCTTTTGGTGTAAATGCATTGTGCGTCGTGCCATTTGTATTTTTTGTCACGCTGTATACTTCTTCAAAACTATTTCCATCCTGGCTGACAAGAATGGTATAAGATTTCGTGTTCATGTCTGCACTCTCGCCACCTGCTTCTGCATGGAAAATGTCAACTGCACTTACGGTATTCACTTCGCCTAAATCAAGGGTAATTTCATGAGGTGCAGCTCCTGTTGCACACCATTTCGTCGAAACATCGCCATCTACCGCAAACTCCGGCGCTTCGTTTTCATTTACATATGCGTCTGCTTCGGTTCCTGCTCCCTGGGAAAGAAGTACAAGACCATCTGCTGCATCTGAGGTGATAACAATATAGCCTTCTTTTTCTTTCTCAATGCTTCCAGCCTTATTCACCGCTGTTACCTTAACATTGTAGATGCCCTCTTCTGGATAAGATACCGATACGCTCTCGCCTTCTGCTGTTTCGATATCTGCTCCTGTAAATGTCCAGTTTACGGTTTCTGTATTTGCAGAGCATAAACTTTCAAAAGTAATCTTCGTACCTGGTGCAGCCAGTGTTACATCTGCTGCAAAATCTGCTTTCGGCAGACTGTTGTCTGGCCAATCCATAACGACCTGTGCACTGTTTCCCTCTTCAAAGGCTGCATTGACTGGAACGACCTCAAAGGCAGACTTGTTGGTATCATCTGTACGGGGAAGTGTGTTGATATAGAAACTGGTTGTGTTGGATACGCCAAGCAGGGATCTGGAATTATCCTGATTCACACGGTAAACTTCATAATAATCAGCAGCTATATCTGAACTCCACGCAAGACGTACACCTGCATACATTCCATCTTCATCAAACTCGGAATCTAATACTTCCAGATTGCTTACGGCTGCATTTTCTTCGGAATCTGCCTCCATCATTGTGATGTTACCGAAACGTAACTGCAGTCCGCTCACATCTTCAGCAGAAGTTATCTCATAAGAGATGGATTTGATCGTCTTTCCTATGATAGAAGAAGTATCATAAGAGACAACGGTCCATTCCTCACCGACGTTCTGGTCACCCTCTAATGTCACAACAGAACCATCTTCTAATTCAAGTACCGCATTTAAAGTAATTTCTGTTCCCTTTGCCTTTGCAGCAGTCGTATAGATCATATTGTCTGCAGCGGTAAGTTCTGCAGCATATAACTTAATTGTGGAAGAGGTATCCTTTGCCATATTGCCTCTTAAAATGAGGCTTGTTCCACCATAGTAAGCATCTGCTACATCCAGATCAGCACTTAATTTATTGCCGTTACCGTTTTCAATAATATAACGGTAGGTTGGCATAATATCTGCGATGCTGCGGTTGTTCCAGTCAAGTAAGCTTATCTGGCTGCCGTTCTTAAAGAAACTGTAACCATTCCCTGTAGAGAAATTTGTTACAAACGGAAGAGATGTCAAAGGTGTACGCTCTACTATATAAGAAGAAATGCCTTTCCACTGTGTGTTACTGAGTTTTTTGACATCTGCGGATGGATCACCCATGGAGTTGACCCAGAGTTTATTTTCCTGTTTCCAGAAATTCTGGATCGTATCAGCAGAAGTATAAGCCAGCTTGGACAGTAAAGTCCCAGTGAAGTATAGGTCCCGCCTTCTTCATTTTCGAATAAATCCCATTTAATTTCCGTATTATAGCCCTCGCTCTGGATATCTACACCCGCATAGAGATCATAAGGTTAATACCGTTTTCGGAAGCAAGCGCGGCAGACTTCTTCAGAAGTTCCTGATCGGCAAGGGTGTCTGAAGTCCACCAGAAATTTAAAAACATTGCATCGGCGACGGGGTCTCCGTCTTCAGACACAAGATAAGCCAGGTTTTCTTCTGTCAATGCATTCTGCCAATCCATTTTGCCGTCCACGGTCATGGAATCATAGTAGACCAGATCCAGGTCCGGTGCCTGCTCTTTGAAATATTGGATAAATTGCTGCATGCGCGCCGCATGGTCTGCAGTCAGCGGTTCTTCATCGGTTCCTTCGGTTTCCTGGTTCATGAACAGCCCTCAAAACCATAAGTCTGCGCAACTTCAATGAGTTTGTCTGCTACCGGATAAGAGCCATCTTCATTTTTTACAAGCAGGTCTTCTAACCACTCCATTTTACCGCCATGTGCGGTCTGAGGCATGAAAACAGTTCCAAGAACTCTTACGCCATTTTTATGTGCTGCATCTACAACGTCAGGGCTTGGCGGTACAATGAGACCTTCTCCGGAAGAACCACCCCAGTAAACCAGCGTATCCACATACTGCCAGTAGGTGAAAGTATTTGCATTCACTTTATTCAGACCATGAGGCGGGTTTCCACTGGTACTGCTGTTCATAATGGAAATTGCCATGATATTTGTTTCTTTGTTCTGAGTTGAGTTTACTGTCTGCAAATGTTCTCTTGCGGCGCGCTCTGAAAGGGGGACGGTACTTACATTGAAACGCAAATCTTCATCTGTTTTTGCATCCCAGCTTAAAAGTTCAGATGGAAACCAGTAAGAGGATTCCGGCTGACGCGCCATCGTAAGCTCCTGATTTTCATTCTCTTCCGTAAGAGAATAAATTCTCTCCGCCGTCTGAGCTGTTTCTGTTATTTGAGTTGTTTCCGTCGTGGCAGCTTGTGTGTCACCCCCTGTGCTGCCACAGGCTGTTAAGCCTGCAGATAATGCTGCTGCCAGAGAAATGGCAATGCATCTTCTTCCTAAAACTTTGTTTTTCATAAAACATTTCCTTTCTTTTTTCTCCCACCGTCTTTTCATAGTGTTACTTCTTAAACATATTTTTTAACTCGCCTTATCATTTGTTAATAATATGTTATCATAAAGTTATCCGTTTTTGTTATCAATGTCAACTTTTTATGTTGTATTTTGTGCTTTTTCTCTATAGTTCACAAATATAAGTTTAAATTTTTGAGCTATCTGCTTAATTTATTTAAACATAACAAACAACTCTGTTAACTTTTGATAACATTGCTATGAAAGATGATGAACAGAATTTGAAAGGTCAGTCTACGATAGAATCCCGGTACACAATTTCAGGGCTGATATATGTCAGCTCGAAGGGCGCATCAGGATGATCCATTCGATAGATGATCTGTAAAGAAAGTCTTTTTCCCAGAAGGCTGGTGTGAACGTAAGCGGTTGTGAGAAGTCCGTTGATGTTCGTATATTCATTGCTTCCGTCAAATCCGGTGAGGATAATACCGTTTGGAATACGCTCCGGATGTTCTGTCAGGTACAGGTGAAGAAAATGGGCAATATAGTCACTTGCGCAAATGAAAGCCTGTGGAAGTTCCGGGATAGAATCCAAAAAGGCATACAGATCATTATGATATGAGAAAATACCAATGGGATCCGTGTGACAGATGGCTGGATTTAAGGGAATATTATGATCTTTCAGGCAATGGCAGAAACCAATATACCGGTCTTTGTTCGTGATCGCGTAATGGATATCGCCAATAAAGCCTATGTTCGTAATGCCTCTTTCCAGTATGGATTGTGTGATTTCATACATGGTATTATAGCCCTCGATCAGCAGCAGGTCGCCATGTAAAGCACGGTTGCCGACTTCGGGTACCGTATCAAGGAACACTTTAGGGATGTTTAAAGTGTTATTAATTAATTCAACCATTTTCGTGTCATATACATTCAGAATAATTGCCCCAGAGACAGTTCCGTTGGTCAGGGCAGAGGGAAAGGAGTAAGAAGGTGTATAGGAGGATGGCACATAAGTATAAAGAAGGTTAATATTATGGGTTGCCAGTTCCTGCGCTAATCTATGGATAATGTTTGTCCAGAATGTAGAGGAGTCCGGGCGGGATACGATTAAAGAGACTGTTTTATCCTCTTGCGGGTCGTTAGGGATTGCGGCGGGCTCCTGCATGAATTTGGAATATCCTAATTCTTTTGCCTTTTGAAGTACGCTTTCACGAACTGCTTCTGAAACGCCTGAATGATTGTTAAATACTTTCCATACCGTAACGCGTGAGATCCCCAATTCATCTGCAATGTCTTGCATAGTTACTTTACTCATAGTAGAAATACTCCTTTTTAGATTTATAGTACAAATAGAAAAATGTGTAGTTGCAGTCAATAAAAGACAGGTATGTAGTTTGAAATTATAAGTACAGTATAGCATTAAAGAGATGATGTTTGCAACAAAAAAATTAACAAATGTTAACAAGAGGCGGTTCGATTAATAAAAAACAACTGAAAAATAGTTGAAATGCACAAAATGCTATATAAAAATATATTAAGAACAACAAAAGTGACGACAAATGGATAAAAAAGTTAATAAAATTATTGACAAAATATAAAATAAAAGTTAATATTTGTTCATAAACAGGGAAACAAAAGTAAAGGAGGAGACTGATGAAAGAGATAAAGAAAAAGAAGGGAAAAAGACGTTGGACAAGAGATGATACGGATTTAACACTGATTTCTCTTCCAACTTTTATATGGTTTGTATTGTTTTCTTACCTTCCAATGTTTGGAATTATCATTGCATTTAAAGATTATAAATTGAGCCCGGGGCATGGATTTATCTATAATCTGCTTCACAGTGACTGGGTGGGCTGGTCTAATTTCACATATTTCTTTAAATCAAATGCCTTTTGGATGTTATTGAGAAATACGATCGTTTACAATCTTGTGTTTATTGCACTGGGAGCGGCCGTTGCAGTAGGATTTGCGCTGATGCTGAGCAATTTGCGGAATAAATTGGCATCAAAAGCATATCAGACGATGATGTTTTTCCCGTATTTTATGTCATGGGTTGTGATCAGTTATATTGTTTATGCAGTATTAACGCCGGAAAAAGGTTATTTAAATAATATCATTGTTGCACTTGGTGGAACAAAGATCATGTGGTATCAGGAACCGAAATACTGGCCGTTTATCCTTACCTTTTTAAGGATCTGGAAAGGCATGGGATATGGAATGGTCATCTACCTGGCAACGATCACCGGAATTGATCCGTCTCTGTATGAAGCGGCAGTTATGGACGGTGCAACCAAATGGCAGCAGACAAAACATATCACAATGCCATGCATCAAACCCGTTCTGATCATGATGCTGATCCTGGATGCAGGAAAAATCTTTTATTCTGATTTTGGTCTGTTTTATCAGCAACGGGTGGAATACCGGCGTCCCTGTACAACGTTGCATCTACATTTGATACATATATTTACAAAGCAATCCAGTCGAGCGCACCAATTGGAAAGACAGCAGCGGCTTCATTCTTCCAGTCTGTATGCTGTTGTGCAACTATTTTGCTTACAAACTGGCTGGTAAAAAAGTTGATGAAGACAGCGACGATTATATAGGGGGATAGCAATATGGCACGCAACAAATTAAGAAAAGAAAAAG
>ENA-OQDE01000136-OQDE01000136.1-human-gut-metagenome-genome-assembly--contig:-NODE-136-length-46743-cov-4.554595_pt1 | contig 46743 bp, 48 predicted proteins | sample MGYA00242768_ERZ504595 | MGnify/ENA primary metagenome ERZ504595 (study PRJEB26092, sample SAMD00036307) | human gut metagenome | host: Homo sapiens | study: EMG produced TPA metagenomics assembly of...
TGACACCTCATATCCGTTTCGTCCTCCTTATTTTGAAATACGATCTGCTTTTCAGATCATTTAAAATAGAAATCATATTCTTCATCAAGGTAGATAGAAGAATAATACAATAATCTGAATCACAGTCAGAATGATCGGCACATAAATATAACTTGTGCGGATTGCTGTGATAGCACTTGCAGACTGTGAAGCAGCTGTTCCTACATAGCCACCAATAGAAAGGATTGCGCCGAGAAGTACAGAACTAAGTCCATTTCCAATTTTCTGTCCAAAGCTTGCCGCACTGTTGATAAGACCTTCTGTTCTGATTCCTGTTTTCCATTCTCCATATTCGATCGTGTCTGTAACCATAGCAAACATACATGCAGAAATTCCGGCATTTCCCACACCTCTGAGGATACATCCTGCAATCAGAAGTGTCAGATTCTCAGATGCAAGTCCCATAATTCCGTAACCAACAATCATAACAGCAGCACCTGTCATCAGGACATTTCTTTTTCCAAATTTCTTTACAAATCCTGCGATAAAGAACATACAAATAATCTGTGTTGCCTGTAAAGCTACGGAGAAAGTTCCTACCAGACTGCTATTTCCAAGTACAATCTTTGTATAATAAACTTCTGCTGATCCGTTAATTCCCTGTGCAATAAAGATCAGAATCAGGTTAAGTGTTGCCATAAACCAGTATTTATTTTTTACTAATGCCTTAAATCCCAGAGAAACCGGTATCTTCAGACGATTTTCATCTTCTGTGGTATTTACACGTTCTCTTGTGAACAGGAAAGTGATCATAAAGGTCACAATCTCCAGAAATCCAAATACTACAAAAGTCATTGTCCATGCTCTTGCATCATCTCCGAAGAATTTCACTACCGGAAGAGTACATGTTTTGATAAACAGAGTACCGCAGGTTGCAAGAATCATTCTGAAAATACTTAATACAGAACGTTCATACTGATCCTGTGTCATCAGAGCTGTCAATGTCGCATATGGAAGATTGATTCCCGTAAATAATACTGTAAATGCAAGGTTATAACTGAAGAAAATATAAATCAGTTTCGCAGTCTGACTCCATCCTGTCGGAACTGAGAACAACAAAACCGTACCAATTGCATATGGAATTACCAACCTGAGAATCCATATCCTTGCTTTACCAAACAGTGACTTGGTACGATCGATGATAACACCCATAATCAAATCACTGACTCCGTCAAAAAGTCTGGAGCACATCATGATCACACCTACTGCCGCAGCACTTACTCCGACTACATCTGTGTAATAAAATAAGAGAAATGCTGCCATTGCAGAATACATAATGTTACTTGAAAAATCTCCACATCCATAAGCCAGACGTTCTTTAAACGTAACTTTTTCGGATGCATTTTCATTTGTAAATTTTTTAAAAAGCATCATTTTTCCTCCCTGTTTTGCTTTGCTTATGCATGTATACTAACAGAGATTTTTCGGATATTATATCATTTATTTTTGTAAACTATCATTTATTTTGGTTCTTTCCATTTTCCATATTTCTTTCTGTATCTGGCAGGTGTCATCCCCGTCTGTTGCCGGAAAATATTTCCAAAGTAACTTTGAGAACAAAAAGACAGATAACTGGCAATTTCTTTTACTTCATAATCAGAATAACGAAGCATATTTTCCGCAAGGCGTATTTTCTCTTTACGGATATACTGCTGTATAGTAGTCCCCTCAACCTTATGAAAAAGTTCCGATAAATAGCTTGTATTTACCCCTATTTTCTGCCCAATCTCTCCTATAACGATATCACTGTGGAGATTCTGATAAATATAATTCTTTGTCCGCTCAACCAGCTCATTTTTCTGCTGATTCTTATGAATTTCCGCCACACATTCTGCAAATTCGTATTCTGCCTGACGCATCATGGAATCGATTTTTACTGCATTATTCATATCCTCGATCTTCATAATGTAACCATCCACCATGGAAAAAGCCTCTTCCGGAATCATTCCCCCGCTGATGGCTGCACGGGATGCAAGTGCGATAACACAGATGGCAATATTCTTCGCCTGGCGGACTTGATTTTTGGCAAGCTGTCCTACTTCTCCACGATAAGTTTCAGCCAGACTACGGTTAAGCATTTCCACATCTCCATGACGGATACTATCCAATTCACGCACTTCCTGATCATAAGGATTATGTGGAAGCTCCTGCTCCTGATGCTCGAAAATAACACTGGAAATCTGCCCTTTCACCTCTATAATATCTGTTTCCCGAATTCCATTCTTCTGCCAGAGATCATTAATCGTCAGTTCTTTTCCTGTTATCATGTGATAGAGCATCAGAATTCCTGAGCCAAACACTTTAAGCTCACAAAACGACAGACGAAAGCCCGTCTCATCACTGATATGGTGATGCTGCATCAGATAATGTTCTGAATCTTTTGTATGCTTTTCAGTGCTGACAGGACCTGCCACAATTTTTGCATTTTCTAATGAAACGACCGCATAAAGAATCGTATCTTTCTCATAAAAAAGATCCGGGTAATCTTTCTCTCGCGCTCATGAACAGCAGACAGAAATTCCGGATCCGTAAATAAAGGATTATACTGCGCCACCATGTCCCCATAACAGGCTTCTATTGCACCAGATTCGCTGATACAGGTAATATTACCATGCAGAATGCGTACCATCTGTTCACAAATATATTCAAGATTCATGTTTTTCTCCCTTATAATATCTGTCCTGCAATATGCGACAGAATCGTAATCAGACAATCCAGACTCTCAGTTACTGATTACTCCGAAATTGCATTCTGTTCCAGATATTTCTGCAGAGAAGATACATACAGATTCCCCACCTTGCTGAGAATCGAATTCTTTCTGATAATATAGCCGATCTCCATATCACTGTTCTGGTTCTGCTCATCCCCTTCGAAGGGAATTGCCAGATAGTCACTGCCATTCAACTCCTCACAGATGATTCCTGAACACAGGGTATAACCATTAAGTCCTACCATCAGATTCAGCATAGTCGCACGATCTGAAGCCTTCACTGTTCTGGAATATTCATTGGTAGACAGAATTTCCTCTGACAGATAAAAACTGCTCTTGTCTCCCTGTTCAAAGGACAGACAGGGATATTTTGCCAGCTGGCTGTAGCTGATGGATTTCTCATTTGCCAGTGGATGATTTTTCCACAAATATACATATGCCTGACAGTCAATCAAATGATGAAACTCCAGATTCGCGGAGTGGAGAAGCTTTAACAGTGCCTTTCTGTTGAAATCACTGAGGTAGAGTACTCCCACCTCGCTTTTCATGGTACTGACGTCACTGATCACATCTGCGGTCTTTGTCTCCCTGATGGCAAATTCATATTCCGACACATCAAACTTCTGCACCATATCCACAAATGCTTTCACTGCAAAAGAATAATGCTGGGTGGAAACGCCGAATTTCTTCTTATAGGAACCACCCTCACTGTATTTCTCAACCACACTCTCGTACTGTCCATATATCTGACGGGCATACATCAGAAATTCTGTCCCGTCATTGGTCAGTGTCACACCACGGCCGCTACGGTTGAATATAATGATTCCAAGCTCCTTCTCCAGCTCCTTCACTGCATTGGTCAGAGAAGGCTGGGAAATATACAACGCCTCCGCAGCTTTATTTAATGAACCGGTTTCGGAAATTGTGATGATATAATTCATCTGTGTTAATGTCATATGGTTTCTCCCTTATATCATTATTTTTTCTATAGCAGTCTGAACACCTGCTCTGCAGCTGCAGCCATATTTGCTTTTGCAGTGTCCGGATCCATTGCTTCTTCCAGAGTGGAAATTCCGCGTACAATTGGAAAGAAAGCATCTATTCCTGCTTCATTGCAGCAACCGCCTCTTTCGTAACACTTCCTGCAAATGCAATAGTTTTTGCGCCATATTTCTTACCAATCTTTGCAACACCAACCGGGGCTTTCCCCATGGCAGTCTGATGATCCAGACAGCTTCCCCTGTTACAACCACATCTGCATCCTTCATCTCATCCTCTATATGGACAGCATCCAGAATAAGCTGTATTCCTGGCGTCAGCTCTCCATCCAGATAATTCAGAAATGCAAATCCAAGTCCGCCTGCCGCACCTGCACCTGCCGCATTCTGATTGTCTTTGCCAGTCACTTTGGCAGTAACCTCTGCATAGTTTTTCATGCCTGCATCCAGAACCGGAAGCATATCGGGGGTAACTCCTTTCTGCGGTCCATAGATATAGGTAGCTCCCTGAAAACCGCAAAGAGGATTAGTCACATCACAGGCAATCCTGAAATTACACTGGGAAAGAAGTTCCTTTTTGTCTGAAATTTCTACAGATGCAATCCTTGCAAGTGCCTGTCCACCTTCCCCGGCGTCCTCTCCCTTTTCATCCAGAAATTTATATCCAAAGGCTCTCAGCATTCCCACTCCACCGTCATTAGTGGCGCTTCCGCCAATACCAATAATGAAGTTGCGGATACCTCTGCCGATTGCATGAAGGATCAGTTCTCCCACTCCATAGGTGGTAGCGGTCATAGGCTCCTTCTTATCTGAAAGTGTGATACCTGCTGCTGTTGCCATTTCCATGACTGCGGTATTACTTTCCCTGAGATATCCATAATATGCCTGAACCGGCTCATGATAAGGACCTGTAACTGTCACATCCACACGTTCTCCCTTCAGACCTTCGATCAGCGCATCCGTAGTTCCCTCTCCACCGTCAGCCAGAGGTTTTACGATCACTTCTGCGTCCTTTTTTGCTGCAAGAATACCTGCTTTGACAGCCATTCCTGCTTCCATGGAAGTCATACTTCCCTTAAATGAATCAACTGCAACTACAACCTTCATAGCCAAAACCTCCAACTATTTCTATTATTTAAGACGGGTGATACATATTATGTTCTTTCTCCAGTTCTTTATAAAGCTGCATACAGTTCCAGTTCTGATTATGCTCCGTCAGAACCGCCTTGTAATCCACAGGTGTACCTGCTTTCCGCAAGGTATAGAGCACCTGGTCAAACAGATTCCCCGTGATTCCTGCAAGAATCAGCATTTCCTTCTCCATCTGCTCCTGAGGGATCAGCGCTGATGGAATCTGTACCTGAGAAATCTCTTTCACTCCTGCCAGATATCCGATTGGCTGACTATAGTTCTGGGGTTCTATGGTTTTAATCCGAAGCTTAAAAGGCAGCAACGCCATCTTTAACTTGCGAAGCTTCTGCTGATCCTGAAAATTTATTAATAAAATAGTTGGTTTCATATAAACACTCCTTCTGATACAAGTAAATCCCCACCCACTACTTATTGCTCTTTACAATTGAAGCAGGGACTTCCTTGATTTGGTTAAATAATTACAACTATTATACCCTCTTCACCCGCACCTGACAATCATAATAGCCTGCATAGGACTTTTTATGTCACAGGAATATTATAAAATAATTTCCTGCAACGCAGAAAAACAGGCTTCGATATCTGTATCATCGATGCCTGTTTTTCTGTGTTACAATTTGGAGCGGCATGGCTTTACCAATTACAAACTATTTCGCAGGATGTTCCTTGAGCACTTCGGAAACACTCCCACTCAAATAAGAAAACAGCGGGAAATATTGTAATTCACGCATTATTGTGGTAAAGTATTGTCGTGTTATTTTTCTGAACCCAGTATCTTATCAAAGCTATAGACCGCAGAATTTTACCAGATCTGCGCATCACTCAATCCGTCTGCCAATATAGTCCTTCGGGTATCAGGAAACGAAAAACAAAGAGGAGGGAACAAATGAAAAAATTTTATTCGTGGTATAAAAAACATATTACCGCAGCAATCTTTACCGGACTGATCCTGGGTATCATTACCGGTCTGTTTCTGGCAAACCGGTTCGAACCGGTTCTTACTGTCACAAGTCTTATCGGAAGCATTTACATGAATGCCCTGAACATGATGATCTTTCCACTGGTCTTCTGTTCCATTATCATGGGTATTTCCAGCATCGGTAATGCCCGCACAACCGGCAAGATCACAGCCGGCGCCATGATCTTTTTCCTGTGCACCACAGCACTTGCCAGCCTGGCAGGACTGATCATCCGCGGCTGATTCATCTCGGTGAGGGTGTTAAATTCGAAATGGCAACTTCCGACATCCAGGCAACTGAGATGACCAGCATTCTGGACACCATCAAAACCTGATCCCATCCAACCCGGTTGCAGCTTTCGCAAACGGAAATATGCTTCAGGTACTTGTATTCGCAGTCATCGTAGGCTTCACACTTATCGCCATCGGCGAAAAGGGTACTGCACTTCTGAAAGTCATCGATTCCTGTAACGAAGTCTGTCTGAAAGTCATCAGCACAGTTATGTACTTCACACCTATCGGTGTATTCTGTACTATCGTTCCTGTTGTAGAAGCCAACGGTACAGAAACCATCATTTCACTGGCAACTCAGCTGATCATCCTGTATGTGGCATTCTTCGGATTTGCCTGGTCATTTACGGCGGCTCCGTGAAATTCATCGGCAAAGAAAGCCTGTGAAATTCTTCAAAGCAATGCTTCCTGCAGCTCTGAACGCATTCGGAACCTGTTCCAGTTCAGCGACCATTCCGATCAGCAAACAGCGTATGGAAGATGAAATGGGCGTATCCAACAAGATCACAAGTATCACCATTCCTCTTGGTGCTACTGTAAACATGGATGCCGTATCCATCCTGATGTCATTCATGATCATCTTCTTCGCCAATGCATGCGGAATTAACATAAGCATTTCCATGATGATCATAATCCTTCTGGCAAACGTACTCCTGTCAGTAGGAACCCCGGGAATCCCAGGCGGCGCTATCGCATCCTTCGCAGCCCTGGCAACCATGGCAGGACTTCCCGCAGGAGTTATGGGCGTTTACATCAGCATCAACACTCTCTGCGATATGGGCGCAACCTGCGTCAACGTTATCGGTGATATGGCCGGATGTGTGGTTCTGAAGGAAAAAATTAAATTGGAAGATTAAACGCAAAAAGAAAAGCTATTGTTTCTAATCGATTTAATGCCAAAAAGTTGCTGTGCATTTCTATAACTGAAACGCACAGCAACTTTTTATTTACAGCAATCTTTTTCGTCACGTTAATCTACACCGAATAACTGCTCCTAGTTTATTGGTTAGACTGCTATCTGGCTCTATTTCTTTAATCCGGTTGTAACCTTGCAGTTAGTTACCTTAAGGCTTCCTTCAGAAGCAAAGAGTGACAGACTTTCTCCCGGACGTTTATATGCTCTTGCATTTAATGCAACACCGTCTACATAGATTGTAGCAATTGTATCATCTACGATCATTTTAATATTGTACTTTTTACCAGGTACCAGCTCCAGCGGTCTCTCCAGTCCGATATTCTGGTTTGCAGGCCATGGCCAGTTTGGTTTTTTCTCAAATACATATCTGTCTTCCGTTACATTAAATACGAACTGATAAGACTCAGCCTTATCCTCATCTTCATAGAATCTCACACCGAAAGTTCTGGTTCCTTCTGTAAATTCCACATCTGCTTCGAATTTGAAGATATCTCCTGTGTCTTTTGCAACTACTTTTTCTGTACTCTTAGTTGGAGTATCAATTACAAAATCTTCTGTCTTTTCTTCTTTATCAAATGCATTCCATACAGTTTCCGGAATTCTTACACCAAGAGTTCCATCTTCTCTCTGGTAAACCTCATGTGCCATAAATGTTCCTGCCCAGATGAAGTTATTGTCATCATCATCCTGATCCTTGGTAGCAACCCAGCCAAAGAGGATTCTCTGTCCGTTCAGTTCAAAAGTACGTCCTGCATAATAAGATCTGCCGTCAAATGCATCATCTTTCGGTGCGATCCATGGACCTTCCAGACTCTTGCTCATACGGTATACCATTTTACTTCTGTCACTGTATTCTGTCACAATATGATACCACCAGTCACCAATCTTAAATAAGTCTGGCATCTCATGCATAGTATAGAGATTCGGTGCCCAGAAATCTCCTTCAAACTTCCAGTTTTTCAGGTCTTTAGATGTGAATTTAACAGTTCTTCCTGTCTGTCTTGTCTTTGGTCCCTGTAATCTTGCACCAAGGATCAGCAGATACTGATCATTTTCCTCATCGCGAATCACCCATGGATCTCTCCAGTCATCCGGGTCATAGCCTTCCTGTGGAGTGAAGGTAAGTGCATCCTGAGTTTTGTGCCATGTTACAAGATCATCGCTGTATGCATGCATCAGAACCTGAGATGGTTTTCCAAGTGCCGGATAATCGCGGTTATAGCCTGTATAGAAAATATGATACTGTCCTTCTGCCTCGAAAACACTTCCTGCAAAGATAAACTGATCCTGCTCTTCATCTGTTCCTCTCGGAATTGCCACACCTTTATCTTCGTAATGTACAAAATCAGAAGTTGTTGCCAGATCCCAGCCAAATGGTTCTCCAAATGGTCCCGGTTTTCTGGTATCTCTCTGATGATATAAATAGAATTTATCTCCATGTCCAAATGGCATGCAATCGCCAAACCATGTTCCCGGGACTGATAGTATAATTTCTGCATAGTCTTAATCTCCTTTTTTATACTTTATTTCACTTTACAGGCCTGCTTGTACTTTTCCTGTGCCAACAAGTTGATTTCTCGAACAATCTTGCGTCTAAATTTCTTATTTCCGCGTTGTCGTCGGTCGCCGTAGCCACCGCTACGCCTCCTTCCTCCGCCTTGAAATAAAAAATTTATCCTGCAAGATTGTTTCAAGAATCAACTTGTCGGCACATTCCGGCAAGCCTGTTATTTACTCATAAATCAAACTACTGTTGTCAGGTAATTCTTATATATTATTAACCTTTTACTGCACCTGCTGTCATACCTGCCAACATCTTCTTGCTACTGAAGAAGTAGAAAATAAATACCGGAAGTACTGTTACAGTGATGGCTGCAAATGTACCACCCCAGTCTGTCAGTCCCATGCTTCCTACGAAGTCATTTAAACCAAGTGTAATGGTTTTCATATCTGTAGATCTGGTAAATGTATAAGCATTAATATACTCATTCCAGCAGAATACTGCCTGCATGGTTGCTACTGTGATAATAGAGTTCAGTGACATCGGAACCACCATCTTAAAGAAACATCCTATCGGTGAACATCCATCAATGATCGCTGCTTCCAGCATTTCTTCAGGGAAGAATTTGCTAAATGAATAAAACAGCTGAATGGAATAAGACAGTGAAAAAGCAATCTGTGGCAAAATAATTGCCGGGTATGTATTGATCAGTCCCATCTTATTAAAAATAGTAAACAATGGAATCAGTGCAACCTGCATAGGAAGCATCAATCCAAGAAGGAAATAATTAAGGACAAATTTTCTGCCTTTGAATTTGATTTTGCTTAATGCAAATCCAGCCATCAGTGCAAATAAAAGCAGAGGAATCAGTACACCGATCAAAACAATGATACTGTTTTTAAAATAAGTCAGCATATGGCTTTTTGTAAAAACATTGATAAAGTTTGTCAGCACCCATTTTGACGGGAGTGCATATGCCGGTAACTGTCTGAAATCATCCAGTGACTTAAAACTTGAAGTAAATACATAGAAGAAAGGATAAACCTGCATCACAAAAAGGATTAATGCGATAACCCATTTAATGATGCTCGGAATGGTTGTTTTTTTCTTTTTCATTCGTCATCCCCTCCTCCTGTAAATTTACGGAATAACATTCCAACTACCATACAGATGATTACGATCATGATCGCTACAGAACTTCCGTAACCATATTTCATACTGCTGAACGCCTGTTTATACATATAAGTTGTCATAAGTTCAGAAGCATTTCCCGGTCCTCCATGTGTTAACAGATAAGAGAACTCGAAAGATCTCAGGGAACCATTCAGTACCAGCAGACAGTTTGCAATGATAACCGGTTTAATATAAGGAATTCTTACATAAAGATATTCCTGCCATGTTGATGCTCCATCGATCAGTGCTGCTTCTCCCAGTTCATCCGGAACACCGATCAGTGCTGCATAAAAGATAACCATATACAGTCCCAGGTATTTATATGCTTCTACAAAAGCAGTTACATATAATGAAATCTGAGGATTGGAAATCCACTCCATAAATTTCAGTGACGGATTAAAGAATGATAAAATCTGGTTTACAATACCAATCGGAGTTACTGATAATAACTTTGTAAAAATCTGGCAGATTGCCACAGAAGAGATAACTACCGGAATGTAATACAAAGTCTGTAAGGCAACTCTTCCTTTCTTGATACGGCTAAGAAGAATTGCAAATAATAAACCTCCAAATACCTGAATTGCTACGTTAATTACTGTATAAATAAGCGTGTGCCATACCGTAGCTCTGAAAACTTCATCCTGTGTGAGCAGTTCAATATAATTTTTTAATCCTACAAATACTTTTTCACCTACACCACTCCAGTCAAAAAGCTGTAATATCCCGCCCATACAATGGACACGATTACAAATGCTGTATAGATAAGGAATGCCGGAAAAATAAATAAAAAGATTACTGATTTTTTTCCAAATGCTTTCTGCACGAAGCCCCCTCCTTTCTGAATATCAATCCATCCTGTTAAAGCGCCCAACTCTCGGCTGGGGCTTAGCTTCTCTTTGAAAGAGACTGACAAAACATTTCGCCAGTCTCTGAATCACTTCTTAATTATAATTATAATACCAGATCCAGAAATTGTTCTGTCCTTGGTCAAATGCTATATTATTTCTCTACAAAAGAATCACAGGTTTTAATAAACTCATCTGGTGTTGTAATACCCTGAGCCAGTTTCTGCTGCTCATCTACAATCTTAGTCATAACATCAGAATCAAGCTTATCATCCCAGGAAGTCCATGCTGTTTCTGCATCTTCAAACATTGGCTGTGTATCATAGTAAAGCTGTGGCAGTCCTTCCGGAAGTTCTTCATTAAACGGTGAGAAAACCTGTGCCTGATTGTAGCATGCATCTGTAAAGTTTTCGCACATATAATCGAAGAATTCCTGCATTGTATCATCATATGTTGCCTTATTAAATCCTTCCGCAAAACCTGCATGAACTGGTACGTTAGTAGACATATTGTCCATTCCTTCTGTATCCGGCACAGGGAAGAATCCAAGTTCACCATTGTCATACATTTCTTCTGCAAGGCTGATCTGTCCGGAGCCTGTATAGAAGATTGCACCGGAACCACCAAAGAATAAGTTACATGCAGAGGTAAAATCTACACTTGCAAATCCTGGTTCAAAATAACCTTTTGTTCCAAGATCAGAAAGAAGATTTACTGCATATTTTGCAGACTCATTGTCACTGAAAGAATCTGTTCCAGCCTGATAACCCTGAATAAATTCAGAACCAGTTACTCTCCATGGTGAGAAAGAAAGATATCTCATTAGCTGCCATGCATCAGAACCTCCCACAATAACCGGAATCTCGCCCTGATCTGCAATTTTCTGGCAATCTTCTTCAAATTCTTCCCATGTTGTCGGAGCATCTTTGATTCCTGCTTTTTCAAAGATATCTTTTCTGTACATAAAATACTCACAGTACAATCCCTGTGGGAAGAGATACAGATTTCCGTCGTCTGCATCTGTAAGGAAATCTCTGATCGCACCATTTAATTTCTCATCATATCCGTTTCTTTCAAGTTCATCTCCCACATTAACCAGTGCATCAATATCTTTACATGCTTTAGAAAGTGTTCCGTTCGGGCATCCAAAAATATCCGGAAGTGTATCACTGTTAATATACATCTGGAGTTTTGTAAAATAATCCTGCATATCGTTTACAAGTTCAATTTCATAATCCAGACCTTTTTCATCACAGAAATTTTTAAGAAGATAATCAAATGTCTTATACTGTTCTGTAGACTCTGTACCTTTTAATAAAGCAGTAATCTTCGTTCTTTTTCCATCGTCCGATTTCTTCGCAGAAGCTGTAACTGCTCCCATGCCTGTCAGAAGACTGGCTGTCATAGCTGCCGTCATGGCAAGTGATAACACTTTTTTCATTTTTCTCATTTACTTGTTTCCTCCTTTTAATTTGTGTTTCCTCGTTCTTGATGATTTTATTTTAGTCTTTCTGTCTTTTATAAACAATTGGAAATAAAAGTAAAAATAGGAGATTTGTGCACAATTTTCGGTTGTACACAAATCTCCTATTCCATCGTCTGACAGATAAAATCATCCGCCTCGCCACTTGCCTGATTCGATTAAAGAACTTATCTGATACAGTTGACCTCGTTGTTTATATGTGTTTCCTGAATTCGTTGGGTGTAATGCCGTAACGCTTTTTGAATACTTTTATGTAGTATCCAAAGTCTTTGTATCCTACCATTCTGCGATTTCATATTGTTTATATTTATTATCTGCAATCAATTTCTCCACCTGTTGGAACCGAATATCTGTCAGATATTCCAGAAAACTCTTTCCGGCATATTTCTTAAGAAGACGGCTGATATAGGTTCTGCTTACATGAAATTTCTCAGTCAAATCATCCATTGACAAATCACCTGCATAATTTTTCTCAATATAAGACAGAATACTCTGAACCAGTTTCATATTGCGTTCATCAACGCCTTCTGTATTCTGTTTAATTAAAGTTCCAAACAGATTCAACAGACAATTCAAAATTTCATCTGTATTTTCACACTGACAAATTCTTTTTATCCCATCCTGCAGTACAGAAAGATTCCAGTTTTTATTGTGGATTTCACTGTCAACAGCACAGGTGTATGGAAATTTCATACATCCCAAAAGCAGATCCATCGCAACAAATTTCACAGAAGCAGCATCTTCCGGTGCATTCTGAAACAACTGACGCAATTCATCCTCTGCTCTTTCAAAACTATCCTGAAACAATGTCATCATGAAATGTGTTTTCTCACCTGCAGTAATCACAAGCTCTTCCTGTTTCTCATATTGAAGATCTTCATATCTGAGTATGATATTGGTTCCCAGATAAACACACTGTCTGCAGGCAGTCTGTGCCTTACGGTATTGGACATTTGCCTGATATTCATCCATCTCCACATCACTCAGACCAAAGTTCATATGTGCATGCAAATATCGTTCCACTTCCTCCTGAATCTTAGCGCATGCCTGCAACGCTTTATCCATACATAATACATTTTCTTCGTCTTTGTCAAACAATAAAATAAAATTATACTCTGCTGCCGCCGTATTATAATCACTTAATACCTGAATCCCAAAATTATTGAAAATTTCTTCAAAAATATTAATACAGGCAAATTCTTCTACCCACTTATCGCCTGCATGAATCCTGTTTTCACCTACTACCTTTCTCCCCACACAGACAATATATTTGTCGATTGTCAGATTAAGAGATTCTGCCTGTTCCTGCATCACACCTTTTCCCTGAATTCTTCCATAAAGAAGATTTCCGACAAACTTTGATCTTAATTCAGGAACTGACCTATTGAAATATTTCTTCAGATCCCGGATTTCCTGCTGTTTTTCCTTCTTTGCATGAATTTCTCCGGCAATCCGGGCAGCCATTGCCTTTAACTCATCATAGTCCACAGGTTTAAGAAGATATTCTTCCACACCAATGCTGATTGCTTTCTGAGCGTAGGCAAAACTGTCATATCCTGTCAGTATCACTATAACCGCATTGGGATAAATCTCATGTGCTTTTTCTGCAAAATCCAGTCCATCCATTCCCGGCATCTTCACATCTGTAAGAATCAGATCCGGTTTCGCCTGATCCAGTTTCTCTAGACCTTCCAATCCGTTCCTTGCAGTTGCGGATATACGGTATCCATAATCACTCCATGGGAACGAACATAAGCCATCCAGAATAATATATTCATCATCTAATATCATTACCTGCAATTCCATTATCTCTCATCTCCTCTTTTTTTGTTATTTTCATTGACAGTTTCATCGTATTTCCTGTAAGTAACTCCGACATTACCGTTCATCGGAATTTCCAGTATCACCTGGGTTCCCTTCCCCGGTTCTGATGTAATGCTCATCCTTGCTTTGTTCTGATATACATAATCCAGTCTCTTTCTCACCGCATATACTCCCAGATGGGTATGTGTCCGCTCTGCTTCATGATCTGGCTCTTCCTCTGTCCCCATCAATTTCTCCAACTGCTCCTGTGACATTCCAACGCCATCATCCTTTACTGTAAATACTGCCATTCCATCTGTAATTTCTCCTGAAACATAAAGGAAACAATCCCATGTCGCATTTTCCACACCATGAACCACCGCATTTTCCACCAGTGTCTGAATAGTCATCTTCGGAATCTCTAATTCATTTAATCTCTCATCCACTTCAATATAAGATGTAAATTTATCTCCATATCTGGTTTCCTGTATGTAAAGATAATCCTGTACATATTTTATTTCCTCACGAATATAAACCATACTTCTTTTATTACTGATACTTGCACGCATCAGACTGCTGATAGAAGTAACCATATGACAAATATTATCCTCGCCCTTCTTTCGCGCCATCCAGTTGATTGTATCCAGTACATTATAAAGAAAATGCGGATTGATCTGTGCCTGCAAAGCCTGGAATTCAATATCTTTGTTAACTGTTTCCATCTCCACAACCTGTTTTATCAGCTGCTCTATTTTCTCTATCGTCTGGTTGAAAACAGAATTCATGGCTCCAATCTCATCCCTTCTTCCTTCCGGAAGACGGACAGAAAAGTCACCCTCCGCAAACTGCTGCATTGCTTTACTTGTACGCTCGATCGGACCGGCGATTCCCTTTGCCAGAATATTAGCAAGAAAAATACACAACATCAAACTTGCCAGAATAAGCATGATTGTCGTTTTCTGTAATCCTCTGGCTGTTTTCTGCAAGAAACTCATAGGAATCATTCCTACAACTGTAAGTCCTGTGTCAGAACTTCTCTGATATACACAGTCATAACCCTGTCCATCTGCAGTAAACAGAAAATCTCCTGTGTTGCCTGATATTTTTTCTATCCAGCTTCTGTCACTGATCGTCGCATCATTCTCTGCACTCTCTATCAGAACATTTTTGTCATTGTCCAGAAGAAAAATATGTGCAGACAAAGAATCTCTGGCTGTGATCGTCATTTTTTTCAGATAACTCAGTTTAATAGATGCTCTCAATATTCCCACTGGCTTCATAGTCAGAGAATCTTTGATCTGCTTTGCCATATACATCAGGCCTTCCTCAGAAGCATTATAATAAATACAGCGCCCTTTTGCCTGCTCCGCCAGTTCACAGGATATCTGAGCGGTATTTTCATTAATCTCATGATTATTTGCCAGCAGATGATTAGCTCCGTTATAACCATACAGCTGGATATCATTCATATAAATACTTGTATATCCCTGCAAAAGCAGCCTTCTGATCTGCCTGATCTTGAATAATAGGAATACAGCTCTGTGCCATCCGATTTATATGGTTCATCAGACTCCAATTCCTCCTGAACCGTATTGTTATTTGCAATATACTCAAATGAATTCCTCACCATATCAAAATAATGATCCAAATTCACCGACAACTCGTTTACCACTCCCGCAGACTGCTTCCTTGTCTGTTCTGTCACAATTGAAGATGCAGACATATACTGCGAAACACTGGCAGCCAGCAAAACAACCAATGCTACCCCTAATGTACAATACAGAATTTTTCTCTGTATTGACAGATTAATATACCACTTCTTTAAATATTTCATCTTTCTCTTCCCTTTAATATCCCTTTATTTTTCCCGGTTTTTACTGCTACAGTCTATTTCGGACAGTGAAAAAGCCGACACACTGTTTCCAGTCAATGTATCGGCTTTACTGCTTCATTTTATTATGTTCGGAATTTTATTATGTAGGTATATTCCGTAACTTTTTCTGTTTTACAGATACTGACTGAATTCCACTTTCTCCCTATTCGGACCCTCAATGGTAAAGAATTTTACACCATTTTCCCAGAATGGCAGGAAATGAATGGTATCCTGTGTGGAGTTTAAACCAGCTTCATTAATATACTGGAAAATCTCCTCAATGTCTCTCACATCAAGCGCAACATGATCAATCGCCCCATGCTCCATCTTCGCCGCATGATTCTCATAAGTCTCCACAACCAAAGTTCCCAGCTTCAGAAAAACAACCTTCTCATTCGCTTCCTCATTCACAGTCTCAAACGCCGTCTCAAATCCCAGCTTATGATAAAACTCCACCGTTTTGTCAATATCATTCGTCGGAATCCCGATATGCTGTACACCTGTTGAATAGTTCTTTAAGTCCATAATCATTTGCTCCCTTCTAGTCAATCGGATATTCGCAATCCGCTTCTGCTACATGGCTCATTTTTCTACAATATACTCAGAAAACAATTTAATTGTCAATAGCCGTTATAAATTCTTTTTATTTGCTTTTCTATTTTGTACAAAATTCCCATGACATAGAACTCTAATACCTGATAAAATAAATACGACATAAAATGTCGCTTACCCAATGTCAGACGAGTAGGCGGCATTTTTGCATTTATATGGAGTTTTTGTTACTACCCACTCCAGGTCCTGATTGTCGGACCACTCTGCCGCTTCATCTTCCGCCACCTATTCGCCACCACAGCCCAGGATTAGGAAAACTCACCTGTTTAAATAATATAAAAACCATCCTGTTTCTAATCATATCAATGATATCATACAGGATGGTTTTTTATATTTTTATTCATAAAACCAGACAGATACTCGCAATCCAATTTCGCTACTTACTTAATTCGGTTAAATTCTGTTTCTGAGAATCTCCGTTTTACATCTGTGTATTTTATCGATTTTACTATAACTAATTCCAACACCTAAAATCTCACCAGTATATTTCGGTAATTCACCTATTTTTCCCATAAACCGTAGCATATAATCCTTATCTCTAATCTGTTCAATGGCTTCTTCCGGTGTATGGTCCACTTTTAATTCTAAAATAATACATGTATCCGATCTGTCTTCTGGATAAAAAATAAGATCAACAAACCCCTTCCCTGACTTATCCTCTCTCTCCACACGGTATCTATCTCTCGCTGCCAAATAAACAAGATTCACAACCACTGATAATTCTGTTTCATTATTGTAAGAAAGGATTGGGGTCTCTGTATTGTGAACATAAGCCAATATATTCTCCATAGTTTCTGTATCCCCATGAAGTGTGGCCTCCAGCATACGCTCAGATTCTTTCGCCAATCTGTATACATATCCCAATGAAGCTTCTTTCTGAACCATCTCATCAAATTTGTCCATCAATTCTTTATTAGGAATATACACCTTTCCATTATAGTAGCTTAAAAAACCATATACCACCATGGCAGATAAAATTTCTTCTCTGGTCAGCAAATTCATAGAAGTGGCCGCATACTCCTGAATCTTCGCCTTGACACCCTCACCAGAAATCATAAGCGCAATATCTTTACGCACATCTGCAATATTATTCTCAACGTAATAGAATATTTCATCATATGGTCCTGAACTTGTCCAGTAACTGCCCAGATTATTATTCTCTAAGGCTGCCACAACCGATCTTGGATTATACATTCTCTCCCCATTTTTAGTAAAATATCCATCATACCATTCACGTAATCCTTCCCTGGTCACATTCAGCGTTTCTTCTTTTCCGGCATTGTTCTCGTAATATCTTTCATAAAGCATATCAACTTCTTTATCTGAAAATCCAAATACATTACCAAACTTAGACTCCGAAGCCATCGTATACTCCATGAACATGTTTAATTCAGATCCACTGGAATACTTGGCGATTGGCAATATTCCCGTCAGATATGCCAATGCAACATACGGCTTATCCTTTAACAATCCCTTCAAAAATAGCAAATAAGACTTTTTATCATCCTCTGTCACAAACGGCATATGAAATACCGAATCCCATTCATCAAAGACAAAGACAAAACGTTCTTTTTTTCCGCAAAAATCCTCTGTAGGTCTTCTCTTGCAGAACCATTCTCACGAAAATCAATATCCGGATATCCCCTCTTTAAATCCTCTTTTAAATTCCCCTTTATCTCATCTATATATTCCTTATAACTTATACATTCATCATCAACCACGCTAAAATCAATATAAATTGTATTATACTGGTTCAAATGCCTTCTGTAATCAGCAAATTCTGAGATTTTCAATGTCTCAAATACATCCTTCGACGCAACATCTTTTCCAAAAAAAGCGCCAATCATATTTGCCATCACTGTTTTTCCAAATCTGCGGGGACGTGTCACACACACATGACGATTTCCAACCTCAGCCAATGGAATCAGTTCTCTTAGCATCTGCGATTTATCCACAAAATACGGACTACATACTTCGCTTTTATATAACGTATACGGAGATACGCTGTTTAAATAAATTCCCATGTGGACAGTCTCCTTTCTGGACAATTTCCCTTTTCTCTTACTCCAAAATATCATAAAACATACAAAACTGCAATTATTACCAATCTTATATCATTTTCTCCAAAACATCCCCCCAGCCAGAACCAGCATCACGATTCCCACCATTACCAACGGCAGAAATCCGTCTATATACCCCTTCCAAGTTTCCAGCTCATAATAAATCATATAACAATACAAACTCGCCACAACCACAACCAAGGTCAACACCACAAATGCAACAGAAACTCCAGCTGAAAACAATCCACTGGCATACAGCGTATCAACTGTGATTAGATTCAAAACCGCCCATCCGATAATCAGAAACAACTCCGTCGTCACCATACGATGAAAAATAATATTACTGATTACCAACAAAACAACATAACCAATCACACCACCAGCCAGAATCCATCCACCAGGAATTCCTGCACGCACCTTCTCTGCCTGAAAAATGCCCTGCGCCATCCAGTTTACCGCCATAATCCCACAAGCCGCCGTCGCCACCAGCAAAATTCCCGACAGCCACAACGGAACATGTCTCTCCGGATAAAAAGCCACACCCCACCAAACCAGATAACACCCCGAACAGGCTGCAAGCATCAAAATCCCTTTAAACAACGTCCCCATAGCCGTTCCATAATTTGAAAACATCCTATCACTCCTCTAGAATACCTATAAATCATCTTATATATTTATAATTGTAAATCTTTTCTCTAACAGAATCAACATCTTTACATCCAGCATTGCAGTCATTACTGTTCCCTCTTACACAGCCAATCCCCAGCGCGAAGCAGCATCTCTCTGCAGGTGAATTTGGAGGGGGCTTAGTAACTCTTAGGTGGGGGAAATCCGCGTTATGAAGAAAAATAGCAACCTGTCTGAGCGGAGTCTGCAACGGAGCGAGTTTTGCATTTTTCTTCATGCTTTTAGCGGATTTTCCCCACCTTAGAGTTACTTAGCCCCTGGAACTGAACCTGCAGAGAGATGCTGCTTCGCGCGTCCCTTATTGTCTGTGTACGCCCCACACCAACAAACCTCCCCCAAATACTTACAAAAACCTCTTGACTTTCAAAACAAACAGCGTTAAAATTGCTTTAGCTTTTTAAACAGCTAAACCTATAACGCATAAATTCAACGAAGGGAACCAGTAAAAACAGTCCCCCTGTCCTCAGAGAACTGCAGTCCGGTGAAATGCAGTGACAGACCTGTTTCGAATATCATCCCCGAGAAGGAAAGCCGAACCCTTGAATACAGCCATCACAGATATTGCCGTATTCACAGTAAGCTTCCCCGGCCGCCCCCCGTTACAGGAGCCGCGTATATCGGTACGTTGCAGAATCGTACTTGTTTCAAAGGTGAAACAGGGTGGTTACGGAATATCATATGTCCGTCCCTGCGTGGGGCGGACTTTTTTTATGTTATAGGAAATTACTCCATAATATTCCCATAACATAAAAGCCCTGACACACGAGACATACTTTCTTTTCCAGGCTGTCGATCTGAAACCGAAACACTACTTCTGTTTTTCGCAGACAACAGAATTCACCACAGATGAAAAATGTAACTAATTACATATTATAACCATTACATTCCATCTGCCTTGAATCTGCTCCAAATTTCGAAAAACAGCAGCAAATTTTTGAGAGGAGTAGAGAGCATGAAAATCTACAAAAAAATCATGAACGCACTGGCTGCAGTAGAAAAGATCGTCCTTGTGATCTCCACACTGCTGATCCTGGTGCTGACTGTGGGAAACGTATTTTCCCGTAAGTCATCCACCGTTCCTGGTCCTTCACAGAAGAACTTGTAGTAGCGGTATTCGTACTCATCACCCTGCTGGCAGCCGCACTGGCCTGCCGCGAAGGAGAACTGGTCAGCCTGACACTGGTCACAGACCGCCTTCCAAAGAAACTGAAGAAACCATCCGTAATTCTGATCACAGTCCTGAGCATCATCTTCAGCGTCATCCTTTTCAAATACGGAATGGACAAGTAATCACTCAGCTTCAGAATGGAAAAAGAACCTTCGTATTAAACTGGCCTGAATGGATCTTCTGGTCCTTCGTACCCATCGGTGCAGGATGCATGATTCTTCACTTCATTGAATTCTGTCTGGACTTCTGCTGCAAAACCGACAGTGCCAAAAGTACCGACAACAGCACAAAAAGTAACATAAACACAATCACAACAGACAAAAAGGAGGGCAAATAAATGATCAGTGCAATCTTATTTATCTCCTTCTTCATTTTCCTGATCCTCGGTGTGCCCATCGGAATCTGCCTCGGACTTTCCTCCGTATGCGCGATTCTCTACTCCGGTACATCCCTGACGATCGTAGCAACAAACATGTACTCAGGAATCAGCAAATTCCTGCTCCTGGCAATCCCATTCTTCGTACTGTCAGGAAACATCATGGCAAAAGCCGGTATCTCCAAACGACTGATCAAATTCGTTGATACCTGCGTAGGCCACAAAAAAGGCGGTATCGCATCGTATGTGTTATCGTAGCCTGCTTCTTCGGCGCCATCTCCGGTTCCGGTCCTGCAACTGTTGCAGCTCTTGGCGCCGTACTGATCCCTGCAATGGTAGAACAGGGCGGTTTCTCCGCACCATTCTCCACAGCACTGATGGCAACCTCAAGCTCCATCGCCATTGTCATCCCGCCAAGTATCGCCTTCGTTGTATATGCCTCCATCACAGGCACATCCATCGCAGATATGTTCATGGCAGGTATCGTACCAGGTCTTCTTATGGGCGTGGCACTGGTAATCGTAGTAATGCTGGAAGCAAAGAAACACAACATCAAACCATCCAGAGAAAAAGCCTCAGGCAAAGAACGCTGGGACGCTTTTAAAGATGCTTTCTGGGGATTCCTGATGCCGGTCATCATTCTGGGCGGTATCTACGGCGGTATCTTCACACCAACAGAAGCAGCAGCCGTATCCGTTGTATACGGACTCTTCGTAGGTATGGTCATCTACCGCGAAGTTTCCATCCGCGATATGTTTGACATTCTGGTAGACTCAGCAAAGACAACCGGCGGTATCATGCTCATCGTAGCAAGTGCCTCTCTGTTCTCCTTTGTATGTACCAAATTCGGTATTGCAGATGCAGCCTCCAATTTACTTGGAAGCATCGCACACAATCAGTTTACCTTCCTGCTGATTGTAAATATCATCTTCCTGATCGCAGGATGCTTCATCGATGCAAACTCCGCTATGTACATCTTCATCCCGATCATGCTTCCTGTATGTAAGGCTCTTGGATACGATATAGTAGCATTCGGTGTTATGGCAACTGTAAACCTTGCAATCGGACAGGTAACTCCTCCTGTAGGTGTAAACCTTTTCGTAGCAATCAGCATCAAGATCAAAAAAGGTCTGGAAGTTACTCTGCAGGAGATCTCAAGGGCAGTTGTGCCAATGATCGCAGCCTGCGTTGCAGTTCTTCTGATCGTTACATACATCCCGATCACCTCCACTTTCCTTCCGAAAGCTCTTGCAAAAGAAGGCTCCTACACAGGTGATCAGTCCTCCGCTTCCTCTGACACAGCTTCCAAGGAGGCAGGAGACGGCAATAACTCCTTTGACACAATCGCAGATTACAGCGACCTTGATTGGCCGGAAATGACCTGGAACTTCGCATGCTCCACTACTGAGACAAGTACATGGGCTGATGGCGGACGTAAGTTCGGTGAACTGATGGAAAAAGCCACAGGCGGCAAAGTCAAAGTCAACATTTACGCTGCTGACCAGCTTACAAACGGCAACCAGTCCGAAGGTATTCAGGCTCTGATGAATGGGGACCCGGTTCAGATCTCCATGCACTCCAACCTGATCTACTCTGCATTTGATCCACGTTTCAACGTTGTTTCTCTTCCGTTCGTCTATGATTCTTACGACGATGCAGATGCGAAATTCGATGGCGAAGCAGGTGCAAAGCTGAAAGAAATCCTCAGTGAGTACGGACTCCACTGCATGGGTATTGCAGAGAACGGTTTCCGCGAAATCACAAACAGCAAACATGAGATTAAATCTGTAGACGATATGAAGAACCTGAAGGTTCGTGTAGCAGGTTCCAACCTTCTGATGGAATGCTACAAGAGATGGGGCGCTGATGCCACAAACATGAACTGGTCAGAAACTTACACAGCACTTCAGCAGAACACGGTTGAAGGTGAGGAAAATCCACTTCCTGCTATTGACGCAGCAAGCGTTCAGGAGGTTCAGCCTTACTGTTCCATGTGGGATGCAATTTATGACTGTCTGTTCTTCTGCATCAATCAGGATATCTACGACGGCCTCACACCACAACAGCAGGCAGTTGTTGATGAATGCGGTCAGAAGGCAGTTGAATACGAACGTTACATCAACCGTTCCAGCGACAATGAGATTAAAGAACGCTGGGAATCCAAAAACGGCGTAACCTTCACAGAGAAAGCTGATATGGATATCGATTCCTTCAAGAAAGCTGTAGACGGCGTAGACGACTGGTTCGTAAATGAGCTGAAGAGCCAGGGCTACGAAGACGGCCAGGATCTGGTTGATCTGTTTACCAAATAATCCTTACGGTTACAAAACTCCATAAAAATAAATGAATAGGGTATAAAGTTTCATCAGATTACGATGAACTTCATACCCTGTTTTGTTTTTAATAATATAGAACGTAAAGTACTTGATATCTTCTATTTTTCACGTTATACTGAACAAGTATAATTGAACAGACCCGGATGCAAAGTTTCGACCCCTGCCCTCCAGTTTCACGAAAGGAGGGTGATGCCCGATGAATACAATGGAAGTTCTTACTTTACTGTTAGTAATTTTTACGGCATTGACTTACATAGATCAACATAAAAAAATAAGCATCCCCCGCTCAAAGTGAGATGCTTACTTTCTTTTTAACATTATAATTAATCACAGAAGGCAACCGGAACACGCTTCCGGTCATCTTCTAAGTAGATTATACAATGGGGCACCTGATTTTTCAAGTGCCCTTTTTTATAAAGTAAAGCAGACATTCGGTTACTGTTCACACACCACTGTCCCGCGAGGTGTTTTGGCATGAATATGCCAAAATCCCGAGATATACAAGCCAAAATTCCATTGCCGCAGGCAATCTGGAATGAATTTTGGCTACGTTACTGTGAACGGAGTGAACAGTAACGACATTCGCAATCCGCTTCGCTACTTGCTCATGAACGCAGTCACTTCGCGACCTGCGTTCAAATCTCAGATCTTCAGGTAAGACTTGATTTTCTCCTCCTGCAGTTCTTCCCCGATCACGATCAGAACCTCCTGCCCTACATGAAGCGGACGGATTGTAATTTCATTCTTGGTAGCATTTAATTCAATCCACTGCTGTTCTTCGCTATCTGTCTGAGCAGACTTCCAGAACCGTCTTCGCTGTCACTGTCTACTCTCATAAATCCCTTCATTCGGAACACACGCCCGCATTCAGAATCAGACAGAATCTTCTCAGCTGCTTCCCGCAGCTCCTTCTCAGTCATCTTCACATTCATAAAGTACAGAGAAGTAAAGGCATCCTCTGCCTCAAACTCCGGTTTCCTGTAGCTTGCCATCACATATCCACAGGATGCGATTCTGTCAAAGTCCTCTTTCGACATCTCATCCCAATTCTTGTGGATAACATTAGCAGTATCCACACCATTCATTTCACAATGAAATCTCCTGCTGCAATGAACCTTCTCCAACGCCTGATTCACATGCTCAATCGTACCCTGGATTTCCTCGGGTGATGCGTCCTGGCTCTTGCTCATCACAATGCATCCGGCATCTGCCACCTCAGAAGCCAGAATGAAATCCGCCTCCTCTGACAGATCACGCTCCAGCTTAGAATCCACAATTGCAATCACATTCCCAATCTGATACCAACGGTTTAACGGCTCCTCATGAAGAATATCAAAGAACTCATCCACATCAAAAATCCCAGACGGCTCCACGATCACACGGTCATAACCGCACATACCCATAGCAATCAGTTTCGTCTTAAATCTCCTCCTGTGGCAGTCCTTATCACACCCTCCTGAGATCATCTCCAGCTCACAGTTCTCTCCCATCAGATCCTGAAGCAACATCATATCCACATTCACAGCCCCGTAATCATTCTCCAGAATTCCAATATTATTACCAGCATCCATCAGATACTGCGCATACTTCCTGATAAACGTCGTCTTCCCTGAACCAAGAAAACCAGTGATCAGATCTATCTTTACCATCATATATCTCTCCCTTGCTGCTGCATAATTTTTCTTTTTTATCCGTAAACCGGAACTTCATCATCTGTGATCCACATACCTGTACGATCATAGCATTATAACGCAGAAAACGCAACGCCCGCAAAGAAAGACCACAATTATTCATGTTCTGAAATAATTGCAGTCTTTCTGATAGTTCCTTATGACAATTCCAGCTTACCGGTATAAAGCTGATAATAAGTTCCTTTTAACTTAATGAGATCTTCATGGTCGCCTCTTTCAATGATCTTTCCATGATCCAGTACAATGATGGCATCGCTGTTTCTGATGGTTGAAAGTCGATGGGCGATCACAAATACAGTACGGCCTTTCATCAGGTTATCCATACCTTTCTGTACGATACTCTCTGTACGGGTATCAATACTTGAAGTTGCTTCATCCAGGATCAGTACAGGCGGATTGGCTACTGCTGCTCTTGCAATGGAGAGAAGCTGGCGCTGTCCCTGGGACAGTTCCTCACCGTCTCCGCTTAACATGGTATCATATCCTTTTGGAAGCATTTTGATAAACTGGTCTGCATGAGCCAGTCTTGCTGCCTCGTATACTTCCTCATCTGTAGCATCCAGTTTACCATAGCGGATGTTTTCTTTAATAGTTCCTGTAAACAGGTGAGTATCCTGAAGTACGATTCCCAGAGAACGTCTCAGGTCGTCCTTCTTAATCTTGGTAATGTTGATTCCATCGTAACGGATCTTACCTTCCTGAATATCGTAGAAACGGTTGATCAGGTTTGTGATTGTTGTCTTTCCTGCACCTGTGGAACCTACGAAAGCAAGTTTCTGTCCCGGCTTGGCGAAAAGACTGATGTCTTTCAGAATAACTTTGTCCGGGTTATACCGAATGTAACGTCTTCAAAGCGGACATCTCCAGTCAGTTCTGTATAAGTAACGGAGCCATCTGCAGAATGTGGATGCTTCCATGCCCACATGCCTGTTCTCTCTTTGCATTCTGTGATATTGCCGTTGGCATCCTTTCTTGCATTAACAAGTTCTACGTAACCTTCATCCTCTTCCGGCTTCTCGTCAATGAGCCTGAAGATACGTTCTGCACCTGCAAGTGCCATAACGATGGCGTTGAACTGCTGTGCCACCTGCATGAATGGCTGGGTAAAGCTCTTGGTGAACTGTAAATAGGAAGCCATAACACCGAGGGTGATGCCGCCCACACCTGTTACAGAGAGAAGTCCACCAAGTACTGCTGTCAGTACGAACTGCAGGTTACCGATGTTACCGATCACCGGTCCCATCATATTTCCGTATTTGTTGGCATTTGCGGAACTCTCGAAGAGTGCTTCATTAAGTTTGTCGAATTCTTCTTTTGATTTATCTTCGTGGTTGAAAACTTTTACCACACGCTGACCGTTCATTCGTTCTTCCACAAAACCGGTCACATCTGCCAGTGATACCTGCTGACGGATAAAATATTTACCACTGTTGGAACCAATCTTATTGGTAACCTTCAGCATGATAAAGATGATTACAACTGCCAGAATCGTAAGCATCGGACTTAACAGTAACATGGAAATAAAGGTAACCACGATCGTAAACAGCGCCATCAGTGCCTGCGGGATCGCCTGGCTGATCATCTGTCGCAGGGTATCTGTATCGTTGGTATAAAGGCTCATGACAGATCCGTTTGTATTCTGGTCGAAATAGCGGATCGGAAGAGTCTGCATATGCTCGAACATATCATCACGGACACTTTTAAGCACACCCTGACCGATATAAACCATCATTCGGGTATAAATAAATGTGGCAATCACACCAAGTGCAAAAATACAGCCAAGGACTGCAAGTGCCTTATAGAGTTCTGCAAAGTTTGGATCTGTCTGTCCGATCAGCGGGATGATAAAGTCATCCAGCAGAAATTTCAGGGACAGGGATACTGCAATACTTGCTGCGGAACTGATAAAGATGCAGATAAATACGATGATAAACTGTATCTTATGGGTTCCTGTCATATATTTCAGAAGTCTTTTGGCAGTTTGGATGGTGTTCTGATCTAATTTTTTCTTCTTATTCATCGTCTCCGCCTCCTTTGACCTGTGATTCATATACTTCTCTGTAAATATCATTTGTCTTCAGCAGTTCTTCTGAAGTACCCACACCTGCGATCTTACCGTCATCCAGTACGATGATCTGATCTGCATCTTCAATAGAAGAAACTCGCTGTGCGATAATAATCTTTGTTGTGTTCGGAATCTCCTCGCGGAAAGCCTTACGTATCAGGGCATCTGTTCTTGTATCTACTGCACTGGTAGAGTCATCCAGGATCAGGATCTTCGGTTTCTTGAGAAGAGCCCTTGCAATACACAGACGCTGCTTCTGACCGCCGGATACGTTGTTACCGCCCTGAACGATCATTGTATCGTAGCCATCCGGGAACTCACTGACGAATCCATCTGCCTGGGCCAGCTTACAGACCCTCCGAACTTCTTCCTCACTGGCATGTTCATCACCCCAGCGAATATTGTCATAGATGCTCCTGAGAACAGCACATTTTTTTGAAGTACCATGGAAACCTGGTCACGAAGTACTTCCAGATTGTAGTTGCGTACATCCACGCCTCCCACCTGGACATTACCCTTTGTGACATCATAGAGTCTGGGAATCAGCTGCACCAGGGTAGACTTGGCACTTCCGGTTCCGCCGATGATACCTACTGTCTGCCCGGATTTAATATGAAGGTTTACATCCTTCAGAGAAAGATTTCCTCCCTCTCCTGCATAGCTGAAATCTACATGATTAAAGTCAATGGAACCATCTGCCACATTTTTCACTGCATCAGCTTTATCCTGCATTTCAGGAACTTCATCCAGAACCCCTACAATACGGTCTGTAGATGCTTCTGCTATCATGATCATAACAAACACGAAGGTTACCATGTTCAGGACATGAGAATCTGAAGTGCATAGACAATGATACTTGTCAGCTCACCGGTCTCCATGCCGCCGAGAACAATTCCTCTTCCGCCAATTGCAACAATGATAATGATTACAGTATACATGGCAAACATCATAACCGGTGAGTTCCATGCAACGATTTTCTCTGCTTTAGTAAACAGATTATAAACATATCTGGAAATTCCATGGAATTTCTCAATCTCATAGTCCTCTCTTACGAAAGCCTTAACTACACGTGAGGCATTTACATTCTCCTGAACGGAATTGTTCAGGTTGTCATATTCATCAAATACCTTGATGAAATGCGGATGTGCCTTTTTCGCAATAAAGATCAGTGTACCGCCAAGGACAGGAACAACTATCAGGAAAAGCACTGCGATCGGTTTGTTGATCGTCAGTGTCATAATCCATGACAGGATGATCATAAACGGTGCCCTGGCAAGAAGGCGGATACTCATCATATATGCCTGCTGTACATTTGTGATATCAGTGGTCAGTCGTGTGACCAGACCTGATGTTGAAAAGTGGTCGATATTTTTAAAGGAAAAATCCTGCACCTTATAAAAAATATCGTGTCGTAAATTCTTCGCATATCCTGCTGCTGCAACTGCCGCCATATTTCCGGCCTGTACGCCGAAGAACAGGGAAAGCATTGCCATTGCAACAAGGATGACTCCACGCTGGATGATATAGCTCATATCTCCGTTTGCAATACCTACGTCGATAATCTTCGCCATCTCCAGAGGAATCAGAACTTCCATCAGTACTTCCAGGATTACAAGGACCGGAGCCAGTACAGACTGCTTCTTGTATTCCCGGACTGAACGTAAAAGTTTCTTATTCATCTTCGTCAATGTCCTCCTTATGTCTCGTTATTTCTGTTAAAAATCATTCCTGCTATCGCAGGATTTTTTCCGGTTTTCATACATCTGCCAGAGAACCTGTTTGCACAGTTCCACATCCTCCTTCGGAATTCCCCGGAGCATTTTGGCTTCGCCTTCTTCAATACTCTTTAAGATTGCAGGACGGATCTTCTCTGCTTTCTCTGTGGGAATGATCTGTTTCAGGCGTGCATCCTGTTTCGCACTCTCTCTGTAAATGTAACCGTTCTTCTCCATCAGCTTCAGGATCCCTGTCACTGTAGGTTTCCTGATTTGGAATTCCTCTTCAATATCTTTCTGATAGAGATCTCTGTGCATGGTTTCCAGAAGGATAAATTTCAGCACATGCTTCTGCATGGTCGTCAGGTCATCATTCTCCATCACATCTGTCGGATCATGCCGTTTCATTGCATGGGATAAAATATGTATCAGCCTGCCTACATGCATCTCATTCAACTTCTGTTTCATTTCCTCGTCTATCTCGCCGCACCTCCTAAAATCAGTACCCATACTATTGCAAAGCCATATAATAGTTAGGTTACTATCCATTAGCTGCCTAACTATTATATGGCTTTAGTTTTTTTATGTCAATACTCGTTTTTATTTCTCCTTTTGAACTACTCAAAATTGTTACTGTTCACTCCGTTCTCAGTAACACGCTTCGCGATGCAGGAAATATGAACCTCCTTGTGCAATGCCCAAGGAGTATCGTTTGCTTCGCAAACTTAATTTATGTTAATCGCATAAATTCGCGCGGTATATCTCAGGTTTTCTGTTGCCAAGCATCCGTAAGAAGCTGCCAGTGGCAGGTTCTGTAGGTGACCTTCGCTCACAAAAAACACCTCGCGGGATATTACCAGTGAACAGTAACCAAAAATTAAATTTGCAAGGACTCTCAGAATATGTTAGAATGATTTCACTAAATAAAGCATTAAAGGATTTTCAAAAATAAAGAGGTTTTACACAAAGGAGGATTTCTATTATGTATATTACATGTCTTGACGTAGAGGGCGTACTGGTACCTGAAATCTGGATCGCATTTGCAGAAGCAAGCGGAATTCCGGAGCTGAAGAAAACCACACGTGATGAACCGGACTATGATAAGCTGATGAACTGGAGACTTGGTATTCTGAAAGAGCATGGTCTCGGACTGAAAGAGATCCAGGATGTGATCGCAAAAATTGATCCGCTTCCGGGCGCAAAGGAATTCCTGGATGAACTTCGTTCTTTCTCTCAGGTAATCCTGATCAGCGATACTTTCACACAGTTTGCAGCACCGCTCATGGAGAAGCTTGGCAGGCCTACTTATTCTGCAACACTCTTGAAGTTGCAGACAACGGTGAGATCACAGGCTTTAAGATGAGAGTGGAACAATCCAAGTTAACTACTGTAAAAGCTTTACAGTCTATCGGATTCGATACCATTGCAAGCGGTGATTCCTACAATGACCTGGGTATGATCCAGGCAAGCAAGGCAGGATTTCTCTTCCGCAGTACAGACAAGATCAAGGCAGATTATCCGGAGATCCCGGCATACGAAGAATATGACAAACTGCTGGCCGCGATTAAGAATGCAATGAAATAACCTCAAACAGATAAAAAATCTGCAGATAAGATACCTGATTGTATCTCCTGCAGATTTTTCTAATTATTAGATATTACTTATTTTAATTTCATTGTCGCTGTTTTTCCAAAGATATTCCGACTTTTAATGCAATTGACTTAATGTAATCATAGTGGTATTTTTTTGAGGATTAAACATTTCCACTAAATTACAATACATCTGATAAAGTTCCACATATTTTTCTACCATTGTGGGATTCGGTTTGTAAACAATATCTTTCAAATGGCTCATGTTTGCAACTGCTTCCTGAATCGTCTCATATCCACCTAGATCTTTACCCGCAGCAACAGATGCATATATGGCAGCTCCAAGTGCAGCCGTTTGTTCTGTGCCTGATATGTGGATTTCGCAATTCAAAACGTCTGCATAAATCTGCATTAAAAGGGAATTTTTCTCTGCAATTCCACCGCTGGCTATTATAGTATGAATTTTGACTCCTGATTCTGCAAATAACTGCATAATCTTTTTTGTACCAAATGCAGTAGATTCAATGAGAGCACGATAAATTTCTTCTGGTTTGGTAAGTAAGGTACAACCCACAAGCACCCCCGACAATCGTCCATCTACGTATGGAGTTTTGTTTCCATTCCACCAGTCTAATGCAAGCAGTCCATGTCCACCTGGTGAAAGTTTTTCGGCTTTTCTGGTTAACCATGAATGTAAATCCATACCTTGTTGATCTGCCATTTGTTTATATTCCCAGGATACACAATTATCAACAAACCATCCCAACATATCTCCAACAGCCGCAAGTCCTGATTCTAATGCATATTGTTTCGGTAAAATTGCGCCTTTTATTCCACTTACAACACCATTTTTACTATATCCATTCTCAGATAAAGCCAGCATTACACTGGAAGTACCAAGCACCATCATCATCTGATCAGATTTGCTTACACCACTGCCAGGCATTCCTGCATGAGAATCAATTACTGCTGTTGCTATTGGTATACCTGCACAAAGTCCCAACTCTTTTGCCCAGTCTTCTGTCAGATATCCCACTGGCTGTCCTGCCAGTGTAATATCATCTCCCAATTTATCTTCTGTCAGATTTTCCAGTTTGGGTGACAACTGCAACAAGAAATCTTTTGAAGGATATCCTGTTTCCGGCGTCCACATTGCCTTATACCCTGCCAGATTTCCAGATCTCTTACGACCATTCGTTAAAATCTGTGTAAGCCAGTCCCCAACTTCAAGAAAACTTGCTGCCTCATCATAAAGTTCAGGATCCTCTTCTACAATCTGTAAAATTTTAGGAAGAAGAAGTTCAGAGGATATTTTTCCTCCAAATTGAATGTTGTCAATTTCGCCTCTCTTTTTTAACAATTCATTTATTTCATCTGCCTGTTTCTGAGCTCCATGATGTTTCCATAATTTTACCCATGCATGAGGTCTTGAAACGTTTTTTACTAATAAACATAATGGAACATTATTTTCATCTACCGGTAGCATAGTACAGGAAGTAAAATCCAATCCTATTCCTATAATATCTTTTGAAGAAACTCCCGATTGTGCTACTGCCTCTGGAATAATATATTTTAAAACATCTATATAATCCTTTGGATTCTGTAAAGCCCATCCTGTACCTGTAAGTTCTGTTCCATCCGGAAGATATTCACTCATGACTCCATGATCATATTCCTTTACTGCAGAAGCCAGAACTGTACCATCTTTGCAGTCAGCTATAATAGCCCGTCCTGATAATGTTCCATAATCTAATCCGATTACGTATTTTCTTTCCATCTGCAAGTTTCCTTATTATCCAATCTTAATTACTGATTTAACAATGTTCGCTTTATCTTTCACACTCTGAATCATTGCATTTTCAATGTCATCAAAATCCCAGACATTTGATACAATCCCCTTTACATTTATGCTTCCAGCTGCAACTGCTTCAATTGCAACAGGATAAATATGACGATAACGGAAAACAGTTTTAAATGTCAGTTCTTTATCCAACGCAAGACTCATAGGTAAAGTTTCTTCTCCTGACGCAGAATAACCAACAAGTACAATTGTAGAACCAGGTTTTGCGAAATTAATTGCCTGTCTTGTAGTAATTTCTGTTCCTGCTGTTTCTATTGTTAAATCAGCTCCTGCTCCTCCTGTCAAACGGAAAATTTCTTTCACCGTATCTTTTTCTTTTCCATTTATAACGTCCGTTGCACCAAGTTCAAGTGCCTTCTGAAGTCGCTTTTCCTGAACATCTACAGCAATAATTCTTGTTACTCCCATAGCTTTTAATGACATAATGGAAACAAGTCCAATACATCCTGCACCTGTAACAACTGCTGTCTGTCCCAGATGTGCATTACCCTGTCTTGCTGCATGCATACCAACAGCCAATGGTTCAATAAGAGCCGCTTCCATTGTATCCATGTTATCAGGAATCTTAAAGCAAAGTGCTGCTTCATGTGCTACATATTCCTGAAATACACCATCTATTGGCGGAGTTGCAAAGAATATAACATCCGGACAAAGGTTATATCTTCCTGTTTTACAGAACTCACAATGTCCACATGTCTTTCCTGGTTCCAAAGCAACCTTATCACCAACTTTTAAATGAGTCACGTTTTTTCCAACTTCTACAACAGTACCACCAGCCTCATGTCCAAGAACAAATGGTGGATGAACAATGTTTCTTCCAATTCCACCTGCTTCAAAATAATGAAGATCTGAACCACACACACCTACATGTTCAATTTTAACTAAAACCTCGTCATCCTTTGGCTGAGGAATTGGTCTTTCTGTAAAATCCATTTTCATTACGTCTGTCATAATTGCTACTTTCATGTTTCCTTCCATTTGTCTTTTCCTCCTCTTAACTTGAATATTTAGTATAAATTTATGCAATTGCTTTTGTCTTCTGAAGATTCATCTGCTGAATGCAGTCAGCACCTACTGCCAGAAGAAGAATAATTCCTTTGATTACCATCTGCATATATGAGCTGATGTTCATAAGAACCATACCATTGCTTAATACACCAATAATCAGAACACCAGCAATGACATTTGACATTTTTCCCGATCCACCGTTTACGCTGACACCTCCAAGCACTACACATGTAATAACATCAAATTCATATCCAACACCGGCATTTGGCTGCGCAGTATTAGCACGTGCAAGCATTACCAAACCTGCAATACCTGCAAAAAGTCCTGATAGGGAATATACCAGATATTTTACAACTTTTATTTTAATACCAGAAAGAAGTGCTGCCTCTTCATTTCCGCCAAGTGCGTAGAAATAACGTCCAAAATATGTTTTATTCAGAATAAATGTACCAATTGCAAAAATAACAACCATAACAATTACCGGAACCGGAATAGGTCCTACATATCCCTGACCAAGTTTCAGAAAAGACTCTGGCATACGTGAAATTGGAACACCTCCACAGATAATGTATGCATATCCGGCAAAAATAGTCTGAGACGCAAAAGTTACAATTAATGCTGGCATACGAAGCTCTGCAATAATAATACCATTGAGAAATCCTATAAAAGTACTGATTATTAATGAGAGCAATACAGCCAAAACAACGTTCATTCCCATATTTACCATAAAATATGCACAAACAATGTTAACAAAAGAAATAATCGATCCGGTTGCAAGGTCAATTCCACCAAGCAGGATAACATATGTCATGCCTACTGATGCAATGCCAAAGATGGACACCTGTTTTGCAACATTCAGCAAGTTTTTCACTGTAAGAAAGTTTGGATTAATAATTGTAAAGAAAATGACCATAAGTACAAGAAAGGCATAAATAGCTCTACCTTTAATTTTATCTATAACAGATTTCATCTTTTATTCCCCCTTTTCTATAGAAGCAAGTTGCATAATACGCTCCTGATCGAATTCACTTTTATTTAGTTCACCTGTCATATTTCCTTCAGCCAGAATAAGAATCCTGTCAGACATACCCATCAATCTTCCATTTCTGAAGAAATCATAAGCACTGTCTTTCCCTGTTCTACCAAATGATTAATTAATGTATAAATTTCCTGTTTTGCACCTACATCAATACCACGAGTCGGTTCATCAAAAATCAACAATTCTGAATCTGCAGCCAACCACTTTGCCAATATAACTTTTTGCTGATTGCCACCACTGAGATTCTTTACCAACTGATCCAGTGTCGGTGTTTTTATGGAAATCTCTTTTCGATATGTCTGTGCAATTTCTTCTTCTTTCTTCTCATTGATTACAGTACCTTTGGAAATTCTCTGATAAATCGGCATATTAATATTACATCGGATACTCATTCCAAGAAGAGCACCTTCTTTCTTACGATCTTCTGGGACCAGACCAATTCCAAGTTCGATAGCATCCTTTGGAGTTTTAGGTGAAATTTCCTTTCCTTTAAAAATAAATTTTCCAGCTGTTTTTTGTCTCATTCCAAACATTAATTCTGCAAATTCTGTTCGTCCGGCACCTACCAATCCACCAAGTCCCAGCACTTCACCTCTATGTATTTTAAAAGAAATATTTTTATCCCCATTTCCTGATACATTTACTGCCTCAAATATAACTTCGTCCTTTACACATATCTCATCACGTTTCGGATATACTTCCGTCAACTGACGACCTACCATATATTTTACCAATTCATCTTTATTCGTTTCGTCTGTATTAAGAGTTGTCACATACTGTCCATCACGAAGAATGGTAATTCTATCTGCCAAACGGAAAATCTCATCAAGACGATGTGAAATATAAATGATACTTACTCCACCAGCTTTTAACTTATCGACAATAGCAAACATTGCCTCCACTTCCGCGCTTGTCAATGGTGCGGATGGCTCATCCATAATCAGAAGTTTTGCATTCTGAGAAACAGCTTTCGCAATTTCTACCATCTGCTGATATCCGACACTCAGAGTTTTTACCAATGTTTTAGGATTAATCTTAATATTAAGAGAATCCAATATTTTTTTGATTCTCTCTCCATTGCTTTCAAATCTATAACCATTCCTTTACGGATCGCTCTTCCAAGGAAAATATTCTCTGCCACTGAAAGATCTCCAACAAGATTAAATTCCTGATAAATAACTCCTATTCCGTTTTGTTCTGATGTCTGCGGTGTCATTCCTGTAAATGATTTTCCGTTAATCACAATTTCTCCCTGTGTAGGAGTAATTGCCCCACTACATGTTTTTATCAGAGTAGACTTTCCAGCTCCGTTTTCACCAACCAGAGCAAGAATTTCGCCTCTTCTCACCTCAAGGGAAACATCATTTAAAGCAACTACACCTGGATAAAGTTTTGTAATATGTTTTAATTCCAAAATATTATCAGACATATTCTTCCCCCCTTTTTATAATCGTTTTAGTCCACCGTATTTTTGAGAATAAAAGTGCGGCAGATGTCGACTGTTACTTATCTACACATCTAGCCGCACCAACAATAGCAACTTTTCTGTTTCGTAAAAATTATTTAGTAATCATTTCTTCAAGATTCTCTGGAGTAACCGGAATAAGATCTCTGTATACTTCATGATCCAGTTTTTCTCCTGCTGCATAGCGCATAGAGAGATCATAAATAACATCACCACAAACAAATGCGTTACCTGTAATAGCTACTACACAACGATCAAATTCACCATTCTGCATAGATGCAATTGCCTCATCAGTAAGGTCTGTTGAAAAGATTCCGATATCATCTGGAACTTCACTTCCATAAGTGCCTTTTAACGCTTCGTTTGCTCCGGTAGCACCACCACCACCAATACAACATACTACTTTAACATCCGGATGTGCCTGCAGGATAGTTTCCATTGCATTTAAACCTTCGGTGGTATCAATTGCAGGCTGATTTGCAACAACTTCTGCGTTAGGTGCTTTTTCTTTTAATGCGTCCAGAATTCCGTTTTCTCTTTCCAACAGGATCGGTGTCTGTGGATATCCAAGTACAACTACTTCGCAGCCTTTATCTCCAAATTTTTCATTAATAAAATCTGCTGCCTGAGTTCCAATTTCAACACCCAGATCATAATTCTCAATTACCCAGTTGAAACTTGAATTTTCCATTTTTTCATCCCAGCATACTACTTCGATATCTGAATCAAGAGCTTCTTTACAAACCTCCTCAATTGCATCCGGATCTACGGGTTGAACAATAATAACATCCATTCCTGATGTGATAAAGTTCTCAATCTGGTCAATCTGTGTGTTTGCATTTTCCTTACATTCAACTACAGTAACTTCATTTCCATCTTCCTTCGCATCTTTTGTGATTTCTTCCATCTGCTGAGCCCAAACCTGATTACTCATGGTTTGAACTGCACATCCGATTTTAAGTCCTGATGGATGTTCAACTGTTGTTTCCTCTTCTGCTGCGCATACAGAAAATGGTGCTCCTAATGCCATAACTGCTGCTAACCCTAATACTACTAATTTTTCATGTTTAAAACCTCCCTTTTTATCTTTATAGCCGTAGCTAAAAGTTACATTGTAATATTTGTTCCTTTTCCTTCTTCTCCATTTGGAAGAATAACATATTTACCTTTTGCTCTGAGTTCTCGGGACGCAAGAATTTCCGGTAATTTTTCCAGTGGTTCAAATCCTGCCAGCATAGTAGTTACATCAATGGCATGCGCATTGATCAACTCTGCCGCTCTTCCCATATCATACGGACTGCAGAAAGAACCTTTTATTGTAATTTCTCTCTGAAAGAGATTATACGTCTTCAACGAAATTGTTGCATCAAGAGCAGTTACTGCAAATAATACAACCGTTCCCTGCCTGTCAACAATTTCCATTGCTTCCTCAGATGTACTCTTAAGCCCACAGGTTTCAATAACTACCTGAATATGCTCTAACTTATGTTCTTTTAATACATCTGCTACTTTGTTTTCCATCGGATTGATCGTAAGTGTTGCCCCAAGTTTTTCCGCCATTTTTCTTTTTTCTTCTGATGGTTCTATAACAATAACCCTTGCAGCTCCTCGCATTCTTGCCAACTGCATTAACAGTATTCCAATTGCACCAGCGCCGTATACAACAACATTGTCCCCAACTTTGATATCACTTCGATCTGCTCCATTAATACAACATGCAAGTGGTTCTGCCATTGCTCCCTCTACAAAAGTAACATCTTCACCCAGCAAATGAATCAATCTGGATGGTACAACACAATATTGCGAAAATCCACCATCACGATTTGTGCCAATAGCCCCCATATTCTCACAATGACTCATCATGCCATTTGCACAATAATAACAGTCATTACAGTTATCTGCCGGATCTGCACAAACTTTATCTCCAACTTTACATTCTACGACATCCTTTCCGATTTTAACCACCACACCGGAAAATTCATGTCCCTGTATAAGTGGTGGAATTGAAGATGTTGAACCTTGATCTCCAAAAAAATGTGAACATCTGATCCGCAAACTCCACAGGCCATTATCTTAATCAAAACTTCATCTGCTGCAGGTTCTGGAATTTCTCTTTCATCAATAGTCATATTACATTTCCCATTAAATACTGCACACTTCATATTCCCCTCCTTTAGTTAATTGTTTTAACTCTAATTGTTAATTCTTTTAACTTTATCTCTCTGCTTATGTCTGTATAATACATTTTTCAGCGTAAAAAGTCAATGTTTTATATGTACAAAAGTTCACTGATTAAACTATGCATTTTTCACAATATATACTTTTTCACATATTTTGTACAACATATAAAAATAAGGATGTGGAGCATACTGCCACACATCCTGTAAGTTCATTCTATGAACAATTGTTTCATTTTTTCACATATTAGCAGACTGCTTCTTCAACATACTGTCAGCCTTATTTTCTCTCAATTACCTTTTTTGCCTTGCAGACAATATTATCCGAACAAAGGCCATAATGTTTTAATAAAATAGACGGTGAACCCGAATGTCCAAACTGATCCTGGACTCCCACAAATTCCACTGGAACTATTTCAGTCTGTACAAGCACTTCTGCAACAGCCGATCCAAGTCCACCTATCGTATTATGTTCTTCCACTGTTACGATAGCTCCCGTTTCTTTTGCTGCCTTAATGATTATTTCCCTGTCAATCGGTTTTATTGTATGCATATCAATTACTCTTGCATATATGTTTTCTTCTTCAAGGAGTTTCTGCGCTTTTAATGCTTCTTGAACCATAATTCCACAGGCAATAATCGTCACATCTGTACCTTCTGTCAATTGAACACCTTTACCTATTTCAAAGTTATAGTTTTTAAATTGATCAGTTACACATTCCACTGCCGGACGACATGTTCGGAAATAACAAGGCCCATTTTTCTCAAGCATGGCTTTTGTAGCCAGACGAGCTTCATAAGAATCACATGGAATAATCACAGTCATTCCAGGTATTCCTCTCATAAGGCTAATATCTTCTAAAGCCTGATGAGTTGCGCCATCTTCCCCAACTGTTAATCCTCCATGACTTCCTACAATTTTAACATTCAATCTCGGATAACATACACTATTACGAATCTGATCATAGGTACGTCCTGTTGCAAATATTGCAAAAGTATGTACCAGCGCTGTTGCGCCACATGTCGCAAATCCCGCAGCTATATCTACCATATTAGCTTCCGCAATTCCAATATTAAAAAATCTCTCCGGATACTTCTCGGCAAAATAAAGAGTCATCGTACACTTCTTCAAATCTGCGTCAAACATAAACAGCTTTTCATCTGTACCAAATTCTGCCAATGCTTTACCGTATGCTACTCTTGTCGAAATTATTTTCTCCCATTTTTACCCCTCCAATTCTGCGATCTTGGCATCCAATTGCGCATAACAATCAGACCACTCTTCAGCTTTAGGTTGACTTCCATGAAAATTAACATTATTTTCAAACAGAGTTACACCTTTACCCTTAACTGTATCTGCAACGATAACTGTTGGCTTTCCTTTCATAGAAAACGCAAATTCAACTGCATCTGAAATCTGTTCCACATCATGTCCATTCACTTCCAGCACATTCCATCCAAAAGCTCTGAACTTATCACCAATAGGATAAGACGACATAATTTCTTCAAGTGAACCATCCAACTGTAATTTATTGTTATCTACAAATGCAATCAGATTATCTACCTTATAAAATCCGGCACACATTGCTGCTTCCCATACCTGCCCTTCCTGGATTTCACCGTCTCCAAGAATACAGAAAGTCCGATATCTTTTCTTTCTGGCTTTTGCATACATAGCCATTCCCAATGCAACAGAAAGCCCCTGTCCAAGAGATCCTGAAGACATATCTACACCAGGTACATGGATTTCCACATGACCCGAAAGATCACTGTCCAACTTTCGGAATGTAGATAAATGCTCCTTTAAGAAAAAGCCCTTTAATGCCAGCGTTGCATACATAGCCGGTGAGCAATGTCCCTTAGATAATACCAATCTATCTCTATCAGGATCATCTGGCCTCATCGGATCAACATTCATTTTTCAAAATATAGCACAGATAAAATATCTGCGATTGAAAAAGATCCCCCAATATGCCCGGATCCAGCGGCTTGAATTGTCTGCAAAGCAGTTTTTCGAATTTTAGCTGCCATTAGATCCAGTTCTCTTTTTTTACTACATTCCATAACCTACTTACTCCTTCATCATTTTACTTTTATATAACTTATATCACGGTAATGCTTTCGCAGTCCGAATAAGTTCAAATATATTTTCCCGTTTACATAATGTTTCAAGGGTGTAATAATATCCTCCCAGCATGAAAGAATCCTCGTTTATTTTTGAATAACGAATAATTGCGTTACGCTCCACAAATTCCGGTACAAAATTCCTTACTGCACTACGTATTTTGTTAATAAAATCTTCCGTGTCTGGATAATCTGGCCCAATAATAATGCAATCCGGATTAATAATATATATAATGTTTGCTATTCCATATCCCAGCATCCAGGCAACTTTACTGACAGCCCAGTCTGCCAGTTCATCACCATGTTTATACGCTTCAAACACATCCATATAATTACTGTTTTCATTTAATGGACTTTCCGGAAATTCGTATAAACGTTCTTTCATATAACGTACTACGCTTTCAACTCCTGCAGAGTATTCCAGAGTTCCTCTTCCTTCTTCTCCCTTTTTATGTCTATTAAAATTGATTCCCATGTATCCTGCCTCTCCGGCAAGCCCCAGATGACCATTTACAATATTGCCATTTACAACAAATCCGCATCCAATCCCATATCCTCTGGAACGTACAATAGCCAGACTCCCTCTGTCTATTCCTTTTATTTCTTCCGCACAATGCCATTCAGCATATGCGGAAAGTTTTGCATCATGCTTAATTAGTATCTTTCTACCCAGAGCTTCTTCCAATTCTGTATGTACATCTATATTGCTTAATTCTTCAAACTCTGAAACCATAAAAATTTCTTCGCCTCTTTCCGGACGATTAATAAATAATCCTGGTACAGCAAGGCATACTCCCAGAATGCGATTATCACCATATTCCTCTACCAGAGAAATAGCTTCTTCTTTCATTTTGTCCAGAACTTCTCTAAAAGATTCTTCTTTTTTAAATTGATATCTGCAATGTTTTAACTGCTGTCCTCTTAAATCAAAAATCCCAAACTGAAAGTCCTTACGTGTAATTCCTATAGACATTGTATAAATATTATCTACTTTTAGTCTTAATTTCTCTCCACGTCTTCCAACAGCTCCATCTCCGTCTCCTTCAACAATTCCCATATCAAAAAATTCATTAATTATATTGGTAATCGTTGCTTTTGAAGATTTAATTCCACTGCTATTTCCGCTCGCGTGATCATTCCGCGTTCTTGTAAAAGCTTAAACACAAGTGTTCTGTTATTTTTCTGCATTTCTGCACTATTCATTCCACGAACCATAATATCCTCCTTTCTTTTCTATTTGGTTCATTCGTTAAACTATATAATTATTATATTTTTTATTTTATCTATTTTTTTTATTTTGTCAACTATTTTTAGTTAATTCATTAAACATTATTATGTTATTTTGAAGCTACATAATTCTTAATGAAAATACCGTCTGATAACTTTGATATACTCAATGAAAATGAATTATTACAATAAAAAATTTCCACAAGATATAATCATTTAGCAATAAATAATCCCATATCTCGCAGAAATTTCATTAAATACAAAAGCCCCTTAATATCTTTCGTAATCGACATTATTTCTTCATATACGTTAATAAATATTTCTTACTTACATCAAAAACTCTTTCTCTCTATATTATTTTATGACTTTTTACCCCAAAATTTTTATTCAAACGCCTTTTTTATACTGTCATAATGCAGGAATTTCCCTTCTGCTGCAAAGGCTTTGATCTCATCAACAGTGGCAAACATATATCCGTCTGTTTCCTCTGTCTGCAGGTGCAGGTCACTCTCATCAATATCCATGACAAAACGGTACACATCCACGAAGTAGTTATCTCCCTCACCCGGATTCTCTCTCTTATAAGTAAACAGATATCCGCCTTCCGCATTTCGTACATCCAGTCCTGTTTCTTCTTTTACTTCACGAAGGACAGCCTCGCAGGATTCCTCACCTGCCTGGGCTGCACCCCCTGATACTTCCCACCAGCCGGGAGCCCATGCCTTGGTCATCACACGTTTGGTAATCAGGAATGTACCATCTGGTCTGCCGACGACACCAAGTACGGTCAGGTGATACTCCCCGTCCTTCAGACACCAGTCATTTCTTTTCATTGTGCGTCCTGTCGGTTTCTTATTTTCATCATAAATATCCCAAAATTCCATTTTTAATTATCTCCCTGTAAAATTACTGTCTGCCTGTAACTTTATACATAATATCATTTTGCCGGTCTTATTGCAAATATATACTGATTTTACAGTTGTGCTGTCAGGAAAGCGAGTTACTGTTCACTCCGTTCACAGTAACGTAGCCAAAATTCATTCCAGATTGCCTGCGGCAATGGAATTTTGGCTTGTATGTCTCGGGATTTTGACATATTCATGCCAAAAACACCTCGCGGGACAGTGGTGTGTGAACTGTAACGAAAGCGGGACAGTGGTGTGTGAACTGTAACGAAAGCGGGACAGAGAAATATTCACAAAATTTTTGCGCAGCAGTGCCGAAATATCTCTGAATCCCATACATTCGTGCATTGAAATTAGAACAATTATTCAGTATAATTATAGTTAATAACTGTGGCCATACAGCTGCAGTCACTTAAAGGAGGAATATTATTATGGCAACATGGAAAAATCTCGACACTCTTGCTTCCTACAGCAAGCTTGCCGAACTGAAAGGTCATGTAAATATTGCAGATGCCATGGCAGGCGAGAAAGGTGCTGAACGTGTAAAGAAATACAGCACACCGATGGCAGCCGGCTTAACTTACAACTACTCTGCAAAACAGGTTGATGAAACAGTTCTGGATGCACTTGCAAAACTGGCAGATGAGGCTGAGCTTATTGACAAATTCCAGGAATTATACAACGGTGCTGTGATCAACACAGGAGAGAAACGTATGGTTCTTCATCACCTTGCACGTACACAGCTTGGCGAAGACGTAGTAGTTGATGGTGTCAACAAACGTGAATTCTACGTTGCACAGCAGAAGAAAGCCGCAGACTTCGCAAATAAAGTTCACGCAGGTGAGATTACTAACGAAAACGGCGAGAAATTCACAACTGTTGTACAGATCGGTATCGGTGGAAGTGATTTAGGTCCTCGTGCATTATATATTGCTCTTGAGAATTGGGCTAAAGCAAACAACACATCCAAGATGGAAGCTAAATTTATCAGCAACGTAGATCCTGATGACGCAGCTGCTGTTCTTGCTTCCGTAGACCTTGCTCATGCTCTGTTCATCGTTGTGTCCAAATCCGGTACAACTCTTGAAACACTGACAAATGAAGCCTTCGTAAAGAATGCTCTGGTTAAAGCAGGATTAAACCCATCCAAACATATGCTTGCCGTAACAAGCGAGACATCACCTCTGGCAAAGAGCGAAGATTATCTTACAGCAATCTTTATGGATGACTATATCGGCGGACGTTACTCTTCCGTTTCCGGTGTAGGCGGTGCGATCCTTTCTCTTGCTTTCGGTCCTGAAGTATTTGCACAGATCCTCGATGGAGCTGCTGCCGAGGACAAGCTTGCTACAAATAAAAATATCCTTGAGAACCCGGATATGCTGGATGCACTGATCGGTGTTTATGAGAGAAACGTACAGGGATATCCTGCTACAGCAGTTCTCCCATACTCTCAGGCATTAAGCCGTTTCCCTGCACACTTACAGCAGTGTGATATGGAATCCAATGGTAAATCCGTAAACCGTTTCGGTGAACCTGTAGACTATGTAACAGGACCTGTTATCTTCGGTGAACCAGGTACAAACGGACAGCATTCCTTCTATCAGTATTACATCAGGGAACTGACATCATTCCGCTTCAGTTCATCGGCTTTAAGAAGAGCCAGCTTGGTGTAGACGTAGATATCGAGAACAGCACAAGCCAGCAGAAACTCTGTGCAAACGTTGCTGCTCAGATCGTAGCATTTGCATGCGGTAAAGAAGATGAGAACCTGAACAAGAACTTCAAGGGCGGACGTCCTTCCAGCATCATCACAGGTGAAGAACTTACACCTGCATCTCTGGGTGCATTACTTGCTCACTTCGAGAACAAGATCATGTTCCAGGGATTCGTATGGAACTTAAACAGCTTCGACCAGGAAGGTGTTCAGCTTGGTAAAGTCCTTGCAAAACGTGTTCTTGCACATGACACTGACGGAGCACTGAAAGTATACAGTGACCTGTTAAACATCTGATTTCATCAGAAAGCAAAAAATACACAAGCCAAGATCCAACCGCAAAAAGCGGTTTCAAACTATAGCACTCCTCTTCAATAATACATTTAGGAGGAGTGCTACAAGAAAGAATCCTGCTTGCAGGGCTTTGTTATGTTATAGGAACATTACGGAGTAATTTCCTATAACATAACAAAATCATCATACAGAACTCCGATAAATATTATCAGGAAGTTCCTTATGATGATTTTCTGTTTTCTTTTCTAATTCTCTTCTGACTTCTTAACAAACTCTGCTTTCGGCAATGGTCTGGAATAATAGAATCCCTGAATATTGTCACATTCCATCTCCTTCAGAAGTTCAACCTGATCTGCAGTCTCCACACCTTCTGCAACCACCTTCATGCCAAGTCCATGTGCCAGGATGATCACCTGCTGCACGACCATTCTTCCCTTCTGCTGGTGAATACAGTCAATCAGACTCTTATCAATCTTCAGTGTATTAAACGGTAATTCACTCAATGTGATCAGTGAAGAATATCCTGAACCAAAATCATCCATGTGCAGTGAAAATCCTGAATTTACCAGTTTCTCTGTAAAATCTCTGATCATAACATTATTCAGAGTAGCTGTTTCCGTCAGTTCAACAGGCACACTGGAAAACGGGATCCCATTCTCCTCTACAATCTTCATATAACGTTCAACAAGATCGGAATGATGGATGCTTGTACGCGACAGATTTACAGAAATCGGAATCAGCTCCTGCCCCTTCTCCATCAGTCACGCTGAAATTCGCAGACATACCGGAATATGTATTCGTCCAGCTTTACGATCAGTCCGTCCTTTTCATATAACGGGATGAAATCTCCGGGCATTACCATGGAGCCATCCGGATTGATCCATCGCACCAGTGATTCCGCTCCTGTGATCTTTTCTGTTTTTACATCATATTTCGGCTGGAAATATGCCACAAATTCTTTATTTTTAATCGCAGATTCAAATCTGTTCTCCAGCAAACGGTCCTGCATCTGCTTCTGTTTCATTTTCTCTGTATAATAGGCAATATTACACTCATAGTTATCGCGGATACTTCTGATTGCCATAAATCCTCTGTCACAGATTACAGAAACAGGTAAAGATTTATCAATATCCTGATAAACTCCATATTTAACCATAAGATTGGGAACAGGTGCATGCTCTGCGATTTCTTTTTCTATCTTTGTCACTGTTTCCAAAGACAGATCACAGTCATCACACGTCATACATACGAACTGGTCACTCCCATATCTGGACACCAGACCTGTTTTCAGCATCTTTGTATAAATTCCTGCCAGATAGCAGAGGATTTCATCTCCTACCTTCTCCCCGTAACTGCTGTTGATCAGTTTGAAATCCCTGATGTCAGCAATTACAAGATGAATTTTCTCCCCCGGTCTGGTTTTCATAAAAGATTTTGCATGATAGAAAAACGCCTGTCTGGTATAAACTCCGGTAAGCTCATCATGTTCTACTGCAGTCAGTGCCATTACGGACTCCCTCAGCTTGATCACACTGTTGATTCTGCCATTACAAGCTTAAAGTTATAGGGCTTCGGAATAAAATCAACTGCACCAAGATCCAGACATTGGAGTTCTGCATCTTTTGAATTACTTCCGGTCATAACGATAACCGGTATGGTTGACAGAAATTTATCTGTGTTTCTGCGTCTGAGGAATTCAAATCCATCACACACAGGCATACAGATATCCAACAGCACTACTGATAATTCTCTGTAATGCTCGGAAAGAAGTTCCAGTCCTTCTTCCTCGTTTTCTGCGAGAAAAACATCAAATTTCTCTTCCAGAAAGGAAGAGAGGATATCTCTGTTTAATTCATTATCTTCTACGACCAGGATTTTTCTTTTGGACGGTAATTCCCCCGGTTCCAACAGTTTTGCATTGTCAGAATCTTTTCTCATACTTTTTTTATACCCCTCACACACAATTTCCAAAGCAAAGCATCTCCGGATATCCGCACCGGAGATGCTCAAATTATTATAGTAACCGATCTGTTATCTGCAACCGTCCAGCCATTGTGGGAATATACTATACTTAAACGTTACAGGCATACATAATGTCTACATATCTTAACTCTTTGAGTTTACATTATTTTGCATAATCTTTCAAGCCTTATTCTGCAGTTGACATGATTTTGCCACGACTTTATTATGGAAATTTCATGCTATGATGGGCTGGATTAAGATGCATTATTTACGAGGATTACTATACTTTTACAATGTACGGAATTTTTATATGCTGACAGTATAAACAGAGGCAGAAATGTTTCCACAAATAATCCTGCTTCAAACATTTCTGCCTCTGTTATCCTGTCTGTAAATCTTTAAAAATAATATTCTTCTGAATAAATCCTCAGATCCTCTTTTGTCCATTCCCCACCTTCAATATGAAAGCTGTTCAATACCGGATAGTCCGCCATCAGTGACAGGATCAGATAACTTGCCTTTGAATCAAAAGCAAGACGGATATCCTCCACTGACGGACGGGATGGAGAAGACGGATGGGAATGCCAGTTTCCCAGCGGTTTCAATCCATTGGCACGCATATCCCTGATCGCATTTATCTGGTCTCTGGGATCCAGAGTGAAGTGATCTTCTGCATGATCTTTATTCTCCAGAAAATATACCTTTCGGATTTCCCTTCCCTCCCCGTTTTCCACTCCGGCAAAAAGCCCGCAGGCTTCCTCCGGAAGATGCTCTTTTGCATAATTAACGATCTCATCATAGAGATGATCTCTCATTCTTATTATAGCCATACTTTCTCCTGTTTTGCATCAGGTTTTTCTTGTATTTACTGCTCATCTCTTGTGGCAAATCGGCCTGCTGTTTCCTCACAGACCTCCTGCTCGTAG